>Ga0207426_1000180_pt1 | contig 158321 bp, 150 predicted proteins | sample AraplaMF_Cvi_mMS_FD_184265 | JGI IMG/M metagenome (GOLD analysis project Ga0207426, IMG submission 184265) | Arabidopsis root microbial communities from the University of North Carolina, USA - plate scrape MF_Cvi_mMS (SPAdes) (version 2) | ecosystem: Host-associated > Plants > Roots >...
GGAGTCGTTTATCGGCGGGCCGTTTGCGCTGGTGCGCGACGGCGACATGATCGAACTCGATGTGCCGCAGCGCAAGCTGAACGTGCTGGTATCGGATGAAGAACTCGCGCGCCGCAAGGCCGAGTGGATCGCGCCAACACCGCGCTTCTCGCGCGGCTACGGCGCGATGCATCAGGTGCATGTGCTGCAGGCCGACAAGGGCTGCGACTTCGACTTTCTGCAACGCGACGGCGCAAGCGCGGCAACGGGAGAGCCGGAGATTCATTGAGCGACAGGCGCCGCGCAATGAAAAACGAGCGCACGACAACGTGCGCTCGCGAACAGACGTCAATTGAACGTTTTAGTAACCGACGCGATACACGCGTCCCGTCTGCGCGCCTTCGACGCTGCGCAGATACGCCTGCGCCGCTTTCTTCGCATCGACAGGCTCGAAGCCGCGGAAGAACGGCGCGTAGCTTTCCATCGATTCCGTCAGCACAGTCGGGCTCACCAGATTGATCCGAATATGGCGCGGCAGTTCGATCGCGGCGCCGCGCACGAAGCCTTCGAGCGCAAGATTCACCGTCGTCGCGCTGACGCCCAGGTTGATCGGCTCGTCGGCGAGAATGCCGCTCGTCAGCGTGAACGAGCCGCCGTCGCTTACATACTTCTGCGCGGCGAGCACGACGTTGATTTGTCCCATCAGCTTGTCGCGCAGGCCAACCCAGAACTGCTCGACGGTCATCTCGGGCAACGGGCCGAAGTGGACCTTGCCCGTCGTCGTGACGACGCCGTCCACCTTGCCGATGGTTTGAAACAGCCGTTCGACGCTCGCCGGGTCCGTGCTGTCGACCTGATGCGCGCCACGCGTCGCGCCGACTTCGATCACTTCATGCCGCGCTTTCAGTTCGGCGGCGACGGCCTGGCCGAGCGTGCCCGTTGCGCCGATCACGACGATTCTGCTCATCTGCTGCTCCGTGGGTGAGATTGCGCCGATTGTGCTGATCGTTTCAGATGCGAACAAGATGTGCATGCGACGAAGTCATGAAACCAGCAGTTTCGAATCGCACCTGCATGCATACGAACGCAAGCTCGCACGACGCGCCATATGACGACGCGTCGTGCGACGAGGACATCGCGTTCACTTGACGCGTTCGAGCTCGATCACGCGCATCGGCCGCTGATGATTCAGCGCGAAATGCACGCGCCCGCGTGTGCGTTGGCCCGCTTGTGTGCTGGCCTCATGAAAGCGGTCGTCGAAGTGTTCGACGGGCTCGGGCATGGTCATGCCCTTGTCGATCACGCGATAGCCCGGTTCCAGCGCGAGCAGCAGATGATTTCCGCCGATGCGGCTGTCGAATCCCGCCAGCTCCGCATACGGGTTGTCGGGCACGCTATTGACGAGCGATGCGTTGCTCGTCGTGATCTCATCGGGGCCGATCGGCGCGTGGCCTGCGATGCGCGCGGCTTCGTGATTCTTGCTGTCGGTATCCACCGTGCTGTCGTGCGTGCGGTCGTTGTGCATCTCGGCGCTGCGCGCGACGTCGGTTCCCGATTGTGTCGCGGGTATCTTGCGGGTGTTGAGGCTCATTTTTACGCCCTCCTTGACTCGTGCCTTCGAAGCATTAGGAGCGAGCAAAACTCGTTCCGCGTGAGCGCCCAATCACGTTGGAATCCACGCGCGACGGCGCTTAGGGCAACCCGCGAATTTTTACTATTTTTTTTGGTGGACGCCCTTTTCCTACAGAGTATGATTCTGGTTCGAGTGCAGCAACGCACACAAGAGCATGACCGCCGCAGTCCTACGGACTGCCTCGACACACGGCATCGCACTCGCACAAGGACCATCTATGAGGCAGTCAGGGGCGGGTGACTCATGCACGTTGATGCTGCATTCACACATCGTGGCTACTTGCTTAACTGCGCGCCAGCGCGCGCGGGCGATGGGACTTGGCAACCGTATGTGGTTGTGTCGCGCTCCAGCGATGGCGAACTCGTCGCCAACCGTTTCTTCCCCACCGACCTCCGCTTCACTGACGAAGCAGCTGCTATCGCGCATGCCCGCGACTGGGCCGTGCGCTGGATCGATGCAAGCAGTATGACCGTATAGCACGTCATTTGCTACGCACTCCCGCACATGCAACGGCCTGCACTGCATGAGCCGTTCCTTATGCGTTCGTTATGCAATCCGCACCGGCGCCCGGCGGCGCGCGCCGAAACGCGGTAATCTCTGGGGACAATTCACTTTCGTCGCGCTTCACTCGCGACTGCCGTCCTCGCCATGTCAAATGTTTCCTCCCACAACTGGGGCCTCGAACAGATCGTCGCCGAACTGCGCGCGTCGCGTGAAGAACTGCATCGCACGCGCCATCCGCGCGGCATCCGCGAGCTGCCTTCGCGCGACGGCGTGATCAACATCGTCGCAGGATTGCGCGCCGCGCTTTTCCCGACGCACTATGGCGCGCCCGATCTGACCGACGAGAGCGTCGATTATTACGTAGGCCATACGCTCGAAAGCACGCTACGGCTGCTGGCCGAGCAGATCCGCCGCGCGTTGCGCTTCCTGCCGGAGCATGCGGAGACGTCGGATGCCGATCTGGGCACGCTGGCATTCGATGTCGCGCGCCAGTTCGGCAAGCAGTTGCCGGGCATACGCGCGTTGCTGGTCAGCGATATCCAGGCGGCGTACGTCGGCGATCCCGCCGCGCAGCACATTACCGAAATCCTGCTCTGCTATCCGGGCGTATGGGCGATGACGCATCACCGGCTCGCGCATGCGTTGCACCGGCTCGGCGTGCCGCTGCTCGCGCGCTTCATCAACGAGATTGCGCACTCGGCGACGGGGATCGACATTCACCCGGGCGCGCAGATCGGCCCGAGCTTCTTCATCGATCACGGCACGGGTGTCGTGATTGGCGAGACGGCCATCATCGGCGAGCGCGTGCGCGTCTATCAGGCGGTGACGCTCGGCGCGAAGAGCTTTGCCGCGGATGAAGACGGCACGCTCGTGAAGGGCAACGCGCGTCACCCGATCGTCGAAGACGATGTCGTGATCTACGCGGGCGCGACCATTTTGGGCCGTGTGACGATCGGGCGCGGCTCGGTGATCGGCGGCAATGTGTGGCTCACGCATAGCGTGCCGCCGGGCAGCAGCGTGTCGCAGGGCAAGATCCGCGAAGGCGAGCGCGGGCGCAACGACGAAGGGCGCCGTTGATGTGCGACGGCCGCCTCGTCTGCGAGAGGACGTGAGACGATGAAGCCGCGTGGGCGCGTCCAGATGTTGCGTTGCGCGCTCGACGGCGTCGAAGCGACCGTCGCGCATACGACGCACGCGTTCGCGCGTCATTCGCACGATCGCTTCGGCATCGGTATCGTGGTCGCTGGCGGACAGCGATCGGCTAGCGGGCGCGGCCCGGTCGAAGCGCGCGCGAGCGATGTCATCACCGTCAATCCCGGCGAAGTGCATGACGGCAGTCCCCTCGACGAACGCGGACGCGCGTGGCGGATGCTGTATTTCGAGCCTTCGCTGGTGATCGGCACGGTCGCCGAATGCGCGGGTACGCCGTTGCGGGAAGTTGAACTGACGCGCCCCGTGTTGAACGACACGCAACTGTCGCTGCGTTTTGCGCGGCTCTTCTCGGTCGCGGCGGACGAGGCAAACGAAGGTGTACCGCCCGACAATCTCGCTTGCGAAGAAGCATTGATCGCGTTGTTTTCGTATGTGAGCCAATACCACGCGACGCCATTGCAGCGCGGACCCGAGCGCATGGGTCCCGTCGCGCGCGCGAGATCTCGCATCGACGACGATCCCGCGTCGGCATCGACACTCGCCGATCTCGCCGCCGAAGCCGGCATGAGCCGCTTTCGACTGCTGCGCAGTTTCGCGCATGAAGTCGGCTTGCCGCCGCATGCGTACCGGATGCAGCGCCGCGTCGCGCTCGCGCGCCATCTGATCGCCAGCGGGTCTGCACTTGCGGATGCGGCGGTCTCGGCGGGCTTTTCGGATCAAAGCCATATGACGCGCGCTTTCGTGCGGCTGCTCGGTGTCACGCCCGCGAGCTACGCGGCCGCCATCCGCTGATACCTCATCTGCAATAACGTTCAAGACCGCGCGTGTGCGCGGCCCGTACGCTCGCCTCATCATTCGATACGAGGAGGCAGCGCATGAACGCGCGTTACGTCGGTTATTCCTTTTGCGCGCTGGCGATGATCGGCGTGGGCAGCACAGTCGTCGTCAGCAAGGCGATTGCGGGCGGCTTGCCGCCGTTCGCGGCGACAGCGTTGCGCTTTGCGATTGCGTTTCCCGTCTTCATCGCGATGATGCGCGTGCGCAGGGTCCGCTGGCCGAAGCTCGACACGCACGATGTGTTGCTCGTGGTCGCGCAGGCGGGAGCGGGCAGCGTCGGCTATACGGTTTGCCTGATCGGCGGGATGCGCCTCGCGTCGGCGGCCGATGCGGGCGTGATCGCGGGCACCTTGCCGGCTGTGTCGGCGGGTTTCGCGGCGCTCGCACTCGGTGAACGTCTGTCGCCTGCGTTGCTCGGCGCGATTGCGCTTGCGACGCTCGGCGTGCTGGCCTGCACAGTGCGCCTCGACGACACGGTGGCTGCGGGCGGCGCGCATTCTCTCGCGGGCAATGCGCTGATATTCGCCGCGATTGTCTGCGAAGCGCTCTTTATCTTGCTCAACCGCAAATTGCATAAGCCTGTCGCGGCGTTGCCGCTGTCGGCGCTGATGAGCGGAATCGGCCTGCTCGTCGCGATCGTGCCCGCGTGCTTCGAGCAACCGTGGCGACTGCCGTTCGACGCGAACCTCGTTGCCGCGCTCGCGGGCGTCGTCTATTACGCGCTCGTGCCGACGGTGCTCGGCTTCGTGCTCTGGTACGCGGGCGCTTCGCGCGTGAGTGGTGCGGAAGCGGGCCTCGTGACGGCACTCGTGCCCGTGTCGACGCTCGCGCTGGCGGCGGGCGTGTTGCACGAGCCGATCAGCCGCGCGCAGATGGCGGGTGTCGTGTGCGTGCTTGCGGCGGTGCTACTGGCGACCTTCGGACGGTTTCGATCGGTCGAAGCGCGCGCAGAAGCCTGATTAACCCACGCTGAGCTTTGCTCAGACCACTCAAATGTCTGAATGTGTCATTTCCGTCAGAACCACTAAGCTTGTTCTGAGATGATCTGTGCGGCATTGGCAGCACGCGCCGCGAGGCGCGTGGCCGGAGCAGGGCGGAAACGCTGCCCGCTCTCGACAGATCAGGTATTCGCCACGCTGACGGAAGTCGGGCCGTGGACGATCGACAGAAACTCGCGACGCGTCGACGGGTCGGTGCGGAACGTCCCGAGCATGCGCGACGTCACCATCTCGACGCCGGCCTTGTGCACGCCGCGCGTCGACATGCATTGATGCGAGGCTTCGAGAATCACGCCGACCCCCTTCGGCTGCAATACTTCGTTGAGCGTATCGGCGATCTGGACGGTCATCTTTTCCTGGATCTGCAGACGCTTGGCGAATGCATCGACGAGCCGCGCGAGCTTCGAGATGCCCACCACGCGATGCTCAGGCAGATAAGCGACGTGCGCGCGCCCGATGATGGGCACCATATGATGTTCGCAATAGCTTTCGAAGCGGATGTCCTTCAGCACGATCATTTCGTCGTAGCCGTCCACTTCGGAGAACGTGCGGGCCAGAATCTCGCGCGGATCGACCTCATAGCCCGCAAAAAATTCTTCATACGCCCGGACGACACGCGCGGGCGTGTCGAGCAGACCTTCACGCTGAGGATTATCGCCGGCCCAGCGCAGCAATACGCGCACGGCTTCTTCGGCCTCATCGCGGGACGGCCGGCCGGGTGCGTCGGCGGACGTCGTTTTCTTCGTATTCATCCTTCGCTCCAGTTCCAGTAAAACGCGCATCGCACGTTGCGGCATTGTTCCATGTTTCCCGGCCCTACGCCGAACAGGGATATGCGCCGCAAGCGCGTGCAGGCGTTACTTCGGCCACTCGTCCTTCGCATCGTTGAACAGTTCTGCAACAACGCTGCGCAGCCAGCTCGCCCGCGGATCGTTGTGGAACTTGCGATGCCAGTGCTGGCGCAAGTCGAAGCGGGGCAACGGCAAAGGCGGTTCGACGAGCGTGATCGACGCGTGTTCCGACACATACGCGAAGCCGATCGCGTGCGGCACGGTTGCGATCAGATCGGTGCGTGCGAGGATGAACGGCAGGCTCATGAAGTGCGGCGTTTCCAGCACGGCGCGCCGGCGGATGCGCTTCTTTTCCAGATACTGCTCGAGCACTTCCTGGCTACGTCCTTCGGCGCGTACGACGGCGTGACCGAGTCCGATGAACTGATCGAGCGTGAGCGGCGCGCCCGCGAGCGGATGATCGCTGCGCATCAGACAGATGAACCGATGCGTGAACAGACGCTGCTGAAAGAAGTTGTTGCCGGAAAGATCGGGAAAGTAGCCGACGGCGAGATCGACATCGCCCGATTCCAGCCCGCGTTCGACATGCGCGGGCGGCAGCGACACCGAACGCAGGTTCGCGTGCGGCGCGCGCTCGGCGAAGAGCTGCAGCAGGCGCGGCAGAAACACGATCTCGCCGACGTCGGACAACGCCAGCGAGAACGTATGCGTCGACGTCGTAGGATCGAAATCCTGTGAGTCGAGCATGCCCTTTTCGATGCGCGCTAGCGCCTCGCGGGCCGCGGGAATCAGCGCGAGCGCGCGCGGCGTCGGTTCCATGCCGCGCGACGTGCGCACGAACAGCGGGTCGTTGAAATACTCGCGCAAGCGGCCAAGCGCGGTGCTCACGCGCGGCTGGCTCACGCCGAGACGTTCGGCGGCGCGGCTCACGTTGCGCATGTCTTCGAGCGCGACGAGGTAGGGAATCAGGTTGAGATCGAGTTCGGCCATGCTTTGGTGCGCGGGCGTCGGGAAGCCCCTGTGCAGTATCGGTTATGCGTATACAACCTATCCTAAAAATCGCGTTGTCGCATATTCGGGAAAGCGCCGAGAATCGTTTGAATACTCGAACAAAAACTCGGAGACGAACGATGCGCACTCAGGTTGCCATTATTGGCGCGGGTCCCGCCGGTCTGCTGCTGTCGCATCTGCTGCGGCTGGCGGGCGTCGAAGCGGTGGTGCTGGAAAGCCGGTCGCGCGAACATTGCGAGCATCGGATACGCGCGGGCGTGCTCGAACAGGGCACCGTCGATACGCTCAACGAAGCCGGCCTCGGCGCGCGGATGCAGCGCGAAGGGCTCGTGCATCACGGCATCGAATTGCTGTTCGGCCGCAAGCGGCATCGGATCGATCTGACGGCACTGACGGGCGGCCGCGCGATCACCGTGTATGGCCAGCATGAGGTGGTGTGCGACATGATCGCCGCCGCTGTCGAGTACCAGCAACCGTTGTATTTCGACGTGTCCGAGGTGTCGCTGCACGATCTGACGAGCGACACACCTTGGGTTCAGTTTTCGCACGATGGCGCGGTGCAGCGCATCGATTGTGATTACGTGGCGGGCTGCGACGGCTTTCACGGCATTGCGCGCGAGTCGATTCCCGCCGACGCCATACAAACCTTCGAACGTATCTACCCCTATGCATGGCTCGGCATCCTCGCGAACGCCGCGCCGACCTGCGACGAACTGGTGTACGCGCATCACGAGCGCGGTTTCGCGCTTTTCAGCATGCGTTCGCCGGAGGTGACGCGTCTTTATCTGCAATGCCGTCCCGACGAAGACCTTGCGCAATGGCCCGACGAGCGCATCTGGGCCGAACTCCACACGCGCTTCGAGAACGACGATGGCTGGCTGCCCGCTGTCGGCGACATCACGCAGAAGGGCGTCACGCCGATGCGCAGCTTCGTGTGCGAGCCGATGCAGTACGGGCGCCTCTATCTTGCCGGCGACGCCGCGCACATCGTTCCGCCGACGGGCGCAAAAGGCATGAACCTCGCCGTCGCCGATGTACGCATGCTGTCGAAGGCGCTCGCGGCGCGCTGTCGCGAAGGCCGCGACGATCTGCTCGCCGCTTATTCGGCGACCTGCCTGGAACGCGTCTGGCGCGCCGAGCATTTCTCGTATTTCATGACGAACATGCTGCATCCGTCGTTCGACGACACGCCGTTCGTCAACCGGCTGAAGATGGCCGAGCTACGGTACGTCGCGCATTCCGATGCGGCGGCACGGATGCTGGCAGAGAATTACGTGGGGCTGCCGTTTCGCGATTGATTTGCGGGCGCGGCGGCAGGCGGAGCGGCATAGGGCAAACCACGAAACCGTTGCCTTGACAAGAGATGCGGGCGCAAACCATAATGCGCCAGTACGTTCGCTAAACGAAACTGTGTTCGCATAAAGAACTTTTCGCAAGTTCGACGGGCGATAGGGATTGAAGGGCGAGCCAAACACATGCGGCCTGCAGCGGGTCTGCATGCCGTCGTCAGCAAGGCTATGAAGGACGAAAGCGGACGTGGAGACCGTCCGGCGCGCGTTTCGCCAGTGAATGGCGGATCGCGCGGCGCGGATCGACGCGTTTTAGAGGATATTCGACATGATCAACAAGATTTTCGAGTCACTCCAGTCGGCGGTCGCCGACGTGCATGACGGCGCGACCGTCATGATCGGCGGCTTCGGCACGGCGGGCATGCCTTCCGAGCTGATCGACGCGCTCATCGAACAGGGCGCGAAAGAACTCACCATCGTCAACAACAACGCCGGCAACGGCGACACCGGCCTCGCGGCGCTGCTCAAGGCGAAGCGCGTGCGCAAGATCATCTGCTCGTTCCCGCGTCAGACCGATTCATACGTGTTCGACGCGCTCTATCGCGCCGGTGAAATCGAACTGGAACTCGTGCCGCAGGGCAATCTGGCCGAGCGCATCCGCGCAGCAGGCGCGGGCATCGGCGGCTTCTTCACGCCGACGGGCTACGGCACGAAGCTCGCCGAAGGCAAGGAAACGCGCGAGATCGACGGCAAGCATTACGTGCTGGAAGCGCCGTTGCACGCCGACTTTGCGCTGATCAAGGCGTACAAGGGCGACCGCTGGGGCAATCTGGTGTATCGCAAGACGGCGCGCAACTTCGGCCCGATCATGGCGAGCGCGGCGAAGACGGCGATCGTGCAGGTGTCGGAAGTGGTGCCGCTCGGCGCGCTCGACCCGGAAGTGATCGTCACGCCGGGCATCTTCGTACAGCGTATCGTCGAAGTGCCGCAGGCGGCCCACGCCGCGCAACGTCCCGAACAAGCCGCCTGAAGGAGACCCGACATGAAACGACTGACCCGCGATGAAATGGCGAAGCGCGTCGCGCAGGACATTCCTGAAGGCGCTTACGTGAACCTCGGCATCGGCGTGCCGACGCTGGTGGCGAATCACCTCGACGCGAACAAGGAAATCTTCCTGCACAGCGAGAACGGCCTGCTCGGCATGGGCCCCGCGCCTGCCAAAGGCGAGGAAGACGACGAACTGATCAACGCCGGCAAGCAGCATGTCACGCTGCTGACGGGCGGCGCGTTCTTCCACCATTCCGATTCGTTCGCGATGATGCGCGGCGGCCATCTCGACTACTGCGTGCTCGGCGCGTTCCAGGTCTCGTCGAAGGGCGATCTGGCGAACTGGCACACGGGCGCGCCCGATGCGATTCCCGCCGTCGGCGGCGCGATGGATCTGGCGATCGGCGCGAAGCAGGTGTTCGTGATGATGGAGCATCAGACCAAGCAGGGCGAAAGCAAGATCGTCGCCGAATGCTCGTACCCGGTGACGGGCGTCGGTTGCGTGGATCGCATCTACACCGACCTCGCGATGATCGACGTGACGAAGGACGGCCTCGTCGTGCGCGAAATCTTCTCGGATATCGACTTCGCGGAACTGGAGAAGCTGACGGGCGTCGCGCTGATCGACGGCACGCAGCAGGCTCGCGCGGCTTGAGCCTTGCTCAGCCTGGAGAGATAGCCAGCACGCGCGCGCAAATGCGCGCGTGACCTCGGCGCGGCGTTCGGCGACAATGAAGCCGAACGCCGCGCGCTTTCAGGCGCGACCCAACGCGCATTCATCCCAACGCACAGAACATCATGCTAGAAGCTAGCGCTCGCTTGACTGGCCTGATCTGCGGCACGCAGCCGATGAACGACATCTGGTCGCCACGCGCGACGCTGCAACGGATGCTCGATGTCGAAGCGGCGCTGGCGCGCGCCTCGGCGGCACATGGCGTGATTCCGCAGTCGGCCGTTGCCGCCATCGAGGCCACCTGTCACGCCGACAAGCTGGACGCCGACGCGCTCGGGCGCGACGCCGCGCTCGGCGGCAATCTCGCGATTCCCCTCGTCAAGCAGCTGACCGCGCGCGTCAAGGACGCCGACGCGGAGGCGTCGAAATTCGTCCATTGGGGCGCGACGAGCCAGGACATCATCGATACAGCGACCGTGCTGCAACTGCGCGATGCGTTCGATCTCCTCGACGGCGCGTTGTCGTCCACTTGCGATGCGATTGCCGCGCTCGCGCAGCAGCATCGCGCGACGCCGATGATCGGCCGCACGTGGCTGCAACAGGCGCTGCCCATCACGCTCGGTTTGAAATTCGCGCAATGGCTCGATGCGCTGCTGCGCCATCGCGAGCGGCTCGACACGTTGCGTGAGCGCGTGCTGGTGCTGCAATTCGGCGGCGCTGCAGGCACGCTCGCGAGTTTGCGCGACAAGGGCGGCGTGGTTGCCGCAGCATTGGCGAAAGAACTGAGTCTTCAATTGCCCGCTGTGCCGTGGCACACGCAGCGCGACCGCATCGCCGAGACGGCGTCGTTCTTCGGCATGCTGATCGGCACGCTCGGCAAGATTGCGCGCGATATCTCGCTGCAAATGCAGACGGAACTCGGCGAACTCGGCGAGCCGGTTGCCGCTGGCAAAGGCGGTTCGTCGACGATGCCGCACAAGCGCAACCCGGTTGGGTGCGCAGCTGTGCTGACGGCGGCGGCGCGCGCACCGGGCCTTATCGCGACGGTATTCGGCGGCATGGTGCAGGAACATGAGCGCGCGCTCGGCGGCTGGCAGGCCGAATGGGACGCGTTGCCCGATCTCGCGCGCCTCGCGGGCGGCGCGCTGGCGAACATCGAACAGATCGCGCAGGGACTCGAAGTGAACGTCGCGCGTCTCGCGGCGAATCTCGATGTGACGCATGGCCTGATTCTCGGCGAAGCGGTGATGCTCGCGCTCGGCGACAAGATTGGCCGGATGGATGCGCATCATCTCGTCGAGCATGCATCGAAAGAGGCGGTGAAGACTGGCAAAACGCTCTTCGACGTGCTCGCCGCCGATGCGTCCGTCACTCAACATCTGCCCGTCGAGCAACTCAGACGTCTGCTCGATCCGGCGCATTACGTCGGCAGCGCGCACGCTTTCGTGGATGCCGTGCTGGCGCTTCATACCGCGCGCAAGGCGCGCGTGAACCAACATCAGGAGTAAAGGAATGCCTTACGCCGCAGTCAATGGCATCGAGCTTCACTACCGGATCGACGGCGACCGGCACGGCAACGCGCCGTGGCTGGTGCTGTCGAATTCACTCGGCACCGATCTGTCGATGTGGACGCCGCAGGTTGCCGAATTCGCGAAGCATTTTCGCGTGTTGCGTTACGACACGCGCGGTCACGGTCATTCGGAAGCGCCGAAGGGACCGTATTCGATCGAGCAATTGACGGGCGACGTGATCGGCCTGCTCGATTCGTTGAAGATTGCGCGGGCGAATTTCTGCGGCATTTCGATGGGCGGTTTGACGGGCGTCGGCCTGGCGGCGCGCCACGCGGACCGCATCGATCGCGTCGTGCTGTGCAATACGGCGGCGCGCATCGGCTCGCCGGAAGTCTGGGTGCCGCGCGCGGCGCGGGCGCGCACGGAAGGCATGCTGGCGTTGTCGGATGCCGTGCTGCCGCGCTGGTTCACGGCGGAGTTCATTGCGCGTGAGCCGCTCGTGTTCAACTATGTTCGCGACGTTTTCGTGCATACCGACAAGGAAGGCTACGCGCTGAATTGCGAAGCGATCAACGCGACGGATCTGCGCCCGGAAGCGCCTGGCATCAAGGCACCTGCGCTGGTGATTTCTGGCACGCACGATCTCGCCGCGACGCCGGCGCAGGGCCGTGAACTGGCGGCGGCGATTCCGGGTGCGCGGTATGTCGAACTGGATGCGTCGCATATCTCGAACATCGAGGTGTCCGATATGTTCACGAAGACCGTGCTTGATTTCCTGAAGGGACAGCGATGAACGACGATCAACGATACGAAGCGGGAATGGGTGTGCGCCGCGCGGTGCTGGGCGATGAGCATGTGGACCGGTCGCTGGTGAATCGCACGGAAGTGACGGAAGAGTTTCAGAACTTCATCACGCGGTATGCGTGGGGTGAGATCTGGACCCGCGAGGGGTTGCCGCGGCATACGCGGAGCTTGCTGACTATCGCGATGATGGTTGCGCTGAATCGCAGCGAGGAGCTTGCGCTGCATTTGCGTGCCGCAAGGAATAATGGGGTGACGCGGGAGCAGGTGAAAGAGGTTTTGTTGCAGACGGCTATCTATTGTGGTGTGCCTGCGGCGAATTCTGCTTTTCATCTGGCTGATAAGGTTTTTAAGGAGCAGGATGAGGTGGATGCCGGGAAGGGTTAAATCCGGGTAGTGGTTTGGTTTTTTTTGGCGAAGCCGTTGTGATTTTGGGTCACGCGGCTTTTGTTTTTTTAGTGGTGGTTGTGGGGCAAGGTTTTGGGTTTTGGGTTGTGTGCTTGTGTTTGCGCTGGCATCCGCGCTTTGCCTTCGTGCTTCATGCGTTGCCCCTGTGCGGGGCGGCACCTACTTTTCTTTGCCGCCGCAAAGAAAAGTAGGCAAAAGAAAGCGGCTCACACCGCCAGTGCTAGTTATTGCCTGAGGGCCCCCACAGGGTCTTACGCTTCACACGGCAATCATGTGACTGACGTCCGTTGCCAGCGTTCTTGCAGTGCGCCTCACCCGCTTCACGCTCCCGCACTTCAGCATGCCGCGCCAGATAGTCCGGCGCCGCCCAGGTGGCAAACTGTGTGTAGGCCCTTTGTGCTCCACACGCCTCACTTCGGACCCATGGCGCACGCGTTCCACGCTGTAAGAGCGCTACCCTATACGACGCGACAACCTGCACACAGTTTGCCACCTGGGCGGCACATGCGATTCGCTGTCGCGTGCTTGAGTACGGGTGTTTGGAGCGGGTGAGGCGTTCATTCAAAGCGTTGGCAACGCACGCAGATAAAGACGTTGCTGTGTGAAGCATGGGGACGTTCGGGGCCCGTGGATAGGAACATGGGCTGGCGGTGTGAGCCGCTTTCTTTTGCCTACTTTTCTTTGCGGCGGCAAAGAAAAGTAGGTGCCGCCCCGCACAGGGGCAACGCGTGAAGCACCAAGGCAAAACGCGGATGCCAACCCAAAAGCAAGCAATCCGCAGGCAATACACGGATGCCAGCGCAAAGGCAAACCAACATCAAAGCCCGGCGGATGCCAACAAAAAACCCAAACCGCAGATCAAAAAACCCCTGCAAACCAAAAACATTTCCGGTATACCTGTCGCCCAAACACCGAATCAAACCCTAACCAAACCCAAACCGACCCCCCGCCGCCAGGCAAAAATGCTCCCCAACCTGCTAGTCCAATTGATAAACGGACTCGCCGACGCTTCGGCGCTCTTTCTCGTTGCTGCGGGCCTGTCGCTGATCTTCGGCGTCACGCGCATCGTCAACTTCGCGCACGGCTCGTTCTACATGCTAGGCATCTACGTCGCCTACAGCATCGCGAGCCGCTTCGGCACCAGCAGCATCTTGGGCTTCTGGCTGTCGATGCTCGCCTCGGCGCTCGTGATCGGCCTGCTCGGCGCGCTCGTCGAGTTCATCGTCCTGAGGCGCATCTACAAAGCCCCCGAGTTGTTCCATCTGCTCGCGACATTTGCGCTGGTCCTGATCTTCCGCGACGCCGCCCTCGCGATCTGGGGACCGCAAGACCTGTTCGGCCCGCGCGCGCCGCATCTGTCCGGCGCCGTCGAACTGCTCGGCCATCAGTTGCCCACGTGGGACATCGCGTTGATCGTGATCGGGCCGCTCGTGCTCCTGTTGCTCTGGTACGCGTTGACGCACACGCGCTGGGGCACGCTGGTGCGCGCGGCGACGCAGGATCGAGAGATGCTCGGCGCGCTCGGCATCAACCAGGCGTGGCTGTTCACGGGCGTGTTCTTCGTCGGCGCGTTTCTCGCGGGGCTTGGCGGTGCACTGCAGGGGCCGCGCATGTCGGCGAATCTGTCGCTCGATCTCGAAACGATCGGCAATGCGTTCGTCGTCGTAGTAGTAGGAGGGATGGGCTCGATTCCCGGTGCGTTCATCGCGGCGCTGTTGATTGCGGAGATCAAGGCGCTGTGCATCGGCATCGGACATGTGTCGCTGTTCGGCGTCGATATTTCGTTGAGCCGCTTCACGCTCGTCGCGGAGTTCGTCGTGATGGCCGTGGTGCTCGTGGTGCGGCCGTGGGGCCTGCTGGGACGCCCGACGTCGACGGTTCGCGCGGCGGCGCCCGCCGACATGCCTTTGAAGCCCGCAGGCAAGCCGCTCAAGTGGCTCGCGGCATGCGTGCTGGCCGTGCTCGTGCTTGCGCCGCTCGCCGCCAGCGCGTTTCCGTACATGCCCGTGCTGCTCGTCGAAATTCTGATTGCCGTGCTGTTCGCGGCGAGCCTGCACTTCATCATGGGACCGGGCGGCATGCATTCGTTCGGTCATGCCGCGTACTTCGGGCTCGGTGCATACGGCGCGGCGCTCTTTCTGAAAGTGCTCGATCTGCCGATGGAAGCCGCGCTCGTTCTCGGCCCGTTACTCGCCGTGCTCGGCGCGCTGGTGTTCGGCTGGTTCTGCGTGCGCCTGTCGGGCGTGTATCTGGCGATGCTCACGCTCGCGTTTGCGCAGATCGTCTGGTCGGTCGTGTATCAATGGGATGACGTGACGGGCGGCAGCAACGGCATTCTCGGGCTATGGCCGTCGAACTGGCTGTCGTCGCCCGTCGCTTATTACTATCTGACGCTGGCATTCGCCGTGCTCGGCGTGTGGCTGCTGCGCCGCATGCTGTTCTCGCCGCTTGGATTCGCGATGCGCGCGTCCCGCGATTCGATGTTGCGTGCGGAATCGATCGGCATCGACACGAAGCGCGTGCAGTGGGCCGCATTCGTGATCGCGTCGCTGTTCTGCGGGCTCGCTGGTTCGCTGTACGCGTTTTCCAAAGGCACGATTTCGCCGGAAGTGATCAGCGTGAGCCGTTCCGTCGACGGACTCGTGATGGTGCTGCTCGGCGGCATCCAGACGTTGACGGGGCCTGTGGCGGGCGCGGCGTTGTTCACGTGGCTGCAGGACACAGTCGCGCGTCAGACCGATTACTGGCAGGCGCTGCTCGGCATCGCGATTCTGCTGCTCGTGATCGCGTTTCCGCAAGGCATCGTAGGGTTCGTGCGCGAGCGCTTCGAGCGTGACGATGCACGAGCGGGAGGCGGCCAATGAGCCTTCTACGAGTATCGAATCTGTCGATGTCGTTCGGCGGCGTGAAAGCCGTCGACGACGTTTCGTTCGACGTAAGACCCGGCGAACTGTTGGCCTTGATCGGCCCGAACGGCGCGGGTAAATCGACGTGTTTCAACATCGTCAACGGACAGCTACGTCCGACGCATGGCTCGGTGATGCTCGACGGACACGAGCTCGTCGGCATGCGGCCGCGCGATATCTGGCGGCGCGGCGTCGGCCGGACGTTCCAGGTCGCGGCGACCTTCAACTCGATGACCGTGCTCGAGAACGTGCAGATGGCGCTCGTATCGCGCGAACAGCGTCTGTACGGCTTGTGGAAACCGGCGGCGTCGCACTTCGAGGATGAAGCGCTTGCGCTGCTCGATCAGGTCGGCATGACGGCGCATGCGCAGCGCGCGTGCAGCGTGCTTGCCTATGGCGACGTGAAGCGTGTCGAGATGGCCATTGCGCTCGCGAACCGTCCAAAGCTTCTACTGATGGACGAACCGACGGCGGGCATGGCGCCGCAGGAACGCACCGATCTGATGGCGCTGACGAAGCGTCTTTCAGCCGAGCGTAATATCGGCGTGCTGTTCACCGAGCACAGCATGGACGTCGTATTTTCCAGCGCGGACCGGATCATCGTGCTGGCGCGCGGCAAGCTGATTGCGCAGGGCGACGCGGACACGATACGCAACGACGCCAACGTGCAGGCCGTCTACTTCGGCACGGGTAAGACGTTCCAGCCGCGCGCGGCGCTATCGGGCGATCGCGGCGAGTCACACACGGAGCCGCGCGCATGAATGCACCGCTGCTGAAAGTCGATGGACTGAACGCGTTCTACGGACGCGCGCAAATCCTCTTCGACGTGAGCCTCGAAGTGGGGCGCGGCGAAGTCGTCGCGCTGATGGGCCGCAACGGCGCGGGCAAATCGACGACGATGAAGTCGATCATGGGATTGATGGCGCGGCGCGAAGGCGCGATTCAATTCGACGGGGCGGATATCTCCGCGTTGCCGACGCATCGGATTGCGCGGATGGGGCTCGGATATGTGCCTGAAGATCGTCGGGTGTTTTCTGGTCTTACCGTGATGGAGAATCTCGACACGGGGCGTCAGCCGGCGCGAGCGGGTGCGCCCTCCTGGACGCCTGACAAGCTCTTCAAGCTGTTTCCGAATCTCGGAGAAATGCCGCAGCGTCCTGGTGGGCAGATGAGCGGCGGCGAGCAGCAGATGCTGACTGTGGCGCGGACGCTGATGGGGAATCCGTATCTGGTGTTGCTCGACGAGCCGTCGGAAGGCGTCGCGCCTGTGATCGTCGAGCAGATGGCTAATATGATTCTTGAGCTGAAGCGTGAAGGGCTCTCTATTCTCCTTTCGGAGCAGAATGTGCATTTCGCTGAGCTGGTGAGTGATCGCGCTTACGTGCTTGAGAAAGGGCAGATTCGGTATGGGGGTGCGATGCGCGAACTTGTTAAGGATGATGCCGTGCGGCGGGCGTATCTTGGGGTTTGATTTTGATTTTGATTTTGATTTTGGTTTTTGCTGCGCAAGCGGTGCGGTTTTGCTTGTTTTTGCGCTGGCATCCGCGTTTTGCTTCTGGTTCGCAAGCGTTGCCCCTGTGCGGGGCGGCACCTACTTTTCTTTGCCGCCGCAAAGAAAAGTAGGCAAAAGAAAGCGGCTCACACCGCCAGTTCTTGTGTTTGCTTGAGGGCCCCCACAGGTTCTTACGCTTCACGCGGCAATCACGTCATACATGCTCGTTGCCAGCGCTCTTAATTGACGCCTCACCCGCTTCATGTGTCCGCGTCGCGACACACTGTGCCAGATAGTCCACGGCCGCCCAGGCGGCAAACTGTGTGTCGGCCCAGGTACTGCACACGCCTGACTTCGGACCGATAGCGCACGCGCCCCACGCTGTAAGAGCCCCAGGCTAAATGACGCGACAACCTACACACCGTTTGCCACCTTGGCGGCACAAACCATTTGCTGCCGCTCGCCCGTGTGCGGGTGTCTGAAGCGGGTGAGGCGCTCATTTAGAGCGTTGGCAACGCACGCAAACTAAGATGTTGCGGTGTGAAGGATGGGGACGTTGGGGGCCCGTGGATAAGAATACGTGCTGGCGGTGTGAGCCGCTTTCTTTTGCCTACTTTTCTTTGCGGCGGCAAAGAAAAGTAGGTGCCGCCCCGCACAGGGGCAACGCTAGCGAACCGATAACATCACGCGGATGCCAGCGCAGACCCAAAACCAAACCAACACCAACACCAACACCAACACCAACACCAAACCGCAACCCCCGCACCGCAAAAACCAAAGACCCGGTACGATTCACACTTCGCACCTCCACCCGGAACGGACAAATAACACGGAGCCACCCGCATGACCTCGCGCGCAGCATGGACCTCCCGCATCGCGGCTTCCCTGGCTGTCTCACTGACGGCCTTCAGCGCTTCCGCACAACAGACCATCAAAATCGGCGAAATCAACAGCTACAAGGCGCAGCCGGCCTTCCTGATGCCCTATAAAAACGGCTGGAACCTCGCGCTCGATCAGGTGAACGCAGCCGGCGGCGTGCTAGGCAAAAAACTCGAAGTCGTCTCCCGCGACGACAACGCGAACCCCGGCGACACGATCCGCGTCGCGCAAGAACTCATCGCCCGCGAACAGGTGCAACTGCTATTCGGCGGCTATCTGTCGAACACCGGTCTGGCGCTGACGGACTTCGCAAAACAGAAGCGCATGTTCTTCCTCGCCGCCGAGCCGCTCACCGACAAGATCGTCTGGGCCGACGGCAACAAGTACACGTACCGCCTGCGTCCTTCCACGTATATGCAGGTCGCGATGCTCGTCCCCGAAGCGGCAAAGCTGAAGAAAAAGCGCTGGGCACTCGTCTACCCGAACTATGAATACGGTCAGTCAGCGGCGGCGACGTTCAAGAAGCTGCTGAAGGCCGCGCAACCCGATGTCGAGTTCGTCACCGAACAGGCCACGCCGCTCGGCAATCTGGACGCCGGCTCGACGGTGCAGGCGCTCGCCGACGCGAAACCCGACGCGATCTTCAACGTGTTGTTCAGCGCCGACCTCGGCAAGTTCGTTCGCGAAGGCAACACGCGAGGGCTATTCAAGGACCGCAGCGTCGTGTCGCTGCTGACAGGCGAGCCGGACTATCTCGACACGCTCGGCGCGGAAGCCCCCGTCGGCTGGATCGTGACGGGCTACCCGTGGTATTCCATCGATACCGCCGCCAACAAGAAGTTCGTCGCGGACTACGAGGCGAAGTATCACGACTATCCGCGCCTCGGTTCGGTGGTCGGCTATACGGCGCTGATGTCGATTGCGAATGGCATCAAGAAGGCCGGTTCGACCGATCCCGACAAGCTCGCGGCCGCGTTCAAAGGCTTGAATGTCGATACGCCGTTCGGGCCGATCATCTATCGCCCGCAGGACAACCAGTCGACGATGGGCGCGTTCGTCGGCGTGACCGCGTTGAAAGACGGCAAGGGTGTGATGACGTCGTACCGCTATATCGACGGCGCGAGCGTGCAGCCGTCCGACGCCGAAGTGAAGGAACTGCGTCCCGCGGACTGATTCGCGAACAGGTGAGGCGCGTTTCAAAGGCCAGCCGCGCGGCTGGCCTTTTTCATGGGGCCGCCGTCATTCCTCGGCGTCGTGCTCGGCCACGAAATGACGCAGATACGCGAGTACGGCTGCTTCCGCCGCGCGATGGTCCGCGCAGCTTTTCGAACCCGCGTTCTCTTCGTCGCCGAAAAGCGTCGATGGCGCATTGTGCACGTCCACTTCCTGGCCTTCGCGGAAAATGCGGATCTCGTGCATCGTCTCCGCGTATTCCGCCACCCAGTGAATCCCTTCGATATGGGCGCCTGCCCTGACTGTCTGTGTATTCATGAGGCGTCTCCTGACGGTTGCATCGCCGCCTTTGACGTAAACCATAGACGCTATCGGCCCATTGCGCAGCCCTCGTTGCGCATCGAGGCCGCCTGCGTCGCGATTGCCAGGCAGCGCGAAGCGAAACGCCCGTTGCGTGGCAAGCGGCCGAAGGACCGCAAAAGTCGCGGGTTTCGAGCCGGTGCGGGCCTCAGCGAGGACAAGGCACACCCGTTGCTGCATATGAATGGCCACCATTCAACGGGAGCACTGTCATGCCTGATAAAGCAACCCTCAAGCGTGCCGCCGCCGACAAGCGCGCCGGCAAGTCGTCGAGCACTCAAGCCGGCGAATTCGTGAAGGAAGAAATCGACCACGTGCGCGAAGGCAAGCACGGCGTCAAATCGGCGAAGCAGGCAATTGCAATCGGCCTGTCGAAGGCTCGCCGCGCGGGTGTCGCACTGAAGCAGCCGAAGGCGGGAACCACGAGCGAAGCGACGCGCAAGAAAGCCGCGAAGGACACGGCTGCGGGACAGCACAAGACGCCTGCCGTTAAGCACTCAGCCGCGAAGAAGGCCTCGAAGACCACGGCTGCGCGCCGTCCGGGCAGCGAATCGACGGCGAAGCGCTCGCGCGTTGCCGAAGCCGTGCTGAAACGCGAAAGCGGACAGGGCGCATCGAAAGAAGCATTGTCGAAGCAGACCATGGCAGCGGCAGCGCGTCGTCCAGCAGCAAGCCGTTCGGCTGCGGCGAAGAAGGCGGCTGAAACGAAGGGCGCGGCAGGCCGGTCGGCGGCCGCGAAGAAGGCTGCGCATACGCGGGCCACGCGTGCGCATCACTGAAGGCTAGCGGGAGAACCGCTGCCGCGCTCGCCGACGGTTAAACAGTCGGCGAGCGGCGGCAGCGTGCAAGACGCTTACTGGATCGAAGCCAGCGCGTTGCGGACGGTCTGGAAGACCTGGTCGATCTGCGCTTCGTCGATGATCAGCGGCGGCGAGAAAGCCAGAATGTCGCCCGTGAAGCGGATCAGCACGCCTGCTTCGAAGCACTTGACGAACGCCTCGTAAGCGCGCGCGCCCGGCGCGCCGTCGCGCGGCTCCAGTTCGACGCCCGCGACCATGCCGAGGTTGCGGATGTCCTTCACGTGCTTCGCGTCGCGCAGCGCGTGAGCGGCGGCCTCGAACTTCGGCGCCATCGATGCCGCGCGCTCGAACAGCCCTTCGCTGCGATACAGGTCGAGCGTTGCCACACAGGCCGCTGCGGCCAACGGGTGCGCCGAGTACGTATAGCCGTGGAACAGCTCGATCGCGCCTTGTGCGCCGGCGTTGACGATCGTGTCGTGCACCGTGCGGCTTGCCGCGACCGCGCCCATCGGCACGGAGGCGTTGTTGATCGCCTTGGCCATCGTCAGCAGATCGGGCTTCACGCCGAAATATTCGCTGGCCGTTGCCGCGCCCAGACGGCCAAAGCCCGTAATCACTTCGTCGAAAATCAGCAGGATGCCGTGCTTCGTGCAGATGTCGCGCAGCTTTTGCAGATAGCCTTGCGGCGGGATCAGCACGCCCGTCGAGCCCGCGACGGGTTCGACGATCACCGCGGCGATCGTGGACGCGTCGTGCAGCGTGACGATGCGCTCCAGTTCGTCGGCGAGATGCGCGCCCCAGGCCGGCTGGCCTTTCGAGAACGCGTTGTGTTCGAGGTTGTGCGTGTGCGGCAGGTGATCGATGGACGGCAGGAGCGCGCCCGAGAACGTCTTGCGGTTCGGCGCAATGCCGCCAACCGAAATGCCGCCGAAGCCGACGCCGTGATAACCGCGCTCGCGGCCAATCAGGCGCGTGCGCTGTCCTTCGCCGCGCGCGCGGTGATAGGCGAGCGCGATCTTCAGCGCGGTATCGACCGACTCCGAGCCGGAATTCGTGAAGAACACGCGGTCGAGCCCTTCGGGCATCAACTCAGCGACTTTCGACGCCGCTTCGAACGCGAGCGGGTGGCCCATCTGGAAAGTCGGCGCGAAATCGAGCGTCGCGGCCTGCTTCTGGACGGCGGCAACGATCTCGTCGCGGCCGTGACCCGCGTTCACGCACCACAGGCCCGCGCACGCGTCGAGCACGTCGCGCCCGTCGGTCGAACGGTAGTACATGCCTTTTGCCGATTCCAGCAGGCGCGGCGCCGACTTGAACTGGCGGTTGGCGGTGAACGGCATCCAGAAGTTCGACAGATCGTCGATCACGGGGCGCGAAGTCATGGGTTTCTCCTCGAATGGGTAGCGAAACTGTAGCGTCCGAGGTTAAATGGCGGACATAAACAGTTGACTCACTGCGCTGCTAACTGTGCTGGTCGAATCAGCTCAACTGTGCTGGATATTGCGCTGCGTCTGTTGTCTGTCTTGATAATCCTAATCCGTTGATGATCGAACTCGAACTGGATCGTGACCGCCGTTTAGCGCCGACGCTCGTCGAGCAGGTCGTGCAAGGCTTCGCGCAGGCGATCGACAGCCAGGCGCTGCGTGCCGGCGCGCTGTTGCCGTCGGTGCGCCAGCTTGCGCAATCGCATTCGCTGAGCACCTTCACGGTGACGGAGGCGTACAGCCGGCTCGTATCGATGGGCCTCGTGACCTCGCGGCGCGGCTCCGGTTATCGCGTCGCGCCGCGCGCGCGGGCCGCGCAGGCAAATACCGTCGACTGGCAGCCGCCCAGCCTCACGGCGACCTGGCTGCTGTCCGACGTGTTCGCCGACCATTCCATGCCGATCAAGGCGGGCGGCGGCTGGCTGCCGAACGAGTGGATCAACGAAACGGGCATGCAGCACGCGTTCCGCGCGATGAGCCGCGTGCCCGCCGCGCGCCTCGGCGACTACGGGCATCCGTATGGCTTCGCGCCGCTGCGCGCGAAGATCGCTGAGCAGATGGACCGGCGCGGCCTGCCCGTCGAGGTGTCGAACGTGCTGCTGACGCAGGGCGCGACCCAGGCGCTCGATCTGATCGTGCGCACGCTGCTGCGCGCAGGCGATACCGTCGTCGTCGAAGATCCGGGCTACTGCAATCTGCTGCAAATCCTGAAGCTCGCCGGGCTGGACGTGATCGGCGTGCCGCGCACGCCGGCGGGGATCGATACGGACGCGCTGGAGCAAGTCGTCGACGCGCATCATCCGAAGGCGATTTTCGTCAACACGACCTTGCAGAATCCGACGGGCGCGACGTACGGCATGGCGTCCGCGTTCCGCCTGCTGCAGATCGCCGAGCGCAACCGCATGTGGGTGATCGAGGACGACGTGAGCCGCGAACTCGGCTCGCCGGGCGCGCCGATTTTTGCCGCCATGGAAGGCCTGCGCCGCGTGCTGTATATCAGCGGCTTTTCGAAGACGGTGACGCCGGCGTTGCGTTGCGGGTATGTTGTCGCCGAGCGCGATGTGCTGCGCGAACTGGCGCGCACGAAGATGGCGGTGGGGCTGACGTCGTCGGAGGCGATCGAGCGGATCGTCGACAAGGTGTTGCATGAGGGCCGTTATGCGCGCCATGTCGAGCAGGTCAACGAGCGGTTGCGCGCGGCGCATGCGATCGTCGAGGAACGGCTGGATGCGCTGGGGCTGGAAGCGTTTCACCGGCCGCGCGCGGGGCTGTTCCTGTTTGCACGCTTGCCCGTGGAGCCGGAGCGCGCGGGCGAGATCGCGACGGCGGCGCTGTCGGATGGTATCTGGCTCGCGCCCGGTTCCTACTTCCGTCCCGACGATGCGCCGAGCGCGTGGTTCCGCTTCAACGTCCCGCATTCGACGGATGACGCGTTGTGGCGCTTCATCGAACGCGTTGGCCGGGGCTGAGCCGCGAAACGCGGGGACAAAGCTTCAGGGTCGGGCGAGCGAGTCGATGAGTTCGCCGATGTTTGCCGCGCCGACGTTGTCTTCCAGCAGCCCGATGAACACGCGGCTGTAGAGTTGATCCCGCTGCACTTCGGGCAGATCCGAGCGGGCGTTCGCGATCGCTTCCGCCGCGCGGTGCGCCGAACTGACGATGCGTTGTGCGAGTTTCTTTTCCATACACTTCGCTAACGACAGCAAGCCGCAAAGCTTGAGCCGTTTTCCCCTGGTTTAGAGCATTCGTTGCGCCGCGATCAAACTGTGGGCCGAATGCGTTGTATTGGTTCTTTCCTGAGTCGTCCACGTACTACGCAACGAGCGCATTTTTTGCCCTTGGCGCGCGGTTTGCGCGGCTGCGCTCCTTCACGTCGTACATCACCCGGTCCGCGCTTTTCACCAGATCCGCCGCGCGTTCGCCCGGTTGCAGCACCGCGATGCCGAGGCTCGCGCACACGCGGTAGTCATTGCCGTGCACGCTGACGGGCGCCTCGAGCGCCGCCGTGATCGCGGCGGCGACGTCGGGTGCCAGCGCCGCGTCGTCCTCGATGACGACCAGGAACTCATCGCCGCCCAGCCGTCCGACCTGCGCGCGGTCCCGCGCGACGTCCGTGAGGCGCCGCGCGATCTCGGCAAGAATCGTGTCGCCCAGGTGGTGGCCAAACGTATCGTTGAGTTCCTTGAAGCGGTCCAGGTCGACGAAAATCACGGCCACGCGGCCGGCGGCATCCGGCGCGGCGACGGCTTCCTCGAGCCGGTCCATGATGCAGCCGCGATTGGACAGGCCCGTCAGGCGGTCGGTATGCGCGAGCCGGTGCAACTGCTCCCGGCCTTTCAGCAGTTTCAGGATCAGCGCGGCGATCCACGTGGACAGTCCGACCAGAATCACCGAGATCACGCTCGCCATCGTCATGTAGACGCGGCGCATCCGGTAGTAATCGTCGAGCGTCTCGGCGACGGAGAGGCCCGCCATCACCGTGAGTCCGTACCGCTTCACCTCGCGGCGCGCGACGATGCGCTCCACGCGGTCGATCGGGTCGGTGAACATTTCGTTGGTTCCGCGGGGATCGACGTAGCCCGTCGGCAGCGTATCGCCCGTGCGGCTCGGCGCGTCGCCTGCGCGGCGCGACAGCATCGAACCGCCGCCCGACAGCACCGCGATCATGCCGTGCTCGCCGAGCGCGGCGCTCGTGTAAAAGCCATCGGTGAGCCAGGCGGGATTCTCCGACACGATCACCACGCCGCCGAAGCTACCGTCCGGACGGTTGATGCGCCGCGTCGCCTGGATCGACCATTGCCGCGAGATGCGGCCGATCAGCGGTTCGCTGAGAAACAGCCCGACATCGTCTCGCTCGCGATGCACGCGAAAGTGCTTGCGGTCGCTCAGATCGATCGCGCCGGAAAACGGAATCGTCGACGCGATCACATGGCCGTCCGCGCCCGCCAATGTGACTTGCAGCGCGGTATCCGCGGTGATAAGGCCGTAGGCCTGGTATTTCTTGAGGTCGAAGGTGTCGGGCGAGCTTTCGTAGCCGTATTTGACCAGCAGCGCGATTGCGTCGACGTCGTGAATCGTTTTCAGCGTGTGCGTGTCGAGCGCGCCCGCGACGGTGCGGGCGGCGACGCGCGCATCGTGCAGCACGGCAGCTTTCTCGACGCGCAGCCGCATCAGGATCGTGACCCACAAAACAGCGAGGATCAGCACGGTCAGCGCGGGCAGCAGAATGAACGCGCGGTGCGGCGCGTTGCCATGGCTGCGCGGCTGGAAGCGCGGGACGAAGGTGCGAAGTCTGCCTGTCAACGACCTCATTACGGACGCGGTGTTCTTCACTGGCTGATGGCTGACGCGTGAGGCACTTCAATTCGACCGTTCATGAACGACGGCGCACGCTGCCGCCGCCTTGCTGAACCCTTATAACGGCAGCAGCGGGCGGAAGTTGATTGCGGTTCTCAGATTCGTTTGAAACAGCATGGACGTGCTGAACTGACGGCGTTGATCGCGGGAATCGACTCGATGGAAGCGGTGCCGCGCGTCGAAATCATGCGGGCGGAATGGGACTGATGGCGAACGCGTAGCCATTCTTGCCGTGGCGCTTGACTTCGTACATCGCGCCGTCGGCGGCGGCGACGAGCAGCCGGTGATCGGCGACGCGATCGGGATAGGTCGCGATGCCGACGCTCGCGCGCACGAAGCCGAGGCCCATTTGCGTATCGGTTTCGCCGACGCAGTTCATCAGCCGCGTGGCGATGCCCGTGAGCTCCGTGTCGTTGCCGAAGCCGGAGACGAGCGCCGCGAATTCGTCGCCACCCATGCGCGCGACGAGATCGCCGGGGCGCAGCGACTGACGAAAGCGCTGCGCGACGGCGATCAGGAATTCGTCGCCGATCGCGTGGCCCAGCGTGTCGTTGACCTGCTTGAAGCCGTCGAGATCGACATACAGCACCGCGCAATTACCGGGCACGCGTTCGGCCGCGATGCGGTCGAGCCGCGCGAGCAGTTGCTGGCGGTTGGGCAGGCCCGTCATCGCGTCGTGCTGGGCGGCGTGGCGGAACTGATGCGTGAGACCCGCGAGCCGCCGATGCCGCCGCGCGAACACCACGAGTGCCGCGCACAGCGCGCCCGTCACCACGACGGTCAGCACCGCGAGCACGCTCGCGACGCGCAGCGTGCGCCGGCGGACATCGTTGCCGACGGCGTCGCGGCGCGCGTGCCAGTCGTTCGCCGTGGCTGCGAGCGACTGCTTCAGTTCGTCGAGGCTCCTGGCCGTCGCATTGGCTTGCGGCAAGCGTGGCGCGGGAACGGGACTGGAGCCGATCAGCGCGTCGAGTTCGGTCACCCGTGCGCCCAGTTCACCGAGCGCCTGCTGGTAGGTTGGGTTAGCCGCGCTCGAAGGCGCGCTGCGCTTCAGCAGGCTTGCGACGTTGAGCGCGTTGTCGGCGCGCCCGACGGCTTCCAGCACGAGCGTGGCGTATTGCTGCTGGAAGTGATCGGAGAATAGCGCCTTGAGCTGCACGGCGACGTAGAGCAGCCCGACCACGAGGCACGCGAGAGCGATCGCGCCGACCACGATGGGTTGCGGGCGCCATCGCGGGCTGAGCGGGCGGATCGGCGTGACGGTTTGCTTCACGCCGGCGGGTTAGGGATGCGAATACGGATCGGGGTTGTTGCCGGGATCTCGGGTGCGACGGTGATAGTCGACCTTGCGAAACATCGCGGTCAGCCGCGAGACGAAGGTTTCCTTCGGTTTCGCCCGTTGCGCATGGCGCGCGGCGTTGCCAGGCTGCTTGCCGCGGTCGGCGCGAGCAGCGGCGGCATTGTTCGGCCCGGGCGCGGTGCGCGCGGCTTGCGGCGGGTCGCTCGCGTCTGCGTCCGTTTCGTCGTCGGCTGTCTGGGCTGCCGCGAGCGAGTCGGCGGGCGCGGGCTTTTGCGTCGGCGCGGCCGGTATCACGCGGCCCGACACTGAACTCGTCGGCACGGCCGCATGGCTCGGGATGCGCAGGTCGGCGCTCGTGCTGGTTGCCGTCGTGGCAAGCGGGCGCCGGGCCGATTCGACCGCTTCGGCGTACGCCACCTGATCACGGTTGAACCAGATCACATACGCAGCCGTGCCCATCACGCCAACGGCGAGACCCATCGCCGAGATCAGGCAAATCTGCACCCAGCTGTAATGCCGTGCCTGCGGATCGTCGCTATCGGATAGAAATGCGCTCTCGTACTGCTGCTCCCGGCCGCCGCGCGCGCGGTCCGGAGATTCCTGTGCGTCCATGTGTGCAACGCCTCCGACCCTTGCGGTCTGCGTCTGTCAATGGCGGGACTGGCGCGTCGGGTACGCGCCGGTGAAATCTGCTCGGAGATAACCGTGGTCTTGGAGCAATTATTGAGCCCGTCGCGTGTCGCAATCCGGCGATGGTGCCGGTGAGGACAGCGCGGAACCCGCTCGCGAGGACAGGGTTATGTGTTGGCTATTCTACTGTCAATTCGCGAGACGGGACGTGGCGGAAAACGCACGTTTGAAGCGTAGCGAGGCTGGCCAAAAAGGCGTGTAGGGAGAGAAAAATTTCCAGCCTCTTGGCGCGTCACGCAAGCAGGCGCAACACGATGGGATAAAGCGTCGCGACGAGCATCAGCGCCATCGCGATGTTGAACGTGCGCAGCCACACGGGGTTCGACAGAGCGCGGCGCATCGCGGTGCCGAACGCGGCCCACAGGCAGATGCACGGCAAGCCGATCACGTAGAACAGCACGGCCATCAACAGCGCGTTGATGCCGAAGTCGGCGCTCAGATGAATCGTCGTCGCGGCGGTGAGCACCATCATCCATGCCTTCGGATTGACCCACTGGAAGGCGATCGCTTCATGAAAGCGCATGGGGCGGCGCTCGCCTTTCTTGACCTGCATTTCACCCGACGTGCCGATTTTCCACGCGAGATACAGCAGATACACGACGCTCAGCACTTCGAGCACCGTGTACAGCACCTCGAAGCGGCGGAACGCTTCGCCAAGCCCAAAACCGACCGACAGCATCAGCAGCGCGACGCCCGCGCTGATGCCGAGAATATGCGGCAGCGTGCGGCGAAAACCGAAATTGACGCCGGATGCGAGCAGCATCGTGTTGTTCGGTCCAGGTGTGATGGTCGTGACGAGCGCGAACAGGATGCCGGCGGGCAGGGCGCTGGCGCTCAGGGTGTCGAGGGTCATGGGCGGCTCCGCAAAGAATTTTCGAGACTGGCGACAGTGTACCGAGCGAGGCCGGTACAGTACCGGTACAGATGGGTGAATGGTTTCCGGTACGGCGCTCGATTGCCGAGGTTCCTTGCCACAGCGCAAGCATTCAGGGCAGGATGCGTAGATAGCACTCCAACGCACCCCAGCATGCACAACCCAAAAGAAAAATCGTCAGCATCCCTGAGCCTTCTGAAGGGCATCCTCCCGATCAGCCGCTCGACCGCGCTGCGCGACGTGTTCTCCGGCATCTCGCTCGCGTCGATGGACATACCGCAGGTGCTCGGTTATGCGCGCATCGCCGGCATGCCCGCGGTGACGGGGCTTTACACCGTATTTCTGCCGCTCGTCGCGTTCGCGTTCTTCGGCGCGTCGCGCCACCTCGTGGTCGCCGCCGACTCGGCCACCGCGACCATCTTCGCCAGCCGCGCGTCGACCATCGCGCCGATGGGCAGCGTCGAGTACGTCGCACTGGCGGGCATGGTCGCATTGCTGACGGCAGCGCTCCTGCTGCTCGCCCGCATCTTCAGGCTCGGCTTTCTCGCCGATTTCCTTTCGCGTACCGTGCTGGTCGGCTTCCTGACGGGCGTCGGCATACAGGTATCGATTGCGATGCTCGGCGACATGTTCGGCATGACCGTGCCGTACCCTTCGTCGCGAAGTCTGGCGCAACTGGTATATGTGATCGGGCATGTCGTGCATGCGCATCTGCCGACACTCATGCTCACCGTGCTGGTGGTGGGCGCGATTCTCGTCGGCAAGCGCTTCCTGCCGCGCGTGCCGATACCGCTCATTGCCGTGATCGGCAGCATCGCCGCGAGCAAGACCTACGATTTCGCCGGGCACGGCATCACGATCCTCGGCCCGATCAGCGGCGGTCTGCCGCCGTTCGCGTTTCCGGCTGTCACATGGCAACAGTTTCTCGACCTCGTGCCGGTGGCGGCGTCGTGCTTCGTGATGATCATTGCGCAGAGCGCCGCCGCGGCTCGCGTGTTCGCGCAGCAGTATCACGAAGAAGTGGACACCAACGCGGACATCCTCGGGCTGGCCGCGGCCAACGCCGCTGCCGCATTCAGCGGCACGTTCGTCGTCAACGGCAGCCCGACGCAGACCGCGATGGCGGAACGCGCGGGCACGCGCAGCCAGATCGGGCAACTGGCGTTCGCGGGTGTCGTAGTCATCGTGCTGCTGTTTCTGAGTTCGTATCTGCAATATCTGCCGCATTGCGTGCTTGCCGGGATCGTGTTCACGATCGCAGTCGGTCTCGTCAACGTGCCGAGCCTCGTGGCGATCCGCGCCGAAAGCCCCGGCGAGTTCACGCTCGCGCTCATCACGGCGGCAGCCGTCGTGATGGTCGGCGTCGAGCATGGCATTCTGCTCGCCGTCGCGTTGTCGCTGCTGCGGCATGTGCGGCACAGCTATCGTCCGCATACGATGGTGATGGAACCGTCGCCGCTCAACGGAAGATGGCAGCCCGTGCCCACGAAGCCGGGGATCATGACCGCGCCGGGACTCATCGTGTACCGCTTCGGCTCCGATCTGTTCTTCGCGAACGATCATGTCTTCACGGCGGAAGTGATCGAACTCGTCGATGCGGCATCCGGCGATCTGCATTCGCTCGTGATCGATGCGGGCGCGATCACGGCACTCGACTATTCAGCGGCCCTCACGCTGAGCGATCTGATTACGGATCTGCAAGAGCGCAAGGTGGCTGTCATCTTCGGGCGTGTGAATCCTTATCTGCGCGCCGATATGGACCGGCATCGCATTACGCAGATCGTCGGCGAGTCGAACATATTCGACACGCTGCATGAAGCGCTCGCGCATGCGGGCATCAGCCCGCCGCGCGAGGTGAATGCGCTATAAGCGTACGGGCCACGTCGCCCAGCCGATGGCGCATCGCAGCAGCCACGCGGTGGCATTCGCATGGGCCTATCGCTTTCCCTGGATCGCGCGTCGGACAGCAGCATGCGCCGTGCGCGCATGCTGCGCCGCACTCCGTTGTCCGGCGGCGCATCGCATCGTCTTCACACTCGAAGACACCTCCCCGTCCCATTGCACCCGCACGCATCTGCAACATAGGGCAAGTCCCTAAGCGCATTTAGCCCTGCATTACCACGTCGCACATCGCCCTTCTACACTCAGCATCAAACGGAGGAGGGACGACATGGCCAAGATGATCCACACGATGGTCCGCATTCAGGATCTCGACCGCTCGCTGAGCTTCTATCAACGCGCGTTCGGGCTCGAGCCTTCGCATCGGCTCGATTTTCCTGACTTCTCGCTGGTCTATCTGCGCAACGACGAATCCGACAACGAGATCGAACTCACCTGGAACAAGGGACGCGAAGACGCGTACTCGCATGGCGATGGCTACGGACACGTCGCGTTCGTCGTCGACGACGTGAAGCGCGAACGCGAGCGTCTGATTCAGCTCGGCATGACGCCGAACGACGTGCGCGAATTCAAGAACGACGACGGCACCTTGCTCGCGCGTTACTTCTTCATTCAGGACCCGGACGGCTACAAGATCGAAGTGCTCGAACGACACGGACATTACCAATAGAAAAGCCGCGCACGACACGGTACCCCCACAACACAACCATCAAGGAGACAGGCATGAGTCACAGAGTGATTCCAATCGCCGCAACGTCTGGCACGGCTCATGAGCCCGATGCGCCACATGCGCCGCGCTCGCTGGCGAGGCGCGAGTGGCTCAAGGGTACGGGCGTGCTGGTCGGCACGCTCGCGTTCCCGTCGATACTCGCGACACTCGCGCCCAGCCGCGTATGGGCGCTCGAAATGCAGGCGCTCGATACGCACCAGGGGGCGGTGCTGCTTGCCTTCGTCAAGCAGCAGTACCCGCACAAGACGCTCGACGACGCGGTCTATGCGCTCGTCGTCAAGGACCTCGACGCGAAGGCGCAGAAAGATCCCGCCGCGCGCCAGACACTCGTCGATGGCGTGAAGCAGCTCGACGCGCTCAACGGCTCGGACTGGACCAAACGCTCGCCCGCCGACCAGGCGCGCGATGTCGCCGCGATGCAGAAGACGCCGTTCTTCACGACCGTGCGCACGACGGCCATCGTCTCGCTGTACAGCAACGACATGGCCTACGCGCACTTCGGCTACGGCGCCGCGCAAGGCGACGGCGGCTATCTGACCAAGGGCTTCAACGATCTGGCGTGGCTGCCGAATCCGCCCGCCGCCGCGAGCGGTCCGATTCCCACCGACAGCTGAGCAACGGAGACCTGACATGGACGACAACAACAAGGTGCATTTCTCGCACAACGATGCGCGCGCCGTGGTCATCATCGGCTCCGGCGCGGGCGGTGGCACGCTGGCGAACGAACTGGCGCAAAAGGGCATCGACGTGATCGTGCTCGAAGCCGGCAAGATGCATACGCAAGGCGATTTCACTACCGACGAATGGGGCTCGTTTTCGATGCTGTCGTGGCTCGACAAGCGCACCACATCCGGCAGCTGGCGCATCGCCACCGACTTCCCGAATCTGCCCGCGTGGATCTGCAAGACCGTCGGCGGCACGACGACGCACTGGGCGGGCGCGAGCCTGCGCTTTCAGCCGCACGAATTCAAGGCCAAAACGAACTACGGCACGATCAAGGATGCGAACCTGCTCGACTGGCCTGTCACGAGCGAGGAAATGGCGCCGTGGTACGACCGCGCCGAGAAGAAAATGGGTGTGACGCGCACCAACGGCTTGCCGGGCCTGCCCGGCAACAACAACTTCAAGGTGATGTACAACGGCGCGACGAAGGTCGGCTACAAGGAATGCAACACCGGCCACATGGCGACCAACAGCGTCGTGCGCGACGACCGCGCGCATTGCTTCCAGCGCGGCTTCTGCTTCCAGGGCTGCCGCACGGGCGCGAAATGGTCGACGCTCTATACCGAGATTCCGCGCGCGCAGGCCACGGGCCATATGGAATTGCGCACTCAGGCGCAGGTCGTGAAGATCGAAACGGATGCGAAGGGCAAGGCGAGCGCCGTCGTCTATTACGACGCCGCCGGTAAGCTGCAACGCCAGAAGGCACGTATCGTCGCGGTGGCGGGCAATGCGATCGAAACGCCGCGTCTCTTGCTGAATTCGCATTCGAGCCGCTTCCCTGACGGACTTGCCAATTCATCGGGACAGGTGGGGCGCAACTACATGCGTCACACGACGGGCTCCGTCTACGCCGTGTTCAACGACAAGGTCGACATGTACAAGGGCACGACGATGGCGGGCATCATCGAAGACGAAGCGCGCTTCGATACGTCGCGCGGTTTCGCGGGTGGCTATCACATGGAGACGGTGTCGCTCGGGCTGCCTTTCTATGCGGCGTTTCTCGATCCCGGCGCATGGGGCTCTGACTTCACGCAGGCGATGGACGCGTATCCGTACACGGCGGGCATGTGGATCGTCGGCGAAGACATGCCGCGCGAGACCAACCGCATCACGCTGAATAACGACGTGAAGGATCAGTACGGCCTGCCCGTGCCCAACGTACATTTCGACGATCACCCGAACGACGAAGCGATGCGCGAGCACGGTTTCAAGCAGGGCAGCGCCGTGTATCAGGCGGCGGGCGCGAAGACCGTATACAACGTGCCACCTTATCCGTCGACGCACAACCTAGGCACCGCGCGCATGAGCGCGAAACCGCAGGACGGCGTATGCAACCGTTTCGGCCAGACGCATGACGTGCCGAACCTGTTCATCTCCGACGGCAGCCAGTTCACGACGGGCGCCGCGGAAAACCCGACGCTGACCATCGTGACGCTGGCGATCCGTCAGGCCGACTACATCGCGAACCAGATGAACAGGCGCACAATCTGATCGAGGCGCGTGAACGAACGAGCTGCGGCGGGCAGGCGCGATGCGAGCCGCCGCACTCGCCGCCGCACTCATACGAACAATGGAGACACACCATGTGCAACGTGTACGTCAACGCGGACCCGATCCTGTACGAATCGCGCACGCGTTCGCTGCGCATCCACGGCGTGATCACGACCGTGCGGCTGGAGAATCTCTTCTGGGACGTGCTGCATGAAATCGCGTCGCGCGAGAACATGACGACCACGCAATTCGCCGTCAAGCTCTACGACGAACTCATCGCGCTGCGCGGCGAAGTGCCGAGCAACTTCGCGTCGTTCCTGCGCGTGTGTTGCCTGAGGTATCTGTCGATCGTCGCGGGCAAAAGCGAATTAACCAGCTTTCCCGTTCCCATCCCCGAGGTAAAACCGCGTGTGCTGAAGACGGTTTGATCCGTCGCGGCGTTTCACTCGGATTCAGCTTGCCCGCGAGCGCGCGTTATCGCGAGTGCGTACGGAACGCCTCGCCGCCCAGGCCCGCGCGATCGACGGCGACGATGCGGTTGCGGCCGTTGTCCTTCGCCTGATACAGCTGCGCGTCGATCAGATTGATGAACGCGGTCGTGTCCATGCTGCCGTTGGGAACGATCGTGCCCACGCCGAAGCTCGCCGTCACGCGCTGCTGATGCGGCGAGCGCACATGCGCGATCGCCTCGGCATCGATCAGATCGCGGCAGCGTTCGGCCATTTTCACGGCGGTATCCGCATCCGTGTCCGGCAGCACCAGCACGAATTCCTCGCCGCCGAAACGTCCGAGAAAGTCGCTGGAACGCGCGGCTTGCGCGAGCACGCCCGCGACGCGCTTCAGGCATTCGTCGCCCTGGAGGTGGCCGTAGTAATCGTTGTAGGCCTTGAAGAAGTCGATGTCGATCATGATCAGGGACAGCGGCTTGCCGCTTTCGTGACCAGCAGCCCACTCGCGCTGCATCACGGCGTCGAACATGCGGCGGTTGCCCGCGCCCGTCAGTCCGTCCTTGAACGACAGGTCTTCGAGTTCCTTCTGCAGGCGCGCGAGTTTTTCTTCCGTACGCTTGCGTTCGCTGATATCGAACATGAAGCCGATCAGCGAATCGACGCCGCCATCGGGTTTGCGCACCACATGCACGACGTCGCGCAGCCACACGTAGCCGCCGTCTTTCGTCAGCGCGCGATAGTCCGCTTCGTGGTCGGTGCCCGCCTGCGACTGCGCGACGCAAAACTCGACCACTTTCTGGCGGTCGTCGGGATGCATCCGTTCGGCCCAGTCGTTGACCGTTTTCCACGACGACGGCGCCCAGCCGAGCAGCGCCTCGATCTGCGGGCCGATGTAGGTGAAGGCCATCGTCGCCCAGTCGATCTTCCACGGAATCGCTTTCGTCGATTCGAGCAGCGTGCGATACACCGCGCCGTCGTGTTCGAGCCGCTCGCCTTCGGCGCGCATGCTGGCACTGGCATCGTCATGGCGCAGAAACGCGGCGCCGAGCATGTCTTGCGTGTCGTCGATGTTTTTCATGGTCGCTTCGTGTTTGTCGATGGCGCCCGATGGCGCGTCTCGCCATGTCAACGGCACGGCGGCATCGTTTCTTGATCGGCTGAAACCCGGACGGACAATTCTACTGATGGAGTGGCGCTGCGTCGCGCGCAAGGTACGTCCTGAACGTCTCGATTAGCGCGCGAACCTTCGGCGGCGTGTGCTGCGTCGGCGGAAAGACGGCCTGGATGCCCGCGGGCTCCGTCGACCATTCGGGCAGCAGCCGGATGAGGCGCCCGGCCGCGACGTCGGCGCCGATCGAAAAGTCCGTCAACAGCCCCAGCCCACCGCCCGCGAGCGTCGCCGCGCGCGCGGCTTCCGCCGTGTTCACGAGAAACACGTTCTCGCAGCGCACGTTTTCCGTGGCGCCGTTCGTGTGGCGCAAGTCGAGCGTTTGCGGGCGCGGCAGGACCGTCAGCGCGACGAAAGGCAGCGCGGGGAGATCGGCGGGCGTTTGCGGCGCGCCCCAGGTCTCGATGAACCCCGGGCTCGCCACGACCCACTTCTCGAAGCCGCCGAGCGTGACCGCGCGATAGTTCGAATCCGCGAGACGCCCGAGCCGGATCGCGACGTCGATGCCGTCCGCGATCAGATCGACGACGTGGTCGCTGCACAGCAGTTCGATATCGAGCCGCGGATGCGCGCGGCGCAGTTCAACCAGCACGGGTGCGACCACGAGCGTGCCGTAGTCGATCGGGCAACTCACGCGCAGCGTGCCGCGCACGGGCGCTTCCTCGCCGCCGATTTCAGCCAGCGCTTCCTCCGCGGCGCGCAGGATCTTCACGCTTGCGTCGTAGAACGCGCGGCCTGCCTCGGTGACGCCGAGACGGCGCGTGGTGCGCACCAGCAGGCTCGCGCCCACTTCCGCTTCGAGCCGCTGCATGTGCGTGCTGACCATCGTTTTCGCGAGCCCGAGCCGTGCGGCGGCTGCCGTCAGCGAGCCCGCTTCGACCACGGCGACGAAGACGGCCAGCCGGTTCAGGTTCACGTCGCGCACGTCGGCCATGTCGATTGTCCACTTTCAGAGGATTGTGTTTTCAAGCTTATCAGGCTTCTGCGGCCGCGCGGCGCGCATTAACCTTCGTATTGTCCAACATGACTGAACCTGGAGAGACGAATGCCCGCAGCCAAGCCCGCCCAGCCAATCCGCCTGTACACGACCCTGCTGTCGGGTCATGGGCATCGCGTGAAGCTGTTCCTGACTTTGCTCGACCTGCCGTTCGAAGTGATCGAACTGGACATGCGCGCGGGTGGCAACCGCAAGCCCGAGTATCTGACGCTGAATCCGTTCGGCCAGGTGCCGACCATTCAGGACGGCGACGTCACGCTGTTCGATTCGAACGCGATTCTGGTGTACCTGGCCAGGCGCTACGGCGACGCGTCGTGGCTGCCGGAAGATCCGCTCGGCGCGGCGGCCGTGCAGCGCTGGCTGTCGCTGGCGGCGGGGCAGATTGCCTTCGGTCCGTGCTCGGCGCGGCTCGTCACCGTGTTCGGCGCGCCGCTGAATCATGAAACGGCGAAGGGCATCGCGGTGAAGCTGTTCGACGTGATCGAGCGCGAGCTGGGCACGAAGCCATTCGCAGCCGGCGAGCATGTGACGATCGCCGACATCGCCGCGCACACGTATATCGCGCACGCGCCGGAAGGCGGCGTGTCGCTGGAGCCGTATCCGAACATTCGCGCGTGGCTGCGTCGCGTGGAGGCGCTGCCGCACTTCATCGCGATGCCGGCGACGAAGGCGGGGCTGCTCGCCGGGTAACAGCGACGAGCGGTTCCGTACAACGCAACACGCCGACGTATTGCCTGCAGGAGCCTGACATGTCCGATTTCATTCCTCTGAACGGCTGGGGTCTCGATACCTCGCCGTTTCACGCCGACGAACTCGCCGCGCAGCGGCTCGCGGGCGTGGACAGTCAGGCGAACGCGTCGGGCCGCCGCAGCATTCGGCGCTACATGCCGGATCAGCACCGCGAGTTCTTCGCGCAGCAGCCGTTCATGGTGTTCGGCAGCGTCGATGCGAGCGGGCAGCCCTGGGCGACGATACGCACGGGCGAGCCGGGCTTCGTGTCGTCGCCGGATGCGCGCACGCTGCGCATCGACAGCCGCGCGCTGCCCGGCGATCCGCTCGGCCCGCGCTGGCAGACAGGCGCGATGATGGGCGGCCTCGGCATTCAGCCACATACGCGGCGGCGCAACCGGATCAATGGCGTCGTGACGGGCGTGGATGGCGATACGGTGACGCTCGAAGTGACGCAGAGTTTCGGCAACTGTGCGAAGTACATTCAGGGGCGCGTGCCGACCTTCATCGACCGTGCTGAAGGCGGCGGCCCGGTGCCGCAGGAAATCTCGACGCACCTGAGCGACGCGGATCGCGCGTTGCTCGCGCGCGCCGACACCTTCTTCATCGCGAGCGCGAATATGGCGGATGAAGCGGGCCTGGCGCGCGGCGTCGACGTGTCGCATCGCGGCGGCGCGCCGGGCTTCGTGCGCATCGACGACGCAGCCACGCTCACCACACCCGACTTCACCGGCAACAAGTTCTTCAACACGATCGGCAACCTGCTGCACGATCCGCGCGCGGGTTTGTTGTTCATCGACTTCGCGAGCGGCGATCTGCTGTATCTGGCCGTGCGCGCCCAGATCATCTGGCAAGGTGCCGAACTCGCTGCTTTCGAAGGCGCGGAGAGGCTAATGCGCTTTCACGTGCAGGAGGTGCGGCGCAGCAAGGGCGTGCTGCCGTTTCGCTGGTCCGACGTCGAATACGCGCCGCAGTTCGCGGCGGCGATTCGTAAGGCGGCGGCCCCGTCGCCGTGGCACAAGCTGAAGGTGGCGCACGTCGTCGAAGAGACGCCTTCGATTCGCTCGTTCTATTTCGAAGCCACCGATGGCGCGCCGTTGCCTGCGTATCAGCCAGGCCAGTATCTGCCGATTCGCGTACCCGTCGAAGGACGCGATGCGCCGTTGACGCGCACCTATACGCTGTCGGATGCGCATGATCCCCATCATTACCGGATCAGCGTGAAGCGCGAGGGCATCGCGTCGAACTGGCTGCACGATCATCTCGCGGCGGGCACGGAAATCGAGGCGATGGCGCCGCGCGGCGCATTTGTCTTCGACGCGCAGAGCCCGCGGCCGGCGGTGTTCATTTCCGCCGGCATCGGCATCACACCGATGGTCGCGATGCTGCATCACGCATTGAACGCGCGCGTTGCCGACGAGGGTCAGCCAAAACGTCTGTTCTTCTTTCATGGCGCGCGCAGCGATCGCGAGCGACCGTTCAGCGCGCATCTTAAGGACGTGGCGGCGCGGTATCCGTCCGTGTCGATGCATCTGTTCGACAGCGCAGCGAGCGAGCCTGTCGAGGGCATCACGCAAGGGCGCGTGGACGTCGCCGCGTTGAAACGCGCGCTGCCGTTCGACGACTACGACTTCTATCTGTGCGGCCCCGAGCGGTTCATGCGCGATCTGTATGAAGGTTTGCGTGCATTGAATGTCGCCGATGAACGCATCCGTTTCGAAGCGTTCGGCCCCGCCAGCGTGAAGCGCACGCCGACGCTGGCCGAACCCGTCGCTGAAGAAAAGACCGAAGCAGGCGGCGCGCAGGTGACGTTCGCGAGCTCGCAACGCACGATTCAATGGCTGCCGAAGCATGGCAGCCTGCTCGAACTCGCGGAAAAACTCGGTATCGAAGCGCAATCGAGTTGCCGTTCAGGGATGTGCGGCACCTGTTCGACGAAAGTGTTGTCGGGACATGTCGCTTACGATGGCGAGATCGAAGCGGAAGTCGCGGAAGGTTGCGCGTTGATCTGCATGGCGCATCCTGTTGTCGAAGGGGAGAGTGCGAGCTTGACGCTGGATCTTTGAGCTTTGTTGTTCAGGTCACTTGCCCGCGCCCGTCGAAGGCACGCATGTGAGGATCAGCGAACTGCCGTTGCCTGCTTCGGCGCTCAACATCGCGCGATGAAACTCACGGTGGTCGCACGACCATTCGGCTGTGAAATCGCGCGCACATGCCGCGCGTTGCGTTGCATCGAGCCGCGTGTTCACGATGTAGCGGCAAGTTGCGTGCTCGTTGCAGCGCTTCGCGAGGTCGCGTGTGGCGTTGCCCGATGCTGCGCCGCAATTCGCGCCGTACGTGCCTGATTCGATGTGGATGCGTTGCGCTTGCGCCGCGATGCTGAGCAGGGAGGCAGCGCAAGTGAGGATCACGAGCAAGCCGAGTCTGCACGCCATGATGTTTCGCCCGCTACTCGTCGCGCAATCGCGTCAGCACCGAAGCGACGATGCGGTCGCAATGTGCGCCGCCGAACTCGAACAGCTCCGGGCCTAACCTTTCCACTTCGTCCGCAAGCGATTCGCGCAACAGCACTTTCGCCCTGAAGTGACGACTACGCACGGTGGCTTCGGGAATATCGAGGCATTGCGCCGTTTCTTCGACGCTCATCTCTTCGACCGAACGCAGCACGAATACCGTGCGAAAGCCGGAAGGCAGCGCATCGAGTTTTCGTTCGAGCAGCGCGCGAATTTCCGCGCGTGACGCCGCCTGGTCGGGCGTGTGATGGTCGTGGGCGTTCAGCGTGTCCATGATGGATGACAGGTGCTCGTCGTCGGGGCAATCGTGCAGCATCGGCAGCACATTCTGGCGCCGCGCTTCGCGGCGCATCCGCGCGAAGCATTCGTTCAGCACGAGACGCGAGAGCCATGTGAAGAGCCGTGCATCGCCGCGAAACTGCGCGATGGACCGATATGCGTTCAGATACGCGTCCTGCAATGCGTCTTCCGCTTCGGCGTCGTTGCGCAGCGTGGCACGCGCAAGTCGATAGAGGCGCCGGTTGTGGCGGCGCATCAGCAATTCGAATGCGGTGCGGTCGCCCGCGACGATGCGGCGCACGATTTCGGCATCGTCGTCGAAACGTGGCGTGGAAGCGGCTTGCGCCGTCATGCCGTTCATCGTGTCGCTCTTCATAATGTCATGGTGCCGGTTCGACGATCAGTGTGCCATGCATCGTCGGATGAAAGATGCAGCGGTACGTATAGCGTCCAGGCGTGCCGACCCGAAAGCGCCATGATGCGTCGGGCGCGATGCTGCGGGAGTCGAAGCCTTGTGCGTCGGTACTCGCCGTGTGCGCGACGAAATCCTTGTTGACCCACACGACTTCGTCGCCGCGATGCACGGTCAGCGTGGGTGGATTGAAGCGCATCTGCTCGATCGTCACGACATAAGCCCCGGCAAACGCGGGCGCTGCGAACACGTACGACGCCATTGCGATGCCGCGCAGCACCGCGTTGCGTACGCGGCTCATTGCGTTTGCGGCAGCGAGGCCTGCACCATCTTCGCGTGTTCGAGATGCGCAACGAACGCGGGCCTGACCTTCACCAGCAGCGCTTTCAGTTCGGCATTCTGCGCGGACGGTATCAGCGTCTTGTCGAGCGCATCGATCACGTTCTGGTGATACGTGACTTCATGATCGATATACGCGCGATCGAATTTCACGCCTTGCAGCGGCTTCAGATTCGCAATGTTCGCGTCGCCGCTCTGTTTGAGGCTGTCGCTGGTTGGATTCGTTTCGGGTTTGACGCCGAGCTTGTGAACGAGATCGACAGCCGCCTTGTTGACACCCGTGTGATCCGTGACCATTTGTTGCGCGAACGCTTTCACGTGCTTCGATTGCGTCTTCGATTCGGCGAGCTTGCCCGCGTCGATATCGGCCTGATTCGCGGCGACGACGATCGCGGCGATTTGCGGATCGGTTGGACCTGAGCCCTGGGACCAGGCGGGAGCGCCTGCAAGTGCAAGCGCGGTGAGCAGGAACCAGCGTGCGGATTTCATCTGAGGCCTCCACGAAGATGTGCGGTCTGTCCTCTTCTGCAAGGGCAGGCGCTCGGGCACGATTCGAGGAGTTAGATGTCACGAGCCGGAAGGCTGTTCCGGCTCGCTGGGTTCACTGATGTTGCTATAGACCTTTGTTCGTCATTCAGCCGTGCGGGCGCGAGTTGCGCACGGGCGGAAAATGCTTTTTGCCCGACGTGAAGCTCAGACGCCGAAAGCGCTCGCGCTTGTGCTCCTCTTCGAAGTGCGCGACGGAAGGCTTCACGAGATCGCTGCGAGACACGACGCCGAGCAGTTGCATCGAATCGCGATCGACGACGACAGGCAGCCGTTCAAGATCGTGCACGGCCAGACGCGTCGCGACGAGGCGGCAGGTTTCGTCGGGCAGCGCGACGACCAGCGAAATGTCTTTCAGCACCTCAGCGAGCGGCGTATCGAGCGTGTGCGGCGTCGCCCCTTCGCGCACCGCATCGAGCATCGCGCGGTCGACGATGCCGAGCACCGCGCCGTTTGCGCGCACGACAGGATACGCACGCCGTTTCTGCGTCGCGCCGAAATACTCAGTGAGCGCGTCGCGCACGCTGAGCGCGCCGTCGACCGAATCGACCTTTTGCGTCATTACTTCGTCTACATAATGCCGTTCGAGCGGATCGACGCCGTACTCGCGATAAATGTGATAACCGCGCCGCGCGATCTTCTCGGTCATGATCGAGCGCTTCATCACGACGGTCGCGAAGCCGTGCGCGACCAGCGTCGCAGCGAGCAGCGGCAATAGCGCGTTGCTGTCGTGCGTGAGGCCGAACGCGAATACGATGGCCGTCAGCGGCGCGCCGAGCGTGGCGCCGAGCGTCGCGGCCATGCACACGAGCGGCCACAGCGCGGGCTCGTTGCCGGGCAGCACGTGGCCGAGCACGGTGCCGAGCCCCGCGCCGAGCATCAGCAGCGGCGCGAGCACGCCGCCCGACGTGCCGGAGCCGAGCGCGATCACCCAGATCACGGCCTTCACGACGAGAATCGCGACAGCGACCTGCAACGCGATATGTTGATGCAGCAGATCGCCGATCACGTCATAGCCGACGCCGAGCGCACGCGGCTCGATGAATCCGCCGATACCCACCGCCAGCCCGCCGATAGCCGGCCACCACATCCAGTGCAGCGGCAGCTTGTGAAAGAGGTCTTCCGTCTTGTAGAGCGCAGCGGACAGACCCGAAGCCAGTGCGCCCGACAACAGCCCCGCGATCACGCACGAGAACAGCGAAATCGCCGTCGGCGGCGCGGTCTGGAGCGCAAACAGGGGATCGGTGCCGAAGAAGATCGCGCGCGCGAAACCGGCCACTGCGCAGGCCAACGCGACAGGCAAGAAGCTGCGCGGCCGCCATTCGAACAGCAGCAGTTCGACGGCGAGCAGCACGGCGGCGACGGGCGTGCCGAACACAGCCGTCATGCCCGCGGCGGCGCCCGCGACGAGCAGCGTCTTGCGCTCCGCCGACGTCACCTTCACGCACTGCGCGATCAGCGAGCCGAGCGCGCCGCCCGTCATGATGATGGGGCCTTCCGCGCCGAACGGGCCGCCGCTGCCGATCACGATGCCCGACGACAGCGGCTTGAGCACGGCGACCTTCGGCGACATGCGGCTCTTGCCGAACAGAATGGCTTCGATCGCTTCGGGAATGCCGTGTCCGCGGATTTTCTCCGAGCCGAAGCGCGCCATCATGCCGACGATCAAGCCGCCGACCACGGGAATCACTATCACCCACGCGCCTAGCGTGTTCGTCGAAGGCGAACGGTCAGCGAAGGAAAAGCTGCCGAAGAAAAACAGGTTCGTGAACAGATGAATCAGACTCAGCAGCACGAACGCGGCCAGCGTGCTGAGTAAGCCGATGCCCGCCGCCAGCGCGGAAATGCCCGGCAAGCGCGCGTTGCTGGAAAAGTCCCGCTTGTGAGAGTTGTCGCTCATGAATGGTGTGTCGAATACGGTGTCGCTTGCTAACTGGAGGCCGGAATCAGAGATCGATTTGCGGAATCGTGAATGCGCCCTTGAGCGAGCGCAACTCCGCGCGATGCAGTTCCGCAAGCCGCGCCAGCACCTTTTCTCCCGCTTTCAGCAGATGCACTTCGACCTGGCGGCGGTCGGTCTCGCTGATCTTGCGCTTGACCAGTTCGAGCGCTTCGCAGCGCGACACCAGCGCGACAACGCCGTGATGCTGCGCCTGCAGCCGTTCGGCCAGTTCGCCGATGGTGGCCCATTCGCGATCGGGATAGCCCTTGATGTGCAGCAGCAACAGGTACTGCAGCGGCGTAATGCCCTCGCCCTGCGCGGCCTGCTCGGAGAAGCGCTCGAAGCGCCGCATCTGATAGCGAAACTCAGAGAGCTGTTCGTAGTCGGCCTTGTTCAACGTGCGTGTGAGAACTTTCATGTCGGTAGTCGCGCAAGGGAAAGCAAAAAATCTATCACAAAATGATATAAATGGCGATGCCTGCGCCTCGCCATGCGGAATTTTCAGGACTGTTGATTCAGCGGCGCGCGATGGTTGCGCTCAGGCCGCGGGGCGCTGTTGTGCCTGAGCCTGTGCTTGAGCCTGCATCTGCGTCTGCCGGTACAGACCCGCGATCAGATCGGATTGCGTGATGATGCCGACCAGCCTGTCGTGCGAATCGACCACGGGAATGTGATGGTGGCCGTCGTCGGCGAAGAGCGGCACGAGTTCGACAATTGGCGTGCTGGTCGAGACGGTGCGCACGTGCGTCGTCATGACGGTGCTGACGAGTCGTCCGCGTGTCGCGTCGCGCTTGAAGAGACGCGCCGACAGCGCTTCCATCAGACGCAGGTCCGCGCTTTTCGGCTTGTTCGCGAGATCGGCGCGCGTGACGATGCCGGCCACGTGCTGACGCTTGTCGACGACGGGCAGCGCCTTGATCGAGTGGCGCTGCAGCAGGTCAGCTGCGGCGCGCAGTGTGGTGTCGGGCGTGATGCTGACGACGGGGGCCGACATCACGTCGCGGCACGACAGTTCGCTGAAGGTGCGCGCGTAAGCCTGCAACTGCGTTTCACGAAACAGTGTTTCGAGGTCTTCAGGGTCGATGTCGAGCAGTTCGCCGCGCCGGTTCAGCACGGCTTCGAGGTCGGCGCGCGTGATGCTGTTACCGGATGCGGGCGCTTGCGGCACGGACGGCGCGGCGCGCACCGCGTGCGGGTAGCGGTGGCCCGTCACCGCGTGATAGACGAGCGCCGCGCCGAGCAGCGCCGCCGACTGGATCAAAATCGGCTCGAGCACGAAGCGAAAGCCGAGCGCGTGAATGGCCGGTCCGCCGACCACGGCCGTCAACGCCACGGCGCCCGAGGGCGGATGCACGCAGCGCAGCGCGAACATCGCGGCGATTGCCACGCCTACCGCGAGCGCGGCTGCCGCGACAGGGTCGGAGATCAGCATCGCGCAGGCCACGCCCACGGTCGCCGACACCAGATTGCCGCCGATGATCGACCACGGCTGCGCGAGCGGACTGGCGGGTACGCCGAACAGCAGAACGGCCGAGGCCCCCATCGGCGCCACCAGCAGCGGAATGTTCACGTTCGGCCCGAGCAGCAGATGCATGCTGCCGCCCGTGAAGGCAATGCCGATCAACGCGCCGAGCGCCGAGCGCATGCGCTCGGGCCATTTGACGTTCATCGCGGCGGGATAAAAGCGCGCCAGCCACTGGGAAAAAGGGGAACGGGTCAAGATATTGTTCTGTTGTGAGGGAAACGGGCAGGCGTACGTTAAGGGAAAAGCTGTCAGAAAGGAAACAACTTGTCGTCATGGATATATGCCAACGTGATATAAATCCTGTGAAACGCCCGCCGCGTGGACGCCCGCGGGGCCTGTAAATGCAGGGAAAACCCGTATGATCCACCTCGTTGCACTGCATCATGACGTGATATGAATCCGGCATGAAGCGGTGGCTGTCGCTGCTGGCGTCGTCTTTGCTCGCTGGCGCATTGCCGCATTAACGGGCATGATCGTGCCATGTGCCTGCGTCAAGCCTTCGAGGCACATGCCCAACCCACCGAAGCACCTTGTGGAGATCAAGCATGGAACCCTTTGACGCCGCCAATCCGTTCGCCGAGTTCAACAAGCTGTTCGAACAGTTCAAGCTGCCCGGATTCGACGTGCCCGCCGTGATGGAAGCGCGTCGCAAGGACGTCGAGGCCTTGATTGCCGCCAATCAGACGGCCGTGCAGGGCATCCAGGCGCTTGCGCAGAAGCAGGCCGAAATGCTGCGTTCGACGCTCTCCGAACTGCAGGAAGTCGCGCAGAAGCAGGCAGCCACGGGCGGCGTGCCGTCGGCGCAGACAGCGGAGCTCGTCCAGCAGACGCTGCACAAGGCGCTCGCGGACATGCAGCAGCTCACCCAGGCCGCGTATCGCACGCAGGCCGATTCGTATGCGGTGATCGCCAAACGAGTCGAAGAGAACGTCGAAGAACTGAAGACGCTGCTGCAGAAGAAGTAACGCGCGTTCGGCGCAAGCTACATACATCAAGACCGGCCGCGCATGCGCGGCTACTTGTGCGTCGACGCCTGCGCAATCACGCGATGCACGAAACGCAGCTTGTCGACGACAGGCGGCGCCAGCGCGAACGGATAACCGTCCGGCATGCCGAGACTGCGGTTCAGGCTGTTCAGCACGTCCGTCAGCGGAAACCAGCGCTTCATCAGGTTATCGAAGCTCGCTTCCTCGACGGGCGTCTGGTCGGTGAGGGACGGCTCGTTTGGCGCGGGCGGCAGCAGCGCAAGCCCGTAGGCCGTCGACGTATCGAGCACGTCGACGATCATCAGGTAGTGCGCCCACGTCTCGGCCCAGTCTTCCCACGCATGCATCGTCGCGTACGCGCTGATGAAGCGGCTTTCCCAGTCGGCTGGCGCGCCGTTGCGATAGTAGGCGGCGAGCGCCTCGCCATAGTCGGCCTGATCGTCGCCGAAGCGTTCGCGAAACGGCTTGAGCCAGTGCGTGCCCGCAACCAGTTTCTCGAAGTAGTAATGGCCCGACTCGTGGCGGAAATGCCCGAGCAGCGTTCGATACGGCTCGCGCATGTCGTTGCGGACTTTCTCGCGATGCGCGTCGTCGGCTTCGGCCACGTTCAGCGTAATGCGGCCGTTGTCATGGCCCGTCATCACCGTCTCGCCGTCGCCCGTGTTCTCGCGGAAGTCGAATTCGAGGCCGTTGTCGGGATCGACCTGGCGCGAGTCGATCGCGAGGCCCAGCGCATCGAGCGTATAGAGGAGGCGGCGCTTCGCCGTCTCCAGCCGATACCAGTAGAGCCGGTTGTTCGGTTCCGCGAGATTCGGAATGGTGTGCGTGAGACGGCACGAGCGGCACAGGGTCTCGGGATCGTCGGCGGGCAGCATCCAGTTGCAGATGTTCTCGACCGCGTAGTTGTGACACTGACGGTACAGCTTGCCTTTGACGTCGGGATGCAGGCTACGCCACTGGCCGTCGCCGGCATCTTCGAACGCGCTGATTTCGGCCAGTTCCGGCACGTAGCCGAGTAACGCCTCGCAGCGCTCGCACAGCACGTTCTCGAAGAACACGCGCTGGTCGCATCGGTTGCAATGGAAGGCTTTCATCGCTTCAATCCGTTTTACGTTTAGGTCGTCATGCTGTGAATGAGGTGTGTGTCCGTCGGCCGTGCCGCGCGCCGATCGATGTGCGGCGGCGGCTGTGGCAACCTCGACGCGCGTGGATTCCCGCAATCTTCATGCCGCTTCGCTATAACGTCGTGGGTCTTGCGCACATTGCGTGCGCGAACGACCCGCCGCATGCGCCGCTTTGGTGCGCGCGGGCCGTCGCGCAGCATGCATGCCTTGACGTTCGAAGACCTTCGAAGCATGAAGCCGCCGCGTGACAATGCGATAGATGCAAACGCAGCGCCCACAGCCTCGTCACGCTCAACGGCATAGAGCTTGCTTTTCGCGTCTGCCCCCTTATCGGCCTTTTCCGCCCAGGAGTCCGGAGTGTCCATACGTGTCGCGTTGAACCATGTCACGCATTACCGCTATGACCGTCTCGTCGGATTGTCGCCGCAGGTCGTGCGGCTGCGCCCGGCGCCGCACTGCCGCACGCCAATCCTGTCGTACTCGATGCGCGTCGAGCCGGAACTGCACTTCATCAACTGGCAGCAGGACGCCTTCGCGAACTATCAGGCGCGGCTCGTGTTTCCCGAGCGCACGCCCGAGTTCAAGATCACGGTCGATCTCGTCGCGGAAATGGCTGTCTACAATCCGTTCGATTTCTTCCTGGAGCCGTCGGCCGAGCAGTTTCCGTTCGAATACGCGCCCGAGCTTGCGGCGGAACTGGCGCCGTATCTCGTCAAGCGCGAGATGACGCCGCGCTTCAAGGAGTTCGTCAGCAGCATCGACCTTACGCCGCGCGGCACCGCCGATTTCCTCGTCGAACTCAACCAGCGCCTGCAGCACGATATCCGCTATCTGATCCGGATGGAGCCGGGCGTGCAGACGCCCGAGGAAACGCTCGTCAATGCGTCGGGCTCATGCCGCGATTCGGGCTGGCTGCTGGTCGAAACCCTGCGCCAGCTGGGGCTGGCGGCGCGCTTCGTGTCGGGCTATTTGCTACAGCTTGCGCCCGATACCAAGTCGCTCGATGGCCCGAGCGGCACGGAATACGATTTCACCGACCTGCACGCGTGGTGCGAAGTGTTCCTGCCCGGCGCGGGCTGGATCGGCCTCGACCCGACCTCGGGCCTGCTCGCGGGCGAGGGCCATATTCCCGTCGCGTGCACGCCGGAGCCGGGCAGCGCTGCGCCGATTTCGGGCGCCGTCGACGAGTCCGAAGTCGAGTTCGAGCACGCGATGTCGATCACGCGGGTGCTCGAAACGCCCCGCGTGACGAAGCCCTATACGGAAGCCGCGTGGGACCGCGTGCTCACGATGGGCGAGCATGTCGACAGCCAGCTCGCCGCGATGGATGTGCGCCTGACGATGGGCGGCGAGCCGACTTTCGTGTCGGTGCGCGACCGCGACGCCGCCGAATGGAACACCGACGCGCTCGGCCCGACCAAGCGCGGCTATGCCGTCGCGCTGATGGACAAGCTGCGCGCGCACTACGGCGCGAACGGCTTTCTGCATATCGGCCAGGGCAAGTGGTATCCGGGCGAGCAGTTGCCGCGGTGGGCGCTGTCGCTGTACTGGCGCGCGGACGGCGAGCCGTGCTGGAACGACCCGGCGCTGTTCGCCGACGAGCGCAGCCCCGGCCGCTATACGTCCGACGATGCGCAGCGCTTCATCACGCGGCTCGCCGACAAGCTGTCCGTCGACAGCCAGCACGCGCAGCCCGGCTACGAGGACACGTGGTACTACCTGTGGCGCGAGCGCCGCTTGCCCGTCAACGTCGATCCGTTCGATTCGCGGCTCGACGACGAAATGGAGCGCGTGCGGTTGCGCCGCGTGTTCGAGGCGGGGCTGTCGGGCGTAACGGGTTACGTGCTGCCGCTGGCGCGCTCGACGGCCGGCCCGGGCTGGACGAGCGGCGCATGGTTCTTCCGCGACGAACGCATGTATCTGATTCCCGGCGATTCGCCGATGGGCTTGCGCCTGCCGCTCGATTCGCTGCCGTGGGTCTCGAAGGGGGATTACCCGTATCAGCACCCGCACGATCCTTTCGAGGCACCCGCGCCGCTGCGCACGTCGGCGCAATTGCGGATGCAGTATGAAGGCGCATCGTACGACGCTCGCGGCGATGCTGAACCCGTCGGCGGACGAGGGACTGGTGTTGGCGGAACCGGCAGCGGCCCGGCCACGCGGCCGCAGGACCGCTTCCCCGAGCGTGGCGAATCGGCGGCATCGCTGATCCGCACGGCGCTGTGCGTCGAAGCGCGCAATCCGGCGCGCGCAGCGGGCCCGAAAGTGGAAGCCGACGCGCTGGGCGACGGCCGTGCGCTGCTGCACGTCTTCATGCCGCCGCTCACCGAACTCGACGACTATCTCGACCTGCTTGCCGCGATCGAAGCCACGGCCGCGGAGTTGAAGATGCCCGTCGTGATCGAAGGCTATCCGCCGCCGCGCGATCCGCGTCTGCATGTGCTGCAGGTCACGCCCGACCCCGGCGTGATCGAAGTCAACATTCATCCGGCGAAGAACTGGAACGAACTCGTCGATCACACCGAGTACCTCTACAACGCTGCGCACGAAACCTATCTGAGCACCGAGAAGTTCATGCTCGACGGCCGCCACGCGGGCACGGGCGGCGGCAACCACTTCGTATTGGGCGGCGCGACGCCTGCCGACAGCCCGTTCCTGCGCCGCCCCGATCTGCTCGCGAGCCTCGTCGCGTACTGGCACAACCATCCGTCGCTGTCGTATCTGTTCTCGGGGCTGTTCATCGGGCCGACCAGCCAGGCGCCGCGCGTCGACGAAGCGCGCAACGACCAGGTCTACGAGCTCGAACTGGCGTTCAGCGAACTGCAACGGCAGATCGATCTGCTCGGCGGCCAGGGCAGCGCACAACTGCCGTCGTGGATGATCGACCGCGCACTGCGCAACATCCTGATCGACGTGACGGGCAACACGCACCGCGCCGAGTTCTGCATCGACAAGCTCTACTCGCCCGATGGCCCGACGGGCCGTCTCGGCCTGCTCGAACTGCGCGGCTTCGAAATGCCGCCCCATGCGCGCATGAGTCTCGTGCAGCAACTGCTGCTGCGCGCGCTGGTCGCGAAGTTCTGGCAGACGCCGTACACGGCGCGTCTCACGCGCTGGGGCACCGGCTTGCACGACCGCTTCCTGCTCGGCACGTTCGTGCAGATGGATTTCGACGACGTGCTCGCCGATCTGCGCGGCGCGGGCTACCCATTCGAGAGCGAATGGTTCGCGCCGCACTTCGCGTTCCGCTTCCCCGCCATCGGCGAGATGCACGCGAACGGCCTGTCGCTGACGATCAGCGGCGCGCTGGAGCCGTGGCACGTGATGGGCGAAGAGGGCGCGGCGGGCGGCACGGTGCGGTATGTCGATTCGTCGGTGGAGCGGCTCGAGGTGAAGGTGCTCGGGCTGAACGACAACCGTCACGTCGTGAGCGTCAATGGCGTGTCCCTGCCGCTGCAGCCGACCGGCCGCATCAGCGAATTCGTCGCGGGCGTGCGCTTCCGCGCATGGGCGCAGTCGTCGTCGCTGCATCCTACGATAGGCGTGCACGCGCCGCTGACATTCGATGTCGTCGATACCTGGACGGGCCGCTCGATCGGCGGATGCCAGTATCATGTCGCTCATCCGGGCGGACGCAACTATCAGACCTTCCCGGTGAACGCGTACGAAGCGGAAAGCCGGCGACGCGCGCGCTTCTTCACGACAGGCCACACGCCCGGACCGCTCGTGACGGAAACGCCGCCGCGCAGCCTGGAGTTCCCGTTCACGCTGGATTTGCGGCACTGGTAAGCCGCTGCTACACCCGTAAACCCATAACGACAGACTCGCGACGACATCTTGGCCTTTCAATCGACCTTTCCGTTCGAAGCGGCAGCAGGCCATCCTGACGCGCTGGCGCTGCTGCGCTCGCTGCCGCTGGTCGACGTGCGCGAAGGCCACTGGGACGAACTGCGCGACGCATCGGGGCTGCTGCGCGAGCCCTGGCAGCGCTTTTTCGAGCTGCTCGGCGAGGAAGGCATCGCGGGTCTGGAGCCGGGGCGCGCATCGATCGCCCAGCAGGTGCGCGACAACGACATCACCTACAACGTCTACGCGGACAAGGGCGAGCCGCGTCCGTGGGCGCTCGACCTGCTGCCGTTCATCATCGCCGAAGACGAGTGGGCGCTTATCGAGCGCGGCGTGCAGCAGCGCGCGCAGTTGCTCAACGCGATCGTCGCCGATGTGTACGGTCCGCAGAAGCTGTTGGAGCAATGCAAGCTGCCCCCTGCGCTCGTCTATGGGCACCCTGGCTATCTGCGCGCCGTGAAGGGTTTCACGCCGCCAGGCGGCCAGTTCCTGCAGGTAGTCGGCGTCGATCTGGCGCGCGCGCCCAGCGGCGGGTGGACGGTCGTATCGCATCGCACGGAGGTGCCGTCCGGTCTCGGCTATGCACTGGAAAACCGCATGATCGTGTCGAGCGTATTCGCCGATGCGTTCCGCGAAATGCGCGTGAGCCGTCTTGCGCCGACGTTCTCCACGCTGATCGCGACGCTCGCCGAATGGGCGCGCGCGACGATGCGCGACGGCAAGACGGACAGCGCGCCGCATATCGCGCTGCTCACGCCGGGGCCGTTCGCGGAGACGTATTTCGAACACGCGTTCCTGGCGCGCTATCTGGGCGTGACGCTCGTCGAAGGCAAAGACCTGACGGTGCGCAACGACATGCTGTATCTGAAGACGCTCACGGGCCTCGAGCGCGTGCACGTCGTGCTGCGGCGTCTCGACGACGCCTTCTGCGACCCCGTCGAACTGCGCGCCGATTCGACGATCGGCGTGCCTGGGCTGTTGCAGGTGATGCGCGCGGGCAATGTAATCGTGTCGAATGTGCCGGGTTCGGGCTTTCTCGAATCCCCGGCGATGCACGGCTTCTTGCCGGGCATCGCGCAGACCTTGCTGAACGAGCCGCTGTTGCTGGGCGGCGTGTCGACGTGGTGGTGCGGCGAGGACGCCGCGCGCGAGCATGCGTTCGCGAACATGGACGACGCTTTCCTGCAACCGACATGGCCCACGCGCACAGCGGACGGGCCGCCTGGCATCGCGCCGGGCGTGCAGCGGCTCGACGCGTGGAAAAGCCGTATCGAGCGCGCGCCCGATGCGTTCACGATCCAGCAGCCGCTGCCGTATTCGTGCACGCCGCGCTACGAAGGCGGCACGCTCGGCAACCGGCCGTGCGTGCTGCGCGCCATCGCTGTCGCCGATGCGAGCGGCAACTGGCATGTGCTGCCCGGCGGCTTCACGCGTCTCGCGGGGGAACGGCAGTCGTCCGTGTCGATGCAGTTCGGCGGCAGCAGCGTCGATACGTGGGTGCTGTCGAGCCATCCGAATTCGACTTTTACGCTGTTGCCGTCGCCTTTGAAACCTGCGGATCTCGCGCGCAAGCATCGCACGGTGTCGAGCCGCGCGGCGGAGAACCTGTTCTGGAGCGGCCGCTACGGCGAGCGCGCGGAGAACAACGTTCGGCTGTTGCGGCTGATTATCGGCTCGCTGGAAAGCAACGGCGCGGACACCATGTTCGGCACGCTCGCCGAACTCGCGCTGCAATTCGGCCTCGTGCAACCGGGCGACATTGTGGCAGGCCAGTCGCTGCGAGCGTTCGAGCGCACGCTGGTCGCGAATCTGCACGAGAACACGGGCGCGTACAGCATCGGCCAGAATCTCGCGAGCCAGGCGCGCGCCAGCGGCGAGATTCGCGGGCGGCTCTCGAACGATCACTGGCGCATCACGCTCGCCGCGCGCAACGACTTCCGCGACGCGCTGCACGAACTGACGCCGGCGGCTGCCGTGTCGTCGAATGCGTCGTCGCGCGGCAAGGCGCGCTACAACCGCGTGTCGCTGATGAACGCGCTCGAACATCTATCCACGCAGCTTGCGGCGATCAGCGGCGCGCAAGGCGACCGCATGACGCGCGACGAAGCGTGGCGCCTGATGTTCGCGGGCCGGCATATCGAGCGCGTGTGGGCGATGACGTCGATACTGCGCGTCGTGGCGACGCAACGTCAATTGGCCACGCCCGCCGCCTTCGACCTGCTGCTGCAACTGTTCGACAGCACGCTCACGTATCGCTCGCTGTATCCGGGGCGCCTCGAAGTGCCTGCGCTGATCGATCTGCTCGTGATCGAGCCGACCAATCCGCGCGGACTGTACGGCGTGTACGCACGGCTGTGCTCGAAGCTCGACGATATCTCGATGGCGGCGGGCAACACGCGTCACCGGCGGTTCAACGACCTGCTGCCGGACGTGAGCACGCTGCCCTCGCTGGAGCAGTTGTGCACGACGGACGACAGCGGCCTGTACGCGGAACTGATCGCGCTGTGCGACCGCCTCGGGATGAGCATGACGGCAGCGGCGAATGAAATCAGCGCGCGCTATTTCAGCCACGCGAACACGCTCGCCGCGCAGGTGTCGTCATGAAAGACGCGCAGACGCTGCTGTCCGTGTCGCATCGCACGACCTATCACTATTCGACGCTCGTCGAAACCGCGCAGCATCTCGCGACGATCCGCCCGCTCGCATGTGCGTGGCAGCGGGTGGTCGCGCATACGGAGCGCATCGAGCCGTCGCCTTCGTATCTGCATAGCCGCATCGACGCGTTCGGCAATGACGTGCTGTATTTCGCGCTCGATGCGCCGCACGAACGTCTGCAAATGGTCAGCGAAACGACCGTGCAGCTCACGCCGCGCTGGCGCGATCTCGATCCCGACGCCACACCCGTGTGGGAAGAGGTCGCGGACTCGCTGCGGTTTCGCGCGGGCGGCGTGTGTCATCCGCAGGTCGAGTTCTGTTTCGGGTCGCCCAATGTCGCGCTCAAGCCTTCGTTGCGCGACTACGCGCTGCGCAGCTTCCGCCCCGGCACGCCGATCGTCGCGGGTGCGATCGATCTGATGCATCGCATTTACGCGGATTTCGACTACAAGCCGTCGGCGACGATGTTCGATACGCCCGCCGAACGTGCGTTCGATATGAAAAGCGGCGTCTGCCAGGACTTCGCGCAGGTGATGATCGGCTGCCTGCGCGCGCTCGGGCTGCCCGCGCGCTATGTGAGCGGCTATCTGCGCAACGATCCGCCGCCGGGTCAGCCGCGCCTGATCGGCGCGGATGCGTCGCATGCGTGGGTGTCGGTGCATTGCCCGCAAAGCGGCTGGATCGATCTGGACCCGACCAACGACGTGCTCGCCGACATGGACCACGTGACGCTCGCAATCGGCCGCGACTATAGCGACGTGTCGCTGCTACGCGGCATGATTCTTGGCGGCGGCGCGCATCGCGTCGAGGTCGCCGTCAGCGTGCTGGCGTTATGAGCAACAATGAATTTCAGCCAGCGCACCGCATCGCGATTTGACAGCGTGCATACGCACATATAGACTTCCTTCCCATGAGCAAGCCTATTTCTCACGACGATTGCAACTGTTTCGCGCTGCGTCAGGCCGCGCGTTTCGTCACGCAGATCTACGAACGCCATCTCGGCCAGGTTGGCCTGACGGCGGCGCAGTTCACGATCGTCGCGAAGCTCGCCCGCAAGCCTGGTCTGACCATGGTGGAGCTGGCCGACACGATGGTGATGGAACGCACCACGCTCGTGCGCGCGCTGAAGCCGTTGCAGCGCGATGGTCTTGTGCTCAGCGAGCCGTCCGAGCATGACGGCCGCACTTATCAGTTCAGCCTGTCGAAAGCGGGCAAGGAAACGTTCGAGCAGGCCGCCATCGCGTGGCGCGCCGCGCAGGACGAATTCGAAAGCAAGTTCGGCCGCAGCCGCGCCAAGGCCTTGCGCGCCGAGCTGTTCAATCTGACCTCGTAATCCCGTTGTTTCTTGCGCGTGGCATCGCGCGTTCGACGAAATCGATTTCATGGTGTGCATATGCACGTAGAGACTGACACTGAAGAAATACAGGTTTCACCCGACGACGACTGCTTTGCGATCCGGCAAGCGGCGCGCTATGTGACGCAGCTTTACGACCGTCATCTCGGGCAGGTGGGCCTCAAGACCACGCAGTTTTCGATCATGTGCCGGCTGCGCCGCCGTAAGTGGATGACGATGAAGGAACTGGCTGATTCGATGGTGATGGAACGCACCACGCTGGTCCGCGCGATCCAGCCGCTGCAGCGCGACGGTCTCGTGTTCACGGAAGCGTCGCGCAGCAATCGCCGCGTGTTGACGGTGATGCTGACGACGGCAGGCGAAGAACGGTTGCAGGCGGCGCGTGACCACTGGTTCGCGGCGCAGGAAGAATTCGAGCAACGTTTCGGACCGCAGCGCGCAGCGAACCTGCGGGATGAGTTGTTCGACATGACGAAGCGCTAACGCTCACGATTTCAGGCAACAAAGCGGGCGCTTCCAGGCGCTTTTTTTCAACGTTTCCCAGTGCATACGCACATTAGGCCATGTCTACAACTCCTTCTATTGCTCCGCCGAGCGTCGCCGGCGCCGCGAAACAGACGCGCAGCATTCCGTGGATGCTGCTGGCGGTGATCACCGTCGTCGTCGTCGTGGCGGCGGCCGCATCGTACTGGTTCTTCGTGGGCCGCTTTGTCGAAACCACCGACGATGCCTACGTGGGCGGCGACGTCACGGTGCTCGCGCCGAAGGTGAACGGCTTCGTCAACGACGTGCTGGTGCAGGACAACCAGTATGTAAAAGCGGGGCAGGTGCTGATCCGCCTCGATGCACGCGATTACGATGCGCGCCTCGCGCAGGCCAATGCCGAAGTCGCGAGCGCGGAAGCGGCCGTGACGGAGCTCGAAGCGAAGAAGTCGCTGCAGCTCGCGACGATCAACGAGCAATCCGCCGAAGTGCGCGCGTCGGGTGCGGAACTCACGCGCAGCGCATCGGATTCGGTGCGTTACCGGCAACTCGTAAAGGACGATGCGGTGTCGAACCAGGTCGTCGAACGCGCGGATGCGGACCTCGCGAAAGCGCATGCCGCCGTGGATCGCAGCAGCGCCGCGCTGACGGCGGCACAGCGTCAGCTGCCCGTGCTCGATGCGCAGATCAACGATGCGCACGCCCGCGTCGCGACGGCCCTGGCGGCGCAACGTGTCGCCGCGCTCAACGTCGAGTACACGACGATCCGTTCGCCCATCGACGGCTATGTCGGCAACCGCACGGCGCGTGTCGGCGTGCTGGCCAATGTGGGCGTGTCGCTGCTGACGGTGGTGCCCGCCAGCGGGCTGTGGATCGATGCGAACTTCAAGGAAGACCAGTTGAAGAAGATGAAGGTCGGTGACACCGTCGATGTCGATCTGGATGCATCGAGCCGTCGCATCGAAGGCGTGGTCGAGAGTCTTGCGCCGGCGACGGGTGCGACCTTCAGCGTGTTGCCCGCGGAAAACGCGACGGGCAACTTCACGAAGATCGTGCAGCGCGTGCCTGTGCGGGTTCGACTGTCGGTGCCGAAAGAGATGCAGGGCGTGCTGCGCCCTGGCCTCTCCGCGACGGTCAAGGTGCATCTGCGCTCCGACGCAGACGCAAGCCACGACGCAGCCCGCTCGGCTTCCTAACCCACGGACGCCGCGACCATCATGAGCAAGACGACATCCGCCCCCGTGAACCCGGCCGATCTGCCGACCGCAACCAAAGTCTTCGCGTTCTCACTGCTGTGCCTCGGCTTCTTCATGGCGACGCTCGATATCCAGATCGTGGCGTCGTCGCTGAAGGATATTGGCGGCGGCCTGTCGGCGAGCCAGGATGAACTCTCCTGGGTGCAGACCGCGTACCTGATCGCCGAGATCATGGTGATCCCGATGTCCGGCTGGCTCACGCGTGTGTTCTCGACACGCTGGGTGTTCGCGGCTTCCGCGCTCGGCTTCACCATCACGAGCATGCTGTGCGGGCTCGCGTGGGACATCAACTCGATGATCCTGTTTCGCGGCCTGCAAGGCGCAGCCGGCGCGGCGATGATTCCGACCGTGTTCACGACGGCCTTCATGCTGTTTCCCGGCAAGCAGCGGATCATCGCCGCGACGACGATCGGCGCGCTCGCATCGCTCGCACCGACGATCGGCCCCGTGATCGGCGGCTGGATTACGGATCAATGGTCGTGGCACTGGCTGTTCTATCTGAACCTCGTGCCGGGCGTGCTCGTGACGGTGCTCGTGCCGCGCTATGTCAACGTCGATCATGCCGATGTCTCGCTGCTCAAGACGGGCGACTATCTGGGCATCCTGCTGATGTCGGGCTTTCTCGGCTGCCTCGAATACGTGCTCGAAGAAGGGCCGCGCAAGAACTGGTTCGGCGACACGACGATTCTTTTCTGCGCATGGATTTGCGCGATCTGCGGCTTCCTGTTTCTCGTGCATGCGTTCACGGCGAAAGAACCGATCGTCGATCTGCGGGCGCTTGCGATCCGCAACTTCGGTATCGGCAGTCTGTTGTCGTTCATCACGGGTATCGGCTTGTTCTGCACGGTGTTTCTGACGCCGGTGTTTCTGTCCCGCGTGCGGGGTTTCGATTCGCTGCAGATCGGTATCGCGCTGCTGTCGGTCGGGTGCGCGCAACTGGTGGCGCTGACAGCGTACTCGTTCCTTGCACGCAAGGTCGATATGCGGTTGCTGATGGTGTTCGGCCTGCTGTGCTTCGGCGTCGGCTGCTATCTGTATGTGCCGCTGACAAACCAGTGGGGCTGGCAGGAACTGCTGATTCCGCAAGTGCTGCGCGGCGTCGGCCAGCAGTTCTGCGTGCCGCCCATCGTGACGATGGCGCTCGGTTCGCTGCCGCCTTCGCGGCTCAAGTCGGCAAGCGGTCTCTTCAATCTGATGCGTAACCTGGGCGGCGCTATCGGTATTGCCGTGTGCAGCACGATGCTCAACGACCGCCTGAACCTGCATTACGAACGGCTCGACGAACACGTGACGACTGGCCGCCCGGTGATCGAAGCGATGCTGCGCAATCAGGCCGCGCACTTCTCGGCCGTCGGCGGCGACATGCTCAACGGTGCGTCGGCGGGTCTTGCATCGCTGCATGCACTGCTGATGCGCGAAGCGCTCGTGCTGACGTTCTCGGACACGTTTCTCGCGGTCTCGCTGTGCTTCGCGGTGGGCCTGATCAGCGTGCTGTTCTCGCGGCCTTTCGGTCTTACCGCGCCGCCGCCCGACGCGCACTGAATCACGCAAAAGACATCAACACATTCGATGATTGGAAGACCCGAAATGAAAACGATCGTAGCCAAAGCGCTCGCCGTTGCCGCCGCCTTGACGCTCGCCGCGTGCGCCGTGCAGCCCGAGACGCACGCGGACCTGCCGCAGACGGTGAAGACCGTCGCCCCGGACGCGTGGAGCGTCGACGCACCGAAAGACACCGTGGATGCCGACCAATGGTGGTCGCAATTCGGCGACCCGACCATGCACAAGCTCGTCGATATCGTGCTCAACGACAACCTCGACGTGAAAGCTGCCGTCGAGCGCGTGAAGCAGGCGCAGGAGGTCACGAAGCAGCAGCGCGCGGCGCTCGCGCCGCAACTCGATGCGGGCGCGACGGCCGCGTATGAGCGGCAGAACACGCCGCCGCCGCTCGGCTATGTGAAGCAGGCGGGCGTCGGCTTGACGGCTTCGTGGCAGCCCGATGTATTCGGCGGCGAACGTCTCGCGGTGCTCGCGGCGCAGGCGCAGGTGTCGGGTCGTCAATCGGCGCTGAATGAATTGCGGCTCGCGCTGGCCGCGAACGCGGCCGCTGCGTATATCGACCTGCGCTGGGCGCAATCGCAATTGCAAATCGTCAACGACAACGAGGAAATCCGCGCTCGCGCGCTGAAGCTCACGCAGCAGCGCCTGAAATACGGGCTGTCGACGCAACTCGACGTGGCGCGCGCGCAGAACCAGTTGCAGGATCTGCAGGCACAGTTGCCGAAGATCCGCTCGGACATTCAGCACGATATGAGCCTGATTGCCGTGTACTCGGGACGCACGCCGGAAAGCGTGGACACGCTGCTGCTCAGCGACGCGAAGCCGATTCCCGTGCCTGCGCAAAGCGTGCCGCAGACGCTGCCGTCCGAAGCGCTGCTGCGCCGCCCCGATGTGCGCACCGCCTACGCGACCGTCGAGCAACGCGCGGCCGAAGTGGGGGTCGCGCGCGCGGACCGCTATCCGAAGTTCAATCTGAGCCTGAGCGACGGCATTCTCGCGTCGTCGTATCTCGGCCTGCCGACGCTGACGGACAACCTCTTCAGTGCGGCGTTGAACGCGACGAGCCCGATCTTCAACGCAGGCCGCATTACCGCGCACATCGAACAGAACGAGAGCCGCATGCGCGAATCGCAACTCGGCTTGCAACAGACGATGCTGAGCGCGCTGAAGGAAATCGAGGACACGCGCAGCGATCTCGTCAACGGCGACGCACAGGTCGAGAAACTCGGCGGCGCGCTCGGCGCGTCGGGTCAGGCGCTGAAGCTTTCCACCGAGCTGTACAAGGGCGGTGCGTCGAGCTTCCTCGATGTGCTCGATGCGCAAGAGGCCTATCTGCGTGACGCGGAATCGTTGAATCAGGCGAAGCGCGAGCACGCGCAGGCGGCCGTCGCGCTGTATCGATCGCTGGGTGGCGGCTGGGACGTGCCGGCCAATAGCGATGTCGCGAAGACGAAGGCGAAGTCGTCGACGGATGTCGCGGCCAATTAAGGCGAAATCAAGTGAAACGAAGCTGAATGAAAGTGCCTCGTTAGCGCGAGGCACGCAAGCGTAGTCCTTCAACCTGAGGAATAGCGATGAATGCTCGCGATATTGTGATTGCCCATCCCGTCCGCACGCCGATTGGCGCATTCGGCGGGTCGTTGAAAGAAGTGCCTGCCGTGCAACTGGGCGCGGCTGTCGTGCGCGAGACCTTGCGGCGCGGCGGGCTCGATGCGAAGGCGTTGTCGTCGGTGGTGATGGGCAACGTCGTGCAGGCGGGGAACAAGATGAACCCTGCGCGCCAGGCAGCGATTGGCGGTGGCGTGCCCGTGTCGGTGCCCGCGCTGACGGTGAACCGCGTGTGCGGATCGGGCGCGCAGGCGATCGTGTCGGCGGCGCAGGAGATCGCGCTCGGACTCGGCGACGTGGCCGTCGCGGGCGGCATGGAGAACATGGACCGCGCGCCGTATCTGCTCGAAAGCGGACGCTGGGGCAGCCGCATGGGTAATGCGCAGGTGCACGACAGCATGCTGCGCGACGGCCTCCTCGACGCGTTTTCGAACGAGCACTCCGGCTGGCACACGGAAGACCTCGTGAGCAAGGCCGAACTGACGCGTGCCGCGCAGGACGAATGGGCGGCGCGCTCGCAGCAGCGCTTTGCCGCCGCACAAGAGCGCGGTGTGTTCGACGCGGAAGTGGTTGCGATTGAAATCGCCGGGCGCAAGGGCGCCGTGCAGTTCGCGCGCGACGAGCAGCCGCGTCCCGACACGACGATCGAGACGCTCGCGAAGCTGCGCCCCGCGTTTCGCCCCGAAGGCACGATCACGGCGGGCAACGCGCCGGGCCTCAATAGCGGTGCAGCGGCGATGATCGTCGCAGGGCGCGACTATGCGGAGGCGCATGGCATCGAAGCGTCCGCGCGTCTGGTGTCGTTCGGCATCGCGGCTGTGGAGCCGGGCATGTTTGGACTCGGCCCTGTGCCTGCCGTGCAGATCGCGCTCGAACGCGCCGGCTGGAAACTCGGCGACGTCGAGCGTGTCGAGATCAACGAGGCGTTTGCCGCCGTGCCGCTCGCCGTCGCGCAGAAGCTCGGGCTCGCGCACGACATCATCAATGTGGAAGGCGGCGCGATTGCGCACGGTCATCCCATCGGCGCAACGGGCGCGATTCTGACGACACGCCTCATTCACTCGATGCGTCGCGACGGTCTCAAGCGCGGCATCGTGACGTTGTGCATCGGCGGCGGGCAGGGCATTGCGCTCGCGCTGGAAATCGTCTGACGCCGATTTCGTTGCCGTACTGATGCCCGCAGCGGAACCCGCAAGCCCGCTGCGGGCATCGTCGATTTGCGACATACTTGCTGGCGCATGGCGCAGGCCACGCAAACGGATCAATGGAGGAGCAATGCGAATTCTCGTAGTGGGCGCGGGTGCTGTAGGCGGGTACTTCGGCGGACGTCTTGCGCAGGCGGCCCGCGATGTCACGTTTCTCGTGCGCGAAAAACGCGCCGAAGAACTGCGGCACTTCGGGCTCGTCATCAAGAGTCCGCGCGGCGATGTGACCTTGCGCGACGTGAAGACCGTACTCGCGAATCAGATCGAGCAGCCGTACGACCTCGTGCTGCTGAGCTGCAAGGCGTACAACCTGGACGACGCGATCGAATCGTTCGCCTCTGCTGTCGGCGAATCGACGATGATCCTGCCCGTGCTGAACGGCATGCGCCATATCGATGTGCTCAAGCAGCGATTCGGCGCGTCGAAGGTATTGGGCGGCCAGTGCGTGATCGCCGCGACGCTCAATCGCGAGCGCGAGATCGTGCATCTGAACGACATGCACTCGATCGGCTTCGGCGAACTCGGCGGAGGTATCAGCGAGCGCGTGCAAGCCGTTGCATCGACATTCGATGGCGCGGGTTTCGACTCGACGGCGTCCGACAACATCCTTCAGCAGATGTGGGAGAAGTGGGTGTTTCTCGCGACGCTTGCGGCCAACACCTGTCTGCATCGCGCTGCGATCGGCGACATTCTGAAGACACCGGACGGACGGCGCGTGATCGAAGGCATACTGGCCGAATGCAAGGCCGTCGCGGCGGCGAACGGCTATGCCATTGGCGAGGCGTCCAATGCGCGTGCGCAGACCATTCTGTTTGCGGACGGCTCGGCGTTGACGGCGTCGATGCTACGCGATATCGAAGGGCAGTCGCGGATCGAGGCCGATCATATCGTCGGCGATCTGATTGCGCGTGGCGGCGACGCGCAGAAAGAGGGCGTGCTGTCGTTGCTGCGTATCGCGTACAGCCATTTGAAAGCCTACGAGGCGAGGTTGGCGCGGCTATCCGCGTGACGACACCGAAGGGCCAGAACGCCGCGAAGCTGAAGTAGAATCGACGGCACTGAATCACGCGAGGTGGATCATGCCCACTCCCCAGGGATCGGTGGCGGCGCTCTGCACGGCTTCGGCGACGACGTTCTCGATCGGCATTATCTTTCTCGGCTATTGGGGCCTGCAGGAAGGAGGCGACTGGACGCTTGCGGACAAGTTCGTTGCGGGACTAGCGATTGTTGGGTTTGCGTTTCTCGGGCTCGTGCCGTGGGTGGCGACCAGTCCCGTCGAGCCCGATACGAATGATAAAAAAGTGCGCTCCGCGCGGGGTATGTTTTTGGTGGGGATGATTGCGGTTTGGTTGTCGATTGTGGTGTCTGTAGTGTTTTGATTTTTTTTGTTGTCTGCGACGCTGGGTGGTTTGCTGTTTGGTTTCGCTGGCATCCGCGATTTGTTAGCGTGCTTCAGGCGTTGCCCCTGTGCGGGGCGGCACCTACTTTTCTTTGCCGCCGCAAAGAAAAGTAGGCAAAAGAAAGCGGCTCACACCGCCAGTGCTAGTTACTGCCTGAGGGCCCCCACAGGTTCTTACACTTCACACGGCAACCACGTGACCCACGTTCGTTGCCAGCTCTCTTGCGGTGAGCGTCACCCGCTTCACGCTCCCGCGTTACAGCATGCCGTGCCAGATAATCCACAGCCGCCCAGGTGGCAAACTGTGTGCAGGTTGTCGCGTCGTATAGCCTAGGGCTCTTACAGCTTGGGGCGCGTGCGGTATCGGTCCGGAGTGAGGCGTGTGGAGTACTTGGGCCTACACACAGTTTGCCACCTGGGCGGCACATACCATTCGCTGCCGCTTGCCCGAGTACGGGCATTCGAAGGGGGTGAGGCGTTCATTCGAAGCGTTGGCGACGAGCACCAGCCAGGGCGCTGCCGTGTGAAGGGTGGGGACGTTGGGGGTCCGTGGATAGGCACACGTGCTGGCGGTGTTAGCCGCTTTCTTTTGCCTACTTTTCTTTGCGGCGGCAAAGAAAAGTAGGTGCCGCCCCGCACAGGGGCGACGCCTGAAGCACGCTAACAAAACGCGGATGCCAGCGCAAACACAAGCAAACCAAACCAAACAAGCCACGCCGAAGGCATCAATCCAAACCGCCGTCGGCAGACAAAAAAAACCTCACCGCGCCAGCGAACCCAAATCCCACCGTGGCTTAACGGTAAAAGCATAGTCATTCCCAGCCTGCGCGGGCCAGCGCTCGAGACGAAGCGCACCAGCAAGCGCAATCATCGCCCCGTTATCGGTGCACAGCGAGAGATCCGGATAGTGCACATGAAAGCCGCGCTTCTCCGCGGCCGCAGAGAGTGCCTCGCGCAATTGCCGGTTCGCGCCAACACCACCCGCGACAACCAGCCGCTTGAGCCTGGTCTTCTTCAGCGCCGCGAGCGATTTAGCAGCCAGCACATCGACGGCAGCGTCGACAAAACCACGCGCCAGATCAGCCTTAGCCTGCTCGCACACATTGCTGCCAAGCTTCTTCACATGCGTCAGCACAGCCGTCTTCAACCCGCTGAAGCTGAAATCGAGATCACCGGAATGCAGCATCGGCCGCGGCAGCACGACAGCGCCCGGCGTGCCGAACTCCGCAAGCCGCGACACTTCCGGCCCGCCCGGATAACCGAGCCCAAGCAGCTTCGCGGTCTTGTCGAAGGCTTCGCCGGCGGCATCGTCGAGCGTCTCGCCGAGCGTCTCGTAGACGCCCACATCCGTGACCCGCATCAATTGCGTATGACCGCCCGACACGAGCAACGCGACAAACGGAAACGGCGGCGGCTCATCGACCAGCAACGGCGACAGCAAATGCCCTTCCAGATGATGGATGCCGATGGTCGGCTTGTTCCACGCCATCGCCAGCGCATTGGCGATACTCGCGCCGACCAGCAGCGCGCCCGCCAGCCCCGGACCCTGCGTGTAGGCAATCGCGTCGATCTCGCCGCGCGCGGCGCCCGAGCGCTCCAGCACCTCTTCGAGCAGCGGCAGCGCGCGCCGGATGTGGTCGCGCGAAGCCAGCTCCGGTACCACGCCGCCATATTCGCGATGCATCGCGATCTGCGAATGCAGCGCATGCGCGAGCAGCCCACGCTCCGTGTCGTAGAGCGCGAGTCCGGTTTCGTCGCAGGAGCTTTCTATGCCGAGAACGAGCATGATTTCGACCGTCGATCGGGCGCCTGACGTGCCGCCCGAAACATCAAAAAGGAACCTGAAAGTATAGCAGCGCGAGCACGGCGCCGCCGGCCGCCTCAGGTGCGGCGGTTACAATGCTGCCCCATGGAATCCTTCGATATCGCCGTAATCGGCGCGGGCGCGGCGGGCATGATGTGCGCATCGGTGGCGGGGCAGCTCGGCCGGCGCGTCGTGCTGATCGACCACGCGGCGCGGCTCGCCGAGAAAATCCGCATCTCGGGCGGCGGCCGCTGCAACTTCACGAATCTGTACGCGGGACCGAACAATTATCTGTCGGCGAATCCGCATTTCTGCCGTTCCGCGCTGGCGCGCTACACGCCGCGCGATTTCATGGCGCTGCTCAAGCAGTACCGGGTGACGTGGCACGAGAAGCACAAGGGACAACTCTTCTGCGACCAGTCGAGCGACGCCGTCATCGACGTGCTCAAGAGCGAATGCGATGCGGGCAACATCGCATGGCGCCGGCCGCTCGCTGTCGAGCAGGTGCGTCACGCCGATTCCGACGGCTTCACGCTCGACACCCGCTCCGGGCCGATCCGCGCCCGCGCGCTGGTGATCGCGACAGGCGGTCTGTCGATTCCGAAAATCGGCGCAACCGATTTCGGCTACCGGATCGCGAAGCAGTTCGGCCACAAGCTGATCGACATGCGCCCGGCGCTCGTACCGCTCACGTTCGCTCCCGCCGACTGGCAACCGTTTGCGGAACTGTCGGGCGTGTCACTCGAAGTGCATCTGGCGACGGGCGCGAAGAAAGCGGGCGGCGAGTTCGTCGAGGACCTGCTGCTCACGCATCGCGGTTTGTCGGGCCCCGGCGTGCTACAGATTTCGAGCTACTGGCAGCCGGGCGAGCCGGTGCACGTCAATCTGCTGCCCGAGCAGGACGCCGTCGCCGCGCTGCTCGAGGCGAAAAGCGCGACGAAGCGCCAGATCGGCAACCTGCTCGCCGAATGGGTGCCCGCTCGGCTTGCACATGTCTGGTTGCAGACTCACGGCGTACCCGCTGACGCACGGCTTGCCGATCTGCCCGACAAGTCGCTGCGCCGGATCGGCGAGGCGCTGTCACGTTGGACGCTCACGCCGAACGGCACGGAAGGCTACAAGAAGGCCGAGGTGACGCGCGGCGGTGTCGATACGCGCGAACTGTCGTCGGCGACGATGATGAGCGCGCGCGTGCCGGGCCTCTATTTCATCGGCGAGGCCGTCGATGTGACGGGCTGGCTCGGCGGCTATAACTTCCAGTGGGCGTGGGCATCGGGCGTGGCGGCCGGGCAGGCGGCAGCGGAATTCGCGGCTGTCGGGTAGCCCTTAAAATCGGGCGCTGACGCCCGCCAAATGGGGCTTGACACCTTTATGCGATTGTGCGAAACAGCTGCTATACTTTCCCATCTTTGCCAAGCTCCGTTATTGAAAGATGACGACGATCCGCTTAAAAGAAAACGAGCCTTTTGAAGTTGCGATGCGCCGCTTCAAGCGCACGATAGAAAAGAACGGGCTGTTGACCGAACTTCGTGCGCGCGAGTTTTACGAGAAGCCGACATCCGAGCGCAAACGGAAGAAAGCAGCGGCGGTGAAGCGCCATTTCAAGCGCCTGCGTAGCCAGCAGCTGCCCAAGAAGTTTTACTGATTCAACGTGAAGTCGCGGCTCTCGCCCGGTCTTTTGAGCGATAGCGAAAGCGGCGGCTCACACGAGGTGACGGCGCGGGAGCATGCCGGCGCTTGCGGTAACTGGCTGCACATGTGGCCGCTCATGTGGCCGCATAGGGGTCCGGTCTCGCCGGAAGGTGCGACGGGCCGCTTCGGTCAACGCTCCGCAAGGCCGTATCCAGGTGCACGGTTCACCGCGTATTTGGCACTAACCCGCTTGAGGAACGATCCCAAGCGGGTTTTTGCGCTCTGCACCGCGTCTTCACCCGTATTTCAAACCCTCCACGCATTCAGGTGAAAGATGAGTCTCAAAGTCCGAATCAACGACGACATGAAAGCAGCGATGCGCGCGCGCGAAACCGAGCGTCTCGGCACGATCCGTCTGCTGCTCGCTGCCATCAAGCAGCGTGAAGTCGACGATCGCGTGGAACTCGATGACGCCGCTGTGACAGCCGTCGTCGACAAGATGATCAAGCAGCGCAAGGACTCGATCTCCCAGTTCGAAACGGCCGGTCGCACCGATCTCGTCGACAAGGAGAAGGCCGAGCTTGACGTGCTGAGCGCCTATATGCCCGCGCAGCTGTCGGACGCGGAAGTGGCAGCCGAAGTGCAGGCCGCCGTCGCGCAGGTCGGCGCCGCTGGTCCGCAGGACATGGGCAAGGTGATGGGCGTGCTCAAGCCGAAGCTCGCCGGCAAGGCCGACATGACGGCCGTGTCCGCGCAGGTCAAGGCCGCGCTGTCGAAGTAAGCTCCTGATCGTTTTCCGCCGTGCGCGCCCTCCGTTCCGGCGCGGCGCGCATGGCTGGGTGCTTCGCGCACCCTTGCCTCATCCTTTTTAAGGCCGCGTCTGCATTGTGATCCCGCATTCCTTTCTGCAAGACCTGCTGAACCGCGTCGATATCGTCGACGTGGTCGGCCGGTATGTGCAGCTGAAAAAAGGCGGCGCGAACTTCATGGGACTCTGCCCGTTCCACAACGAGAAGAGCCCTTCGTTCACCGTTAGTCCGACTAAGCAGTTCTATCATTGTTTCGGCTGTGGCGCGCACGGCACGGCCATCGGTTTCCTGATGGAGCACGCGGCGCTTTCCTTTCCGGAAGCCGTCAACGAACTGGCGCAATCCGTCGGTCTGACCGTGCCGCAAGAACCGTCGCCGATGCGCGGCGGCGTGGGAGCCGGCGGCTCCAGTGGCGGAGAAGGCTATGCGCCCGCCGTCTCGAAGGCGGTGACGACGGCGCTGTCCGACCTGATGTCGACGGCCAGCGACTTCTACAAGGCGCAGCTGCGCGGCGCGCCGAACGCCATCCAGTACCTGAAGAAGCGTGGCCTGACGGGCGAGATCGCCAAGCGCTTCGGCCTCGGCTACGCGCCCGACGGCTGGCAGAACCTCGAAACGGCCTTCCCCAACTATCGGGACGACGCGCTCGTCGAGGCGGGCCTCGTGATCGTCAGCGAGAAGGCCGACGCGCAGGGTCAGAACCGCCGCTACGACCGCTTCCGGGAGCGGGTGATGTTCCCGATCCGCAACGTGAAAGGCCAGGTCATCGGTTTTGGCGGACGCGTGCTGGACGGTGGCGAGCCCAAGTATTTGAATTCGCCCGAAACGCCTTTATTTAACAAAGGCAGCGAGCTGTACGGCCTGTTCGAGGCGCGGCTTGCGATCCGCGAACAGCGTTACGTGCTGGTCGTCGAAGGGTATATGGACGTGGTTGCGCTGGCCCAGCTGGGTTTCGAGAACGCGGTTGCGACGCTCGGCACCGCCTGCACGCCGATTCATGTGCAGAAACTGATGCGGCAGACGGATACGGTGGTATTCAGCTTCGACGGCGATTCGGCCGGCCGGCGCGCCGCGCGCCGCGCGCTCGACGCCTGCCTGCCGCATGCCGCCGACAACCGCACCATCCGCTTCCTGTTCCTGCCGGCCGAGCACGATCCCGACAGCTATGTCCGCGAATTCGGCACGGAGGCCTTCGCGGACCAGGTGCGCCGCGCGATGCCGTTGTCGCAGTTCCTGCTCAATGAAGTGCTGGCAGGCAAGGAACTGGACCAGCCGGAAGGCCGCGCGCGGGCGCTGTTCGACGCCAAGCCGCTGCTGCAGATGCTGCCCGCCAACGCGTTGCGCGCGCAGATCATGCATATGTTCGCCGACCGGCTCGACGTGCCGTTCGAGGAAGTGGCCGCGTTATGCGAAGTCGACGCGCGGATCGCCGCCGTAGCACGCAGCGCGCCTGCCCGCAAAGACCGGCGCAGCGTGACGGGGATCGAGCAGCGGGCGCTGCGCAATCTGGTCATGCACCCGCGCATCGTCGCGGTGCTTGGCGAAGAAGAAGAGCAGGCGCTGCTGACGGTCACGCGGCACGGCGAACTGTTCGAGGAAGTGACGACGCATGCCCGTGGACTGGGCGACACGGCCGAGTTCCAGTTGCTGTCGGACCTGTTGCGAAACGGGGCTAACGCCCCCACCTTCGAGGAAATCTTCCGGGAAATTCTGGACTATGATGAAAACGTTCGGGATCTGCTGTTGAAGAATCCCGAAGACGCGACGGTCGCCGAGGAGCGCCGTGAACACGAGCGCCTCGCCGGGGAAGAATTGAAAGCGGCCATTCTGAAGATGCGTTATGACGCTTATAGCGAACGGCTGGATCAATTGTCGCGTCAGTCGAGGCACACCCCGGAGGAGTTGCTGGAGTATCAGGAATTGAGCAGGACGTGCGCTGACATGAAGCGTCAGCGCGGGCAGTGAAAGGGAAGCGCTGAAAGGCCGAATGCTATAATTAAAAGATTTCAGCGGTTTTGTTTTTCTCCAGGCAAAGGCGATATAAGGCGATTGCAATGGTAAAGACTACAGGCGGAAAAAAGGCGACAGGCAGCGGCTCGGACGAGCCGAAAACGACCACCAGGGTCAGCGCAGCCAGGTCGGCTCCTTCCGCACCGAAAAAGTCTGCCGAAACCGCTGCTACGCCGGTTGTCCGGAAAAAAGCCTCGACCGCTCCGGTCGCGCGAGCGGCATCGGTGACATCGAAGTCGGTGACATCGGTCGCGAAGCGGCAGGGCGTCAGCAGCGAAAGGGAAGCGGATGTCGCGCAGGACGATGCGGCTCCCCGCGAGTCTTTGGTATCCACGGTTCAACCGGCTGTCGTCCAGCAGCCGGAAGTCGAGACTACAGCCGGTATGGCGAACTCCATGACGAAAAAGCTGAACGAAGTATCCGTCGATGACGACGCATCCCCGAGCGAAGAAGCAGCCGCCACACCCGCTGCGGGCAAGGTCGAAAAGGTCAAGGCACGCGACCGCCGCGCAAAGGAGAAGGCGCTGCTCAAGGACGCGTTCGCGTCTTCGCAGCCCGGCACCGTCGAGGAGCTCGAAGAGCGCCGCTCGAAGCTGCGCGCGCTGATCAAGCTCGGCAAGGAGCGTGGCTTCCTGACCTATGGCGAGATCAACGACCACCTCCCGGACAACTTCACGGAAACCGAGGCGATCGAAGGCATCATCAGCACGTTCAACGACATGGGTGTCGCCGTCTACGAACAGGCTCCCGATGCCGAAACGCTGCTGCTGAACGACAACGCGCCCAACGCTTCGTCGGACGACGAAGTGGAAGAGGAAGCCGAAGTCGCGCTGTCCACTGTCGATTCCGAGTTCGGCCGCACGACCGACCCGGTGCGCATGTACATGCGCGAAATGGGTACGGTCGAGTTGCTCACGCGCGAAGGCGAAATCGAAATCGCCAAGCGTATCGAAGACGGCCTGAAGCACATGGTGATGGCCATCTCCGCCTGCCCGACCACGATCGCCGACATTCTCGCGATGGCCGAGCGCGTCGCGAATGAAGAGATCCGCATCGACGAACTGGTGGACGGCCTGATCGACGCGAACGCCGAAGATACCGACGGCTTCTCCGAACAGGAAGCCGAAGCGATCGAGAACGAGGAAGAAGAAGAGGAAGAGGCGGACGAAGAAGAAGAGGAAGACGACGATGGCGCCGCGCAAGCGACGGCCAACGCCGCCCAGCTCGAAGAACTGAAGCGCATGTCGCTCGAAAAATTCGCGATGATCAGCGAATGGTTCGACAAGATGCGCCGCGCGTTCGAAAAGGAAGGCTACAAGTCGAAGTCCTACCTGAAGGCGCAGGAAACCATTCAGGAAGAGCTGATGATGATCCGCTTCACCGCGCGTACGGTCGAGCGGCTGTGCGACACGCTGCGTGCGCAGGTGGACGAAGTGCGTCAGGTCGAGCGTCAGATCCTGCACACGGTGGTCGACAAGTGCGGCATGCCGCGTGCCGAGTTCATCGCGCGTTTTCCGGGCAATGAAACGGACCTCGAATGGGCCGACAAGATCGTCGGCGAGAATCACGCGTACAGCGCGATCCTGTCGCGTAACGTGCCGGCCATCCGCGAGCAGCAGCAACGTCTGCTCGACTTGCAGGCGCGCGTCGTGCTGCCGCTGAAGGACCTGAAGGAAACCAACCGTCAGATGGCGGCGGGCGAACTGAAGGCGCGTCAGGCGAAGCGCGAAATGACCGAGGCGAACCTGCGTCTCGTGATCTCGATCGCGAAGAAGTACACGAACCGCGGCCTGCAGTTCCTGGATCTGATTCAGGAAGGCAACATCGGGCTGATGAAGGCCGTGGACAAGTTCGAATATCGCCGCGGCTACAAGTTCTCGACCTACGCGACGTGGTGGATCCGTCAGGCCATCACGCGTTCGATCGCGGACCAGGCGCGCACCATTCGTATCCCGGTTCACATGATCGAGACGATCAACAAGATGAACCGCATCTCGCGTCAGATTCTGCAGGAAACCGGTCTCGAGCCGGATCCCGCGACGCTGGCCGAGAAGATGGAGATGCCGGAAGACAAGATCCGCAAGATCATGAAGATCGCGAAGGAGCCGATCTCGATGGAAACGCCGATCGGCGACGACGACGATTCCCATCTGGGCGACTTCATCGAGGACACGAACACGGTTGCGCCGTCGGACGCCGCGCTGCACGCCAGCATGCGCGATGTCGTGAAGGACGTGCTCGATTCGCTGACGCCGCGCGAAGCGAAGGTGCTGCGCATGCGTTTCGGTATCGAAATGAGCACGGACCACACGCTCGAAGAAGTGGGCAAGCAGTTCGACGTGACGCGTGAGCGGATCCGCCAGATCGAGGCAAAGGCGCTGCGCAAGCTGCGTCACCCGAGCCGCTCGGACAAGCTGAAGTCGTTCCTCGAAGGAAACTGATCGAGCCTGCTTGCTGGCCGCGTGACGTAGCAGATCATCAGGGCTTCCCGATCGTTTTGTTCAGCGAAGCGATCCCGGAAGCCCTGTTTTCGTGTAGTATGTCGGCCAATCGACAGACAGGCCCGGCCTTCGGACCGGGTCTTTTTGTTGGTTCTCTCCAGCTTCCGTCGCGAAGCATCGTTGGGCCGGACGCCGTGCTGGTTGCAGGCAGCGGACTCATAATCCGCCTCCGAAAGGACACCGTGGGTTCGACTCCCACCCGGCCCACCAAAACCGCCAAGGCGTGCTTCGCTGCAATGCAGACCGACAGCGCACGCCATCACGCATGAAGTGGCCACCGAGACCGGATCACGAATGCAAGCGCCCAGCGCCACCGTCCCCATCTCCCTCGTCAACGGCTTTCTCGCCGCCGCCGACGCGCAGCCCGACGTCATGCAGCGCTATCTCGAGCAAGCGGGGATCACGCCCGAACTGCGCAGCGCAGCCGGCGCACGGGTGACGGAAGAGCAGTTCTCCACGCTCTACCGCACGCTCGCCATCGAACTCGACGACGAAATGCCCGGCATCTTCAGTCGTCCGTTTCGCAGCGGCACGCTCAAGTTTCTTTGCCTCAGTCTGCTGGACGCACCCAACCTCGAAACCGCGCTGCACCGCTTCGGCCAGTTCTTTCATATCGTGCTCGACGACTTTCACATCGGATCTCGCCGTGACGACCTGATGGCGCAGGTCGAACTGCGTCCAAACCCTGCGTACGGCAGCATCGGCCCGCTCGGTCAGGAACTGATGCTCAAGCTCGCGCACGGCGTGTCTTCGTGGCTGATCGGGCAGAAAATCCCGCTGCTGCAGGTCGATTTCGCATGTCCGCAACCGCCGCATGCGTTCGACCACCGCTACTTCTTCTCCGGTCCCGTCCGCTTCGGCTGCGACGCCACGCTGATGCGATTCAGCGCGGCCTTTCTCGACATGCCGATCCGCCAGAGCAAGCGCAATCTGCGCAAATTTCTCGCCCGTTCGCCGGGCGAGTGGATCTTCGAAACGTTCAGCGAGCAACGAGTCAGCCATCGCGTGCGGCAGTATCTCGCGCAAGAACTGCCGGACCTGCCGACCATCGACCAGGCCGCCAAAAGCCTGCATTGCTCGGTGCGCACGCTGTGCCGGCGTCTGTCGTCGGAAGAGACGACGTTTCAGTTGCTCAAGGACGAGTTGCGGCGCGATATCGCGATCCAGCGCCTCACCGATACGCACGACACGATCGCCGTGATCGCCGGCGATATCGGATTCGACGATCCCAGCGCCTTTCACCGCGCATTTCGCCACTGGACGGGCAGTACACCGGGCACCTATCGACGGCCCTTGCAGGCGGGGTAACCCAGGGTGGGTGGGGAATACCCCCCATCCGGCGTGGCCAGATTTGTCAGTACCCGGGCCGGTTTGGACAGTCGAATCGCGGGATATGCCGTTAGGATCGACAGGTATCGTCACCGCTTGGCCTTCGCTTCTATCGGGCGCCGTGGCAGTGATCCATTGAACGCCTGATTGGAAGATCGACCATGAGTTACATCGCCCCCGTTAAAGACATGCTTTTCGTGCTCGAGGAATTGAGCGGCATCGACGACATTGCGAAGCTGCCCGGCTTTGAGGAAGCAGGTCTCGAAACCGCACAAGCCGTGCTCGAAGAATCCGCGAAGCTGTGCGGCGAAGTGCTGGCGCCGCTGAACGTCGAAGGCGACCGCAACCCGAGCAGCTGGAAAGACGGCCACGTGACGGCGACGCCTGGTTTCGCCGATGCGTTCCGCCAGTTCGCCGCAGGCGGCTGGCAGGGCGTGCAGCATCCCGTCGAATACGAAGGCCAGGGCCTGCCGAAGCTGATCGCGACGGCCTGCATCGAGATGCTGAACGCGTCGAACCTGTCGTTCGCGCTGTGTCCGCTGCTGACGGACGGCGCGATCGAGGCGCTGCTTACCGCTGGCAGCGACGCGCAGAAAAAGACCTATGTCCCGAAGCTGATTTCCGGCGAATGGACGGGCACGATGAACCTCACGGAGCCGCAAGCGGGCTCGGATCTCGCGCTGGTGCGCACGCGCGCCGAGCCGCAGGGCGATGGCTCGTTCAAGCTGTTCGGCACGAAGATCTTCATCACGTGGGGCGAGCACGACATGGCGGACAACATCGTCCATCTGGTGCTCGCGCGCACGCCGGATGCGCCTGAAGGCGTGAAAGGCATTTCGCTGTTCGTCGTGCCGAAGTTCCTCGTCAACGAGGACGGCTCGCTGGGCGAGCGCAACGACGTGCATTGCGTGTCGATCGAGCACAAGCTCGGGATCAAGGCGAGTCCGACGGCCGTGCTGCAGTTCGGCGACCACGGTGGCGCGATCGGTCATCTGATCGGCGAAGAGAATCGCGGCCTCGAATACATGTTCATCATGATGAACGCGGCGCGGTTTGCGGTGGGCATGCAGGGCGTGGCCATATCGGACCGGGCTTACCAGAAAGCGGTCGCGTACGCGAAGGACCGCGTGCAGAGCCGGCCAGTTGACGGTTCGGCGAAGCAGTCCGTGTCGATCATTCATCATCCGGACGTGCGCCGCATGCTGTCGACGATGCGCGCACTCACGGAAGGCTCGCGCGCACTGGCGTATGTCGCCGCTTCACACAGCGATCTCGCGCACCGGCATCCCGACGAAGCGAAGCGTGCGGAGCATCAGGCGATCTATGAATACCTGGTGCCGATCGTAAAGGGCTGGAGCACGGAGCTTTCCGTCGATGTGACGAGCCTCGGCGTGCAGGTGCATGGCGGCATGGGCTTCATCGAAGAAACGGGTGCGGCACAGTACTATCGCGACGCCCGCATCCTGCCGATCTACGAAGGCACGACGGCCATTCAGGCGAACGACCTCGTGGGGCGCAAGACGGTGCGTGACGGCGGCGCAGTGGCAAAAGCCCTGCTTGCCCAGATCGCGCAGACGGTCGAAGCACTGAAACAGCACAAGGGCGCAGCGTTCCAGTCAATGCAAAAACATCTGTCGCTTGGACATGATGCGTTGCAGTCGACCGTGGCGTTCGTCGTCGCGAATACGAAGAGCGATCCGAATGCGGTATTCGCCGGCAGCGTGTCGTATCTGAAGCTCGCGGGCATCGTGCTGGGCGGCTGGCAGATGGCGCGCGCGATGCTGGCGGCGCAACAGAAACACGCGCAGGACCCGTCGTTCTACGGCGCGAAAATCGCGACCGCGCAGTTCTTCGCGGAACATCTGCTGCCGCAGGCGGTGGCGCTGGAAGCGTCGATCATCAGCGCGAAGGGCGGCGAGGGCATCCTCGCGCTGTCCGAAGACCAGTTCTAAGCACACCAACTACCCGCAATCCCACGGCGGGCTTCGACGGAACGCGAAGCCCGTCCGCTTCAAACCCGCCTCAACCCCTCCGCATACCCGCGAGCGCGCCCGCTCACTCCACTTTCGCGCTCAACCCCTTCAAGCCCTTGATCACGACGAGCAACGCGCGGCCGTGCTCTTCCGAGCCGTCCCATGCGTCGACGATCGCGTTGCGCAGCAACTCGTTGTAGCCCGTCGCCCGGCCGCCCACATGGCGCGCTTCCACGCCATAGAAACTGCATAGCTTATTGAATGACGCGCTCTTGCGCACACGGCGTCCTTTCGACAGCCGAAGCCGCGACACCGTAGGTTGGCTTACTCCGGAAAGTCGCGCGATTTCGCTGGACGAGCGCACGTCCGCCATCAAGCGGCGCAACAGGTCCTGCACGGGAAAATCGCTCATCGGGGCTTCCATTCCATGCATTATATCTATACATTAACGCTTGTTGAATGGCTGACCATTTCGCCAATCGCTCGCATGTCGGCGAGCCGAACGGCAGTCCCGAGGAAGTTGATGACACTGAAGCACCTACCGCCCACGTTCTGCTGGACCAAGACAGGCACCGAATCCAGCGAGGAACTCCCCAGCATCGTTCTCCAGAAAGAATGGGAGCGGAGGCTGGGTGGCGGGCGTTTTCTGTGGGGCGTCGGTCAGTCGCTCGGCAATAGCGCGCAGATTGCGGCGCATCGCACCGGCTCGCTGCTCGCGCTGTTTTCGCCGGCGTCGAGCAAGCCGCGGCAAGGCGGACGCAAGCGCGAGGACATGCTGCTGTGGAATGCGTGGATCGACAGCACGGGCCAGGTGCGTCAGCTGCCGCCGCATGCGTTCATCGTCAGCCGCACGGTGTTGCCTTCGGGGCGGCGCAGAGAACAGCACTACGCGCTGGTGTGTTCGTCGCCCACCGAACTGAGCATGGGCACGCGGCTGCACATTTACCCGGAGCACCTGCGCAGCGTCAGCACGGGCAAGGCGCTCGGCCCCGCGCAAGGCACGGCCGTCGTCGATTGCACGTCGCGCGCGGGCGAATTGAGCGGCAAGCGCTATCCCGTTGCGCTTGCCGTCGAGCTGGAAGCGCCGTATTTCGTGCGGCTCACGCAACCCGTCGTGCTCAAGGCGCGTGACTTCGCGGAGGTCAACAAGGCCACGCGCGCCGGCGACTTCGCGGCCTTCATCGAACTGGTTGGACGCTTGCGCACCCGGCCGCCGCAGGAGCGCATGCGTGGTTTCACGCGCGATCTGTTCGACATGCCGCCCGTCGAGGCGATGGCGGCGTTCAACGCGGCGCAACCGCAGGCCAGTTTCGCGTTATGACAGACGGGGATCGAAAGCAGGCGTCCGGCGCATGAAACCTGGGAACACTGAATAACGGGTATTTGTGTCTTAAACCGCACGCTGTTGCAATTCAGACCTGGCGCTTCGCACCGGGCGGAGCGAAAATCGGCAGCATGCCGCAGTCAATTCGTTTTGTAGCGCTGGCTCGTCTCGACAGCCATCGGCGCGAACCGCACATGGGCGCGCCGCACGCATCGCACGCTGAATATCCGAATCGAAACCAGATGGGGGAATGCTTATGTCGGCAATGATGCAATCACGGCAGGCTCAGGCCGCACAGCGTTTTGTCGAAGCGACACGCAATGTCGATCTGGCTTTTCGCGCCGTGCGCGCCGACCCGGAAGACGCCGCGTCGACGGCCGGGCATGCCGCTGCCGTCGCGCAACTGGACCGCGCGCTGGACGAACTTGCGCGAGCCCAGGCGCTGTTCGACTCGGTCGTTCGCATCGACGCGCGGCGGCGTAATTGAGCCCGTCAGTTCTGGTTTCGCCCGTACGAATGGATTGCTGATCTCTCCACACTACGAATCGCACTTCGAATCGCACGAGCAATGTCTACTTCAATCGCAAAACTCGACGGCCAGGCGCGGGAGCGCCTGATCGCGTGGATCCAGAATCGAATGAACGAATTCGGCATCACGTTCGACGCGCTGGAACGCTCGTTCGCCGAAGACGAACGGAACGCACGCGCCATCCGCTATCAGGACGCATCAGGCCATGTCTGGGACGGCCGGGGCGATTTGCCCGAGTGGCTGCGCCGCGCAGTCGCCTCGGGCCAGAACATCGATTTCTTCCGCTGCGAAGGCTAGCCGGACCGGTCCATCAGCCTGGATCGCCATCGTCGCGGCTCTCGGGCGGCACGACGTCCAGCCGATACCCCACGCCGTAAATCGAACGGATCATGTCGTGATCCGGCCGCACATTCTGCAGCTTGCGGCGCAAATTCTTCACATGCGAGTCGACCGTCCGGTCGGCGACCACCCGATGATCGTCATACAGTTGCCGCAACAGATGGTCGCGCGAATAGATGCGGCCGGGCGTGGAGTGCAACAGCGCGAGCAGCCTGATTTCAATCGGCGTGAGATTCAGATCTTTCCCATCGAGCGACGCGACATGCCTGTCGAGGTCGATTGCCAGTCCGCCCGAAACAGGTTCCGCGCCGGCGCGCGCTGCGCCCGATAACGACTCGATGCGCCGCAGGATCGCCTTCACGCGCGCCACGACCTCGCGCGGACTGAACGGCTTGCACACGTAATCGTCGGCGCCCAGTTCGAGGCCGAGCAGACGGTCGATCTCGTCGACGCGCGCAGTCAGGATGATCACAGGCACATCCGAAAACGTCCGCAATTCGCGGCATATCTCCAGCCCGCCACGCCCCGGCAGCATCAGATCGAGCAGAATCAGCGAAGGCGGATGCGCGCGCACCGACGCGATCACCTCGCGGCCGTCTTCGATCACCTGAGTGTCGAAGTTCTCGGCGCGCAGATAGTCGGTGAGCAGCGCCGACAGCTTCGGCTCGTCTTCGACGATCAGCACGGAAGCAGGCGAGCGGGCAAGTGAAGAGTCAGTCATCTTTGGTTTCTAACGTAGCGAACCGGACCGCGATCCACAGTCCTCCCAGCGGCGAGCGCAATGCGTCGATCGTGCCGCCATGCTGGCCGACGATATGTTTGCACAGCGCAAGCCCGAGGCCCGCGCCGCCGCTTTGGCGGCTGCGCGATGCATCGACGCGAAACAGCCGGTCGAACAGATGCGGCAGCAAAGGTTCGGGCACGGCGGGGTGCGTGTCCTGCACGTCGATCCGTATCTCATGCTCGTGCTTCGCGACGGCGACGCGCACCTTGCCGCCCGAATCGGTATAGCGCAACGCGTTTTCGAGCAGGTTCTTCATCAGCTGTGTGAGCCGATACGGGTCACCGAGCATGATGACGCTCTCGGCGTCGATATCCGTTTCCAACGCGATTTTCTTGTCGGCGAGCCGGTCTTTGAACGAGTCGGCGGCGGCTTCGACGATGGGCGCAACATCGAGCCGCACCTTCTCGAAAGACAGTTCGCCGATGTCCGCGAGCGACAGCTCATACAGATCGTCGATCAACTGGCTCAGCAACGCCACTTCCGCCTGCAGTGACGCGAGCGTCGCGCGGTCGGGCTTGCGCACGCCGTCTTCGATCGCTTCGAGTTCGCCGCGCAGCACGGCAAGCGGCGTGCGCAACTCATGCGAAATATCCGCGATGAGATTGCGGCGCGAACGTTCGGCGTTGCCCAGCGAGATCGCGAGCCGGTTGAAGTCGGCGGCGAGATCATGCAGTTCGTCGCTGCCCGCATCGGGCACGCGAATCGAATAGTCGCCGCTCGCGAGCCGATGCGTCGCCAGCACGAGGCGCCGCACGGGCGCGAGCAGCAAACGCGCGAGCACGACGGCAACGGCGGCGGCCAGCAATGCGGCGAACCCGGCGATGATCCACGTTGCGCGAACCTGCTGCGCCTGAAACTGCCGGTCGGCGGAATGGAACATCACTTCGGGCCCGGCGACGACCAGCCAGCCGATCACCTTGCCGTCGACGGTCAACGGCAGGCGCGGCGCATCGGGCGGTGGTGGCGGTCCTTTTTGCAGCACGCTGCGCATGTCCGTGTCGTAGACGCGGAACGGTGGGTGGCGGTTGGCCTGTGGCCCCGGGCTTTGCATATCGCGCATGTCGAGGGGCGCGCCCGCGTCGCCGGGCGGCGGGCCCGGGTCCCCGCCGATACCACCCGGCGCGCCGTCAGGCGGCGGGCCGTCGTGCGGCGCGCTCATGTCGGGCGGCCCGGACGGACCAGGCGGCGGCACGCCTGCGCCGACTGCGTCGGGAATCGCTGCCGCTGCCGCCGCCGGGTCCTTGATGAACTCCCAGCTTCGATGCTTCGCCCACGCGGCTTCGAGTTCCTGCTGCAGGCGCAAGGAATGCGTTTGCGACTGGTGTTGCAGATAGCCGAGGAAGCCGTGCTCGAAGCTCCAGCGCACGGCCACGCCCATGGTGACGGCCACGAGTATGCACGCCGCCGAAATTGCGACGAAGAGCTTCGACGTAATGCCGATTCTCATGGCGAGACCCCGCGGCAGCCACTTTTCATCCTTGCCACCCTGTGTTTTCCCTGTCGGCATGCGTTGGCCGGGCCGCACGCATGCCAGTTGCTATCGATATGCCGTCATCGCGCTATTTTGACCCGACGTGCGCGGCGACGGACGACCGTTCGGCAATCTCCACACAATCTCCATTATTTTCACCGTCTTGCCTGCACAGTTGCTCTCTATCATGGTCCTCCATTCAAATGGGAGAAGGACGGAAACTTCATGACCATCCATCTGCTCGTCGTCGAGCCTGACCAGGCAAGCCGCGACATGCTTCGGGCCCATGTGCAGCAGCACAAGATCGAGATGTCTGTCCTGTACAACACCGACTCGCTCGAACGGCGCCTGGAAGTCGAGGTTCCGTCGCTGATCGTGATGCGTCACGGCTTGCCCGAAGTGGACGGTCTGGCGGCATTGCGGCGTATCCGTTCGCTCGGCTACGACCTGCCGGTGATCATCGTCAGCCGGTCGGACGATGTCGTCGACAAGGTGCTCGCGTTCGAACTCGGCGCGAACGACTATGTCGTCGATCCACACGATCCGCGCGAAATGATCGCACGCGTACGCAACGCATTGCGGTCAGGGCCGCCGTCGCACGTGCCGATGCATATCGAGCGCGAGCCCATCGCATTCGACGATTTCGAAGTGGACGTTGCCGACCGCGTGCTTACGCGTGGCGGCGTGGAAGTGCCGCTGCGCAGCACGGAATTTGCGCTGCTCGTGGTGCTCGCGTCGAATCCGATGAAGGTGCTGTCGCGCGTACGCATTCTCAACATGCTGCGGCGGCATTGCAGCGTGACGGAACGCGGGCTCGATGTCGTCGTGTTCAGGCTGCGTGCCGCGTTGAAGCTGTCGCCAACGGGCCGGCAATACATCAAGACCTTGCGCGGCGAAGGCTATATGTTCGCGCCCGACGACGCCCTGCCGCGCCATGGCGCAGCGGACGATCGACACGACGCGCATGCGCCGATGCTCGACGTTGCCGCGCCCATCGTGGCCGAAGAGCGCATGCGTTTCGATAATGCGGCGCGGAGAGTTCAGTAGCGCACGCATTGCGCGGCATTCGAGAAACGCCAGGTCAAAAGCAAAAGAGCCCGCTTCAAAGCGGGCTCTTTTTTCGTCGGTACGTTTAGAAAGACGTACCGATCTGAAACTGAAAAACCTGGTACTTGTCGTCCGCATGCCTGACGATCGGAAACCCAACCGACAGCTTAAGCGGCCCAATCGGCGAAATCCATTCAAGGCCCGCGCCATAGCTGTATCGCAAGCCGTTGGCGCCTGTACTATTGCCTTCGTTGCCCCACACGTTGCCCGCGTCGACGAACGTGAAGACGCGCAGCGTGCGGTCCCAGCCACTGCCAGGCAGCGGAAACGTCATTTCGACGTTCGCGACCACCATCTTCGATCCGCCGATCGAATCGCCCGTCGACGAATCGCGCGGCCCAAGCGAACTCGACTCATAACCGCGCACCGAGCCGATACCGCCCGCGTAGTAGTTCTTGAAGATCGGATACGCCTTGCCTGCGAAGCCATTGCCATAGCCCGCCTGCAGGTTCATGCCCAGAATGAAGCCGCGCGCGAACGAGTAGTAATACTGGCTCTGCACGTCGGTCTTGTAGTACTCGGTTTCGCCTGCGGGCGTGCCGACCTCGCCGTTGACCTGCAGCATATAGCCACGGCTCGGCACGAGCGCACTGTCGCGCGCATCGCGCGACCAGGCGGCCGTCAGCGGCACGTTGTTGACCACGCGGCCGAACTCGCTGACATAGTCGAGATAGGCTTGCGGCGTCGATGAATCGGTGTTGAAGCGATCCTGCTCGATGCCAAGACCAAAGTAGACCGTATCGACTTCCGAAAACGGAATACCGAACTTCAGGTCCGCGCCGAGCGAGACGATACGAAAGCTCTCGTCGTTGCTGTAGTACAGCGGATAGCTGGTGCGATAGTAGACATCCGAAATACGTTTGATGCCATCGACAGTGAAATACGGGTCCGTCTGCGTAACCGACAGCGTGCGATACGTCTTCGCCGTATTCACATTGACGCCGAGGCTCGTGCCCGAGCCGAACACGTTGTCCTGCGTGACGCCCGCCGACAGCACGACCTTGTCCGACGAAGAAAAGCCCGCGCCGAGCGTGATCGCGCCTGTCGGCTTTTCCGTGACCTTGACGTCGACATCGACCTGATCGTTCGATCCCGCAACGGGCACGGTCGTCACGTCGACGTCGGTGAAATAGCCAAGGCGATTCACGCGTTCCTTCGAAAGCGAAAGCCGGTTCGAATCGAACCACGCGCTTTCGAGCTGACGCATTTCGCGTCGTATCACTTCATCACGTGTGCGGGTGTTGCCTTCCACATTCACCTGGCGCACGTACACGCGCCGTCCCGGATCGACTTGCAACGTGAGATCGACAGTGTGTTTGTCCTGATCGATCTGCGGCACCGCATTGACGGCAGCGAACGCATAGCCGTATTCGCCGAGCCGGTCCACGATCGCTTTCGTCGTTGCTTTGAGCCTGTCTTCGGAGAAGGTTTCGCCGGGCTTGATGCCGAGCAGCGGTTTCAATTCCGCTTCGCGATCGAGCAGATTGCCCGCGAGCCGGATGCCTGTGATCGTATAGGGCTCGCCTTCATGGAGGTTGAGCGTCAGATACATCTCCTTCTTGTCGGGCGTCAGCGAAACCTGGGTCGAATCGATCCTGAACTCCAGATAGCCGCGATTCAGATAGTACGAACGCAGGCGATCCAGATCGGCGCCGAGCTTCTCTTTCGAATAGAGATCGTTCTTCGTGTACCAGGAAAACCAGTTCGGCGTCGACAGTTCCATTTCGTCGCGCAGCGTGCTTTCCGAAAACACGCGATTGCCGATGAAATTGATCTGCCGGATCTTCGCATTCGGACCTTCGATGACGGAGAACAGAACCGATACCCGTCCGCTGTCGACGGGCGTCGTCGTGGTTTCCACTTGCGCGGCGTAGTAGCCGCGTGTGAGGTACTGGCGCTTCAGTTCCTGTTCGGCCTTGTCGATGAGTGCCTTGTCGAAAGGGCGGCCACGCGACAGACCGACGGCGCGCAGCGCCTTCGTCAGATTGTCCTTCTCGAACTCGTGAATGCCGGAGAAATCGATCTCCGCAATCGCAGGCCGCTCGACGACGTGAACCACCACGACATCGCCTTCGAGCGACACGTTGACGTCGCTGAAGAGACCCGTGTCGTAGATCGCGCGCACGGCTTGCGAGGCCTTGTCGTCCGTGAAGACATCGCCGCGTTTGATGGGCAGGTTGGCGAGCAGCGTTCCCGCTTCAATGCGCTTCAAGCCGTCGAGCCGGATGTCCGCGACGATCACGGAGTCGCCGGCATGGGCCGTCGATGGCGTCAGTGACGCGGCGCACACTGTGATCGCACTGGCGAGACAGATAGTTGATGCTCTTTGTTTCATCGAGGATCTTGTTGAGAGCGGGACGCGACTCACTATGGAAAGCCGCGAGTATAGGAATGGGCTTCTTGCGCAGGGTTACGCCAAACTTTCTGTTTATTTGTTGCGTGGGGTAAGGAATAGCGCAGCGGTGAATAGCGGCGCGCGCTGCACGGGCGATATCGCGCAAAGGCGGAAAGATGCAGCTAAGAATCGGTAGGGTCGTGGTAACGCGATGGGAGCGAAGGTGGCGGTATCGTGCCGACTCCATCCACCTCTGGTTCCTCGCCATGCTCGAACATATCGATCCCGTCGTACTGGTTGCTGTGTTACGCGCCAGCTCCGCGCCGCTTTTTTCCGCCTGGATGGCCCGGGCGTCTTCTTATGAACCGTGGGTCGAAGACACGCGCACGCATCGCGAGCCTGACGCCGACGCGCAACGAGGCGCGAGCGAGGTGCGCCATGTCTGAGCGCGAGACACAGGTCGTCGATTCGATTGCCGATCTGCAGATGACGGAGGACGGTCTCTATCTGCTGCTGCACGGCAATCAGGCGACGACAGCGATCCACCGTTCCGTGCTCGACCAGTTGCTGGTTGCATTGCCGAACGCGATCGAGCATTCGGACAGGATCATCAACCAGAACGAGCACATGGCCTTTGCGTTTCAGAGCTACGGCTGGGAGCTCGGGCGCCTGAATGGCACGCAGACGGCCGTCATTCGCTTCAGGCTGGCGGGCAACATGGGCATTTCGTTTTCGTTGCCGTGCGAGCAGATTGCGCCGCTGATCGAAGCGCTGAGCGGCGTCGCTGCGTCCGCTGGCGCCGCCATTGCTCAGGTCACGAGCGATGCCGTGACGTTGCAGTAAGACGCTCGGGACGCATCTTCATTCGGGCCGGCGTCCGCCCGTCAATCAGACGCCACGATTCCGCTTTGATATTCCGCCGAGAAGTCCAGGGCCTCGCTATCAGGCCAATTGCCGCATGGGTGCTTTGCCTGCTTGCGCCGATGCAGGTTCACGCGCAACTCGCAGGCGACGCGGCGAGTGCCGAACGTCTTTCCGACGCGTGGAGCTTGCGGGTCGCGCCGCAACTCAGCGAAACGCCCAACCCGCCCAATGCGAAACCGGCAACGATCGCATTGGGCAATTCCATCACAGGTACTGTCGATACCGACGTGTCGCTAAAGGGCGCTGCCGAACTGCGCCGCTATGGTTTCGTCGTGAAAGGCGATGCGCTGCACTACGACGCCGATCGCGATATGGCCGATGCGTATGGACGCGTCCGCATTGTTTCGAAGGGCGACGTATTCGATGGACCGTTCAGCCAGTTGCGCGTGAACGCGAGCGAAGGCTTCATTGCGCAGCCCAGATACCACTTCTATCTGAACGGCGGATGGGGCAGCGGCAAGCGTGCCGATCTCGTCGACAACGAGCGTTCGAAGATCGAAGACGGCACATACAGCACCTGTGCGTGCGAGACGAATCCCGCGTGGTATATCCGCGCGTCTCAATTCACGATGGACCGTGGCGCCGACGAAGGCGTCGCCCGCAATGGCGTGCTGTTCTTTCAGAACATTCCATTGCTCGCGAGCCCGTGGTTGTCCTTTCCGCTCGACGGCGCGCGCCGTAGTGGTCTGCTGTCGCCGACGTGGTCGATGAGTTCGAAGAACGGCGTGGACATCACTGTCCCTTACTACTTCAACATCGCGCCGAACTACGACTTGACCATTGCGCCGCGCTACATGTCGAAGCGCGGCGAAATGCTGAGCGCGGACTATCGGTATCTGACGAGTGCATCGTCCGGTTCGCTTTCAATTGCATGGCTGCCCAACGACATGACGACACACGAGCGCCGCTATTCGATCGATCTGGATCACGTGTGGACTATCGGCTCGGGCTTCGGCGCGTACGTCAATTACAACCGCGTGTCGGATGCAAATGTGTCGACCGATCTCGGCTCGGGCAGCGCGTTTCCGACCAGTTCGACCACGCTGTATCAGCAGGAAGCCGGCCTCACCTACAACAGCGGACCGTGGTCGGTGCTCGCACGCGAGCAGCACTGGCAATCGTTTTCCAGCGATACGACCTACAACCGCGAGCCACAGCTCAACGTGCGCTACAACCGTTACGACGTCGGCGGCTTCGACTATGGTTTCGAAGCGGACGCGACGCGCTTCACGCTTGCATCGGACGATGCGACGCAAGGCACGCGTTTCGTGTTCAATCCTTTCGTCAGCTATCCGATCGTGCGGCCCGGGTGGTTTTTCACGCCAAAGATCAAATGGCATTTCGCGTCTTACGATCTGACTTCGATTGCGTCGGACGCGCCCGCAGGGCAGCCGCGCAATGTGAACGTGAATATTCCGACCTTGAGTCTCGACTCGGGCATGACGTTCGAGCGCGCCGTGCGCATCTGGGGAAGCTCGTATATCCAGACGCTGGAGCCACGGCTCTTCTACGTCTATACGCCTTATCGCAATCAGACCTACGTGCCGCTCTTCGACACGACGGAAGCTGACTTCGGACTAGGCGAACTCTTCAGCGATAACGCATTTGCCGGCAATGATCGCGTATCCGACGAAAGCCGTTTGACGGCCGCGCTGACCTCGCGCCTGATCGACGCCGCGACGGGCGACGAACGCGCGCGCTTCGTGCTCGCGCAGCGTTACGATTTTCGCCAACCGCGCGTGACGCTGTACGACACGGAAGACACGGCGAACGTCGCACGAACGAGCCTGATTGTCGGCAGTTCGATCAAGATTGGCGCGGGCATCAATGTCGAGGACGCGTTGCAGTACAGCCAGGCGAACAACTATCTGACGCAAGGATCCGTCGGCCTTGCGTGGTCGCCGGCGGCGGCGCATGTGCTCAATGTCGCGTACCGGTACACGCGCGCCAACACGACGCTGGACTTTCAGCCCGTGAACCAGTTCATCGTGTCGGGGCAGTGGCCGCTCGCAAAGAACCTGGCGAGCGTCGCGCGCGTCAACTACGACATGAGCACGCACCGTCTGATCGCGGGCCTTCTGGGGCTTCAATACGACGCGCAATGCTGGTCGCTCGCGCTCGCGCTGGAAAAGTACACGAATGCAACGAGCAGCACGTCGTCGCCGAGCACGGGTACACGCGTGCTGATGCAGCTTCAGTTGAAGGGCCTGTCGCGGACCGATCGCGGTCTGCTCGATCAGTTCAAGGCGGACGTGCCCGGCTATTCATCCGCGCCTGCCGAGGAAGAACCTGTATCGCGCTTTAGCGAATATCAATGACGGCGCGCAGGAAGGGAAATATTGTGTAAGAAGCGCGCGATGAACAGGCGCGAAATTCCATTCGAATTTGATGCAGTATGTGACGCTTCGTGAAGACGCCATTCCACCATGCAAGTCGTCGTTTGCCTGACCTCGTTCAATCGCACGGATTGCGCGCGTATTTCGATGGAGATCATCAAGCTGAACTGGCCGCGCAAGTGGCCAGTCGTGCATGCGTGCGCCGATTCGAGCTATACGCGCTATATCGAAGACATTCTGGTCATGCGCGAGCCGAAGCCATTGACGCGCGGTGCGCACGATCTGCTCGTGGCGTCGATCGAAGCGGCCGTCACGAAGCTGAAAGCGGATTACGTCATTCATCTCGAAGCCGACACGTGGATCTTCGATCAGAACGTGATCGTGCGTTATCTGGAGAAGCTCGAAAAATCGCCGCATGCGCTTGTGGCGGCATCGTCATGGAGCACCGATCGCGTGCCTGAATGGAGCCGTTCGGATGACATACGAAGAAGGCTGCGCGCACGCCTCGCGTTGTGGTCGAGGCGGTACGGATCGCGTTACGGCATACGTGATCGCAAATCCCTGTCGACCCAGTTTTTCATCGCCAAGAGCACGCCCGCGATGCTCGACGTCATCCGTTCATTGCATCCCGGCGATAAAGACGTCCTCGAAAAGAGGCTTTACGAAGGCGTGATCCGACGCTTCGGGCGACGCGCCGTGCTCGGCATGGCTGAACGCGAACCCGTGCACCCCGATTTCAGGGATGTTTGCGAGCCATTGAGTCTCGTCTGTCATCACTGGCCGAGTGCGGCTGACGCGCCCCGTCACGATGCGCTCGACCGCTTGCTTGGCAAAAAGGAATGGCTGCAAGCCGCCAACCTGCGCACGCACGGACCGCACATGAAGCGTCTTCTGTCGGAAACGGACCTGGGCTACTACAACGGCGATGCAAAGCGGACGGGCTGAACATGCACGCCGTTTGCACACGCCGCTCAGGCTTTCAGATTCTTTATCGCGTAAGGCATGTGCGGGCCCCGCGTGATTCGATTGCACGCCACACAGGCGCTTGCGACACGCGATGCTTCCCGCGTAATAGTCGGAAAGATTACACAAATCCTGTGTGACAGGCCCAAACCTATAATGCGCTGCGATCGTATGCGTCGACGCGCGACGCCAGATCCACGTCATTCATTGAGAGCAACAACCATGCAGCACGCCAACGATTCGGCTTTGAACGTAGCGGTGACGACGTCGCCGGCGTTGGGCGACTCGCTGCTGCTGATGACCGTCGCGCGCAATCTGCAATTGAGCGGCAAGACGGTCACCGTGTTCAGCCAGCAAATGCGTGCGTTGCGCGACTGGTTTCCCGGCATCGATATCCAGCCCGCCTTGCGCGAAGACGATGCCGACGCGCTGCTACGCCCGTTCGATTCCGTCATCCAGCTTCACGCCGATCGTCCTGTGTCGCGCCTCGCACAGCGCCATCCCGATGCACTCGTGCTGGAGCATCTGTGCCGCGCACCGTCGACGGAATCGATGGCGGGACGCCTCGCGCAGTTTTGCCGTGAGTCGCTGCGCCTGCATCACGCGGACACGAGCAATGGCCTCGCGGTTCCAGCAGGGCTGATTCATCGCAAGCACCGTTTGCGGGTGGCAATCCATCCGACGGCCAGCACGCCCGACAAGCGCTGGCTCGCGCCGCGCTTCGTGCGCCTGGCGCTGGCACTGAAAGCGAAGGGCTTCGAGCCGCATTTCATCGTCACCGACGACGAGCGCGCCGATTGGGAACATGTGCAACGGCACGGCATCGGTTTGCCGCGCCTCGGATCCCTCGATAACGTCGCCGCGTGGCTCGTGGAATGCGGCTGGTTCATCGGCAACGATTCGGGCATCGGTCATCTTGCGTCGTGTCTTCAGGTGCCGACGCTGTCGCTCTTCATGCGCAAAGGCATCGCGCGCACATGGCGTCCGGGCTGGGGCGCGGGCACAGTGCTGGTGGGCGGCGCATGGCTGCCGACGGGCCGCCTCAAGGAGCGCTGCTGGAAGTACGCGCTGTCGGTGAAGCAGGTGTTGCGCGCATTTGACCAACTGCAGCGCGAGGCGGCCTGACGTGGACGCGACGTTGCCCAAGAGCGTGCGCCTCGCTTCGATCAGGCGAGTCGCATTCGTGATGTCGAATGCGATCGGCGATTCGCTGGTGTCGATGGTGATCGTGCAGAACCTGCGCGCGAGCGGTATCGACGTCTGCGTGTTCGGCACGCCGATTTACGCGCTGCGGCACTGGTTTCCTCATGTCGAGATTCACCCGCTGCCACGCGAGGCGGATTGCGCAGCACGCCTCGAACCATTCGACGCCGTCTTGCAGATGCATCGGCATCAGCCGTTTGCGCAACTCGCGGGCGCGCATCCTCATGTGATCGATCTGCACGATATCGAGTATGCCGATGCGCACGGCTGCATGGCGGAACGGTTCGTGCAGTTTTGCCGTACGCGCTTCGGGATCGTCACCGGCACGACCGAGAACGGCATCACGGCGCCCGCGACGTTAAAGCATCGGCGGTATCGGCATCGCGTCGTGATTCATCCCGAAGCCAGCACCGACGACAAACGCTGGTCGCGCGCGCGTTTCATCGCGCTGGCGAGGCGCCTGCAGGCGCTCGGCTACGAAGTGTGCTTCGTGATCGCGCCCAGCGAGCGCGCACGCTGGTCCGAACTCGAAACACTCGGCATCGCCGCGCCCGCATTCGACGATCTGCATGCGCTCGCGTGCTGGGTTTACGAATCTGGCTGGTTCATTGGCAACGATTCAGGCATCGGCCATCTGGCATCGAACCTGTCCGTTCCGACCATCAGCCTGTTTCGCCGCAGAGCCGTGGCCGAGCGCTGGCGGCCGGCGTGGGGCACCGTGCGCGTCGTATTGCCGTGGCAATGGCTGCCGACGTCGCGGCTGAAGGAAAAGTTCTGGCGCGAGGCGCTGACGTGTCGACGCGTTGTCGCTGTGTTCAGGCAATTGGCGGAGCAGGGCTAAAGAACGCGCGATGTGTCCTGACATCGGAAGCGCGATGACTTGCCAGTGCCGTTTGGTAATCGAACAAAAGCATGAAAATCGGATTGTCGTGCAATGCACTGAAGTACAGCGGGGGCCTCGAACGCTATGCGATCGAGGTGACACGGGGACTCGTGGCGGCTGGGATCAAGCTGGCCGTGTTCGGCCGCGCGTTCGATCCGAAGCTGCCGGAAAGTCGCCTCGTCGAGCCGCACCGGATCAACGTGTCGTTCCTGCCCGGGAAGTGGCGGGACGAATGGTTTTCGCGGCGCCTGAGCGCGATGCGGCGCGATGCGAAAGTGGATGTGCTGATCGGCTGCAATCGCGTCGAGGCTTCGGAGATCGCGATTTGCGGCGGCACGCATCTGGGCTTTCTGAGCGCGACGGGACGCACGCCATCGTTTTTTGATCGCCGGCAGATCGCGCTGGAGCGCCGTCAATATCGGCGCGCGCGCTTCGTCGTCGCGCATTCGCCGCAGATGCACGACGAATTGCGGCTGCTGTACGGCGTCGACGACGCCAAGATCCGCGTGCTGTATCCGCCTGTCGACAACGGCCGCTTCTCGCCCGTCGCCGACGATGAGCGGCGCGCCTTGCGCAAGCGTCTCGGTTTCGCCGACGACGAAATTGTGTTGCTGTTTCCATCGAGCAGTCACGAGCGCAAGGGACTGCCGCTGATCGAAGCCGCTTTGCGCGATCTCGATCTGCCCGTCGTCGTCGCGGTGGCGGGGCGTCCGCCCGAACGCACGTCGCAGCGGCTGCGCTATATCGGCTACGTGAACGCGATCGAAGACGGCTACCGCGCGGCCGACTATACGATCCTCGCGTCGAGCTATGAACCGTTTGGCCTCGTCGGTGTGGAATCGGCGATGTGCGGCACGCCCGTGATCCTGTCGTCGAATATCGGCTGCCACGATGTGATCGCGCCGCAGGCGAAGCTCGTGTTTGCGCCGAACGATGTCGACAGCTTGCGCCGCGTGCTCATGCAGGCCGTGCATCGCGCACGTGAAGCACCGCATGCGCGGGGGACCTTTTCAAGCGATGCGGTGCTGTACGACGCGTGCATCGCGCGGCATGTGTCGGATCTGCTTGCGTTGGCGGATCAGGTGGGATCGGCGGAGTTTTAAGGCCACGGTGCGGGCCGGACTAGCGCGCATCCGCGACGCGCCGTGCAAGCGCCGTCGTGCGCAGATTGCGTAATGTCAGCAGCGCGAGCACGCCCATGACGAGCGCCGTGAACAGATAGAGACCGGCGGGCCCGGCGAGCGCCATCATCGCCGACGCGAGCGTCGGGCCGCCGCTCGCGCCGAGCGAAAAGATCAGCAGCAGACCGGCGCTGACGGCGATGCGCTCGTCGGCGGGCACGCAGTCGTTCACATAGGACGTGACGACGCCATACATCGAGAACGCGACGGCGACATACAGATAGCCGAGCGCTTCGATCAGCACGCCATCGCGCAGCATGAACAGCAACACACTCAGCGATCCGGCGAGCGCCGCGAGGCACAGCAGCACCTTGCGCCGGTCGAACAGATCGGCAAGCCTGGCGACGGGCCATTGCGGCACGAGCGCCGCGAGCAGCGCGAAGCCCATGAAGTGCGACACGTCCGGCACCGAATAGCCGACGCGTCGCATGAACACCGGCTGCATCGTGTAAAACGCGCTGTTGAGCAGTCCCGCCGCGAGGCATGCGACGACGCCGAGCGGCGCCCAACGGTAGATAGTCTGCAAGCCCGACAGGCCGCGCGCGAGCCGCGCACCGCAGGAAGCGCTCGCATGGGTGTCGTGCGCGGCGATCGGGCCGGGCGCCGTGCCCGCCAGCGCAACGGGAATCAGCGACGCGGTGAACAGCGCGGCGACGGCGCTGAACAGTTCGAAGCCCGCCGGGTCAGCGAGGCCGATCAGAAACTGGCCGATGCCGACGCCGAGATAGTTCGTGATCAGATACGCCGAGAACACGCGTCCCCGCTGCGCATTGCTGGCGACCTGATGCAGCCAGCTTTCGACCACCGTGAAAATACCGACGAGGCAAAAGCCCGTGATGAAGCGCAGCGCCACCCACACAGCGTCCGCTTCCCACACCGCGTAGCCGAGCGCGCAACAGGCGGATGCCGCCGCGAAGGTAACGAAAGCGCGGTGATGGCCGACGCGCCCGATCAGCGAGCCTCCGTACAGGGCGCCCATCATGAAGCCGACGTAATACGCGGACTGCACGATGCCGACGACGATCGACGGCGCCTGCTGCTGGATGAGCCGCAGCGAGATCAGCGTGCCGAGCAGGCCGTTGCCCGTGATGAGAATCGCGTAGCCGAGCAGCAGGATCGCCGTGGCGCGCAGGCTGCCAGCGGGAGGCGGCGCGGACACGGGTGCGACAGGGGCGCCCAGAGCCGGGCCGCTGTCGACGAAATCGGCAAGGGGTTGCGAGTTGTGCAGAGGGAATGCGCCGCACGGCTGGGTCGCCGGATCGTGTGCCTGTTTCATGCTTGCTCGGTCTGGTTCGTCTCTCGCGGCACCCGGATGGCGACGGTTTACGGGCTTCGTCTGGTCGAATGTAGCGGGCCGCCGAACGGCTGGCATGGCAAGAATACGACATCGGTTTGCTGTAAAACGACTTTCTTTTGCGCGAGGCCAGCGGGCAGCGCGATTCCCACGACGGCGCTACCATACACGCTCGCTGCGCCCCGAACGTCGTCTGTCGATCGCCTATGAGGAGTCGGGGCCTCGAACTCAGTGTATCCGATAGCCAGCTCGGGGCTATCGCTGTGGGTACTTGACGAGCATCAAGGCTTCGTTCATTTGCAGAGTATTCCTACGCATTGTTCGAATTCATCTGATTGAAAATCTGGACGGGTTGCGTTCTAATTGATGACTTATCAGATTTATGAAGTATTAAGGATGCCGTATAAATAGTCAAAAAATAAGGATCGCTTCTCAGTGGTCGGAATCGTCTGAATGTATGCGGTGGTATCAGCACAATTTTAAACGGCACGGATGGATCCTGGACTGCTCGATTATTACGCAGAGGGCTGCTTTACATGCGCGAACTTGTGTCGGCGAGCCGTACGAACTGTACAAGGGTGAGGCAAAGATCGGGCAAGGCGTAGCAGACGAGTTCGGACGCATGGTGATAAAGGACCGTCAGCCGGGGACGTCGGCTTACCGCGTCAAACTGGGTAACGGTGGCCAGTTCGATCTGAAGGTCAATGATGCACTCAGTTGTGATCCATCGCACGAGGAGCGGCGATCAAATCGCGGAGAGCGTCTGGTGTAAGTCAAACTACACAAGCCCGATTTTAATATCTGAAAGAACGACATGTCTGAGCACCTGAGCACGCAAAACCCCGTGAAGGTTTTCGTTGACGAAGAGCGACGGACCGCCACCAGTTCTGCGCAATTTTTTCTCGAGCTTGATCCAAGAGTGAAGAAGTACTATGGCAACGCACTCGACTTCATAATCTGTGGCGAGGAGGGATTCAGGTCTATTGCGAAGGAACTCGCTGGCGCCCAACAGTCTGCCGACATCATTTGTTGGGGCTTCGATCCGGGCATGGAACTGGAGCGCAGCACCGATACATTAAAGCTTAGTGGAAATACCTGGCCGCGCGGCTTGACATACGGTGCCTTGCTTGAACAACTCGCGGGCCGCGGCGTCAAGGTGCGGCTCCTGATCTGGTCCAATGTGGCGGGCTCTGTATTCCAGAATAACATGCCAGGTTACTCCGATGCGCAACGGGGACCGTTAGCAACGCCATACATCAGTGACGCTCGCCAGAAATATTGCATCGACTGGTGGAAGCGGAACCTTCCTTATGGAAGTGGTTCTGGCAGGAATCAGAATTTGCAGGTGGTGTTGCGGGACGTCAGCATGACGGACGTCATGCACGGACTCAGTGACGAGGAGGATCGCCCTTCGCTGACTGAATATGCGGCGCAGGTAGGATTTGGCACCCATCACCAGAAGCCGGTCCTGATCGACTATGCCTATGCTGAGGGCAGCAAGGCGGTAGGCTATGTCATGGGGTTGAATTCGGTCACCGACTTCTGGGATCGTACCGCTCACGAGATAGACGACCCTTTGCGCGAACGTTGGTCAAGGGATAGCGTCAAGAAGGAAATCGCGCACGAAACAGCGACCGAGAAGATGCTTAGCATTGCATCATATGAACACTCGAAACCGTACCAGGACTACGCTTGTCGAATAGTTGGACCCGCGTTGGAACGTCTGCATCAGAATTTTGTGAGTGCGTGGAACAAGGATGCACCTTCCATTTGGAAGATGGACCAGCATTTTCTACCTCCGAAGATTCCAAAGCTTTCCGAAGATCCAAACCAGGTCGTGCAAATTGTTCGAACCCAGGCGCATGAAAAGGAAAAGACGATCAAGACGTTGTATTTCCAGGCGACAAGCTGGGCGAGAAATTACATCTATATAGAGAATCAGTATTTCTTCTACCCGGAGTTTGCCCGGCACCTGAAAAAGGAGCGGGAGAACTTCTGCGATGCCTGGTGCCGGAAATCGGGCAAGCCGGTTTCGGAGATTCCGAAGTTGCATCTGTTTATTGTCATCCCGCATCCGGAGAACGACGGCATGGTACCCCGGACCGCGGATACGCTGACCGAACTCGGCCTTGGTGGCGCGATGAGTGAGCAGGGTGATCTGGTGAAGCGGGGTGACATTAACCAGAACTATCCGGATTCACGGAATTTCACTTACTCGATTCCTGTACCTGATCCATATGGCGGCTCCCAGTCTGTAACCATTAACCGCAAGGTTCTGGACCGTCCCGGTGTTCAGCAGCTTCAGCAAACGCTGGGTATGGAGGTGAGCGTCGCGCGTTTGCGCACGAGCGGGCTCGACGTCGCTCGCAGGATGGCCTATCGGGAAATCTATATTCATTCCAAGCTGATGCTGATCGACGACGTATTCGTAACGGTCGGAAGTGCAAACCTGAATCAGAGAAGTATGGCTGTGGATAGTGAAATCAACATTGCCGCATCAGGGCTCGATAAGGTCAGTACACTTCGCCAGCAGATTTTTGAACTGCATTCGGGAAGCACTATCAGTGGATCGGGCGAACCTGGCAAACTGCCTGCAGAATTCAGGCGTTGGAATGACCTAATGGTGACCAATCAGGATCAAAGAAAAGCAGGGAAGTCATTGACCGGCTTTCTGCTGCGCTTCGAGGATCATCGTTCTACGACCACGATGGTTGCGACGGCCGATATTCCATTCAACGATGCGATTGGTTGACGATGGGTAACCAAAAATCTCCACCAGGTCTCTGTCAATGTTTCGTTATCTTAATCATGTGGGCTCTTGTTGCCAGTAGCGCACATGCCAACCCATTCACCAACCTGGCTTATTCGCAGACTGCTGCCATGTCCGAACTCCCGCGCTACACGAAACTGCCGCTGTTTGATCCGCATCGTAAGACCTTTACGTGCGTGTATCAGGCCCTGCATCTGCCGCCGATTGACCCGCAGGCGGAACAGTGGTTCCAGCAGGCACTCGCGCTCGATGACCCGAATGTCTATTACAAGGACAAGGACTGGGCAAAGATCTATCAACTGTACGTGAAGGCCGCCGAGCGGAGTCATTGGAAAGCCATGCTCAATCTCGCGTCGCTCGTCCTGAGCGGCTATCCGGGCGTACCGGAGCGTGATCCCGAGATCGCCATCCGATGGGTGGAAAAAGCCATGCAACAGGGCGTGCCAGATGCGTGGGACCGCATGGGTACCTATCACCAGACCGGACTGGTCAGCGGGGGAAATGCAACGAGTGCCTATGCGTTTTTCCAGCGTGCCGCCGATATGGGCAGTCCCGTCGCCATGACCTTCCTTGGCGACAAGCTCGGAGGAACCTACGATGATCCGGGAGGCGAGTTCTGGGGGAACGTTGAAATTGCAACGCAGATGCTGGAATGCGCCTTGGGGCAGGGCTATGGTGAAGCCGCTTACGAATTGGGGTTCATCTACAAGCGCCCCAACACCGTCGAGGCGAAGTTACGCGCTCTTCGAATCTTCCATGAAGGAGTGAAATTGGGTAGCGCGAACTGCGCGGACAAGCTGTCCGTTGAATTTGATGGTATGTATTTGACCAATGGTACAGGCTTGGTCACTTACATCGATAAAAGCAGGTCGGAGCGATATTCGACAGTGGGCGATGCACTCAAGCTTTACGATGGCCGTCTGAAACTACCTAATCTCGACAAGGTATTGCCTCTACCCCCGGCACCATTACCAAAATGGGATGGCAACAAGAAGCTGCTGATCGATGCCGCGAAAGCCGTCACACTCCCCACCACCGCGTCACCACGCCCGCAGTTGCAGGGGCGCGAGTTCATTCCCGAGGGGCACGGCGTTCGTGCGCTGCATGAGAGTCCAGGCCGTGTCCAGGGGCACAAACCGGCTCCGGAATCGGGCTACTGGCTCGCGATATACGCGGACGGCGAGAAGCGTTTCTACGCCCGAAGGGGAAATCCCGAATACTACCAGGCTGGCGAACGGTTCGCCCCGCCTTCGGCCGAATGGCTGCAGCCAGAGGAAATCCAGTGGCATTTTCTTGGCCTGGCGACGAAGCTGCCACCTCAATCACACGAGTTCCTTGCCCATATGAGCGCGGCGGGTTGGATGAGAGAGTTTTCAGAACGTCCGCTCGCATTGGCGTGCACCGGGCACCAGCGATGTCCCGAAGCCGGCATATGGGAAGGCCGGATTGCCCAAGACCATCCTTTAGCGGCGATCTATAACCGCTGGGATCAACAGAGCTTTGTCGAGCAGGGGCAATCGTTTCCCGACCCTCGTGGCCGGTATCTGGACATCGCGCCGGACAGCGTGCGATGGACGTGGCTGGGTAACCCGAATGCAGATGGCGATGGTCCGGGCATCCGGAAGATTGCGCTGTAACGACTCCTTCACTGATCAGCCGACAATCACAAGACAGACAATCGTAGTAGGCGATACGCTTCTCCCTCACGACGGGCGTGTCATCACAGGATCCCCGGCCGATACGGTCGATGGTCGGGCAATCGCCAGAAAGAGCGACTTGGTGGACCGTACTGAACATGGCATCAATCCCATTGCGGAAGGCGACACGTCAATGAAGCTCGATGGCCTACCTGCCGCGTTTGACGGGCATTACGCGACGTGCGGTTGCACGCTGGTCAGCTGCCAGAAAACGGCAACGGTGTCCTGGCTCATTGGAATGGATAGTTTGAATCAGCGGGAAGCTGATAAATCGGCGGTAGACGCGGTGTGGCAGAGCGGTCAGTTGCGCAGGCCGAGCCTGTCGATGAGTCATTGCAGCACGAATGCTTGGGCATGGCGGGAAGTTATCGGTGGGACATTTCGCTTTCGTGCTTCGAGCGCCACGGATGTCTTTGCACTTTTTCACCCGACGCCGCGCTACTCATGAAAGCTTTCGATCCCATCGAAACACAACGCGCGCTTAACGACGCAATCAACGCACTGTCTTCGGATCAGGCCAGCCTCAAGTTCAAGCTTGCGCTCCCGCAGGCACTCCCCGCCGTGATTCAGCAGACCGTCGAGCCGATGAAATCGATCGAAGGCATCAAGATTATTCAGTTCAATGGGCTTAACCGCGGTACCAGCGATGGTGCTTCCGGCACGATGTCCGCCGGGACACAATGGCAGTAATCTGGCCGAGCAGGCCATATCCGCTGCGTTGTTTCTATCGCGCGCACGCACCGCTGATCGGTTCGCTGCTGAACGAGGTCGGTCTGTTGGGTGGATCGTTGCAGGGACTCGTGCCGGGACATGTGGCTGCGGCACAGTACGTCGAACACAAGTCGCCACCGGCCGCTTCGGCGGAAAGCAGCGTCAGCGAACTCGCATAGCGGTTGAAGCGATTCGCACGACGGCGCTACCATACACGGTCGCTGCGCCCCGAACGTCGTCTGTCGATCGCCTGAAAAGGAGCCGCCGGTCATGCCGAAGCACGTGAGCACCGAACTGCTGGATATCGCCTATGAGGAGTCGGGCCACTTCGAAGGTTGGCCCGTCGTGCTGCTGCACGGTTTTCCCTACGACATACGCGCCTACGACGAAGTCGCGCCGCTGCTCGCCGCGCAGGGCGCGCGCGTGATCGTGCCGTATCTGCGAGGCTACGGGCCGACACGCTTTCTTTCCGCCGACACGCCGCGCTCGGGTCAGCAGGCAGCGCTCGGCGCCGATCTGCTCGCGCTGCTCGACGGGTTGCAGATCGAACGGGCGTTGCTGGGCGGCTACGACTGGGGCGGGCGCGCGGCGTGTATCGTCGCCGCGCTTTACCCGCAGCGCGTGCAGGGCCTCGTCACGGTCAATGGCTACAACATCCAGGACATCGCGGCGTCGGGCAAGCCTGCGTTGCCGGAAAACGAACTGCGCCACTGGTATCAATACTATTTTCACGGCGAGCGCGGACGCGCCGGCCTCACTGAAAACCGCCGCGCGCTGTGCCGTCTGCTATGGACGCTGTGGTCGCCGAGCTGGCGTTTCGACGACGCTTGCTACGCGCGCACAGCGTCATCGTTCGATCACCCTGATTTCGTCGATGTCGTGATTCACTCGTACCGGCACCGCTATGCGCTGGTGCCCGGCGATCCGCGCTATGACGCAATGGAACGGCAACTCGCCGCGCAGCCGCCCATCTCCGTGCCGACGATCTCGCTCGACGGCAGCACCGACGGCGTGATGGGAATCGGCGGGACCGTGCATCATGCGCCGCATTTCACGGGGCCATACGAGCACCGCGTGATCGACGACGCGGGACACAATCTGCCGCAAGAGGCGCCTGCCGCATTCGCCGATGCGCTGCTCGCCGTGCGAACGCGCGGCTGAAGAATGCCCGCGTTGCCTTCAACGCATCCGCATGCCCGCTGTGGTAACTTTTGAGGCTTCAATTCCAGATACAAGAGCGTTGCCTATGAAAGTCGCGGTTATGGGCGCGGGCGCGGTGGGCTGCTACTACGGCGGCATGCTGGCGCGCGCGGGACATGAAGTGGTATTGATCGGACGCCCGCAACACGTCGAGGCGATCGGGCGGAACGGCCTGCACCTCGAAGCGCAATCGTTCGACGAGCACATCCCCCTCACCGCGAGCACGCAGGCGAGTGCGGTGCAGGGTGCGAAGCTCGTGCTGTTCTGCGTGAAATCGACGGATACGCAAAGTGCGGCGCTGGAAATCAAGCCGTTTCTCGCGCCCGATACGCTCGTGCTGTCGCTGCAGAACGGCGTCGAAAACGCGGATGAAGTGCGCAAGGTCGTTACGCAGCCGGTGGCGGCCGCCGTCGTCTATGTCGCGACGGAAATGGCCGGGCCGGGGCACGTGCGCCACCATGGGCGCGGCGAACTGGTGATCGAGCCATCCAGCGCGAGCGCGGACGTCGCGCAGGCGCTGATCGCGGCAGGCGTGCCCACTGAAATCTCCGATAACGTCCGCGGCGCGTTGTGGGCGAAGCTGATCCTCAACTGCGCGTATAACGCGTTGTCGGCGATTACGCAGTTGCCTTATGGCCGGCTCGTGAAGGGCGAGGGCGTGACTACCGTGATGCGCGATATCGTCGACGAGTGTCTCGCGGTCGCGAAGGCCGATGGCGTCACGATTCCGGGTGACGTCGACAAGGCCGTGCGCATGATCGCCGAGACGATGCCGGGGCAGTATTCATCGACGGCGCAAGATCTGTCGCGCGGCAAGCGCAGCGAGATCGATCACCTGAACGGGCTGATCGTGCGGCGCGGCGACGCGCTCGGCGTGGCGACGCCGTCGAATCGCCTGTTGCATACGCTCGTCAAGCTGATCGAAAGCAAATAGCGAATAGCGAAGCGAAAGGCGCGTGCCGTGCACGCGCCGTTTGCCACCTTGCTACCCGGCGTTCGCGAGATAGTCGAAGGCAACTTCACCGATATCGAGCGTGAGATTGGCGACGACCTGGCGCGCGCCGACCACGCGCCGCACGGGCAGATCCGCGACGGGCGCGAGGGCATGGTGCCGCAACTCGAGCGCGGCCGGTCCCGCCCACGCGCCGAGCACCGTCACGTCGCGCAAGAAAAAGCGTACCAGTTCGCACACGCGCGCGGTCCCGTCCACGTGCGGGATCACCTTCAACAGATAGTTCGGCGTGTCGGCGAGTTTTGCGCGCTCGGTTTCCACGTCGAGCGTCCAGTGCTTGTAGCCCATCGTGCCCGTCGCGATGCGTTGCGTGCCGTAATCGAGCGTGCCGAGCAACGTGTCGTTGCCGTCCACGCTGATATGCGGACGTGCGAGTTTCTTCGGGAAGCCCCAGATTTCGCGGCCCGCCGCAATCGGGCCTTCGTCGTCCAGATACATCGAATGCGTATAGTTGCCGAGCCGGCCGTCCGCGTCGCGCACGGAAATGACCTGGCCGCTTTCGGTGTAGTCGCCGAACCCCGACGAATCGGGCATGCGAATGAACTCGTAATGCACCAGCGCGTTCTCCGGCTTGAGCGGCGCCGGCACGGCAGCGGCGATCGCATCAGGATCGGATTCGTAGGAAATAATGAAGTACTCGCGATTCACAAAACGAAACGGCGGACGCGGAAAAGCGGGATTGTGTACGGGCATCGCAAAAGCGTTCTTGCGGATCGAATCCAGGTCCATGGACGTTCTCCCGGTAGGCAGCGCACACTGCGCGCGTCAATAGTAAAGCGATTACGCGCGCAGCGGTGTGTCCGTTCGATGGCAATGTGCGGCTGTTCTTCGCCGTGACCCGCGTGCTAGCGGTGCGCGAGAATGTTGACGAGTTTGCCGAATGGATCGCGCACATAAAAGCGCCGCACGCCCCATGGTTCGTCGACGGGGCCGTATTCGATCGCAAAGCCTGCGGCTTGCATCGCTTCACAGGCGGCGTCCACGTCGTCGACTTCGATCGACAGGTCAGGCACCGGCGTGCCCGAGCCGCCTTGCTGCGCGAAACTGATTTGCACCGTCATTGGCTGGTCCGAACCGTAGGTGCGAATCCAGCCGTGATCCATTAGCAGGTCGAGGCCGAGAATGTCCCGATAGAAATGCTGTGCTTGCGCCGCGTCCTGCACTTCGATGTTCGAGACGATACGGTTGACCTTCATCGGCAAACCTCGCGTGATCCGTTATTGAAGCGCCTGTTCTTCACGATACAACGCAATCTCTTCGGCCAGTGCTTTTGCCACATGCGGACGCTGCACGATGCGATGGTAATACGCGTCGACGGCGGGCCATTGCGCAAGATCGACGTCGCAATGCTTTGCCCAGTTCAGCACGGTCGTCAAATAGGCATCTGCAACCGTGAAGCGCTCGACGAGGTATTCGTGCGCGGACAGATGCAACTGCAGATAGTCTATCCGCCGCGCAATCTTTTGACGCGCGTAATCGTGCGGCGCGGCGGGATCGAGCAGCGGCACGAAGATGCCCTTGTGCAGTTCGGTGCTGATAAAGCCGAGCCATTGTTGAAGCTGCGCGCGTTGCGCGGTGCCTGGCAGAGGCGCCAGTTGTGCTGCCGGAAACTGGTCCGCGACGTACGGCAGGATAGCCGTGTTCTCGGTCAACAGCCAGCCTTCGTCGGTGCGCAACACGGGCACCTGGCCGAGCGCGTTGACGGGATAAAAATCGGAACCGTCGCGTAGCTTCTTCGTTTTCGTGTCTACCTGAATAAAGCCAGCGTGCGCGCCGGCTTCGTACAGCGTGATGCGTGTGGCGAGCGAACACGCGAGCGGCGAAAAGTATAGATCCATAGCAACGTCTCCCCCTATCGATGGATGGTTTTTGTACTATAGTGGACAAAAATCGGAGATTCCAATATTTATATGCGAAACAGTACAAAAAATGAGAGACGCGCACGCGGACGGCCGCGCGCCTACGATGCGGACGATGCGCTCAGCAACGCCACCGATGCATTCTGGCTCAGCGGCTATTCGGGCACATCGCTCGATACGCTGAGCGATGCGACGGGCATGAATCGCCCCAGCCTGTACGCCGCGTTCGGCGACAAGCATGCGCTTTATCTGAGCACGCTGGACCGTTACGTCGAAGCCGGCGTGCAGGGCATGCACGTTGCGTTGCGCGACGACATGCCGTTGGCGCAGGCGTTGCAGCGGGTTTACGACAGCGCGCTTGCGCTTTATCTGCCCACTGGCGGCGAGCCACGCGGATGCTTTCTGATCGGCACGGCCGTGGTCGAATCGAAAGTCGATGAAGCCGTGCGCACCAGATTGGCGCAAGGCCTCAAATCGTTCGATCGCGCATTCGAGAAACGCATTCGGCGCGCGCAAACAGACGGCGAGCTTTCAGCCGACGCGGATGCCGCCGTGCTTGCGCGCGTCGCATCGGCGATTCTGCATAGCCTTGCATTGCGTTCGCGCGCGGGCGATTCCCGCGCCTCGTTGCGAGCGACGGCTGCCGAAGGTGTCGCGCTGATTTGTGGTGCACGCAACGACCCCACGCCAAAAGCTGCATCAATGACAGGCGCTCGAAAACGTTTAGAGAAATAATCGATGCGGCCTCGCGTGATGACCGTTCAAATGGAGTTGGCGGGTACAGCGCTTGCACCGTTAAGCGTGTACTACCTACTTCACGGAGGAAGTCATGAAACTGCTCAAGCACGCTGCCATTCTTGCCGCCGTCATGGGTGTTTCCGCCACGGCCTTTGCACAAACGACTGTCCAGCCGAACGAGCCCGCCACGCGCGGCGAAGTGAGGCAGGACCTGAAGAACGTCGAGAGCGAGGGTTATCGTCCGGGCGATGGCGACCGCACGAACTATCCTGCTAACGCGCAAGCTGCGGAACGCCGTCTGTCTGAGCAGCAAGGCCAGGGCGAAAGCTACGGCGGCGTAGTGAACGGCACGGGCGCGTCGGGTATGGCAACCCAGCCGATGGGTTCGCGCTCCAATGACGGCACGAAGGGTGTTTACTTCGGTCAGTAACCAAGGTTGCGTGAACACGTAAGTACGGGCGGGTTGCAGACTATGCACCCCGCCCGTTTTATCGTCCGCATCAGTTCGCAGGAATCGTCACGACGGGCGCTTTGCTGGCCGTGTCGGCTTCAGCAAGCGCCATCAGGTTCTGCACGACCGTGAACGCATACTTCGAGTCGAAGTCGTTGCGGTCGACCCAGTAGGTCGTCGCGCCGTAGCGCACGGCGACGTATGCATCTGCGGGTGGTTTGGCGCCGTTTTGCACGACGATCGTCGGCCGTGTTTCGCCGCCGACGAGCGTGACGGTCGGCTTGGTCGAACCGTCGTTGATCGTGTCGTGAGGCACCTGCACCTGCGCGCCGAGGTCGGTGAGAACGCCGAGCACCGAGCGCGTCAGGATCGCAATCTGGTCGCCGCCGTGCGACGACTGCCCATACACAATTTCAAAGTTGCCCGCGTTGCTCTTCAGATGCAGGAGCTTGCGCACGATCATCAGGTCGGGCACGGCATTGGCCTCGCCCGATGTCGTCGCCGTCCCCAGCACGAGATACACATGCTGCTCATTGTTCTCGGTGCGCGATTCGACGTTCAGCTCGCCCGCCATTTGCAGCCGCCGCAGCGCCTGTATCAGCTGAAAGAACTGCGGTGAACCCGCGCTGTCGTCGCCGCCCAACGCGGTGCCGTTCTGCAATCCGCCTATCGATTGCGCGGAGATGCGCAACAGCAGGTCGATCGGGATGCCGCCTTCGGCGAGCGGCAGCACCAGCGACGGCGCGAGCGGACGGATATACGCCTGCGCATACGCTTCGCCTGTGGTCGGCGTGAAGGTGAAGGTCGGGTGGTTCGAATACGACATCGTCCCCGTGGCCAACGCATAGTTCGGCATGCTGCCCGAGCCTGCGTTGAGCGTCGACGACGCGGACGCGTCGACGTTGTAGGCCGCGATGATCTGGCTGACGGTCAGGAACGACGGCGCATCGGCATAACGCAGGCCAACGACGGCCGCGAGTATCTCCCGCTTTTTTGCTTCGCCGAGCGCGCGGGCGTAGTCGACCTGATCCGCTTTCAGACGCGTGGGGCCCACGCTGGTACATCCCGCAAACAAGGTGAGCGCGCAACAGGTGAGCAGGCCATGAAGTCTTTTCATCGGAGTAGAAAAATGTGCAGGGTGGTGTGGTCGAATGGGTGGTCCCGGTAAAGACGTCCGTGGCGAATCAGCACGTTGCATGCCTCGCGTTGCAGTCATGCGGCGGGCATGCGTGGGAATACGCGTTGCTCGTTGAAAGTGGCTAACACAAGAGGAGGGAACGCGACATGGGACAGACGACCAGGGAGCAACCGAACACGATGGACGAGCCGGGCGGACCGGAAGCGCCGCTGCCCGCAGACAATCAAGGCGACGGAAGCAAACGAAAGGACAAAGCGGCGCATGGCGCGCCGACGGACGCGGATTTCGAGCCGCCTGTCGTGCCCGGCGAATCGAAGGACGCGCCACGCAAGTAGCGCCGTCAGGTATTGAGAGCAAAGCAGGGAGCAAAGCATGCAAACCGATCCAACTGTCGATCCGTTCGCGGATCCCGCCAACCAGCCGCTCGACGAGCCAGGCGACCAGCCGCGTCCCGCGCCCGGCATTCCCCCCGACATGGACCCGCTTGCGCCGGAGCCGGATGAAGAAGGCGCGCCCCGCGACGACAACGCGCATTTCCAATAGCGTCGGCGACACAACGCGGGACCAAAAAAAAGCCCGCTCGAAAGCGGGCTGAAAATGCGCCTGACGCGGGGATCGCGTCCGGTTTCCTACAACTGTATGTCGCGCGTCGCCCGTTCAGGCGGCGTGCGAACCACTCGTCGCGCTGCGTGTCATCACGTTCACATTGCTCTCGGCCGTTTGGACCGCCTGCTGAACCGTTTTCCAGACACTTTCATAAAATGCGTTCGCTGCCGTGATGGCCGAATTCATCGCCGTCACCGCGACTTCGGCGCCTGCGGGCGCGCGCTGCGCGGCGTCGCCCAGCTCCGCCTGCACCGTGCCGATCTGCTTTTCATACTGCGCCGTCGCATGCCTGACGATGGCGGCCTGTGTACCGGCAAAGATGTCGAACACCTGGCGGTTATAGAGCGCAGCGCGTTCGATAACCGACAGATCGCCGCGGCTTGCGGCAGCGATGCCCGGCGCTTCGCCATTGGCGAGCGCGTCCATCGCGCGCTGCGTGCCGTCGCGCAAGACGCGCAGGTTCAACTGCGCGAGCTTCTCAAAGCCGCTCACCGCCTCGTTCGTCATCGCGAAGAGCGTTTGAACTCCGGCTTTCTGTGCAGCAGTCAGTTCGTCGATGGTGGTGAGCATCGAGTGGCCTCGCAAGGTTGAATGCACGAAACGGCCGGCGCGCGTCGATGTGATCGTAGATCGACGCCCGCTGGTCAAATAGAGGTTGCCGCTGACCGCCTGTCGCCTGTCCGAGCGTGACCCGGCAGCGTCATTGGGGCGCAGCGCCCAGGCGCGCGAGCAGCGCGTGTCCGCGGTCCGTCAGACGAGGCGTCACGCTGGCCTGAGGCCGGTCGATGACGATGAACTCGCGGTCGGCCAGCGCGAGCAGATCGGCCTGATCGAAATCGGACTGGGAGGTCGCGTTCTTGATCAGCATGAGCGTCGAAAATTCGTGTGGGCTCAGCACGGGTATCTCCTGAAAGGCGCAGCGCCTGCGCTTGCCAGCATCAATGATCTGCAAATGCCTTTGCAGCCAGCAAATATGTTTGGAAGTTTTTAGCCCGAACAATGCTTATGGCATCGACGGGGTTCTCATCCTAATGCGGCGATTTTTAAATTTCAATCGGAATTAACAGTATGCCGCAAAGTACTTTTGTCGGAGGGAAGTGCAGCAAGTATTTCGTGTCTAAATCAGGCGTCCAGGAAAATACTGCTGACATGCTTGCCCGTTACTGGCGGTTGAGCGCTAGTCCTTTGCCGACAAGGGCGGGCGGGGTATCTGCAGCGCATTGATACGTACGATCATGCTTTAAAACGTTTTCCACGCAGCGCGCTGCGAACGCAAATCATAGATAAAATGCGGCTTTAAAGATGAACGACCTGGGTGCGGCCCGAATAAATAATATTAATCATACGGGGCCGGGTAATGATTGATCGAATTGGTTAATCACCTCGCGTTTGTCGAGCCGTCTTTGGTGTCGGTTTTTTTACGCGGGCGCGCCGGTCGCATCCCCCGATCCTCTGCGCAACGACCACCGCAGCGCCCCATAAAGCCCCGCCGTTCGCGCCCTTTCTCGTACGTGGCGATATTCTCCGTGCTATTTTTCTACCCGTCAGGCTGCGCGCGAGATGCAGCCGGCAGTCGGAACGCGCTGACGCCGTTCCGTTCGATTGGGCAACGTCTGTCGCAGCAGCGGGTGTTGCCGACAAACAATGACAGGGCACAGGAAATGGACCGCTTTGAGGCAATGGAGATCTTCACTCGCGTGGTGGACGCGAACAGCTTTTCGAAGGTATCGGAAATGCTCGATTTGCCGCGCGCAAAGGTGAGCAGGACAATTCAGGCGCTCGAGGAGCATGTCGGCGTGCGCCTGCTGAACCGTTCGACGCGGCAGGTGAGCGTGACGGAAGACGGCGCGCTGTTCTATGAGCGATGCGTGCGCATCCTCGCGGAAGTAGCCGATGCGGAATCGTCGCTGTCGAACAAGCGTGAAAGTCCGGCGGGCACGATTCGCGTCGATACGTCGGGCACGCTTGCGCGGGCGCTGCTGCTGCCTTCGCTCGACGATTTCTATCAACGTTTTCCGGAGATCGACGTGCGCCTCGGTCTCGCGGATCGCAATATCGATCTGATCCAGGACGGCGTGGATTGCGTGATCCGCATGGGCATGCTCGAAGAATCGAGCCTGGTTGCCAGGCGCATCGGCAGTGCGCGCATCATCACGTGCGCGTCGCCCGCCTATCTGGAACGGCACGGCACGCCGAAGACGCTCGAAGAACTCAGCGAGCATCAGGCCGTGAACTACGTATCGGCGCGCTCGGGCAGAACGTTTCCGTTCGAGTACAACGTCGGCGGCGAAGTGGTGAAAGTGCAGATGAAGAGCGTGCTCGCCGTGAACGACGGCTCGGTCTATATCAACGCGGGTGCACTGGGCCACGGCATCATCCAGCCGTCGCGGTTCATGGTGTCCGAGTTGATCCGGCAGGGCGCGCTGACCGAAATCCTCAGCGACTACGACAGCCCGTCGACGCCGCTCTCGGTCGTCTACCCGCATCGCCGCAATCTCAGTTCGCGGCTGCGCGCGTTTGTCGATTGGGTATCGGAGATCGCGCACAAGAATCCCGATCTGCGTAGCAAGCAGGACTGATCCGGGTGTTTTTTGCCTGCTGCGTTCGCCGGGAGCGTAGCAGGCAGGTCGAATTCAAACGTTCTTCATGGGCTCGGCGGGATGTGGTGCATCTTCATACGCGCCCCAGATCGACTGATCGAAGTTGACGATCGAGCCCGTCATCAAGCCCGATTCGCTGCTCGCGAGAAATGCGACGGCGCGTGCCGCCTCGGCCGGGTCGATCAGACGGCCGAACGGTTGCGCGGCGGCGGCCTGCTTTAGCCAGTTATCGTCGGCGCCATGAAACTCGCGTTGAATGCGGTCTTCGCCGTCCGATGCCATCCAGCCCAGATTCAATCCATTCACGCGAATGCGATTGCGCAACAGCGCATACGCGGTGTTTTGCGTGAGCGTCGCGAGCGCGCCTTTCGATGCGCAATACGCGGAGATGAACGGTTGCCCGGCCATCGCCGACATCGAGCCGATATTGACGATCGTGCCTTCTATCCGCTCGCGCAGCATCACGCGTATCGTCTCCTGCATCAGGAAGAACGGCGCGCGCACATTGGTGGCGAACATGCGGTCGAACAGCGCGGGATCGGTATCGAGTATCGTGCCGCGATCGGTGAGCGCCGCGGCATTGACCAATACATCGACGCGGCCGAAGCGCTGATCGGCGGCAGCGACGACCTTGCGGCAGTCATCGACATTCGCGAGATCCGCCTGCACGAACACGACCTGTGCACCGCGCGCCTCGCCAAGCCGGCTCAACTCGCGCGCTTTCGCTTCGCCTTTTTCTTTTGCGCGTCCGCAAATGACGACGCCGCGCGCGCCGCGCTCGACGAACACTGCGGCAATCGCCGCGCCTAAGCCTTGCGATCCGCCCGTGACGATCGCGACCTTCGAATCGAATTGCGCCATGTACTGTCTCCTTCAACGATGTACTGCGATGGATAGTGGATATCTCGGCTTGCTGCGCGCGCGGCGACGATGCGATCATGGCGCGTATGCCGACTACAACGAAGCCAGCCATGTCCGAGACGCGCCGCCGCAAGACGAGCATGACTGACATTGCCCGTGCAGCGGGTGTCAGCGAGGCGACAGTCGATCGGGTATTGAACGGGCGTGGCGGCGTCTCGCGCGAGAAGGAAACGCGAGTGCTCGAATGGGCGCGCAAGCTGAAGATCGATCGCGCGCTCGAAGCAGTGTCGGTGCGCTGGCTGCGTATCGCGATCCTGTTGCAGCAGCCTGTTGCGCAGTATTACGTGCATCTGAAGCAGGGCTTCGAACTCGCACAAAAGAACTTCGAAGCGCAACGCGTGATCTGCGCCGTTACGTACTTCGACAGCCTCGAGCCGCAGGCCGTCGTCGAGACGATCGAGCGCGCGACGCGCAAGGCCGATGCGCTCGTGATCGTCGCGTATGAGCATCCGGATATCACGGCGGCGCTGCGTCACCTGAGCCACAGAATGCCCGTCGTGACGCTCGCGAGCGATCTGCCCGGCACGGGCAGGCTCGCTTATGTGGGCATCGACAATCGCTGCGCGGGACGCGTCGCCGGCGAACTGATGGGCCGGTTTCTGGGCGATGCGGGCGGCAAGGTGCTCGTGATGACGGGCATGCATGACTTTCTCGGCCATGAAGAACGCGAAAGCGGGTTTCGTTCCGTGCTGCGGCGGCGTTTTCCGAATTGCGACATCGTCGAGACCGTGGAGAGCCGCGAGCAATCGTCGATCACCGAAAGCCTCGCGCGCGACGCGTTTCGCCGCTATCCGGATCTGCGCGGCATCTACAACATCTCGGTGGGCGACGAGGGTATCGGCAACGTGCTGCGCGCGCTCGATCGCGTACACAAGACGGTGCTGATCGGGCACGAACTCAACGACACGTCGCGGCGCCTGCTGATCGAAGGCGTGCTCGACGCGGTGCTCGACCAGAACCCCGTGGGCGAAGCGCTGCATTCGATCGAAGTGATCCTGCGTCACTATCATCGCGATCCCGGCGTGACGTTGTCGCAGCAGATTCCCGTGACAGTGCTGCTGCGCGAGAACCTGCCGCTTACGGACTAGCTGGCGTCGAGCGCAACCGCTTCCTGCTGCGCCACGTCGTTCCACAGTTCGCGTATCCAGTCGCGCATCAAGCGCGATTCGGCCCAGCGGTCGGTCGTGTCGTTGCCGTCGCGCCCGATGATCGCGTAAGGCTTCGGCCCGAGTTCGCAGGTGAAGACGAGCGTATCGTCGGGGCCGGCGCGCTTGCGCCACGACACGAATCCGTCGCGCCACCAGCGCAGGAACAGATCGACCCACATGCGGTGCGGCTCGAAAGAAATCTCGATCTGCACCTGCTCGCGGCTCGCGACGCGCCCATGAAACGCCCACGAATGATCGATGATCCGTTGCATCGCCGCTTCGTTTTCTTCGTTCACGGGCCACGCGAATTCGCGGCCCACGAGGTAATGCGACAGATCGCCGAGCAGTTGCAAATCGGGCCGCGCGTCGAGCAGATCGAGCGTGAAGTGCAGGTCGGTCGTCATGCGGTCGCGATGCGTTTCGATGTAGACGGGGATGTCCACCTGCTCCGCGAGCCGCTGCCAGCCGTCGATCAGTTCGAGCGCATCGGCAACGCGGCGTGGCCGCACGTCCGGTTGCAAGTCGATATGATGCGCGCCGAATTCGACAGCATGTTCGAGAATGGGGCACAGGTCTTCGACGGTGCGTGGAAAGCACTGCGCCTCCGTTTGCAGCCCAAATTGCGCGAGCACTTGCGAAAGACGCCGCACGTCTTCGCGCGACGCGTACGATGTGCTCACGCCTTCGAAGCCCGCTTGCGCGATCATCGCGACGTTGTCTTCCAGCGAGCGCTCGAAGCCATCGGTATGACGCCGCTCCATCGCCCACAGCGACTGATACACGGCAAGCCGTTGCGTCATAGCGCCTCCGCGGCGACGAGTCCCTTCAGCTTGACGCTGCGATCTTCGAGCAATGCAGGCTCGATGCAGGCGCGCTGCCCGATCAGTGTCTGTGCAACGCGCACGTCGCGTGCGATCTCGCTGACCTTGCCGACGCCGCTTGCACCGACCAGCACGCCATCGCGATCGAGCGCGAAGAAAATGCGGGACGTGTCGCCCGCTTCGCGCACCACGCTCTCCACGCCGAACGCGGGCATGCCGGCAATCTGGATCGTCATGTCGTACTGATTCGACCAGAACCACGGCACTTCCGAATACGTCTCGCCGCGCTCCAGCATGTTGCGCGCGACGATGCGCGCGTGATCCTCGGCATTCTTCCAGCATTCGAGCCGGATGCGCCGCCTGAACAGACGATGCGGAAACGAGCACACGTCGCCCGCCGCAAAGATATGCGGGTCGTTCGTGCGCAAGGTGTCGTCGACGGCGATGCCGTCCGCGACATCGATGCCAGCCGCCTCCGCGAGTTCCGTGCGCGGCTTCACGCCAATGCCGACGACGACGCAATCGCAGTCGATCTGCGTGCCGTCCTTGAGCCTGATGCCCGTCACATGCGTGCTGCCCAGCAGTCGTTCGATCTGCGCGGCGAAATGAATCTTCACGCCCATCTGACGGTGCCTGTCGATCAGATAGCCCGCCACGACTTCCGGCACCGCGCGCATCAACGCACGGGCGCCCGCTTCGATGACGACTACTTCACAGCCGCGCGCCACGGCCGATGCCGCGACTTCGAGGCCGATGAAGCCTGCGCCGACAACCGCAATGCGCCGAGCAGGCTGCAATACTTCGGCAAGCGTGTTGGCATCGCTTGCAGTGCGCAGCAGATGCACGCCGTCGAGATGCGCGCCCGGCACGTCGAGCCGTCTCGGCTCGGCACCCGTCGCGATCAGCAGACGCTGATAGTCGATCGTGCGCGCATTGCTCAACACGACCTTGCGCGCGGCACGGTCGATCTGCTGCACGCAGGCATCGACGCGCAAGTCGATGCGCTGGTCGCGATAGAACGCGTCATCGTAAAACGCGCATTGTGCGGTGCTGCGTTCGCCGAGCAGCACGGCTTTCGACAGCGGCGGCCGGTCGTACGGCGGCGAGCCTTCGTTGCCGAGCAGCGTGATCTCGCCGTCCCAGCCGTTCTCGCGCAGCGCGGCTGCCGTGCGCACGCCGCATTGGCCAGCGCCGATGATCACCATCGCGGCCTGTGTGCTCATGATGCGTCCTGCACGGGAAGGCCGAGCAGCACTTCGCCCTCTTCGACGCGCACCGGATAGGTTTTCAGATGCACGCAGACGGGCGCGCTCTTCGCCTTGCCGCTGGGAATGTCGAAACGCCCCTGGTGCAACGGACATTCGATCTCGCGATTGACGACGAAGCCATCGGCGAGATGCGCATGCTCATGCGTACACCAGCCATCGGATGCGTAAAAGCCTTCCGCGATGCGATAGACCGCGTAGCTCGCGCCGTCGTGATCGAAGCGCATGACATCTTCTTCGTCGATATCGTCGGGCGCGCAGGCCGCAATCCAGTGGATCTTTGCATTCGTTTCGACGCTCATGGCTATCTCCTCCAATGTTCTTTGTGCGTGGGTCGCGCCCATTACGCAGCGGGAATGGTCCGCTCGATCACGTGCGCCGGGTCGGTGCGCTGCTTCCACAACGCGGGCAGCATCTCGCGATACGCGGCATACACGCTCGGGTACGCGGGCGGTAACTGGTCCTTGATCGCTTCGTGAAGACGCGGCAGCGCATGGAACGGCACCATCGGCAGCAGATGATGTTCGAGGTGATAGTTCATGTTCAGATACAGAAAGCGGAACACGAAGTTGGTGTACACGGTGCGCGTGTTCAGCCGATGGTCCTTCACGTTGACGGCGAGCCCCGCATGCTGCGTGAGACCGAGCAGTTGATGCAACCAGCCGCCGTAGAAGCGCGGCGTCCATACGAACATCAGCGGCAGGAAGCTGTGCAGCGCGAGCGCGAGTGCAATCGTACCGATCACGACGGCCAGATAGATGCGGCATGACCAGATCATTTTCGGTTTTTCACTTGCGGGCAGAAACGCGTCGGTGGTGGCATCGACGCGGCCGAACGCATGACGCACGATCTTGCCGATTTCGAGCGTGCAGCCGACCAGCCCCAAGAAATCCACGACGATGGGCAGCACTTTGGTCGGGCGCGTGACCTGAATCTCCGGGTCGCGCGTCTGAAAGTACGTGTGGGTGTGATGACGCGCATGGCTCCAGCGCCACCAGTAGCCTTCACGGATCGTCATGAACGACGACAGGTGATAGAACGCGTCGTTGATCCAGCGCGTCTTGAACGGCGTGCCGTGCGACAGTTCATGCCAGCGCGCGTCGCTGGACGAATAGATCGTGCCGTAGACGAAGAATGCCGGCACGGCCCACCACGTGCCCCATGTGAAGGCGGCGACCGCACCTGAAGCGACGAGTAACGCGAACCACGGAATGAAATTGCGCAGGCCCGCCGCATCGTCGCGCTTCATCAGTTCCTTGAGCACGGCGCGCGGAATGCGCGGCTGATACCACTGCTCGGCGATGCGTGCGTCGAAGGAGGGATCGGTGAGACCGGGCGCGGCAGTGCTGCCGCCGTCGACGGCAGAGCTCGAGGACATGAGTCGTCTCCTTCTTTGTGATTGCGGGAATCCCATCAGCGCGACGCTTCAGGTACACATTCCATTTGCACAAAGATAGTTGAAGGAGAGCGAAGCCTCACGCCGAAAAATGATGGTTTTCCATCAAGTAGCAGCAAGCGCGCGACGGCGCGCGGTGGAGCGGGGATTTAGGGGCGCAGCAGATCGTATCCGCCGAACACAACGACTCCGCTCAAGGCGATGAGCGCAACCGAGTGCTGGCCAAAATAAAGGAGTGCGGCGGCGGACCACGTCGTCAGACAAAAGGCGGCAATGCGTTTCATACGGGTACTGCTCTACAAAAAGATCACTGCAATTTTACGGGTTTTCCCTATATATCACAGTTGCGCCGGAGGCATCTTCTACGTCGCCCGAAATGAAAAACGGGCGACATGGTCGTTGATGCCATGCCGCCCGCTATCGCAATCACGCGCGCCTTGCAGCGCGCATATCGTCACGCCAAATCAGAAAATGGTGCGCAGACCGAGCGATACGCCCGTCTGGTTCGACGTGCCCGGCAGTTCGACCGTCGCCGCGCCCGTGACCTTGTTGAAGTCGACGGTGCCGTATACCTCGGTGCGCTTGGACAGCGAGTATTCGGCTACGGCCACGCCCGTGTAGCGATTGCCGCTACCCACAGCGCCGCCGCCGATTGCCGCGTTCTTCATGTGGTCGTAGTAGAACGCGCCCGTCAGCAGCAGCGCGGGTGTCGCTTGCCACGTCACGCCCGCGAACGGGCCGTCGTCCTTGCGGCCCGAGCCCTTCAGGATATCGACGCCGAGCGTCAGATCGCGCTGCGACAGCGTGCTGTCGACAAAGCCCGTGTCGTCCTTCGAATGGATATAGCCGACGTAGATCTTCGTCGTGCTGAAGGCGTAGACGGCATTCGCGTTGTAGATGGTCTGCTTGTGATTCGAGTTGTCGCTGTTCTGCTGCACGCCTGCGCCGACGCTCAGCGAACCGAACGCATACGAAGCCGTGAAGCCGTACATGTTGCCCGCGCCGAGGTGGCCCGGAACCTGGCCGGAGAAGCCGTCCGCGCCCGTCGACGTCGAGTTCGTGCCGAACGAGTACATCGCCTTGACGTTCAGGCCGCCGAACTTGCCGTCGTACTTCACTGCGTTATCCGCATAGAGGCCTGCGCCGAGCGCGACGGGCAGCCATGCGTTTTCGAAGTAATTGCCAACGGTCAGAGGATCGTACGTATCGCCGAGCAGATCGAACAGCGGCGTCTTCTGACGGCCGAGCGTCAGCGTGCCGTAGTTGCTCGACAGGCCGACATAGGCCGCGCGGTTGAACAGGCGCTTGCTATCCGATTGCGCGCCGCTTTGCAGATCGATGCCGCTTTCCAGCTGGAAGATCGCCTTCAATCCATTGCCGAGATCTTCCGAGCCTTTAATACCGAAACGGCTGTTCGTGATCGCGCCGTTGGTCATGAACAGACGGCCGTCGTTGTTTGCATTCGAGTGCGTGAGATAGCGAATGCCGACGTCCGCGACGCCATATAGCGTCACCGAGCTTTGCGCGAATGCGCTTTGGCAAGCGAGTGCGATGGCCGTTGCGCCCAGCGCGGTAACTGTCCGTTTGATTTGCCTGGTCATGGGTGTTGTCTTTTCATGTGTTGAGAACCCTGCACGAGCTTGTTGTTGTTGTGCGCTACGGGTGGCGGAGATGCGGTCGCGTCTGCATTGCAATCGAAGCGCAATACATACCGTCCATTCAAGTCTTATAGGTCCGCGCGCACGTGATCCCGTGCAGCCCGGCGGACTTTTATCACATCAGTTTCGGCTGCGCCGCGAACATGACAAGAGTGTTGCATTCATGCCTAAAGTGCCTGGCATCGCATTGCAAACAACGAAAAAGGGCGGCCCAAAGGCCGCCCGCTTGACAACGCGTAGTACCGCTTGATTCGCTTATGCGCGATCGATCGAGTACTTGCCCGGACCCGTCACGAACAACAGCAGCAAGCCGCCAATGATGCTGATGTTCTTGTAGAAGTTGATCATGTTGATGTACTGCTCCATGCCCGTTTGCGTCCAGAAGTGGTGGCCGATGAACGCGGTGCCGAGCGTATAGAGCGCGAGCACCAGTGCGAGCACACGCGTCTTGAAACCCACGGCGATGACGATGCCAACAGCCAGTTCCATCACGATCGCGATCACGGCGGCCAATGCCGGGACGGGCGCGCCCGTCGACGCCATGTATTGCTCGGTGCCCGAGAAGCCGGTGAGCTTGCTCCAGCCAAACAGTACGAAAAGGACGACCAATAGCACGCGTGCGACGAGCAGCAGTGCATCCTTGCGTTGTTCGATAAAGGTGTTCATGTTCAATCCTTTTTCAATGTGGTCGGGTCGTTGGCGTTCGCTGCTCAGGACCACAATTCCGATACTTCGTTATTGCGCAGGTCGAATACGAGTACTTCCGCATCGTGGCCTTCCGTGAATTCGAGGCGACGCTCATTGCGGATGCGCGCACCGTCGCCTTCGTTCAACTCGACGCCGTTCAGCTTCACGCTGCCGCGCGCCACATGCACATACGCATAGCGGTCGGCGGCGATATCGATGCCAGCCGCTTCGTTGCCGTCGAAAAGACCTGCATACACACGCGCGTCCTGGCGCAATTCGAGCGAGCCATCCGTGCCTTCAGGCGACAACACGAGACGCAACTTGCCGCGCTTGTCTTGCGCCGAAAAATTCCGCTGCAGGTAACGCGGCGTCGCGCCCTTGACCGACGGTGCAATCCAGATCTGCAGGAAGTGGACGGAGTCGCTGGCCGAGTGATTGAACTCGCTGTGCGCCACACCCGTGCCCGCGCTCATCAGTTGCACGTCGCCGGGAACGATCACGGAACCCGTGCCCATCGAATCCTTGTGCTCGAGCGTGCCTTCCAGCACGTACGAGAAGATTTCCATGTCGCGGTGCGGATGCTTGCCGAAGCCACGGCCCGGCGCCACGCGGTCGTCGTTGATCACGAGCAGGTCGGAGAAGCCGATCTGCTTCGGATCGTAGTAGTTCGCGAAAGAAAACGTATGACGCGAGCTAAGCCAGCCGTGTTCGGCGCGTCCGCGTTCGTTGGCGTGTCTGATGTCGATCATTTCTCTTCTCCGTTATCGAATTGCCTTTGCTTCTCGTGACATCGGCGGCGCCGTTGTCTGAAGCAGTGATTGAAGTGTAGGTCAATCAGAGTGGCTATAATCGACGTCAAAAGAGAATCACTGTCACGGTGAAGTGGACAATTAACGCGTAACGCAGAGGCAAAGCCATGCAGTTGGACGATCTGAAGATCTTCGTCGCCACCGTCGACGCGCGCAATTTCACGGCCGCCGCGGTCCGCCTGCAACTGTCGAAACAGTTCGTCAGCCGGCGCGTGATGGCGCTGGAGGCGAGCCTTGGCGTGCGGTTGCTGGTGCGCAATACGCGCAAGCTCGCGGTGACGGACCTCGGCTACGAGTTCTATCAGCGCGCGACGCGCATCCTCGGCGATGTCGAGGATGCCGAGCAGGCGATGTCGTCGGGGCGCTCGGACCCGCGCGGACTGCTGCGCGTCAGCGCGCCGATGTCGTTCGGGATGATCCATCTGTCGCCGCTCGTCGCCGCGTTTCTGCGTGCGCATGCCGACGTGCGCATCGATCTGGAACTGAGCGATCGCGTCGTCGATGTGGTCGGCGAAGGTTTCGACATGGCGCTGCGCATCGGCACGCTCGCGGATTCGACGCTGATCGCGCAGAAGCTCGCCGAAATGCGTATGGTCGCGTGTTGCAGCCCTGCGTATCGCAAGGCGCGACGGCCGCCTGCGACGCCCGACGATCTCGCGCGCCACGCGTGCCTGCTATATGGGCAGGAAGCGCGCAGCGGCTGGGAGTACATCGTGGATGGCGCGAGCCGGACCATCGAAGTGCACGGCCCGCTTCGCGTCAACAACGGCGAAGTGATCCGCGATGCCGCGATTGCGGGGCTCGGCATTGCGCGTCTGCCGGAATTCATCGTGGCCGACGCTCTGGCAAGCGGCAAGCTCGTCGAAGTGCTCGGCGACTACGTCTCGCCGCCGTTGACGCTGTACGCCGTGTACCCGCAGCACCGTCAGGCCTCCGTGACGATACGCGCGTTCACACAGTTTCTTCGCGACCGCTTCGGCAAGGCCATGCGCAAATAACACCGTGTTTTAAAGCTAATTGAAAGCTTGGCGCGCATTGAATAAACGCTTGTTACGCTGCAAGCAACAATAAAGCTTTTCGCAGATAATGCGCGTACTTTCGCGGGCGCCCGCGTGAATATGCACGCTCTCGCATGTATTCGGGCGCATCAGCAAAGCGGATTCAATCAGATAGACCAAAGAGGGACACACGTGGAACCTACCGAACCGGCCGGCCGTTCTTGGCTCTGGCTCATCTTGCTAATCCCCTATATCGCGCTGCTGTGGCTGCCTTTCTATAACGACACGCGCCCGTCATTCGCTGGCTTTCCTTTCTTTTACTGGTATCAGTTCCTGTGGGTTCCGCTCACGTCGCTGCTGATCTACGTCGTGTACCGGGGCATTAAACAATGAGCGATCTGAACCCTGTGAACCCGGTCGCGATGACCGTCTTCGTCGCATTCTTTCTACTCGTCACGGTGCTGGGTTTCGTCGCCGCGCGCTGGAAAGCAGGCGATCTCACGCAATTGCACGAGTGGGGCCTTGGCGGCCGGCAATTCGGCACGATCATTTCGTGGTTTCTGGTAGGCGGCGATTTCTATACGGCCTATACGGTGATCGCGGTGCCCGCACTGGTCTATTCGGTCGGCGCGTATGGCTTCTTCGCGTTGCCTTATACGATCATCGTCTATCCGTTCGTGTTCGCGGTGATGCCGAAGCTGTGGAAGATCGCGCACGCGAAGAACCACATCACGGCAGCCGACTACGTGCAAGGCGAGTACGGCGGCAAGTGGTTCCCGGCGGCCGTCGCGCTGACGGGTATCGTCGCGACGATGCCGTATATCGCGCTGCAACTGGTCGGCATGCAGGTCGTCATCAAGGGGCTTGGTATTTCCGGCGAAGCACCGCTCGTGATCGCGTTCATCATCCTCGCGCTCTACACGTATACGAGCGGCCTGCGCGCGCCGGCGATGATCGCATTCGTCAAGGACATCATGATCTATATCGTCGTGATCGCGGCGGTGTGGCTGATTCCGTCGAAGCTCGGCGGCTATGGTCATGTGTTCGATGCAGCGGACACCTACTTCAAGGCGAAAGGCGGCGCGACGGGCATCATCCTCAAGCCGACGCAGTTCACCGCGTATGCATCGCTTGCGCTCGGCTCGGCGCTCGCGGCCTTCATGTATCCGCACACGATGACGGCCGTGCTGTCGTCTTCGTCGATGCAGACGGTCCGCAAGAACGCGATCTTCCTGCCGGCGTACACGTTGCTGCTCGGCCTGATCGCGTTGCTCGGCTATATGGCGATTGCCGCGGGCATTCACGTGAAGTCGCCGTCCGACGTCGTGCCGACGCTGTTCGGCACGCTGTTCCCGTCGTGGTTCGTCGGCTTCGCTGCTGCCGCCATCGCGATCAGCGCGCTGGTGCCGGCCGCCATCATGTCGATCGGCGCGGCGAACCTGTTCACGCGCAATCTGTGGCGTCCGCTGGTGTCGCCGAACATGGCACCCGCTCAGGAAGCCTCGACGGCGAAGATCGTGTCGCTGGTCGTGAAATTCGGCGCGCTGCTGTTCATCGTGTTCCTGCCTACGCAGTACGCGATCGACCTGCAACTGCTCGGCGGCGTGTGGATTCTGCAGATTTTCCCGGCCATCGTGTTCTCGCTGTACACGCGCCGCCTGAACACGCCGGGCCTGTTCTTCGGCTGGCTGGTCGGCATCGTGCTCGGCACGGGGCTCGCGATTTCGCAGGGCCTCAAGCCGGTGTTCGCGCTGCATGTCGGCGATTCGACCTGGCCGCTGTATATCGGCCTGATCGCGCTGGTCGTGAACGTGGTCGTGACATTCGTCGTGTCGATGGTCACGCCGAAGCGCGCTCACGCCTGATCGCGCAGTAGCCTTGTGAGTCGGCCGAATCGGCCCGCGCAAGCGGCGCAGATTCGGCCGAACTCTTTTCCGGCGTCGCCCCGCGGCTTCCGTTCGCGCTGCCGATTCTTGCAAAACGCCAGTACGCCCACGCTGTTTTGGTAGGATGCAGCCTTTTCTGCCGATGGTGCGTTAGCGTGAGACAGTCGATACTGTCCTTCCTCAGGGAAATCTCCGTCCGGGCCTGGGCCCGTGCAAAGCCGCTCCTCATGCGCGCGGTGCAACGTTTGCGCCGTCCGACATGGCGCGGCGTGGCGTTGTCGGTCGCCTCCATTCCCGCGCTCGTTCTGCTCTATGTGCTGATCCTGGTGCCGTTCACGCCGGGCATCGGCGACATACGCAAGGCGAAGATCGAGCAGCCCGCGCAGATCTATTCGGCGGACGGCAAGCTGCTCGCCGAATTCAAGCCGACCAACCGCGTGTGGATGAAGCTCTCCGACATCTCGCCGCATGTCGTCGATGCATTGATCTCCACGGAAGACCACCGTTTCTACGAGCACCACGGCATCGACTTTCGACGCACGGCGGGCGCGGCGCTGCATACGTTTTCGGGTGATCGTCAGGGCGGATCGACGATCACGCAGCAGCTCGCGCGCAATCTCTATCCCGACGACATCGGTCGCGCGCCGACGCTCACGCGCAAGATCAAGGAAGCGCTGACGGCCTTCAAGATCGAAGCCGTCTATACGAAGAGTGAGATTCTCGAAACGTACCTGAACACGGTGCCGTTTCTCTACAACGCGTACGGCATCGAAATGGCGGCGCGCACTTACTTCGACAAGTCCGCCGGCAATCTGACCGTGCTCGAAAGCGCGACGCTGATCGGCATGCTGAAGGGCAACAGCTATTACAACCCGGTGATCAATCCCGAACGCGCGCTGGACCGGCGCAATATCGTGCTCGGGCAGATGGTGAAATACGGGCGCTTGTCGCAAGCGCAGTTCAATTCGCTCAGGGCAAAGCCGTTGCGCGTCGACTTCGAGCGTCAGACGGAGCCGCCCGGTCCCGCGCCGCATTTCGCGCAGCAATTGAAGAAGTGGCTGATCGCGTGGGCCGACGCGAACGACTACAACATCTATTCCGATGGACTCGTCGTACGCACGACCATCGACGCGCGCCTGCAAACCATGGCGACGCAGGCGTTGACGTTTCAGGGCAACCAGTTGCAGTCGATTGCGAATGCAGCTTGGAATGCGCGTAGCGCGTGCACCGGTCACAAGGATGTGTTCGATGCGTTCATTCGCGAGACGCCCGAATACCATAGTGCAAAAGATTCGGGCATGAGCGACGAAGATGCGCTCAAGCATCTGTCGGCGGATCGCGGTTTCATGAAAGCGTTGTGCGACAGCAAGACGCGCGTGCAGGCCGCATTTGTCGCGATGGACCCACGCAATGGCGAAATCAAGGCGTGGGTCGGCAGCCGCGACTTTACGCAGGACCCGTTCGATCACGTGTCGCAGGCGCGTCGTCAGCCCGGTTCGACGTTCAAGCCGTTCGTCTACGGCGCGGCGTTCGAGCAAGGCGCAAAACCCGACGATACCTTCCCCGATCAGGCCGTCGAAATCCCGCTGGCAGGCGGCGAAGTCTGGCGCCCGAGCGACGAAGACGCGCCGAGCGGTCGCCCGATCACGCTGCGCGATGGCCTCGCGTATTCGCGCAACCGCATCACCGCGCAACTGATGGAATCGGTCGGTCCCGCCAAGGTGGCGCGGCTCGCGCGCGCAATGGGCGTGCGCGACAGCCAGCTCGACGCGGTGCCTTCTCTGGCGCTGGGCACGAGCCCCGTAACACTGAAAGAGATGGTGTCGTCGTACGGCACGATTGCGAATGAAGGCGCGTATGTCGCGCCGATGCTCGTCACGCGGATCGAAGACCGCAAGGGCGAAGTGCTCGCCGAGTTCCAGCCGTCGCGCGCCGATCGCGTGATGCCCATTGCGAGCGCGCAGACCCTGCTCGACGTGATGCGCTCGGTCGTCAACAAGGGAACGGGTTCGGCGATTCGCACGCGGTTTGGCATACGCGCCGATGTCGCGGGCAAGACGGGCACGACGCAGGACAACGCGGACGGCTGGTTCATCCTGATGCATCCGCAACTCGTCGCGGGCGCGTGGATCGGCTTCAACGACAGCCGCGTGACGTTGCGCAGCGACTACTGGGGGCAGGGCGCGCATAGCGCGTTGCCGATCGTCGGCGATTTCTTCCAGCGTTCGCTGCGCTCGCGCCTTGTCGATCCGCGCGCGAAGTTCGCGGAAGAGCCGCCGCCCGGCATGTTCGACACGTTGCGCATGAAGCTGCGCGCATGGATGCAGTACCTGTTTTCGTCTCCGGCGAAAACCGAAACGCCCGCGCCGCGGCCGAAGCCGCGTCCGGCGCCCGCGACGCCTGCCGCGCCCGTGGTGCAGAATGCGTCGCCCGTTGTCGAGGCTTCCGCGCCGACGGATATCGAGCCGCCGCAAATCATCTCGCCCACTGCATCGCAGCCGCCTATTCTGCCTTCTCCGGGCGAGGCGAGCGCAGCGGCTGCGGCGAGCACGACCGCTTTCTTTAGCAACGAAGCGCAGGCGCCCACGTTCGCGTCGACGCCTGCTGCAAGCGCGCCCGCGTCACAGCCCTGAACTGATAACTGATGCTCACTTCTTCGCTTTGCGTTTGGGCGCTGGAGAAGGAGCAGGCGCAGCGGACGGCTCGACGATCGGATAGGTATGCGGCGTGTAAAAGCGCCCAATCGGCTCGCGCCCGTTGAACTTCTCGAAGTACTCATGCCAGTAATTCGCGGCGGCCCAGATTGCTTCTGGACATGATGCTCGCGATTCGAGCCCCGGCGTCAGGTCGAAATTCGCAGCGGCGCACACGGTTTCGATCATGCAGGTAGACGGCAAGCCGTAGTTGTCGTGCAGCGGATTCGGCGTGCGTGCCGCGCCCCATGCAAAGGCGAGCCAGCGCAAGACATGTTCGAGCGCATCGAGCGTCGCGCGCGACTGCTCGAAACTCGCCACCTTGTCGACCACCTTGTCCTGCGCGACGGGCAATGCGATCACGGCGATATTAGGAAAGCGCGACGTGTCGTCGAAATCTGTCAATGGGCGCGCGACCACGCCGTTCACCCGCGCCGCAAACGCGGGCCCTTCCGGCTGATGCAAAGGCACATGCAATGCTTCGGCATTCTTGAGCGTTGCGCCGCCGAGCCGCACGAGTATCGACTCGGACCAGAACGACGGCAACATGTCATTGCGCAGATGCGATTGCGCGACCCGCACGCGAAACGCCAGCGTATCGCTGCCGCCCAGCAGCACGACATAGGTCCATTCATCCGGCCCGCCCGCTTTCATATCGAGTACCGCGCGCTCGCCCCATGCGGTATTGCTCTCGCCGTCCTTACGCTCGAATGGCGTGAACTGCGGATTCGATTGTGTCGTCGTCGATCGTACGATCTTCAGCATGAGCTTGCCTCGTCTTTTAATTAACGCGCGCGCAGTTCGAAGCGCGCCGTGGATTCCGATTGTGAAAGCGCTTTATCGCTGGAAATGCCGTAGTACATGACCTGCATGTCGACTCCGCTGCCGACGCGCGTGAACGACAGGATCGCAACCTGATCGCCGCGTCGCCCGAATTCCTGCTTGAGTGCGAAGCGGTGATTCACGCCGAAGCGGTCGGGCACATCCTCGGGATCGGAATGACGCGGCCACGCAGTGCCGCCGCCGAAAATCCCTTTGACCGAATTGGCCGCTTCTTTTGCGGTGTCGAGCAACGGCGTGCGGATCAGCCGCGACGGCGAGGCGATCACTTCGTAGAGCGCCGTGCTCGTCTGCAGATCGTGACCCGATGCGACGCGTCCCCAATGCACGTCGCCCGTCATATAGACGATCGGGACGCCGTTGTCCGCCAGCCGCCCGAGGGTCGCTTGCAGAACGTCGAATTGCGCGTAGTTCGGCATTTCGGCGTCGAAGGTCTTCTTGCGCCAGTTGCTTTCGGGCGGATCGATGAAGAGCGCCTGCCCGGAAGCGAGCAGTCCGACAGCGGGTTGCCCTGCGGCGTGTGCATCGATGAGATCTTTTTCCCATGCCTGCATCGCCGCAACGGCTTTGGGGCCCATCAATGACTTGAAGGTACTGTCGCGGTCGCAGCGCATATCGACGAACAGCATCTTCAACGGCTCGACGTCCAGCCGGATCGCACCGCCCGCGCCGCCCGGCGCACCGCCGATCTGGTAGTCCTCGTAAAGCGCGCGCGCCGTATCGCCGAGCAGTTGGCGCGATCCGTCCGTCCACGTATCGGGCAACTGCTTTTGTGCAAAGGGATAGTTGTTCCAGAACTCGTGATCGTCGGGAATGCACACGACGGGCGCGCGCTCCAGCACCGATTGCAACCCCGGCACGCGCAACGCGCCGGAGAGCCAGTTGAGGTAGTACTTGTTGGCGAGCAGCCGCGCGCGGTCGGGGTTCTGATCGGGCACGCGCTGCGTGAGCGGCAGGTCGAGGTACACCTGGTCGCCCGCGAGCACGGTCAGATGCGGTTGCACCTTGATCTGCGAGACGATCGTGCCGAGCAATCCGTCGATGTCTTCCGGCTGCGAATAGCACGACGACAGCAGGATATTGAAGCTGCCGTCCATCAGCGTCGGCACTTCTTTCGGCAATGAAGTACTGGCGAATTCGAACTGTTCGCCACCTGCGTCGACAACGATCTGACGCGGCCGCGATTCGTCTGGCACGTCGAAGCGCAGCACGCATTGATGATTGATGGACTGGCCGTTGTCGTCGACGCTGAAATCGCGAATCGGGAAAAACGCGGGCGGATCGAGCGGCACGGCCGCTTGCCGGTCGATGGAAACCTGCGGCACGGGCGGCGCAGCAACGCCGAACATGCCGATCCATAGCTGCAACAGGCCCGGTTTGCTGGCCTGCACATAAGCCGTCAATAGCATCGGTGCACCTTGTCTTTTTCGTCTTATGAAAGCTATTTGTCTGGTTCGAATAAGACGAGGCTAGTCGATGCAAACTGAATTGCAACCGGAAAAGGCTTTAGTGCATTGCGTGTTTAAAGATGCACGACGCGTATTTACGCAAAGCGCTCTTGCTGAAGGATACGGATCATCGAATGCGCATTGCGTTGCGCGGCGTCTTCAAAGCAGTTGTTGAACACCACATGGGTGCGCCCCACGCGTTTCGCGATCTCGCGCACGGGCACGGCGATCTCTTCCAGTTCGCGCTCGGTGTAGTCGTAATTGAAGCGGCCCGCTGCCGTCGTGCTGCCGCTCCAGGTTTCCGCATTGCGGCCGTGCAACCGCACGATCACCAGTTCCGGCGACGTCGCTTCCCACACGGTATGCGCGCGGTTCGGCACGCCTTCGGGCGCATCCATCACCACGTGCACGAGGCTGTGCTCGCGTTCGAATGCGAGCGTCGATTCGCGATTCCGGTCGTCGAGCCAGCTGGCATTGCGGAATTCGAATGCCGTCAGATAAGGCGTCATCCGGTCCGCGCAGTGCCGCACGTGCGATTTGTCGCGCGGCGCAGTGGAGATCCACGGCGCGAACTGGAACAGCACCGCGCCGAGCTTGCCAGCCGTGCGCAGCGGCTCGAGGGCCTCGAAGAAGCGCCGCCACATCTCGTCGATGATGTCGGGCGGCACGTCGCGGTAGTACAGGTTCTTCTTGTCGTTTTGCGGCAGCAGCGGCTGAATGTCCGGCGGGAAGAACTTGCGCTCCGTCTGATGCCCGGTGAAAAGCCGGAATGCCTTCACATTGAACGTGAAGTGCTCAGGCGTGCGTTCGGCCCATAGCGTGCTGGTCGCCGCGCTGGGCATCGCGTAGTACGACGCATCGACTTCGACCATTGGAAACTGGCTCGAATAGAAACGCAGGCGTGCCTCGGCGCTCGTGCATCCCTTCGGATAGAAGCGGCCGGATTTGATGAGCGTGGCGTCCGTCCAGGACGCCGTTCCGACTTCGATCGACATGGCTCGTCTTCCCCGTGCAGGTCAGTGCGGCCATCGTACTGCATGCGCGCGCGGTTCATCAGCATGCTGAGTACTCAGCGCGGGCCGCTATGTGCGCCGCGCCGCATTGGTGCAAACCCCGGGTTCAGAACCATTTACGCACGACCGTTATAGAAAGTGGAAGCCATTCGAAGACGCAGTCATTCCACGCACTGAACTGTCACGCGGCGGTCGGCGCCGCAGAGTACATCCGGATAGTAGCGTGCAACGGAGCGGTGCTCTTCGAATGGGTCCGTCTATATAGGTCGACGCGTGTCCACTTCGTCTAACCAGACATAAGTGCTACGATGCCTGGGTGACGACGATGGAGGTGGAAATGGCGACCTATGCTATCGATGCCGTACGCATTAACCCTATGACTGACCGCGTCACCCACGTCCGTTGGGCTCTCGTCAACCCAAAAACGAATGAATGGCTCTCGCCACATGAAATTGTCGAAGTCGCGGACGTCGTGACGGCAATTCATGCGGGTAATGCCGTCTGGTCGTTCTTCACGCTGGGCGGCCTGCATCTGCTGGGCCCCAAGATCAAAACGGTTTCGCACGCCGACGGCAACGACGGGATCGACACCGACGTGCCGGATGGCCACGTCGAGAAGTTCATCGACGATCTGCCGCGCGTCTGATTTTTCAGGCGCGCGATGTTCTGAGGGCGAAAGCCCGATTTCCGGTTTGCGCGCGCGGGCCGCGTTCGACGCGGCTGCCGCGCGTTCCGCGCTGCATTGCGGCTTCGCACAAAATCCTGCGCTTGGGAATTGGTGGCGCTGGTTCATGCGATGCTTTTGCACGTGCATTACGCATTCGAACCCGATATCCATTGCCACAAAACAACTAAATCGACGGGGCCGCACGCTTCGGAGGAGACACAGCCATGACGCATATGTACGACGCGGGACTCGCCCGTCGCGAGGCCAATCATGTACCGCTGACGCCGATCGATTTCATCGCGCGGGCCGCCGAAGTCTATGGCGACCGGCTCGCCGTCGTGCATGGCGACGTGCGCCGTACGTGGCGCGAAACGTATGAGCGCACACGGCGTCTGGCGAGCGCGCTGCAACGCGCGGGCGTCGCGCGCGGCGAGACCGTCGCGGCGCTGCTGCCCAATATTCCGCCCATGATCGAAGCGCATTTCGGCGTGCCGATGGCGGGCGCCGTGCTCAATACGCTGAATACCCGGCTCGATGCCGCTTCGATCCTGTACATGCTGCGGCATGGCGAGGCCAAAGCGCTGATCGTCGATAGCGAATACGGAGAGCTTGCGCTGCGCGCCGCGCGCGAGTTTCCGCAATTGCGCATCATCAGTGTCAGCGATGCGCAGCCCGCCGATACTCGCCATTTCCCGAACGCGACCGACTACGAAGCGTTCCTGCAAGAGGGCGATGCGCGGTTCGCCTGGACGCCGCCCGCCGACGAATGGGACGCCATCGCGCTCAACTACACGTCGGGCACGACGGGCGAGCCGAAGGGCGTCGTCTATCACCATCGCGGCGCGTATCTGAATGCGCTCAGCAATATCCTCGAATGGGATATGCCGAAGCATGCGGTGTATCTATGGACGCTGCCGCTCTTTCACTGCAACGGCTGGTGTTTTCCATGGACAGTCGCGGCGCGCGCGGGCGTCAACGTGTGTCTGCGCAAATTCGATCCGAAGCTCGTCTTCGATCTGATTCGCCGCGAGCGCATCACGCATTATTGCGGCGCGCCCATCGTGCAGAGCGCGCTCGCGAATGCACCTGCCGAGTGGCGCGACGGTATCGCGCACCGCGTGTCGACGATGGTGGCGGGCGCGGCGCCTTCGCCTGCCGTGATCGCTCGCATGAAGGCGATCGGTTTCGATCTGACTCATGTGTACGGTTTGACCGAGGTGTACGGACCCGCCTCTGTCTGCGCGAAGCAGGACGCATGGGATGCGCTCGACGACGACGAACGCGCGCGGCTCAATGCGCGCCAGGGCGTGCGCTACCACCTGCAGGCAGCCGTCGACGTGCGCGACCCCGATACACTCGAACCCGTGCCGCGCGACGGCGAAACGATCGGTGAACTGATGTTTCGCGGCAATATCTGCATGAAGGGCTATCTGAAGAACGAGCGCGCAACGGAAGCCGCATTCCGCGGCGGCTGGTTCCATACGGGCGATCTCGGTGTGATTACCGAAGACGGCTATGTGCGCATCAAGGACCGCAGCAAGGACATCATCATTTCAGGCGGCGAGAACATTTCGAGCATCGAGATCGAGGATGCGCTGTACCGTCATCCGGCCGTGTCGGTGGCGGCCGTGGTCGCGATGCCCGACGCAAAATGGGGCGAGGTGCCCTGCGCCTTCGTCGAACTGAAGGACGGCGTGGACGCGAGCGCCGAGGAAATCATTGCGCATTGCCGTCAATTGCTCGCCGGATTCAAATTGCCTAAAGCGGTCTTCTTTGGCGAATTGCCAAAAACCTCGACGGGCAAGATCCAGAAATTCGAATTGCGCGCACGCGTGAAGTCGTCGAGCGCAATCGATCAGGAGCCGGAAAAAAAGTAGCATGCTTATGGTCCGATTGTCGCAAACGTAGAGCCCATGCCGCTTTCCGCAGCTATCAAAGCAGCGGGTTCGACGCGCACGCATGGGAATGAATGCTAGAATCCCGAGAAATCAGGGAAGCGACCTTGGCTCTTCAAGGTTCATGGCGAATTCCAGTACGCACCATGCGGGTTTTTCGCCGCCATTCAATCTGTCGGAACGCGCTGACAACTTCATTCGGCAGAAGTTGGTGGATCCGTATTAAGGCTTCGCTGTCAGTGCGAAGTCATTAATCTATTTAACGCGTGCTAATTGGCCGCGTAATTCGAAACGTTATCGGCACGTTATGAAAGAGCGAGAGGAACATCGGACGCTCGACCTCGACGGTCAAGCGCGAGAGCGGCTGATCTTGTGGATCCGTCGCCGCATGGATGAATTTGGCATTACGCTTGAAGCGCTCGAAGAGGCGCTGATCGCCGACGCCGCCGTGCCGAAATACCGCGATGCATTCGGGCACGAATGGGACGGCAAGGGCGACCGCCCCGACTGGCTCACGCGCGCCATCAACGCGGGTCAGGACATCGAGCATTTCCGCGTCTGAGCGCCGCATTCGCGGACGCTATTATCGAGTCCGTTTTTTTGTCACCGCTTTCCGCTTTCCCTTCACACGCCGCGCGACTGTATTCATGGAGACATCGCCATGTCCGACATGACCCCGCAACAGGCTGGATATAGCAGCGAAGAATGGACGACGCGCTGTGAGCTCGCCGCGCTGTATCGGCTGGTCGCGCATTTCCGCATGACCGATCTGATCGACACGCACATCACCGCGCGCGTGCCCGGTCCCGGGCATCACTTTCTGATCAACCGCTATGGCGTGCTTTTTCACGAGATGCGCGCGTCGGATCTCGTGAAGATCGATCGCGACGGGCGCGTGGTTGAAGCGGCGGACAAGGTCGCCGCCGATCCGAAGCGCTATCGCGTGAATGCGGCGGGCTTCACGATCCATTCAGCTGTGCATACCGCGCGGCCCGACATGCGTTTCGTGATTCACACGCATACGTCGGCCGGCTCGGCCGTGTCCGCGCAAAAGCAGGGCTTGCTGCCCATCAGCCAGCACGCGCTGAAGTTCTACGGCGCGCTCGCGTATCACGACTATGAAGGCATTGCACTCGATCTCGGCGAGCGCGAGCGCCTCGTCGCCGATCTCGGTTCGTGCAACGCGATGATCCTGCGCAATCACGGCCTGCTGGCGGGGGGCAAGTCGGTGGCGACGGCGTTTCAGGAAATTTACTTCCTCGAACGCGCGTGTCAGATCCAGATCGACGCGCTAGCGGGCAATGCGGAATTGACGCTGCCGCCCGAACACGTGCGCAAGCTCACAGCCAGCCAGTTCGCACGCGACGACGAAGAAGGCATCGCGGAACTGGCGTGGGAATCGGCTTTGCGGCTGATCGACAATTCGGTTTCCGATTACCGCAGTTGACGCACGGCGCGGCGTCACGAAACGCAGACGAAAAAAAGCCCGCGTCAAAGCGGGCATCCAAAAACTGCTCGGAGTTTCATTGCGCGATTTGACTCGCGCAACGCATCCTAACTTTCATTTGTGAACAGGCGATGAACCTTGCATCGAATGCATGCGAGGTTCGTGCACCGTGCGTCGCATCACAGGTCGAAGAACACCGTTTCCTTCGGGCCCTGCATGTGGATGTCGAAGCGATAGACAGCCTTGCCGCCCTGCGTTTCGCGCTTCGCGACCAGCGTCGCGCGGCGCTCGGCGGGCACGCTCGTAAGCACGGGGTCTTTGTCGTTCGCGGCGGTTTCGTCGTCGAAGTAGACGCGCGTGAACGTGTGCAGCAGCATGCCGCGCATCGTCACGATCACGTTCAGATGCGGCGCTTCGTCGGGCGATGCGCGGCCCGGCTTCACCGTTTCGATGATGAAGCGCTTCTGCGGGTCCGTGCCCGTGCCGAAGCGCGCAAAGCCGCGAAAGCCCGTCTTCGCCACTTCTTCGCGTGACTGCGGATAGCGGCCTTCGCTGTCCACCTGCTGCACTTCGATCATCGCGTCGCCGATTACCGCGCCGTCGCCGTCGAACACCTGGCCGACCAGCGTGATGTGCTCGCCCGCTGCCTCACGATCCGCGAGGACGTTCGTAAAGAGGCTCTTCAGATCGAAATTGTATTGCTCGGGGCACAGGCCGTAGGCGAAGTACGGTCCGACCGTTTGCGAAGGGGTCTGCTTAAACGTCGTCATGATCAGCGCTCCATCGGGGTTTCGTTCGGGCCGCGCAGCACGATGTCGAATTCATAGCCGAGCGCGTAGTTTTCCTGGGTCACGTCGAGCGTGAAGCGCGAGATCAGCCGGTCGCGCGCGCCTTCGGGCGTCCCCTGGAAGATCGGGTCGTACTGCAGCAGCGGATCGCCGGGGAAGTACATCTGCGTGACGAGGCGCGAGCCGAAATAGTCGCCGAACAGCGAGAAGTGGATGTGGTTCGGGCGCCACGCGTTCGGGTGATTGCCCCACGGATACGCGCCGGGCTTGATCGTCATGAAGCGGTAGCGGCCTTCGTTGTCGGTCAGGCAGCGGCCCGCGCCGAGGAAGTTCGGGTCGAGCGGCGCGTCATGCTGGTCGTTCTTGTGCACGTAGCGGCCGGCGGCGTTCGCCTGCCACACTTCGACCAGTGTATTGCGCACCGGGCGGCCGCCTTCGTCGAGCACGCGGCCCGTCACGATGATGCGTTCGCCGAGCGGCTCGCCGTTTTTCGCGGCATTGCGCGTCAGGTCGTTGTCGAGCGCGCCGAGGTCTTCCGCGCCGTAGACGGGCACGCGCTGGTCGCGCAGGCGCTCTTTCAGCGGAATCAGCGGGCGCGTCGGGCCGCGCTTGACGGACGATCCATACGGCGAATGGACGTAGGCGGGATGCGAGGGGAAGTCGCGCGGACTCAGAATGGAATCGTCCATCAGGTGTCTCCTTGGGGGATTCGATTTTGGCTAGTGGATGACGTGACTTTATAGAAGCCGAGAAGTTATGCAAAATGACGTTTTTTCCCATCTCGTATAACGATCCGTTATGCAACGCAGCCTCGCGGATAGCCGCGTCAAGTTCCGGCATTTGCAGTGCTTTCTTGCCGTCGCGCAGTTCGGCGGCGTGCAGAAGGCGGCGGAGAGCCTGTCGATCACCCAGCCTGCCGTGTCGAAGACGGTGGCCGAGCTGGAAGAGATTCTCGGCGTGCGCCTGTTCGAGCGCGGCCGGCACGGCGCCGTGCCGACGCGCGAAGGCCAGCTTTTCATGCCGCACGCCAGCGCCTGCGTGAGCGCGCTGCGCCAGGGCGTCGATCTGCTCGCGCGCGCGGAAGGCGAAGCTGCCGCGACGCTCGATATCGGCGTGCTGCCGACTGTCGCCACCTCGCTCGTGCCGCCCGTGATGCGCCTGTTCGGCGAGCAGTGGCCCAATGCGATCGTGCGGCTCAAGACGGGTTCGAACACCGAACTGCTGGAGCGCCTGAAGGCGGGCGCGATCGAGTTCGCCGTTGGCCGGCTGGCCGATCCGGAGCGCATGGTGGGGCTGACCTTCGAGCAGCTGTACAGCGAGCCGCTCATTGCCGTGGTGTGCGCGGGGCACCCGCTGGCGTCGGGCGGGCTGTCGTCGGCTACGCGCTTGCTGGAGTTTCCCGTCGTCGTGCCGCCGTATGGGACGCTGATCCGGCAGTCGGCGGAAAGCCTGCTGCGCGCGTGGGCGGTGCCGCCGCTGTCGTCGTTCATCGAGGTGCTGTCGGTGTCGGTGGGGCGCGCGCTCGCGCTCGAAAACGACGCCGTATGGTTTGTGCCGCGCAGCGCAATCGAATACGAACTGGCGCACGGCTTGCTCGTGACGTTGCCGTTGCCCGTCGCGGGCACGGAGGAGCCCGTCGGCCTGATCCTGCGCTCGGACACGCAGCCGACGCCCGTCGGACGCGCGCTGATCGAGGCCGTGCGCAAGGTCGCGCGCGAGCGGCTCGCGCGCCATGTGCAGGCGCGCGCGGAAGAGGGACGAGCCAGGCCTTCGGGGAAGCGCCGCACAAAACGCGACGCCGGGATCGACGCCAAAGTCGACGTCGGTATTGACGTGAAGCGCGACGCGAGCCATGGTGCAACCAAGCGCGGCGCGAAGTCACAAGGGGACAAAGCCTCGGGAACGACCCGCCGGAAGGTGCCTCTTTGAACCGGTTGGTACAAAATCGAGGTTGCACGAGAGGCGCTGCACGGTGTAAAACACGGTGCGCGGCGCCCCCATCGGCGCGCTTGCCGAGTTGAAACAGCACGATCCATGGAGATGCACATGCCCAGCGACCTGCCGACCCCTGCCGACGCGCTCAAGGCCGTCGCGGACCCTGAGCACAATCCGCTCGGCACGGCCGGCATCGAGTTCGTCGAGTTTGCCGCGCGCCATCCGCAGACACTCGCCGACACCTTCGTGAAGCTCGGCTTCAAGCCGATTGCGCGCCACATCAGCAAGGACGTGACGCTGTTCCGTCAGGCCGATATGAATTTCCTGCTGAATGCCGAGCCCGATTCGTTCGCCGAGCGCTATGCGGAAGAATATGGCGTCGGCATTTGCGCGATCGGCATTCGCGTCGCCGATGCGCAGCGCGCTTATGACCGCGCGACCGAACTCGGCGCCTGGTCGTTCGAAGGCGAGCGGGTCGGCAAGGGCGAACTCACGATTCCGGCCATTCAGGGCATTGGCGATTCACATATCTACTTCGTGGACCGCTGGCGCGGGCGTGGCGGCCAGAAGGGCGGCCTCGGCGATATTTCTATCTTCGACATCGACTTTCGACCGATTGAACCCAGCACTGCGCAGGCCGATCTGAGCCACGCGGGCACGGGCCTGATCGCCGTCGATCATCTGACGCAAACGGTCGGCGCGGGCCGCATGCAGGAATGGATCGACTTCTACCGCGAGCTGCTCAACTTCCGTGAGATTCACGAATTGCATGCGAACTGGCATGTGTCGGCGGAATCGCGTGTGATGGTGTCGCCGTGCGGCGCGATCCGGATTCCGCTGTATGAGGAAGGCACGCGGCGTACGAGCCTGATGCATGAGTATTTGCCGGATCATCCGGGCGAAGGTGTGCAGCATATCGCGCTCGCTACCGAGGATATCTTTGCATGCGTCGATCAGTTGCTCGCCAACGGCATCGAGCTGGTTGAACCGCCTCCTGCCTATTACGAGCAGATCGATACGCGTTTGCCGGGGCATGGGGTCGATATCGAGCGCTTGCGGCGCGGCCGGATTCTGGTCGATGGGGAGATTGGCGCGGACGGTGTGCCGTTGCTGTTCTTTCAGACTTTTGTGCGGCGGCGGGAAGGCGATATCTTTTTCGAAATCGTGCAGCGCAAGGGGCATCACGGTTTTGGTGAGGGGAATCTCAGCGCACTTGCGCAGGCGCGGGCGGTGGGGTGAATTGCCGGTTTTGGTTTTGGTTTTGGTTTTGGTTTTTGGTCTTTGCTGCGCAAGCGGTGCGGTTTGCTTGTTCTTGAGCTGGCATCCGCGGTTTGCTCTTTCATTGGCATCCGCGATTTGTTAGCGTGCTTCAGGCGTCGCCCCTGTGCGGGGCGGCACCTACTTTTCTTTGCCGCCGCAAAGAAAAGTAGGCAAAAGAAAGCGGCTCACACCGCCAGCCCGTGTGCCTATCCACGGACCCCCAACGTCCCCACCCTTCACACGGCAGCGCCCTGGCTGATACCCGTTGCCAACGCTTCGAATGATCGCCTCACCCCCTTCGGATACCCTTACTCGGGCAAGCGGCAGCGAATGGCATGTGCCGCCCAGGTGGCAAACTGTGTGTAGGCCCAAGTAGTCCACACGCCTTACTCTGGACTGATAGCGCACGCGCCCCACGCTGAAAGAGCGCCAGGCTATACGACGCGACAACCTACACACAGTTTGCCACCTGGGCGGCTGTGGACTATCTGGCACGGCATGCTGTCACGCGGGAGCGTGAAGCGGGTGAGGCGCTCTTTGGGAGCGCTGGCAACGGACGTGGGTCACGTGGTTGCCGTTTGAAGCGTAAGACCCTTTGGGGGCCCTCAGGCAAACACAAGGATTGGCGGTGTGAGCCGCTTTCTTTTGCCTACTTTTCTTTGCGGCGGCAAAGAAAAGTAGGTGCCGCCCCGCACAGGGGCAACGCTTGCGAACCAATAACATCACGCGGATGCCAGTGAAAGAGCAAACCGCGGATGCCAGCGCAAAGGCAAACCGCAGACACCAGCGACCACCAACGGTCGCTATTTCTTCGATGCAGTGCCACCAGAAACTGGCAAATCAGCACTCGTCGCCATCCACAACACCTCAGCGTCTTCTTCGCTCGTCGAGACCGCGGCATGCCCCGTTCGGCTATCGAAATAAAGACTATCCCCCGCATTCAGATGCGTAGGAGCATAAAGCTCCGAGTACAGGCACACACTGCCGCTGATCACATACAGAAACTCTTCGCCCTCGTGGCGACCCCAGTCATCAAAAGCATCGAGCGTATGCGCGGTGATACGAATGCGAAACGGCAACATCGCCTTGTGCGCGAGATCCGTCGCCAGCAATTCCATCTGATACCCGCGATACGCGTGGCGCTGACCCGCGTCCTTGCGCGTGAGCGCGCGCCGGCCGCTCGCGTTGACTTTCGGCGTCGAGCCGAACAGCTCGCCCAGGTCGATCTTCAGACCGACGACGATCTTTTGCAGCACGTCGAACGTCGGCGACATCAGGCCGTTTTCGATCTTCGATAGCGTGGAGCGTGATACGCCGCACAGGCGGCTGGCCGTTTCGAGCGTCAGATCGTGCGCGAGCCGTGCGGCACGCACGCGGCGGCCGAGGTCCGAGGTCGAGCTTTCGGGTGTCTTGGTGAGCGAGCTATCCATGGGCGTGAATGACTATGCGGCGTAATACTTTTGATGTTTCCGATCATAACATCGGCCTGTTCGCGGACCGCCGTCCGGCCAGCACGGCGGGCGATGGATGTCAGCGGATTTCCGATCTGAAACGCACCCGCAGAGTGTGCACGATGAAGCCTCGCGCTGAAAAGCGCCACGCGTACAAACTCGGGAAAACCCTCATTTCTCCCCGTTTTCGGCCTTTCAGCGTATCGCGCAAGTTGATGTCGCAGTGCCGCTTGTCGTCATAAATGACGGCGTGTATAGTTTCCGAACTTACTTTTGTTTCGTATCGGAAATCAAGGGAATCCAGATGAACGCATCGAGCATCCTTGCCGATCTCGGCATTGCAGACGCAGCGCAAGCGGGCGACATCGCCGTCCATTCGCCCATCACGGGCGAACTCATTGGCCGCGTGGCCAGCCAGTCGGCGGCGCAAGTCGATACGGTGCTGGCCAACGCGAAACAGGCATTCGAGCAATGGCGCAACGTGCCCGCGCCGCGCCGCGGCGAACTCGTGCGCCTGCTTGGCCAGCGTCTGCGCGAGAAGAAGCAGGCGCTCGGCAGCATCATCACGCTGGAGACGGGCAAGATCCTGCAGGAAGGACTCGGTGAAGTGCAGGAAATGATCGACATCTGCGACTTCGCGGTCGGCCTGTCGCGCCAGCTGTACGGTCTGACCATCGCATCGGAGCGCCCCGGCCACCGGATGGCCGAATCGTGGCACCCCATGGGCACCTGCGTCGTGATCTCGGCGTTCAATTTCCCGGCAGCCGTGTGGTCGTGGAACGCCGCGCTCGCACTGGTGTGCGGCAACGCGGTGGTCTGGAAGCCGTCGGAGAAAACGCCGCTGACGGCGCTCGCCGTCAACCAGATTCTCAACGAAGCACTGAAGGAATTCGGCGATGCGCCCGCGGGCCTCACGGCTGTCGTCAACGGCGGGCGCGATGTCGGCGCGAAGCTGGTCGCGGACCCGCGCGCGTCGATCGTCAGCGCGACGGGCAGCACGGAAATGGGCCGTACGGTCGGCGTCGAAGTGGCGAAGCGCTTCGGTCGGTCGCTGCTCGAACTCGGCGGCAACAATGCGGGCATCGTCGCGCAGACGGCCGACCAGGAACTGGCGCTGCGCGGCATCCTGTTCTCGGCAGTCGGCACGGCCGGGCAGCGTTGCACGTCGCTGCGCCGCCTGTTCGTGCACGACAGCGTGTACGACCAAACGGTCGAGCGTCTGAAGCAGCTCTATGCAAAGGTGCCAATCGGCAATCCGCTCGAAAAGGGCACGCTGATGGGACCGCTGATCGACAAGCAGTCGTTCGCGCGCATGCAGGAAGCGCTGCAACAGGCAGCGGCCGAAGGCGGCAAGGTGTCGGGCGGCGAGCGCGTCGAGGTGAAGGGCTATGAAGGCGGCTACTACGTGCGTCCGGCGCTGGTCGAAATGCCGTCGCAAACGGCCGTCGTGCTGAAGGAAACGTTCGCGCCGATTCTCTACGTGCTGCGCTACAAGGACTTCGACGATGCCATCGCGGCGAACAACGCGGCGCATCACGGCCTGTCGTCGTGCGTGTTCACGACCGACCTGCGCGAAGCCGAGCGCTTCACGTCGGATTCGGGTAGCGATTGCGGCATCGCGAACGTGAATATCGGACCGAGCGGCGCGGAAATCGGCGGCGCGTTCGGCGGCGAGAAGGAAACGGGCGGCGGTCGCGAGTCCGGCTCGGACGCGTGGAAGGCGTACATGCGGCGCGCGACGAACACCGTCAACTACTCGTCGGCACTGCCGCTGGCGCAAGGCATCGACTTCAATATCGGCTGATGCTTCGGCGCGGCGTGTCCCGGCTTCTCAAGCTCGAAACGCGCCGCGCTTTCTTCGATCAATCTGCTTAACGTTTTCAACCTGTCGCGGGCATTCGTTGCCTGCCGACCCGCTTCGTCTGGAGTGGCCTGTGAGTTCGAAAGTCGTCATTGTCGGTGGAGGCGTGATCGGCAGTTCGATCGCGTATTTCTTGCGTCTGTCGGACCCGACGGTCAGCGTCACCGTGATCGAGCGCGATCCGACTTATGCGCGCTCGTCGTCGGCGTTGTCGGCGGCGTCGATCCGGCAGCAGTTCTCTACGCCGCTTTCCATTCAGATGTCGCTGTTCGGCATCGAGTTTCTGCGCACGATAGGCGAGCGTCTGGAGATCGACGGCGCGAAGCCTTCCATCGATCTGCACGAAGGCGGTTATCTGTTTCTCGCGACGCCTTCGGGCGAAGCGACGCTGCGCGAAAATCACGCGCTGCAAAAGCGTCTCGGCGCCGACATCACGTTGCTCGACAAGACGGCATTGGGCGCGCGCTTTCCGTGGCTCAACACTGACGACCTGAGCGCGGGCGCATTCGGCGAGACGGGCGAGGGCTGGTTCGACGGCTATGGGCTCGTGCAGGCGTTGCGCAAGAAAGCGCAGGCGCTTGGCGCGCGTTACGTTGCCGATGACGTCACGGCGCTGCATCGCGAAGGGCGGTGCGTCACACAGGTCGTGACTTCGCGCGGCGAGACTTTTCCGTGCGATGTCGTCGTGAATGCAGCGGGCGCGTGGGCGCGGCGGGTGGCTTTGATGGCCGGTATCGAGCTGCCCGTGTTCGCGCGACGCCGCAGCATTTTCAACGTCAGCTCGCCAGCGAAGCTCGAACACTGTCCGTTGCTGATCGATCCGACGGGCGTTTACTTTCGGCCCGAGGGTACGTCGTTTATCTGCGGCACATCGCCCTCAGCGGACAACGATCCTGACGATCTGCCGCTCGACGAAGTCGATCACGCGCTATTCGACGATGTGATCTGGCCGACGCTCGCGCATCGCGTGCCGCAGTTCGAGGCGCTGCGGGTCGAGCATTGCTGGTCCGGGTACTACGAGTACAACGTGCTGGATCAGAACGCGATCATTGGTCATCACCCGGATGTCGACAACTGCATCTTTGCCAACGGGTTCAGCGGCCACGGCTTGCAGCAGGGACCCGCAACCGGGCGCGGTGTCAGCGAACTCATTCTGCACGACCGGTACGTGACGCTCGATCTGTCTTCGCTCGGTTTTGCGCGCGTGCTGGAAAATCGGCCGATCGTCGAGAAGAACGTCGTGTGAACGAAGCCGCCAGTTAGCTGCCGACGCGTTCTTTCTGCGCTTCGGCTTGCTGGTGAACACCGTTGCGCTGATCGGCCGTCCAGTAGTCGGTGCGCACGCCGATCTGTTCCGACACGAACGGGCCACCGCGCGTCGCGCGATAGTGCGCGAGCGCCTTATAGACGAGACGTTGCCCGACCAGCACGATCGGCACGTTGAGCAACACCATCACGATGTTCATCAGGTCGGATAGCGCCCAGAGGTTGGGCAGTTCGAGTCCGGCCAGCACCGTCAGCGCGCCGAACGGCACGAACACGAGCGAACCCACCACACGAATGCCCGTGATGAAAGCGCGGCTGCGCGAAATGAAGTTCGCCGAGATCTCGGCGAACGAAATCATGCCGAGCAGCGTGGTAAAGGCGAACAAGCCGTAGCACACGCACATCACGATCTTCACGGCCTGCGCCACCGCTGCAGGCACGAGCGTCTGCACGGAAGCCAGATAAACCGTGATCTTCGACGCGCGCACCGATTCCCACGCCTGCCCGTCTACCGTGCCCGTCCACACATGCGCCATCACGACGATGAAGCCCGTCATCGTGCAGATCGCCATCGTGTCGAAAAACACGCCGAGGCTTTGCACGAAGCCCTGTTCGCACGGGTGATCGTTATCGGCGATCGCGGCTGCCATCGTGATCGTGCCTTGCCCCGCTTCGTTCGACATCAGCCCGCGCTTGACGCCTTGTGCGAGCGCAGTGCCGATCGCGCCGCCGAAAAGCGCATGCGGCGCGAATGCCCCGACGATCACTTCATGAAAGAAATACGGAATCAGCGGCAGGTTGATCAGAATGATGATCAGCGACATCAGGCAGAACAGCGCGGCCTTGACGGGGACGAGCACATCGGTGTACGCGGTCACGCGGCGAATGCCGCCCATGATGATGAACGAGCACGCAACGATCAGGCACGCCGCGATCGCGTAGTACACCGTCGACTGGCGCGCGAGGTGCGTGCCCGAGACGGTATCGGCGATCGTGCCGATCGCGGTGAACACGTTGAAGGTTTGCGGCGGCACGTTGAACAGCGCATACACGATGAACACCAGCGACAGAAACGTGCCCACCACGCGCCGGTCGCCGAGAATGCGCCGCCCGTAGAACGGCAAGCCGCCGACGAACTCGTCGTGTTTCCGTTCCTTGAAAAGCTGCGCGAGCGTGGATTCCATGAAGGCCGTCGCCATGCCGAAGAATGCGGCCACCCACATCCAGAACAACGCGCCAGGGCCGCCGACCGAAATCGCGCCCGTGATGCCGACGATATTGCCCGGCCCCGCGCGCATCGCCAGTCCGAGCATGAACGACGCGAGCGCGCTGACGCCCGTATTCGACGACTGCCGCCGCAACATGATGCGCACGATCTTGCCGACATTCATCGTCTGGACGAAGCGTGTGCGAATGGAAAAGTGGATGCCGACGCCGACTAGCAAAAGAATCGCGAACGGGAATTGCCCGAGCACGGGAATCTGCGCATAGCTTTTGAAGTTGGTGGGAAAGTCCCAGAGGAAATCCGAGATGGGGGCAATGAAGGCAAAGAATGCGTTCACGGATTGGAAAAGATCTTCCACGGGGCTTTCCTCTCAGGCGTCGACCTGTCTAGAGCAGGCGTTTGGTATTCGGGATGTGCAGGGACGGACGGCAGGCATCGAGTGCGTGATGCTGCCGTCGCGGGTCGCCATTATACGGACCCGTTACACGCCTATCGACGCATAGGCGATGTTGCGGACCGGATGGCTAGAGCAGTTGCCTCAATAGCGTCAGCGGAGCCGCGTGCGGCATCCAGACATGCGACACGACGAACCACGCGCCTACCCAGGATGCGGCGACGACGATCAGATCGCAATGCCCGCTATTCCAGAGCTTCAACGAATGGCGTCCGACAATCCACGGCACGCCGAGCGGATTCGGCCAGTCGGCCAGCAGATGCATCACGCCGCCGCATGCAAAGCCAAATGCAACGGCGGCTGCGGGATGATGCGCCATCGCTTGCCATGAGAAGAAGAGCGCCGCGAGCCAGCCGATTCCCCAATGCGTCGCCGTGCGATGCGTGATCCACAGGCGCTTGCTGCGCGACCACCACGCCACCTCGAGCCAGTCCGGCGCCGTCGCTCCCGCGACGCCTGCCACGAGCGCAAGCCACGCCCACACGTGAAACGGACCTTGCAATCCATGACGCGCGGCCAGCGCCGCGGAGATGACGCCGGCCGCCCAGCCTGTCGCGTGATGTGCCTTGCTCGATGCCATTGAAGTCGCGCGACGACGGAGGTCGCGGTAAAACGCGGGCGGTCATTCTTGCAGAAGCGCATGTAAAAAAATAGCCCGCGACATGCGCGGGCTATGACAACCGGTCGTGCCGTTACGAAGATTTACACATCAGGTCGTGCAACGCGCGATTGCAAAGCGCATTTCTTCTTCGGGCGGATCGTCGCCCGTGCCGCGCACGACCTTGATGACGGAGCCGCCATTCGAAGGCGTCAGCGTGATGAAGTACGAACCGTTCGACGATGAGCCAACGGTCAGATCGGTCACGCCGTTGTTCTTCGATACATGCACGCGCGACAGACGGCTGTCGAGGCAGCGCGCGATGTCCGACGCGGGCCGCGCTGACGAGACATACACCATCGGTTGGGAAGAAGCGCTGGCGTCGGGACCGCGCGACGAGCCACACGCGGCGAGCAAGGCGATAGGGGCAAGAAGGATGAGTCGTTTCATGGTTGTGTCGTCGGCGTCTCCGTGCTGCGGGGTACGTGGGCGCAAGCGAAGCGCAAGGCTTCGCGACGAAACCGCTTGCGCCGCCACGCTCATTCGATGGATGAACTTCGAACGAAATGTTAACGACTGCAAAAACGGCTCTGGCCGAAGTATACCGATGCAAGCCGGATGCGCATGCGCATCGTGTGAGAAATTAATTCGAAGCGGATCGCGGGGCGTGCTGTCTAGAAGCGACTCCTGTACGCGAGCCCGAGCGTCGTGCCCCGTGCCGTGCGCTGGTACATGATTGCCCAGTGCGTCAGCGCCGCGCCCGTCAGCGCGCCGAGCGCGTCGGCTGCAAGGTCTTTGTAGGAGAAGCCGTCGGTGCGGCAGGTGCCGTCGAACACTTCTTTCGCGAGGCCCGGCACGGTGCCGATCAGCGTCCCGTAGACGACGGGATGTTGCGTGTCGCGCGCGAGGTACGCGCCCAGCGCGCCGAACGGCGCGGATACCGCGAAGTGTGTGAGTTTGTCGCTGCCTGTCCAGCTATCCGAGGACTGCACTCGCCAGCCGCCACGCGAGCCGCTGCAATCGAGTCCCGCGTGTGCGGCCGAACTGGCCGCCAGCAACAGCGCGAGCGCGCCCGCCCGTCTGATCGTCGTCATATGCTCTCCGATTTTGCTATTGAATCGCGCGCGTTCTGTCAGATGTATCTGGCGCGTGTAAGCATTTAACGACAGACAGAATCAAATCATTAGTAAACCGAAAGAAAAGTGTCAACGAATGTTTCGGGGTATGCGTACGCCGGTTCGCGTCTTCGCATCGAGCATAAAAAAACGCGCGCGTCAGACAGCACGCGCGCGTTTTTTACGGAAGACACCGGCAGCCCGGTGCGGATCGTCATCCGCTCCGGCCGCCTGTGGCGTCGTTCCTATAGAGCTTAGAAGCGGTGACGCAGGCCGACAGCGACAGCCGTCTGGTTTTGCGTCGACGACGGCGTCAGCGTGTTGATCGCTGCGACGTTCGCGCCGAAGTTGCCGAGTTCGCCCGAAGCATGCTGATACACGCCTTCCAGGTACACGTCGGTGCGCTTGCTCAGCGAGTAGTCGCCTTGCAGCGAAACCGTGTGCCACTTCGGCGAACCGTCGCCGTTCGAACCCGAGACCTTGCCGTCCGTGAACGTGTACGCAGCGGCCAGGCTCAGTGCCGGCGTCAGCGCGTAGCGACCGTTGACTTCATAGTTGTCCAGGTGCAGGTTCGTGCCCGAGATGCCGTTGATGAACGTGCCGCCGACATTCGCGCTCTGCAGGTTGTCCAGTTGCGAGTGCGTGTACACGAGGCCGACGGTTGCCGGGCCGTACGTGTAGTTCGCGCCGACGCCGTACGTGCGTTGCGTTTGCGCAGCCAGTTGCGCTGCGCCGCCCGCGCCTGCCGAGATCGCGCCGTTCGTGTTGTTGCTGCCCGAGTTGTTCAGTTGCAGGTAAGCGGCTGCGACGTTCAGCGGACCGTTCTTGTACGAAGCGCCCGCGCTCCATGCCCGGTTGTCCGCGAAGCCGTTCGCTTCGTTCGAGAAGCCATACAGGCCGCCGAACTGCAGGCCTGCGAAGTTCGGGCTCGCGTACTTGACCGAGTTCTTGACCGAGAACGAGTTGTCGAGGTTGTCGTTGTCGAACGGGTGGCCGGCCAGGTTGTTGCCGAAGCCCGAGCCCGCTGCCGACAGCGGCGCGAGGTAGTCGACCATGGAGTCATACTGGCGGCCGAGGGTCACCGTGCCGTACTGGTTGCTTTGCAGACCGACGTACGCCTGACGGTTGAACAGCGTGTTGTTTTCCTTGAGGCTGCCGTTGTTCAGGTTGAAGCCGCTTTCCAACGTGAAGATGGCGTGCAGACCATTACCGAGGTCTTCGCTGCCGCGCAGGCCGAAGTACGTGTCCGAAACCGAGCCGCTGCCTTGTTGCCAGTTGCTGTGGCCAGCCTGGTTGTTCGTGTAGATGAGGCCTGCGTCCAGCGTGCCGTACAGGGTAACGCTGCTTTGCGCGTGGGCGGTTGCTGCGAAGGCGCCGAGAATGCCCGCGGCGATAAGGGTTTTTTTCATGCTTTATTACTCCGAGACTTTGCGTGGAGACCGTAATACGGAACACGCGCTGCAATGCGTGCCGTCGATCCGGAGCGAAGTGTATTACTGATAATCGCCGGGTTACTTTCGTCTCGCGCAACAATGCTTTCCAGAAAACGGAATAGACGGATTAACGTCGCTAAGTATTTTGGTTTTAAAGGGTTTTTTGAATTCGGCGTGCGCCGGGCGAGGTGTTGTCAATTGTCGCATTGTTGCAGTAGTGCGACGGTGACAGCCAGAAGTCAGCCGGGTTAACCCGTTGAAAACCGTTTCCGCGGGCTTTTGCAAGCCTCGATTAGTGCGATTTTTGGAAAGGTACTCTTCCACTGGATGGGCTCGCGTCGGCGAGTGACTGCTTATAGAATTTGTCTCAACCCTCGACCAAGGGTTGTCTTTTTCATCTGTTTTCAGCGGCCTTCGGGCCGCTTTTTTTTTGCCTTTAAACAAGGTGGAATCGTTCAGTTTAATAATCGTCAATGAATTGTTTCGTAGATCGATATCGAATTAAATTGAACTTTTCCATATTCGCACGATAAGGCGCCTTTTTTTGTCCATTGGTTATAGGCGTGCGCGTGGCCGATTTTGCGGCGGCGCGCCTGGGTAAAATGGAGGTTTGCGCCGCAGGTTCGATGCGGCGCCCGACGAACCCGAACCCTCTCTCAATGACCGATACGCCTCTCACCGAACCCGACGCGGACAGCGCGTCCGAAGCGCTGCACGAAGACCGCCTGTGGCGCGACAACGGCTGGACCGCACGCATCAAGAAGAATGAAGACGACGACGGCTGGGCTGTCGAGATGATCAAGGACGGCGAGGCCGAGCCCGCGCTGGTGGGCCCGTGGACGATGGGCCGCGACAAGAAGAATCCGAAGCCGCTGGACACGGGCGCATTCAACACGCTCGTGAAGACGGCTTCGGAAGTGCTGCGCCGGCATGAGCAGCAACTGCACGCGCAGTTGCACAAACGGATGGCGGTGGAGTCCGGCGACGCCACCATCGAAGTCACGCTCGACATCGTCCCCGACGAGGACGATCCCTATGCGCTACTCACAGCGTTCGATTCCTTCGGCGAGCAGCTCGCGCAAGTGAAGGTCGCGCCGAACTTCAAGTTCAGCAGGGCGAGCGCGGCGTCGTGGGTCGAGAACGAGTTTCGTCGGCCGGGCTGACGCCGCTTATCTCTACAGTTAGCGGCTCAGGCGGACGCGGACTTCTTCAGCTCCGTCTTGATGCGCTCGGCCAGCGCGCGCAGCTCGTCGAGATCGGCGCGTTCGGCTGCGTGGATCTTCAACGGAATGCCGTCGTAACGCGGAATCACGTGAAAGTGCACGTGCGGCACGGTCTGGCCGGACGCCGCGCCGTTCAGTTGCGCGATCATCATTCCCGGCGGGTTGAGCGCCGCTTTCACGGCAATCGCGACCTTGCGCGCGGTGCGGATCGCGGCGGCCGCCGCGTCTTCCGACAGTTCGAACAGCTCGGCGGCGGGCTCCTTCGGCAGAACCAGTACGTGGCCTTCGGCCTGCGGCATGATGTCCATCATCGCAACGGTGTGCTCGTCTTCATAGATACGGATGGACGGCAATTCGTCACGCAGGATGCGGGCAAACGGGTTCTGCTGATCGTAGGGCATGAAAGGCTCCGGTGGTCAGGCGCATTGGCCTTGCGTCGAAGGCCGTGCATGAATGGTCCGGGGATTTTAGCCGACGCGCTTTCATGCAATGTGTGGGGCGCGCGCGAATGTCGGTGCATCGATCGGCAACGCGGGTCGAACTTCCTTTGGTGGCAAGCACTTGCGTGTGGTGTGCTCAGCTTGTCCACATCCTTGTGAACAAAATCTGTGGACAAGCCGGATGCGGTTCGCCTGGCTTACGCGTTTGCCTGCTGGATGCAGCGCGTTTAAGTCCAGTCGCATCAAGCACTTGCCGATCTCGTGCGCAGGATACTCACAGGCTTGTGAACAAAATCTGTGGACAACCTTGGGGCGTGTCCGCACGCCGGAGAAGCGTCTGTGAGCGACGCGACGTGGATGCATCGAGTGCAATCCGAGTTGCGTCAATGACTTGCGTCGGTCTTGCTCAGGTTACTCACAGGCTTGTCACCAAAAACTGTGGACAAGAACGCAGGCTCGCGCGCGTCAAAAGCCGTCGATCAGCGAATGCATGCGCCCTCGCATGCACGACACACATTCCGAGCCACATCAATGACTTGGCGCGTCCGTGCGCAGGATACTCACAGGCTTACCCACGAAAAGTGTTGATAACTCATGTGCCCGCGTCGCTGCCAGTGAACGTGCTCAACTGCGCTTGCAGAAAATCGCCGTCACATGCGGCGCGACATGATGAACGATGGCCGTGCTGCCCGCGGCGGTGACGGCTGTCTGAACCTTCTCGTCGCTGCCCCAGACGACGGCGCCGTAAGCCGACTTCGCGAGCGGCTCGCCGCTGCCGACGCGAAAGATCGGATCGTCCTGCTCGTAGCCGACGACAGCGAACACGCTGAAGCCATACGCATCCAGATTCGCGCCGCGCACGGGTCGGAACGCGTTGATCGAATTGCTCTCGACGCGCATCGGTTTCGGATCGATCAGTTGTTGCGCGGCGAGATCGGCGATGAACTTGTGCGCCGATTGGTCGCATGCAAGGGCGGCATCGAGCGATGCGGCGTTCGCGGCGAGCGGCGACGCCGAAAGCAGCATGGCGATGAGGGCAGAGCGGACAAAAAGCTGTTTCATGTTTTTGAACGACATCCGCTGGGGCGCGGATGGACAGAGAGGCGAAAAAAGCGCGAAGTACCGCGACGATCGACGACAAACAGGCCGCGAAAGGGATCGAAAGACCCGGTAACATCGGCACGACCGGCGTGCACTCTACCTGCGTTCGGAAAAACATGCTGTCAGGTCGAGCACGAGTAGGTCTTTGAAAAGCAACAGAATTGTGCGCGACTAAGGCAAGAAAATGCGATCCCGTATATATTTCCGGGTTATGACTTCGCAATCACACCCTCCCCGGAACGTTCCGCCGCCCAGGATGTGGGACGCCCGGCTCGCCCGGCGGCTCATCATGCCGCTCGTGGACACGCCCGTTACGCCCAATCACCTGACGACGGTACGCCTGCTGATCGGTCTCGCAGGCGGTCTGGCACTGGCGCGCGGCGGTTTCGCGTGGACCAACGTCGGCGCGTTTCTGATCGTGCTGTCCAACTTCGTCGATCACACTGACGGCGAGCTCGCGCGCGTCAGCGGCAAGACGAGCCGCATCGGTCATTTTTACGACCTCGCATGTGACGCGCTCGTGACGGTGCTGCTGTTCGGCGGCATGGGCTATGGCATGACGTCGGCGCAGGTCGGCAATCTGATCGGGCTGGCCGTGCCGCCGTTCCTGCTTGGTACTATTGCGGGCATCGCGGTCGCGCTGATTTTCTTCCTGCGCATGCGCATCGAGGAAATGGCGGGCAAGACGGGTACGAAGCAAGCCTCCGTCGGCGGCTTCGAAACCGAGGATGTGCTTTACCTGCTGCCGCTCGTCACGCTGACGGGTGGCGTCGCACCGTTTCTCGTGGCTGCGTCGATCGGCGCGCCGTTATTTGCTGCGTACGTGGTGATCGATTACCGGCGCGTCGTGCGTCGTACTCGCCCGGCGCAAAAAGACAGTCAAGCGTTGGTGAGTTGATGAGTGTGCCCGCAGAAGAAAACGTGATTACAAGCAATTCGATGGAACCCGCTGCCGGCCTCGCGCCGGCTTCTGCCGTTTCTGGGGCCGCTGCTTCGAGCGGCGTGCCTGATGCGGATCGCGCTGTCGCGAGCCGCGTCCGCACCTTCGACAACGCGCAGTTGCGCAAGGACTTCGACGACCAGAGCGCGTTTCTGTACCTCGAAGATTTCCTTGCGCCCGAAGTGACTGCACAACTGGTCGCCGCGGCGCGCGGGCTGCTGCCTGATGTGAACCGCAACTATCTGCCGGGCCACAAGCAGGGCGGCAGCGTCAGCCGCCATACGATCGATCGACTTGCGCCGTTCATTGCGCAGCTGTATCGCTCGAAGGAACTGATCGGCTTTCTGGAGAACCTGACGGGCGACAAGCTGCTGCTGTCGCCGGCCGACGATCCACACGCGTACGCGCTCTACTACTACACGAAGCCGGGCGACCATATCGGCTGGCACTACGACACGTCTTACTATGACGGCCGCCGCTATACGCTGCTGCTCGGCGTGATCGACGAATCGTCGTGCCGTCTCGACTACGAGCTGCACACGCGCGACCCGAACAAGGCGGACTTGCCGGGCTCGGTGCAGATTCCGCCGGGCGGCCTCGTGTTCTTCGACGGCGACAAGCTGCGCCACCGCATCACGCCCGCGCTCGAAAACGAAATGCGCGTCTCGCTGACGTTCGAATACGTCACGGATCCGAACATGCGCCCGTGGCGCCGCGTGATTTCGAACTTCAAGGACGCGATTGCGTACTTTGGCTTCCGTCAGGTGTTCAGCCAGTTCGCGCGCCGTAACGCCAAAGGAGAGGGCGCGTGACGCGTGCCGCCGTCATCCTGCTGACGATCGGCGGCGGGCTGTTCGTCGCGTTACTCGCATGGCAGGGCTTCGGCTCGGTCGTCTCGACGTTGATGGCGGCCGGCTGGGGTCTCGCCGTCGTCGCCGCGTTCCATCTGTTGCCGCTCGTGCTCGATGCAGGCGCGATCTCCGTGATGTTCGACCGACGCCGCAAGGAAGTCACCGAACTCGACGCGGTGTTCGCGCGATGGATCGGCGAATCGGTAAACAGCCTGTTGCCGGCTGGTCAGATCGGCGGGCCCGTGATGATGGTGCGTCAGTTGTCGCAACGCGGCTTGCGCATGCGCGACGCCGCGGCTGCGATCACCGTCAGCACCACGTTGCAGGCGCTTGCGCAGATCGTCTTCGCGATGCTTGGCCTGCTGCTGTTCGGCGCGTCGGCCGCGCATGGCGCGATGCAAGACTTGCAGACGGCTGCGCTGATTGCAACGGGCGTGCTGGCGGCGATGATCGTCGGCTTTTATATGGCGCAGCGGCGCGGCCTGTTTGGCAAGGCACTGCGCGTCGTGTCGAAGGTGTTCGGCAAGCGCGACTGGTCGGCACTGACCACGCGTGCCGATGCCGTCGATGTCGCCGTGCGCGAACTGTATGACCAGCGCGGCAAGGTTGCGGCGAGCTTCGCACTGAGCCTCGCGGGCTGGATCATCGGCACGGTGGAAGTGTGGCTGGCGCTGCGCTTTCTTGGTCATCCCGTTGGCTGGGTCGATGCGTTGCTGCTCGAGAGTCTCGGCCAGGCGATACGCGGCGCGGCTTTCGCGATTCCCGGCTCGCTGGGCATCCAGGAAGGCGGCTATCTGCTGCTGGCGCCGTTGGTCGGCCTGCCGCCCGAGGCGGCGCTGGCGTTGTCGCTGGTGAAGCGCGCACGCGAGTTGCTGCTGGGTCTGCCCGGTCTGCTTTATCTGCATTTCAGCGAACGTAGCTGGCAGCGGCGGCGCGATTCGCGTCTGCCTGCTGTCGATTGATTTTTTTAGAAAGGACCGCGAATGCGCGCCATCATTCTTGCTGCAGGTCTTGGCCTGCGTCTCCAGCAACCTGTCGGAGAACAGTTTCCCAAATGCCTGCTGCGTTTCGACGGCGTGACCCTGCTCGAGCGTCATTTGCAGATGCTCGACGCAGCGGGCGTCACGGACGTCGTGCTGGCGCTCGGCTTTCAGCCGGAACTGGTCGAAGCTGAACTTGAGCGGATTCAGTGGCCGCACAAGGTCGAGATCAAGCTGAACCCGCGTTTTGACCTTGGCAGTGTGCTGACGGTGCATACCGTCGCGGATGCGGTGACGGGCGGCGGCGACGTGCTGGTGATGGATGCTGACGTGCTGTATGACGAGCGTATCTTGAGCGCGCTCGTCGCGGGCGAGCATGTAAACCGTTTGTTGATCGATCGTGACTTCGAGGCAGGCGATGAGCCTGTCAAGTTGTGTCTGAAGGATGGCGTGCCGGTTGAGTTGCGTAAGCAACTGGCTGTGGGGCTCGAGTACGACACGATTGGCGAGTCGGTTGGGTTCTTCCGGCTGCGGGAAGAGACGGCAAAGCGATTTGCCGAGATCGTGGCGGGGTATGTCGATAGCGGGCGCGCGAATATGCCTCATGAAGAGGCTGTGCGGGATTTGCTGCTCGAGCGGAGTCATGTGTTTGATACGGCGGATGTCACCGGCGCGCCGTGGATCGAGATTGATTTTCCGAATGATGTTAAGCGGGCGGCGGCTGAGATTCTTCCGATGTTGCAGCCGATGGTGGGTGCTGCGCGGTAAGGGTTTGGGTTTGCCTGGGTTTTTGCTGGCATCCGCGTGATGTTATTGGTCTGCACGCGTTGCCCCTGTGCGGGGCGGCACCTACTTTTCTTTGCCGCCGCAAAGAAAAGTAGGCAAAAGAAAGCGGCTCACACCGCCAGTGCTACTTCCTGCCTGAGGGCCCCCAACCGGTCCTACACCTCACACTGCATCGCGCTGGCCGACGTCCGTTGCCAACGCTTCGAACGGATGCCTCAGCCGCTTCAGACACCCGCACAAGGGCGAGCGACAGCGAGCGGTTCGTGCCGCCCAGGTGGCAAACGATGTGTAGGCATTCGCGCCATAGGCGCATTACTCCGGACTGTGTAGCAGGATTGGTATTTCTGGTAAGCGCGCTGATCTGTACGGTGCGACAACCTGCACACCGTTTGCCACCTGGGCGGCGGCGGACTATCTGGCACGGCGTGCTGTGATGCGGGTGCGTGAGGTGGGTGAGGCGTACGGAGAGAACGTTGGCAACGAACGCGAACCAAGGCGTTGCCGTTTGAAGCGTAAGACCCGTTGGGGGCCCTCAGGCAAACACTAGAACTGGCGGTGTGAGCCGCTTTCTTTTGCCTACTTTTCTTTGCGGCGGCAAAGAAAAGTAGGTGCCGCCCCGCACAGGGGCAACGCTTGAAGCACGCTAACAAACCGCGGATGCCATCGCCGCCGCGCCCAGAACAACCAACCCGCCCACGCACCACAAAAACCCAACCAACCCCCAACAGCGTCGCAGACAAAAAAACACCAAAACACCATGCCTCTGGCAATCGGCACCTTCATCGTGCCCCTCATCGTCGCCTGCGCGATGTTCATGGAGAACGTGGACTCGACAGTCCTCGTCACGTCACTACCCGTGCTGGCCCGGGACCTGGGCCACGACCCAATCACACTGAAACTCGCCATCACGGCCTACGTGATCGGCCTCGGTGTCTTCATCCCCGTGTGCGGCTGGGTAGCCGACCGCTACGGCCCACGCTCCGTATTTCGCACGGCAATCGGCATCTTCATGGCCGGCTCGCTGATGGCGGCTGCCTCGACGAATCTGCCGCTCTTCGTCGCCGCGCGTTTCGTGCAGGGCATCGGCGGCGCAATGATGGTGCCCGTCGGGCGCATCATCATCTTCAGGTCGGTGCCGAAGTCGGACTTCATCCGCGCCGTCAACTATCTGACCGTGCCCGCGCTGCTCGGGCCCGTCGTCGGGCCGCCGCTCGGCGGCTTCATCACGACCTATCTGCATTGGCGGCTGATCTTCATCGTCAACATTCCGATCGGCCTGTTCGGCATTTGGCTCACGAACCGACACATCGCCAACATGCGCGAAGCGCATCCCGGACCGCTCGACTGGACCGGTTTCGTACTGTCGGCGAGCGGCGCGTCGCTGTTCATGCTCGGCTTGTCGCTGGTCGGCGGCGAACTGGTATCGGACCGACTATCGACGGCGATGTGCGTGCTCGGCGCCGCGTTGCTGCTCGTCTACTGGCGCTACGCGAGCCGCGTCGAACGGCCGGTGCTCGATCTCAGGCTGCTGCGCATCCCGAGTTTTCACGCGAGCGTCGCAGGTGGCTCGCTGTTCCGGATCGGCCTGGGGGCCGTGCCGTTCCTGTTGCCGCTCGCGTTGCAGGAAGGGCTCGGCATGACGCCGTTCGCGGCGGGCACGATCACCTGCGCATCGGCGTTTGGCTCGATCTTCATGAAGACGATCGCGTCGTCGGTGCTCGCGCGCTTCGGCTTTCGACGCGTGCTGATGTTCAACGCGGTGCTGGCCGGTTGCGCGATCGCGAGTTATGGTCTGTTCGGTCCAGGAACGCCGCACGCTGTGATCTGGTTCGTCGTGCTGTTCGGCGGCGTGTTCCCGTCGTTGCAGTTCACGTCGCTGAACTCGCTCGCCTACGCTGACATTCCAAGCCGCGATGTGGGCCGCGCGACGAGCGTCGCGAGCGTGGTGCAACAGATTTCACTCGGTCTCGGCGTGACGATCGCGGGCATCGTGCTGCAGATCTCGCACAACGTGCAAGGGCATCCCACCATCGTGTGGAGTGACTTCTGGCCCGCGTTCCTGGTGGTCGGCCTGTTCTCGCTCGCGTCGATTCCCGTGACGGCAAAGCTGCCGCACAACAGCGGCGAAGAGCTCGCGCGCGGCGGAAGAGGGAAAGCGTGACGCGCTCCTTTGCGAACGTCACGCGTCAGCGCAAAACGCTTTAGACCGCTTCGCGAACCGCGCGCAGGAACTGCTGCGTGCGTTCGTGCTGCGGCGATGTGAAGAATTGCTGCGGCGGTCCCTGCTCGATGATCTTGCCTTGCGAGAAGAAGCACACGCGGTCGGCAAATTCACGCGCGAAACCCATCTGGTGCGTCACCATCAGCATCGTCAGGTTGTGTTCTTCGCCGAGCCGGCGGATCACGTTCAGCACTTCTCCGCATAGCTCGGGATCGAGCGCGGACGTCACTTCGTCGAACAGCATCACCTTCGGGCGCATTGCCAATGCGCGCGCAATCGCTACGCGCTGCTGCTGACCGCCCGACAACTGCGACGGATAGTGATTGCACTTGTCCGCGAGACCCACCAGCGAAAGCAACTCGCGCGCACGTTCCGTTGCTTCCTTGCGCGACAGGCCGAGCACCTGCATCGGCGCTTCGATCGTATTGGCGAGGGCTGTCATGTGCGGGAACAGGTTGAAGCTCTGGAACACCATGCCGATCTTGCTGCGCACGCGGCGCAGATGCGCGAGCGAGGCAGGCACGAGCACGCCGTTCTTGCGCATGTGGGTGAGCGGTTCGCCGTCCACTTCGATCATGCCGCTCGTCAGCGGATCGAGCGTCATCAGCACGCGCAATAGCGTCGACTTGCCCGAGCCGCTGGGCCCGATGATCGCCACCTTCTCGTTCGGCGCGATTTCCAGATCGAGTTCGTCGAGCACGGTGAGCGCGCCGTAGCGCTTCGTCACGCCGGCGAACCGGACCATCGGCTGTTCGCCAATCGGGTTCGATGTTTCGCTCAACGCGGCAACGGGGTCTCGCTTCATCTCTTTCTCCATCACGGGGGACTCGGACTGCAAAGGGGTGTCGTGTGTTTTCATGGCAGCCTCAGGCGGAATTCCAGCTGCCGCACGAGTTGGGCGAACGTTACGCTGATGACGAGGAAGAACAAACCCGCGAGCGTGATCGGCTCCAGGTAGCGGAACGTTTCCGAGCCGACGTTCTTCGCCTGCTGCATGAGTTCGACCACGGTGATGGCCGATAGCACGGGCGTGTCCTTGAACATCGCGACGAGATAATTGCCGAGCGCGGGAATGATGGGCCGCACGGCCTGCGGCAGAATCACACCGCTATACGTGCGCCATGGCGACAGCGACAACGCGCACGCCGCTTCCCACTGGCCACGCGCAACGCCGTTCAAACCCGCGCGATACACCTCCGACGTGTAGCACGCATAATGCAGCGCGATACCGATCGTGCCAGCCATAAGCGCCGACATCGTGATGCCGTATGCCGGCAGCACATAGAACAGCACGTAGACCTGGATCAGCAGCGGCGTGCTGCGGATGAATTCGACGATGAACCCGACCGTACGCGACACGGCCTTGATCGGACTGCGCCGCAGGATCGCGAGCACGAGGCCGAGTACCAGCGCAATCGCAAAGCCGACCAGCGTGATCAGGATCGTGTAGATAGACGCGCGCGCAAGGTCAGGCAGGATATGCGCGGCGTACTGCAGATCGAAGAAGTGATTCATTACGCCGCCTTTTGCGTGATCTGACGCGAACTGTGCGCGATGATGCCGTGGCTCATGCGCCGCTCGAAATGACGCATCAGCGTGACGAGCAATTGCGCGAGCACGAAGTAGATGACGAGCGTGAGGCAGAAGATCTCCGCTGTCTTGAACGTTGCCTCGTCGAGCTGGCGCGCGCGGAACGTGAGATCCGACAGCGTGATCAGCGAGACGAGCGAGGTGCCCTTCAACAGCTCGATCATCAGGTTGGTCGCGGGCGGTAGCGCGTTGATCATCGCCTGCGGCAGGATGATGCGGCGCATGCGCGAGAAGGCCGACATGTTCAGCGCGACGGCTGCTTCGAACTGGCCCCCCGGCACCGAGCGCAGCGCGCCGCGCAGAATCTCCGAGCCGTACGCGCCGTAGTGCAGGCCAAGGCCTACGATAGCCACGGTGAAAGGCGTCAGTTCGATCCGGAACGGCGGCAGCGGCAGCACGAAGAAAAACCAGAACAACTGCACGAGCAGCGACGTGCCGCGAAAGACTTCGACATACACGTTCCCGACCCAGCGCAACGGCGCCCATGTCGCGAGCTTTGCAGCCGTGGCGACGAAGGCCATGGCGATGGCGAGCAGCGTGCCGAGCGCGGCAATCTCGATGGTCACGAGCGTGCCTTGCAGCAGCAGAGGAAACAGTTCACGCATGGCGGTTGCCTCGCTTGCATGATGGCGCACGAATGCGCCCGGGTTTAGATGCAGGAAGCAATCTCGGTGCCTCCCTGGCGTGCGCGATCCGCATTGCACCGCAAGCGATGTATGGCGTTTGCGGCGCGTGAGATTCGCGTGCCCCGCCCTGGGTTACGCATTCACCTTACGTACCCGCCGCGATGCATCACTGGCCGCAGATTTGCGCGGCTGTCTTGCTGGTCAGATTCGTTTTGTCGAAGCCGAAGGGTCCGACGGTGGCGAGATGATCGGGTGTGCCGAGCCATTGATGCAGTTGCTTGTTCACGGCATCGCGCAGATCGGTGTCTTCTGGACGGAACGCGAGCGCGCCGTAGCCCGTGTGGTTCGGATCGTCCTTGAAGAACGAGACGGTTTCGACCTGGCCTGCATCTTTCGATGCAAGCCCCTTCATCGTCAGCGCGGTACCGGCTGCAGCGTCGGCGCGGCGCGTACGCACTGCCTGCAACTGCGCTGTGGTGTCGGGCACTTGCAGCAATTGCGCGTCCTTGACGCCCGCATCGCGCGAATTGGCGACTTCGACGGCGCCTGCCATCACCGCGAGCTTGAGGTCCGGCTGCTTCGCGAGATCGCCATAGCTGTGCAGATTCTTCGGATTGCCCTTCATCACGAGCAGCGTGTCCTGGATCTGGTATTGCGGATCGGCGAACGCAACCTGCTTGCATCGCTCGGGCGTGATGTACATGCCCGCAGCGATGACGTCGAAGCGTCCTGCGCGCAGGCCCGGAATCAGCGAACCCCATTCCGTCAGCACGGCATCCACTTTCTTTACACCGAGCTTTTCGAAGATCTTGCGCGAGATTTCAGGCGACTCGCCCGTCACCTTGCCGTCCGGCTGCGTGTACGCGAACGGCGCTTCGTTCGCGTAACCGATGCGCACCTCGCCGGTGCGCTGGATGCGCTGCAACGTCGTTTCAGCCGACGCGAACTGGGTGTGCATGGCGAGGCTCGCTGCCGCGAGGCAGAGGGCGCCGAGCATGACTGACGTGCGCTTCGATTTCATGGCGATTCCGTATGAGGACGAAAAGGAGAGTGATGAATGGCGCAGTGCGGCGTGCGCCATGAACCCGGGAAAACCCGATGTGGCATGCACTTCCGGGGCGTTCGAGATGTCCCGTGATGCGACCCATGAACGCAGCATACAAAGCCATTTTTTTGTTGCGATTGCTCTAGGACAATAATTTTTGCAGCCTCTTTTGTCGCACTATGCATGGTGTCGGGCGCGCTGCATGAGCGGCTTTGCATGAGACGGGAGTCAGCGGTGATCGAGCAATGGCGGGAAGCGGTCGGCGCAGTACATGGCGTCGAATCGAAGTACAAGCGGCTGGTAAAGGCGATTGCGACGGATATCGAAAGCGAGTCGCTGCGCGCGGGCGCGCGCCTGCCGCCGCAGCGCGACGTCGCTTCCGGGCTGTCGATCAGCGTGCAGACCGTGACGAATGCATACAAGGAACTGGAGCGGCAGGGGTTGATTCGCTGCGAAGTGGGGCGGGGCAGCTTCGTCGCCGAACGCGTCACGGAGACGATGTCGAACTACATGCTCGATACGGCGGAGCGCTCTGTCATCGACTTTTCAATTGCACGGATCATCCATACGCCCGAGCACGACGCGATGTGGCGCAAGGTGTGCGCGACACTCTCGAAGATCGAAGACCAGCCGTGGATCCGCGCGTTCAGACCGATTGCGGGTTTCGAGCATCACCGCCAGGCGGGCATTGCGTGGCTGCAGACAATGGGCATGCCCGCTTCGATGGATACGATGCTCGTCACCAATGGCGCCGCGCACGGCATCTTTCTCGCGCTCGCGTCGCTGGTCGGTCCCGGCGATACGGTGCTATGCGAAAGCCTGACCGATCACGGCGTGATCGGCTCCGCGAACGTGCTGGGATTTACGCTGAAAGGACTCGAGATCGACGAGTACGGCATACACCCCGAGCATTTCGAAGAAATGTGCGACAGCGAGCGCATTACGGCGCTCGTCTGCACACCCACGCTGAACAATCCCACGGTCGCGATGATGCCGGAGTCGCGACGCCGTTCGATTGCGCGGATCGCGGAACGCTACGGTGTGTTCGTGATCGAGGACGACGTCTATGGGCCGTTGCCCGTATCACGCCCTGCGCCGATTTCGAGCCATATTCCGGACCTGTCGTTCTACTGCACGAGCATGTCGAAGTCGGTGTTGGCGGGCTTGCGCATCGGTTATTTGACGACGCCGCGCCGGCTCGCGCTGCGCGCCGAGAGCGTATTGCGCGTGAGCAGCTGGATGGCGACCTCGCCGATGGCGGAAGTGGCGACGCGCTGGATCAACGACGGCACGGCGGCGAGGCTCGTGGACATGCAGCGCGGGCGGCTGGCGATCCGTCAGGCGATCGCGCGAAAAATACTGGACCCGTATGTGCTCGGCTCGCATCCGCAAGGGCTGTCGGTATGGCTGCGCGTGCCCGATCACTGGCAGGCGGATCGGCTCGTGCGCGAGCTGCGCAACCGCAATATCGCCGTGACGTCGCCCGATCCGTTTCTCGTGCGCGGCGCGGATCGGCCCAATGCGGTGCGACTTTGCGTGGGCGCGGAAGTGAGCGACGAGGTCTATCAGGAAGCACTCGAAACAATGCGCGACGTGTTCGAGCAATACCCGCAGGTGCATGACTTTGGCTGAACGCGTAACCGCATGCGAACGGGCAAAACGAAATGTACCAGGACAATAGAAAACAATATTTAGAACATTAGACTGGCCGCACTGAGTCCGCTGCAGCCTGCGTCGAATCCTTGCGACGCGTGCCGCAGCGGTCGTGAACAGGTGCAAGGGCCGTCCATGTCCGAATTTTCGCTCGCCGATGTCTATGCCGCCCGACGGCGTATGGAGGGGCGCGTGCTGCGCACGCCGCTCGTCGAATCGCACGCCTTGTCGGCTGTTGCGAAGGCGCCCGTCTATCTGAAACTCGAAACCGTCCAGCCGACGGGCAGCTTCAAGCTGCGCGGCGCGACGAACGCGCTCGTGCGCCTTGCCGAAGCGGGATGCACACGTGTGGTCACGGCGTCGACGGGCAATCACGGGCGAGCCGTCGCGCACGCGGCGCGCGCGCTCGGCATCGAGGCGGCCGTGTGCATGTCGTCGCTGGTGCCGTCGAACAAGGTCGAGGCCGTGCGCGCGCTGGGTGCTCAGGCACACATCGTCGGCAAGAGTCAGGACGATGCGCAACATGAAGCGCAACGACTCGTACGCGAAGAAGGCTATGCGTACGTGCCGCCGTTCGATCATCTCGACGTGATCGCCGGGCAGGCGACCATTGGCATCGAGATCGCGGAAGACTTGCCCGGCGTCGCGCATATCGCGGTGCCGCTGTCGGGCGGCGGACTTTTTTCCGGTGTCGCGTTCGCCGCGAAGCAGATCGCGCCGAGCGTGCGCATGACGGGCGTGACGATGGAACGCGGCGCCGCGATGCACGCGAGTCTCGTGGCGGGCAAGCCCGTACTCGTCGATGAACTGGTGACGCTCGCAGACTCGCTGGGCGGCGGCATCGGGCTCGACAACCGGCATACGTTTTCTCTATCGCGCGAACTGATCGACGAGGTCGTATTGCTCGACGAGGCGTCGATTGTGCGCGGCATCGTGCACGCATATGAAGCCGAACATCTGGTGCTCGAAGGCGCTGCCGCAGTGGGCATCGCTGCGCTGCTCGCGGGGCGTCTCGGCAATGGGGCGGTTGAACACGGCCCGATCGTGCTGATCGTGACGGGCGCCAATATCGACATGAACCAGCATCGCCGCATCGTCGGTGCAGCCTGATACGGAGTGACGGATGACAGCCATTACCTTGCTCGGCGAAGCGCAACTCAGAGCACTCGTGCCACTCGACCTCGCCGCCGTCGATCAGATCGAATCCGCGTTTCTGGCGCTCGCCACGGAAGCCGTTGCGATGCCGCCGATCCTGCGGCTCGATTTGCCCGAGCATCGCGGCGAAGTCGATGTGAAGACCGCGTATCTGCCGCGCTTCGACAGCTTCGCGATCAAGGTCAGCCCCGGATTCTTCGACAACCCGAAGCTTGGACTGCCGAGTCTCAATGGATTGATGCTCGTGCTGTCGGCGAAAACGGGACTCACGGAAGCGGTGCTGCTCGATAACGGTTATCTGACGGCCGTGCGTACAGCGGCCGCGGGCGCCGTCGCGGCGCGCTGGCTTGCGAAACAGCACACGCCAAACGTTGCGTTGATCGGCGCAGGCGAACAGGCACGTCTGCAATTGCAGGCGCTCGCGATGGTGAGAAAGGTCGAGCGCGTGAAAGTGTGGGCGCGCAATCGCGCGAACGCCGAGCGATTCGCCGCCGACATGTCCGCGCAATTGCAGATCGCGTGCGAAGTGGCGCGCGACGTGCATCACGCGCTCGCCGAAGCGGACATCGCGATCACGACCACTCCCAGCACCGAGCCGCTGATTCACGCGGCCGACCTGCATCCGGGCCTGCACATCACGGCGATGGGTTCGGATGCGGAGCACAAGAACGAGATCGCGCCGCAAGCACTGGTGGCGGCGCGCTATGTGTGCGACCGCGTCGCGCAGACGCGCGTGCTCGGCGAGCTTCATCACGCCGTTGAAGCGGGCGTCGTCGACGCGAATGCACCGCATGCCGAACTCGGACAGATCATCGCAGGACAGGCCCAGGGCCGCACGAGTGACAGCGACATCACGCTATGCGACCTCACGGGCACGGGCGCGCAAGACACGGCCATTGCGACGCTTGCCGTCGCGCGTGCACGCGCGGCCAATGCAGGCACCCTTTTCCGCAACGACATGAAGCGCTGAGAGGAGACCATGTCAGATACACCTCAACTGGAGCGGGACGATGTGAAGCTGGCGGCACCCGTAGTTCGCTTGCCGTTCGATCGCAGTGAGTACGATGCGCGCATCGCGAAGACACGCCGCGCGATGGAGAAGGCCCAGATCGATCTGCTGATCGTGACGGACCCGACCAACATGGGATGGCTCACCGGTTACGACGGCTGGTCGTTCTATGTGCATCAGTGCGTGCTGCTCGCACTGGACGGCGAGCCCGTCTGGTATGGCCGTGGACAGGACGCGAACGGCGCGCTGCGCACGGCGTTCATGAAGCGCGAGAACATCGTCGGCTATCCGGATCATTATGTGCAGTCCACCGAGCGTCATCCGATGGACTATCTCGCGCGTGAAGTGATCGCTGCGCGCGGCTGGCAGGCACGCCGTATCGGCGTCGAAATGGATAACTACTATTTCAGCGCGGCCGCATTTGCATCGTTGCAGCGCAATCTGCCCAATGTGGCGTGGCGCGACGCGACGGCGCTCGTCAACTGGCAGCGCGCCGTGAAGTCGCCGCGTGAGATCGAATACATGCGCATTGCTGCGCGCATCGTCGAGAAGATGCATGCGCAGATCGTCGAGCGGATCGAGCCTGGCATGCGCAAGAGCGATCTCGTCGCGCAGATCTTCTCGGCCGGGATTACGGGTGTCGACGGGTATGGCGGTGACTATCCGGCAATCGTGCCGCTGCTGCCTACAGGCGCCGATGCCGCCGCGCCGCATCTCACATGGGACGACTCGCCTTTTGAAAAGAACGCGGGTACGTTCTTCGAAATCGCCGGGTGCTTCAAGCGTTATCACTGCCCGCAGTCGCGCACCGTCTATCTCGGCAAGCCGCCGACGCATTTCATCGATGCCGAAAAGGCCGTGGTTGAAGGCATCGAAATGGGTCTTGCTGCGGCGAAGCCCGGCAATACCTGCGAAGACATCGCGAATGCGTTTTTTGCCGTGCTGCGCAAATCGGGCATCGAGAAGAATAGCCGGTGCGGTTATCCCATCGGCGCGAGTTATCCGCCCGATTGGGGCGAGCGCACGATGAGCCTGCGTCCGGGGGACAAGACTGTCCTCGAACCCGGCATGACGTTTCACTTCATGCCGGGGCTGTGGCTCGACGACTGGGGACTCGAAATCACGGAAAGCATTCTGATTACCGAGTCGGGCGTCGAGACGTTTTGCAATACGCCGCGCAAGCTGTTCGTCAAGGAGTAAGGCAATGCGGGCTTCACCCATTTCCGCCACGATCGATTTCGAGGCCGACGGCGAACAGCATGGCTTCCTTAAGCTGCCGCATTCGCATGATGCATCCGCGTGGGGCGCCGTGATGATTCCCATCACGGTGATCCGCAATGGCGATGGGCCGACCGCCTTGCTGACGGGCGGCAATCACGGCGACGAGTACGAAGGTCCCATCGTGCTGTCGAAGCTCGCATCGACACTGAAGACGAGCGATGTGACGGGGCGCGTGATCATCGTGCCGTTCATGAACTATCCGGCGTTTCGCGCGGGCAGCCGCACGTCGCCCATCGATCGCGGCAATCTCAACCGCAGCTTTCCGGGCAAGCCGGACGGCACCGTCACAGAGAAGATTGCCGACTACTTTCAGCGCTACTTGCTGCCGCTCGCCGACTATGTGCTAGACCTGCATGCGGGTGGCCGCACGCTCGACTTCGTGCCGTTCGCCGCCGTTCATGTGTTGAAGGATGCGAAGCAGCAGGCGCGTTGCGAAGCGGCGATGCGTGCATTCGGCGCACCGTATTCGATGCGGATGCTGGAGCTGGATAGCGTCGGCTTGTTCGACACGGCTGTCGAAGAAGCGGGCAAGGTATTCGTCTCGACGGAACTGGGCGGCGGCGGCACCGCGACGGTGGCGAGCGTCGCTGTCGCCGAACGCGGCGTACGCGGCTTTCTTGCGGATGTGGGTGTGTTGTCGTTGCATGATGGCGATGATGTGGCGCCGCGCACGACGACCTTGCTCGATATGCCGGACGGTACTTGCTATACGACGAGCGAGCACGACGGGCTACTCGAGATGTGCAAGGACCTTGGCGACAGTGTCGAAGCGGGCGAAGTGATCGCGCGGGTTCACGACATGACGCGTACGGGCACCAAGGCTGTCGAATACCGCGCGCGGCGCGGCGGGTTGCTTGCTGCGCGGCATTTTCCGGGGCTCGTGCGGATTGGCGATACGGTGGCCGTGGTGGCTGATGTCGTAGAACGCGGTATTCGGGTATGAAACTCGATCGCTATGATCTTGCGATTCTTCGCATTCTTGCGCGAGATGGACGTATTACGAAGTCGCGGCTCGCGGAGGAAGTGAATCTGTCGATCTCACCTGCGTGGGAGCGGGTGAGGCGGCTCGAAGAGAGTGGCCTGATTCGTGGTTATCGGACGGATATCGACTGGACGAAGGCTTTTAAGGGTAGCAGGATTGTTGTTGAGGTGACCCTTGCCCGGCATACGGCGCATGATATGCGGCGGTTCGAGGAACGTGTGGGTTCTTCGTCTGAGGTGGTGCAGTGTTATGCCACCGGCGGTGGTGTCGATTACGTTTTGCACGTGGTGGCGCGGGATATCGATCACTATCAGCGGTTTATTGATTCGCTGCTTATCGATGAGGTCGGGATTGAGCGGTATTTTACTTATGTCGTGACTAAGGTCGTTAAGGAGACGGGTGAGTCGGTGCCCGACTGGGCTGATTTTGGGTGATGGTTCTCGTTTTTGACTTTGGTTTTGAATTTTGTTTTTTTTGCCGCTGTGCGGCTGGTTTGGTTTTTTGGGGGCTTGCGCTGGCGTCTGTGATTTGTGTTTTTGCTGGCATCCGCGTTTTGTTACTGGTGCTTCAAGCGTTGCCCCTGTGCGGGGCGGCACCTACTTTTCTTTGCCGCCGCAAAGAAAAGTAGGCAAAAGAAAGCGGCTCACACCGCCGAGCCTGTCCGCATTTTTGTGGGCGAGGCGGTTAAAGGAATCGTTAGCCGCGCGCCTGCGTAAACCGATCGCCAAACAGAATAGCAAACTGGTTCATGGCTGACTTCCAGTCGAAGGCTGATCGCAC
>Ga0207426_1000181_pt1 | contig 158308 bp, 147 predicted proteins | sample AraplaMF_Cvi_mMS_FD_184265 | JGI IMG/M metagenome (GOLD analysis project Ga0207426, IMG submission 184265) | Arabidopsis root microbial communities from the University of North Carolina, USA - plate scrape MF_Cvi_mMS (SPAdes) (version 2) | ecosystem: Host-associated > Plants > Roots >...
GCACGGGCCGCGCCAGCTCGGCCGGCCGCAGCGGCCCGTCCGGCCGGTCCAGCACCAAAGCGCGCATCGTGGAGAGATCAGACATCATCCATTCCTTTCGGTGGTGCCCGAAAGTTGGGCCATGCCGGATCGTTCGGGAATGAACGAGAATGTTCGAGATCCATGCAGTTCTGTATGATCGCTGCATGGAATGGAGCGACCTGAAGGTCTTCCTGGCGATCGCGCGGGCCGGCACGCTGGGCGCCGCGGCCCGGGCGCTGGGGCAGACCCAGCCGACGATGGGCCGGCGGCTGCGGACGCTGGAGCAGGCGGTCGGGCAGACGCTGTTCCAGCGCACTCGCGACGGCTTCGTGCTGACCGCCGAGGGCGAGGCGGTGCTCGCTCATGCCGAGCGGGTGGAGGAGGAGGCGATCGCCTTCGAGCGCCGCCTGGCCGGCCGGGGCGAGACGCTGGAGGGGATGCTGCGGGTCTCCGCCTCCGACTGGTTCGGCGCCCGGGTGCTGGCGCCCATTCTCGCCGGCTTCACCCGCACCCATCCCGGAATCGTGGTCGAGCTGGTGACCGATTCCCGGCTGTTCAGCCTGGCCCGGCGCGAGGCCGAGCTGGTGGTGCGCATCCGGCCCTTCGACGAGCCGGAGGTGGTGCAGCGCCGGCTGACCCATGTGTCCTATGCACTCTACGCCGCCGCCGGCACCCCGGAGCCGGGCGACGGCATGGGCTGCGCCCTGGTCACCATGGACACCGCCTTCGAGACCATGCCGGATGTCGGCTGGCTGACCCGGCAACTGCCCCAGGCCCGCGTCGCCTTCCGCAGCAACAGCCGCGAGGCCCAGGCCCGGGCCTGCGCCGCCGGGGCCGGCTTCGCCGTGCTGCCCCGGCCGCTGGGCGATGCCGAGCCGGGGCTGCAGCGGATCGACCTCGGCGAGCCGCCGCCGGGCCGCGACGTCTGGGTCGGCTTCCACCGCGACCTCCGCCGCCTGGCCCGCCTGCGGGCATTGCTGGACGCGCTGGTGGAGGGGGTGGCGGGGTAGGAAAAGCCGCTGAATCCCAACGAGTCCCCCTCCCCTCGCGGGGGGGCTAGGGGGAGGGGGTTTTCACCGCCTGGGCCGACCTGAATTCCGGCGATCCGGCTTGCCGTGCGGACCGTCCTTTACCCATTCGCGCGCGGACGCGCGCAGCCCCTCCCCCTGCCCCCCTCCCGCAAGGGGAGGGGAGACCATAAAGGAGAGGCGACGCGTAGGCCCCTCACCCCCGATAGATCGGCGCGCCCGAGGGTGAGCCGGTGGCGCCGCCGTCGACGAAGAGGTCGACGCCCTGGACGTAGCTGGAGTCATCCGAGGCCAGGAACAGCACGGCCTTCGCCACCTCGTCGGGCTCGCCGAAGCGGCCGGCCGGGATGCCGCGGCTGATGTGCTGCACCAGTGCCTTGCGGCCCTCCGGCGTCGGCGCCACGGCCGACCAGATGTCGGTGTCGGTCGCGCCGGGCGAGACCACGTTCACCCGGATGCCGCGCGGCGCCAGCTCCGACGCCAGCACCTTGCCCATCGACCGGATGCCGCCCTTGCTGGCGGCATAGGCCGACCAGCCGGCCGCGCCGAGCGCGCTGTGCACCGAGCTGGTGAGGATGATCGAGGCGCCGTCCTTGAGATGCGGCAGCGCCGCCTGCACCGCGAAGAACACGCCGGTCAGGTTGACGCGGACGATCTGCTCGAACTGCTCGAACGAGGTCTGACCGAGCGGGGTGGTGCCGCCGATGCCGGCATTGGCGAAGACGATGTCGAGCCGGCCAAAGCGGTCCACCGTCTCGGCCGCCGCCCGCTCCATCGCCGCGGCATCGGCGGTGTCGGCCTGCAGCGCCAGCACGGCATCGCCCAGCTCGCGCGCCGCGGCGTCCAGCGTCTCGCGGTTGCGGCCGGTGATCGCCACCTTGGCGCCCTCGGCCACGAACCGGCGGGCCGTCGCCAGGCCGATGCCGGCATTGCCGCCGGTGATCAGCGCAACCTTGTCCTGCAACCTCATCTCGGTCTCCTGCGATCCGGGCTGGCGGCGACGGCCGGTCGAGCCCATATTGTGGATGATGATTATCATCTCAACTAGGAAGATGATAAGCGTCATCCTGATTGTCAACGACCGGCCGAGGAGAAATTTGCCATGGGCCATTCGCGCCAGGACAAGGCGGCCAGCCATGACCGCATCGTTCGCATCGCCGCGGGCCGCTTCCGCGAGGCGGGGGTCGGCGCCCTCAGCGTCGCCGAGCTGATGCAGGAGGCCGGGCTGACCCATGGCGGCTTCTACCGCCATTTCGGCTCGCGCGACGACCTGGTAGCCGAAGCTCTGGAGGAGGCGCTGGACCAGAGCCGGGCGACCGTCGCCGCCGCGCGGGAGGCCGGCGCAGGCTACGCCGAGATCGTCGCCGAGTATCTGAGCCCGCAGCATCGCGACGCGCCCGGGCTGGGCTGCGCCGTGGCGGCCCTGGCCGGCGAGGCCGGGCGCCTGCAGGACCGGCCCCGCGAAGCCTTCACCCGGCACGTCGAGGCCAGTGCCGAGACCTTCCTGGCCCTGCTACAGGCGAAGAACCCGGCCGCCACCCGCGCAGACGCGCTGCTGGCGATCAGCGCCATGGCCGGCGCCGTGGCCCTGGCCCGCGCCGTGTCCGACCCGGCGCTGTCGGACGAGATCCTGCAGGGGGTCAGGGAGAAGTTGCAGGCGCTGGCCGGGCCGGACGCCTGATACCGGCGACCCGGCCAGCGACCGCCACGGCGGACCCGGAAGGGCGATCCGGTTTCACCGGGTACGCCCTTGCGCCAATATGGGCATATGCCCACGTTTGAAAATGATCACTGTGACGACAGGCACGATCGCCTGCGGTGATCGCCTCGCACGCGGCTGGAGACGCCAGATGATCGACACAGAATCATTGAGCCTGCTGGACGATCCGATCTGGACCGCCTTGACTTCGGGAAATCGAGCCCTCGCCCAGGGCGGGCCGCTGGCCTGGCGATACCCACCTGAAGTGGCGCCTTTCGCGGCCATCGTGGACAGGACGGACCCGTCCTTCGCGGCCCTGGCGAGCCTCGTGCCGGCCGATGGACGGGTCGCGCTCGTCACTGTCGATCAGCTTGCTCCGTCCGCCTCGCTATCGATCGCCTTGCAGGCGCCGCTCATCCAGATGCTGCTCGGCACGCCGGCCGCGGACGAGCGGCCGGGGCCCGAGCCCATCGTGCTCGGCGCGGCCGACGTGCCCGACATGCTGGATCTCGCCGGCCGGACACATCCTGGCCCCTTCGGTCCGCGGACGATCGAGTTCGGCCGCTATATCGGCCTTCGCGTCGACGGAGCGCTGGCCGCGATGGCCGGCGAACGGATGCGGTTCGACCGTTTCGTGGAGATCAGCGCCGTCTGCGTCGATCCAGATCACCGCGGCAAGGGCTTCGCGGCGTCTCTCGTGACGCGGCTCGCCCGGCGGCTTCAGGCGCAGGCCCTGACGCCGATCCTGCACGTCTTCGCCGACAATGCGAGCGCGATCGCGCTTTACGACAAGCTCGGCTTCGTCAAGCGCCGCACTCTCCACGTCACTGTCCTTGCGCACCCGAAGTAGAGTCGGCCGGCACAATATCCATCCCAGCGAGCGTCCGTTTGCGGGGGCGAATGCAATTGCGCTAGCCCCGCTCCGCCTCCGCCGGGGTCCTGGTGGTCAGCGACAAAGCGTGCACCCGGTCCTGCAACTCGGCCGCGAGCAGGTCGTAGACCAGGCGCTGGCGCTCGACCCTGGACTTGCCGGCAAAAGCGTCGGCCACGATCAGCACCCGGAAATGGCTTTCGCCGCGGCCGTCATGCCCGGCGTGGCCGGCATGGCGGTGGCTGTCGTCGATGATCTCGAGCTGGGCCGGGGCCAGCGCCTGCTCGATCTTGCGGCGCATGCTGTCGGCGATCTGCATCGGTCCTGTCCTCCATCCGGCTCCCGGTGATAGCAGAGGCGGCGCCGCGGCGGGAGGCTCGGCATCCTATATTCGCGTATGACGCAAGTCCCCATGCTGCGACACGAGGGCAGGGCAGATTTCCGCCGGCTCGGCTTGTCAGGCGAATGAGCCCTCCCCATACTCGGCAGCATGGCCACCGCCAACCGCAGAGAGTACCGGGCATTCGAGGAGCCGGCGCCGGCAACGCGCCGCTGCGACCACCCGGACTGTGCCTGCGCCGGGGAGTTCCGGGCGCCGAAATCGCGGCAGCATCTGAACGACTACTGGTGGTTCTGCCTGGAGCATGTGCGGGAATACAACCGCAGCTGGAACTACTACCAGGGCATGAGCGCCGACCAGATCGAGCGCGAAGCCCGGCGCGACACGGTGTGGGACCGGCCGACCTGGCCGATGGGCAGTTGGCGGGCCGAGCAGCGGCTGCGCAGCCGGATCTATCAGAGCTTCGCCGAAGGCGCGGGCGACAACCCGTTCCACGCCGGCCGCGAGGCGCAGGAGGAGGCGAAGCAGGGCCGCCCCCTGACCGAGCACGAGAGCGCGATGAAGACGCTCGAGCTGGCCCATCCCTTGGACCTGAAAACCCTCAAGGCCCGCTACAAGGCCCTTGTCAAACTGCATCACCCGGACGCCAATGGCGGAAGCCGCGACGCCGAGGAGAAGTTCAAGACCATCAACCACGCCTACAGCGTGCTGAAGGCCGGCTTCGCCTCCTGACCCGATACTCTGGAACTTGGACTTCGACTGGATCATGAGCGCTGACACCTCCACGACGCTGCCCGACATCAAGGTGTCCGTCCGGCAGACCTTCGGCATCGACAGCGACCTGCAGGTGCCCGCCTTCTCCTCGGCGACGCCGCATGTGCCGGATGTCGACAGCGCCTACCGCTTCGACCGCGACACCACCATGGCCATCCTGGCCGGCTTCGCCCACAACCGGCGGGTGATGATCCAGGGCTATCACGGCACCGGCAAGTCGACCCATATCGAGCAGGTCGCGGCCCGGCTGAACTGGCCCTGCGTGCGCGTCAACCTGGACAGCCACATCAGCCGCATCGACCTGGTCGGCAAGGACGCCATCGTCCTGCGCGACGGCAAGCAGGTGACCGAGTTCCGCGAGGGCATCCTGCCCTGGGCGCTGCAGAACCCCTGCGCCATCGTGTTCGACGAATACGACGCCGGCCGGCCGGACGTGATGTTCGTGATCCAGCGCGTGCTGGAGGTCGAAGGCAAGCTGACCCTCCTGGACCAGAACCGGGTGATCAAGCCGCACCCGGCCTTCCGCATCTTCTCCACCGCCAACACCGTCGGCCTGGGCGACACCACCGGCCTGTATCACGGCACCCAGCAGATCAACCAGGGCCAGATGGACCGCTGGTCGATCGTCGCCACGCTGAACTACCTGCCGCATGACGCCGAGGTCGAGATCGTGCTGGCCAAGGTGCCGGATTTCGACACGGAGGAAGGGCGCACCAAGATCAACGCCATGGTCCGCCTGGCCGACCTGACCCGCGCCGGCTTCATCGGCGGCGACATCTCGACCGTGATGTCGCCGCGCACGGTGATCACCTGGGCCGAGAATGCGCGCATCTTCGGCGATGTCGGCTTCGCCTTCCGCCTGACCTTCCTGAACAAGTGCGACGAGGTCGAGCGCTCGACCGTGGCCGAGTACTACCAGCGCTGCTTCGGCACCGAGCTGCCGGAAAGCGGCGTCCGCGCCCATCTGGCGTAAGGCGCGGTTCGTAGGGTTTGCTGTCATTGCCGGGCTTGACCCGGCAATCCAGAAGGTCTCGACAGCCTCTGGATGCCCGGGTCAAACCCGGGCATGACAGATGAAGGAAGAGCGGCGAAGGCCGCAGAGACGAAGCAGGCGATGCCCCAGGACGACAGCCCGATCGAGGTGTTCAAGCGCGCCACCACGGCGACGGTGCGGGCCATCGCCGAGCGGCCCGACATCACCGTGGCCTATTCCAGCGAGCCGGCCGGCGTCGCCGGCACCCGGGCGCGGCTGCCGCAGCCCTCGCGCCTCTTGACCTCGGCCGAGGTCGCCAAGGTGCGCGGCGCCGCCGACGCCGTGGCGCTGCGCCTGCGCCACCACAACACCAAGGTCCATGCCGCCCGCATGCCGCAGGGCGACGTCGCCCGCGCCGCCTTCGAGGCGCTGGAGCAGGCGCGCTGCGAGGCGATCGGTGCCACCCAGATGGCCGGCGTCGCCGGCAACCTGGCGGCGGCGCTGGACGACCGCTTCAAGCGCCAGGGGCTGGACCGGGTCACCGAGCGCGAGCAGGTGCCGCTGGCCGAGGCAGTGCGGCTGGCCGCGCGCGAGGCGATGACCGGCGAGAAGCCGCCGCCGAACGCCCGCCACGCCGCCGAGCTGTGGCGGTCCTGGCTGGAGAGCCGCATCGGCCGGTCGCTGCACGAGCTGGCCGACGCCATGGACGACCAGGAATCCTATGCCCGCTGCGCCAAGCACCTGCTGGCCGAGCTCGACGTCGAGATCGGCCAGGAGGACGAGACGCAGGAGGACGAGGACGGCGAGGACGACGACAAGGCCGATGGCGAGCAGCCGGAGGAGCAGGGCCGCGAGGGCGAGCAGGTCAGCGCCGAGGCCGATGACAGCGACAGCGACCCGGAGAGCGGCGACGAGACCGACGCCGAGGGCGCCCAGCAGGAGGAGGCGTCGGACGACGCCGACGAGTTCTCGACCGAGGACACCGAGTCGCCGGGCCAGCCCTGGCGCGACGACCAGACCGGCGCGCTGGACCCGCACGGCCTGAACTACAAGGCCTTCACCACCCAGTTCGACGAGATGGTGGCGGCCGAGGACCTGTGCGACGCCGACGAGCTGTCGCGGCTGCGGCTGATGCTGGACCAGCAGCTGCAGCACCTGCAGGGAGTGATCGCCAAGCTGGCCAACCGGCTGCAGCGCAAGCTGATGGCCAAGCAGACCCGGTCCTGGGACTTCGACCTGGAGGAGGGCATCCTCGACGCCGCCCGCCTCGCCCGCGTCGTGATCAACCCGCTGACGCCGCTGTCCTTCAAGATGGAGCAGGACACCGACTTCCGCGACACGGTGGTGACCCTGCTGATCGACAATTCCGGGTCGATGCGCGGCCGGCCGATCACCATCGCCGCGATCGCCGCCGACATCCTGGCGCGGACGCTGGAACGCTGCGGCGTCAAGGTCGAGATCCTGGGCTTCACCACCCGCGCCTGGAAGGGCGGCATGGCGCGCGAGCGCTGGATCCAGCAGAGCAAGCCGCAGAATCCCGGCCGGCTGAACGACCTGCGCCACATCATCTACAAATCCGCCGACGCGCCCTGGCGCCGGGCCCGCAAGAACCTCGGCCTGATGCTGCGCGAGGGCGTGCTGAAGGAGAACATCGACGGCGAGGCGCTGCTGTGGGCGCACAACCGCATCGTCGGCCGGCAGGAGCAGCGGCGCATCCTGATGGTGATCTCCGACGGCGCCCCGGTCGATGATTCGACCCTGTCGGTCAACCCCGGCAACTATCTCGAGCGGCACCTGAAGCAGGTGATCGAATACATCGAGCGCTGGTCGCCGGTGGAGCTGGTGGCGATCGGCATCGGCCATGACGTGACCCGCTACTACCGCCGGGCCGTCACCATCGTCGACGCCGAGCAGCTGGGCGGCACCATGATCGACAAGCTGGCCGAGCTGTTCGACGAGGAGCCGAAGAAGACGGGATCGCTGCGCCGGGCCGGCTGAGCTCAGCCGGACCGAGGCTTTCCGTCATCCGTTCGCGCCCATGCGCCCTGCCTTTGCCGCCACGTTTCCACACCGATGCCATAATAAAAGTGCTCTGATGGCATCGTGAAAAACACGGTATGATCCTTCCGAGCGAGGAAGACGTTCGCGGCATTGTCGCGATGTCGTCCTCGTGGGATTGGTGTTGTTCAAGAATCGGCGGCTCGACTAGCGGCGTATTTTCCTTTTCTAGGATATTTTGGAGCGCGGGAATGCCGGTGTTCCATGATCGACTTGCGGGTGGCACGCGGGCGGGGGTTGGCTTCGATCCGTCGCATCATAGGAAAGGGTCGGCGGCGTGACGGCGGGCGCGCAGGCGATCCTCCAGACCGTGCAGCGGATCTACGACGCTGCGATGGAGCCGCAGGACTGGCCGCACTGCCTGGACTCGGTGCGCGACCTGGTCGGCGGCTCGCACGCCGTGTTCACCACCACGACCGACGACCGGGTGCGGCTCTCCACCTGCTCCCGGATGGATGCGCTGCAGCATGGCGACCGCTGCGACCAGATCCTGCACAGCGACTTCTGGGCCGAGCAGATGCGGCGGTTTCCGACCGGCGCCACCCGCACCCAGTCGTCCATGGTGCCGGTCCGGGACTATGAGCGGACGGATTTCTACCAGCAGCTGATCCGGCCGATCGGCGGCGGCCTGGCGGCGGTGGCGGTGCCGTGGCGCGGCCCGTCCGGCTGGTCGGCGATCCGCGTCTGCCGGCCGCTGGACGAGCGCGATTTCGGCGCCGAGGAGCTGAACCGGCTGCAGGCCCTGGTGCCGCATCTGGCCAAGGCCGGCAAGCTGAACCGCAGGCTGGCCAGCGTCGACCCCTGCGCCACCGGCGCCCTGGCCGCGATCGACGCGCTGGGCCTCGGCCTGATCCTGCTGGACCGGCACGGCCGGCCGGCCTATCGCAACGAGCGCGCCGAGGCGCTGATCGCGGCGCGCGACGGGCTGCTGGCCGACGCCTACGGCATCGCCACCACCCTGCCGGCGCAGACCCGGGCGTTGCACCAGGCGATCACCGCGGCGATGCTGCTGGCCGGCGGCCCGGACACCGCCGATGACGCGCTGAACCGTGCCGCCGCCGCGCTGCTGCGCATCCCGGTGTCGCGGCGTCCCCCGAACGGGCCGCTGATCCTGACCGTGATCCCGGCCCCCGCGCCCGACCGCGGCGCGGTCCCCGGCGAGCCGGGCGCGGTGGCGGTGCTGATCTCCGACCCCGACCGGCGCAGCCGCATCGACACCGCCGGGCTGGCCAGCGCCTACGGCCTGACCCGGCGCGAATCCGACCTGGCGGCGCTGATCGCCGGCGGCCTCGGCCCCGCCGAGGCGGCGGAAAGCCTGGGCATCTCCATCGGCACCGCCCGCCACTATCTGAAGCAGGTGTTCGAGAAGACCGAGACGCACCGGCAGGCCGAGCTGGTGCGCCTGCTGCTGCACAGCTTCGCCGCCCCGGACATCGGCACCGCGGCGGAACGCTGAGCGGCCGGCTTGACCGGCCGGCCAGGATCGGGCCTGCTGCGCCCCTTCGAGTCAGGAGACGCGCGATGCCCGAACCGGTGCTGGAGACCGACCGGCTGATCCTGCGCCCGCCCCGGCGGGAGGATCTGGACGCCTGGGCCGAATGGGTCACCGATGCCGAGGCCATGCGTTTCCTTGGCGGCGTCGCCTCGCGCCCGCTCGCTTGGCGCTTCCTCGTCACCATGGCCGGGGCGTGGGCGATCCAGGGCTTCGGCAACTTCTCGGTGATCGAGAGGGCGACCGGGCGCTGGATCGGCCGCCTCGGTCCCTGGCAGCCGGAGGGCTGGCCGGGCACCGAGATCGGCTGGGGCCTATCCCGCGCCGCCTGGGGCAAGGGTTACGCCACCGAGGGCGCCGCGGCCACGATCGACTGGGCGTTCGACCGCCTCGGCTGGACCGAGGTGATCCACTGCATCGCGCCGGAGAACGAGCCGTCCAAGGCGGTGGCGCGCCGGCTGGGCTCGCGCTTCCGTGGCTTCGACCGGCTGCCGGCGCCGATCGATGCCAAGGTCGAGATCTGGGGCCAGACCCGCGAGGAATGGCGCGGCCGGGCGCAGCCCCGTTAGGGCGGCGCGACGGCCTTGCTCAGGCGGCGGGTGGTCGGCGCGAAGCCGGCCGCCGCGTAGCAGGCGACCGCCCCGGCATTGAACTCCCAGACGCCGAGCTCGAGGCTGGCGAGGCCGCGGCCGCGCGCCCAGTCCTCGGCATGGCGCAGCAGCAGCCCGGCGATGCCGCGGCGGCGCTGGCCCGGCATCACCACCAGATTGTCGATCTCAGCGATGCAGCGCTCCGGCCGGACCGGATTGGCCGCGACCGTCTTCTCGACCAGCGTGGCCAGGCCGGCCAGGGTGCCTCCATCCTCAGCGACCAGGATGGTGCTATCCGGCCCCGCGATCAGGCCGGCGATCAGCTCCGGGCTCCGCGCCGGGCCCTCCGGCTCGAGGAAGACATCGGGCCGGACCTCGCGGTGGAAGCGATCGAGCTCGGCGAACAGGGTGCAGAGCGCGGCGTGCTCGTCCGGGCGGGCCGGGCGGATGATGGGCATGTCGGGTCTCCTGCTGGCGCCGCGCGGCCCCGGAGACCCCATATGGAAATGCCGCCGGAACCGGCGGCATGGGATGGGCATGAAAGATCGTCCCCGCCGCCTCAGAAGGGCGGGGCACCGTATCGCGGAGCGGGATGAGGACGACGGATCATGCCGGCAGGCTATCGGCGGGCCGGGTCGCGGTCAATCGCGCGCTGCAGCGCCTCGGCGAGGACGGCGGCCGTCCGGTCCGGAGTCAGGCCGGCATTGTCGAGGACGAGGTCGGAGAAGGCGGAGTCGGCATAGCCTTCCGCATACATCTCGACGATGCGGTCGCGCTCCTCCGCCGACAGCGGCCGGCCGCCGCGATCGGCCAGGGCGATCTCCATCGGCGGCGCCAGCGTCGCCGTAAACAGCCGTGCTCCGCGCAGGCCCGCCGCCGCGGCCAGGCGGGCATGGTCCTGCGGCCGCAGCGGATAGGCGATCACCAGGTCGCCGGCCGCAGAGGCGATCAGCGCCTCGATCCGCGCCAGGGCGGCGGCGATGACGGTGTCGAGATCGGCATCGTCCGGCGCGCCGTGATCGTCGCCTTCGACGAAGGCGGCGCCGGGCAGCAGGGCGGCCAGGCGCCGTCCCACCGTCGACTTGCCGGCGTTGATCGGCCCGTTGATGCAGATGATGTCCATGGCCTGCAGCCCATCCGTTGCCCCACGGTGTTACCCTCTGCCGACCCGACGGCCAATTGCCTTGAGAATGCCCCCGAGATCCGCTACCGCCAGGACAGCGCCACGGGGATGCGGATGATCGGGGTTTTCGATTCGGGACATGGCGGGCTGACGGTGCTGCAGGCGCTGACCCGGCACCTGCCGCAGCAGCGCTTCCTCTATCTCGGCGACCATGGCCACGCTCCCTATGGCAACCGCGAGCCGGAGGAGATCTACCACCTGACCGTGGCGGCGGTGGAGCGGCTGTTCGGCCTGGGCTGCCGGCTGGTGGTCCTGGCCTGCAACACCGCCGCCGCCACCGGCCTGCGCCGGCTGCAGCAGACCTGGCTGCCCGATCACCATCCCGACCGGCGGGTGATCGGCGTGCTGGTGCCGATGGTGGAGGCGATCACCGGGGTGCCCTGGATGGCCGACATCCGCACCGGCCGGCACCGCGGCGAGCCGCGCACCGTCGCCATCTTCGCCACCCGCCACACGGTGCGGACCGGCGCCTTCGTCGAGGAGATCGGCAAGCGCGCGCCGGAGATCACGGTGGTGCAGCAGGCCTGCCCGGTGCTGGTGACGCTGATCGAGCGGGCGGCGCCGGAGGCGGTGCTGCGCCGTGCCGTGCGGCGCTATGCGGCGCTGCTGATGCGGCAGCTGCAGGGCGTGCCGCCGGATGCGGTGATCCTGGGCTGCACCCACTACCCGCTGGTCGCCGACCTGTTCGCCGAAGCCTTGCCGCAGGGGGTGGAGGTGCTGTCCCAGCCCGACATCACCGGCCGCAGCCTGAAGGCCTATCTGCAGCGGCACCCCGAATTCGACACCGCCGGCGGGGCCGAGGCATCGCCCCTGTTCTTCACCACCGGGGATGCCGAACAGGTCTCCGCCCTCGCCACCCGCTTCCATGGCCGCCCGGCACTGTTCCGGCCGATCGGGGCGGAAGCGCTGGCCGAAACGCGCTGACGGCTGGCGGGCAGCCGAGCTCGGGCGGCGAGCCAGCTGCCGGACAGGAGCTCAGCCGATCGACCGCGGCGTCAGGATGTCCTCGAGCCCGATCCGCCGCAGCAGCTCGGCGCGGACCCGGTCGGCGACGCCGTTGACGATCTCGGCGCCGTCTTGCGACGGGTCGATATGGACCCGGAACGGCCGCTTGCCGAAGGGCGTGCCGACCACCCGGACGATGGCGTCCGCCACCGCCTGCGGGTCGGCATCGGCCGGCTCCAGCGCGGCCAGGCCCTTGAAGGCGATCTCGCTGAAATCGGCGGTCGGGCCCTTCGCATATTCCTCCGCCCGCGCCGTGTCGGCCGGCTGGCCGGAATGGGCGAAGTGGTTGGTGCCCTTGGTGAAGGCGCCGGGAACGATGATCGTGGTCTCGATGCCCCAGCGCGCCAGCTCGCCGGCATAGCTGACCGCCAGCGCGTCCATCCCGGCCTTGGCGGCGAAATACGGCGCCAGATAGGGCGGGGTCCCGCCGCGCGAGCTGCTGGACGACACCCAGACCAGCAGCCCCTTGCCCTGCTTGCGCAGCTGCGGCAGGGCGGCGCGGTTGACCCGCTGCGTGCTCAGCACGTTGATGTCGTAGAGCTGGGCCAGCTGCTCCGGCGTGAAGGCCTCGGCCGGGCCGTAGACCATGTGGCCGGCATTGTGCAGGACGACATCGAGCCGGCCGTTGTCGGCGATGATCCGGGCGATCGCCGCATCGACCGAAGGCTGCGATGCGACGTCGAGCTCGACCGTGCGCAGGTCGACGCCGTGCTGCCCGGCATAGGCCTGGACCTCGGCCACCTGCGGCGCGTTGCGGCCGGCGGTGTCGCGCATGCTGGCATAGACGGTGTGGCCGGCATGGGCCAAAGCGCGGGCTGCCATCAGGCCGAAGCCGCTGGACGCGCCGGTGACGACGATGACGTTGCTCATGGCTCTATTTCCTCGGGATAGAAAACAGCAACGGAAGATTGGAGACCGTCCGAGACTGCGCTGGCGTGAGTCGGCTGGTGGTGGTTTCGAGAACCGGCGCGCAGCGGACGTTTGAGTCCGTGAGCACCGGAAGCGGAGAAACCGCCATCAGACGGCCGCGCCAGTAGCAGTATCGGATGGTCTCTCAGACCAGGCCGCCATTGGCGCGCAGCACCTGGCCGTTGACCCAGCCGCCCTCCGGACCGGCCAGGAAGGCCACGACACCGGCGATGTCTTCCGGCGTGCCCAGCCGCTCCAGCGGCGCGGCCTTGGCGAGGCGCTCGACCAGCTCCGGCGACTTGCCGTTGAAGAACAGGTCGGTGCCGGTCGGGCCCGGGGCCACGGCATTGACGCTGATGCCACGGCCACGCAGCTCCTTCGCCAGGATCCCGGTGAGGGCCTCGACCGCGGCCTTGGTCGCCGTGTAGGCGCCGTAGGTTTCCAGCCTGGTGCCGACGACGCTGGTCGAGAAATTGATGATCCGGCCGCCGTCGCGCAGCCGCTTGGCCGCCTCGCGCAGCACGTTGAAGGTGCCCTTCAGGTTGATCGCGACCGTCTTGTCGAACAGCGCGTCGTCGGTGTCGGCGATCCGCGCCAGCTGCATGATGCCGGCATTGTTCACCACCACGTCGACGCCGCCGAAAGCGGTCTCCGCCGCCTCGAACATGCGGCGCACCGCGGCGGGGTCGGCGACGTCGGCCTGGGCGGTCAGAGCCCGGCCGCCCGCTTGCTCGATCTTTCGGGCCAGGGCTTCGGCGGCCTCGGCATTGCCGGCATAGTTGACGACGACGGTGAAGCCGTCCCGGGCGAGCCGTTCGGCGATCGCGGCGCCGATGCCGCGGGAAGCGCCGGTGACGATCGCGACCTGGTTGTTCCGTTCGCTCATCTTGTCCTCCTCCCCGACCATCGTGTCGGTGACGGAAAGATGGACCTTATCAGTTTCCGGATAATCTGCTTTGATCTGGCATCATCGTTCGGAAATCAGGAACAGCTGTCATGGACCGGCTGGACGCGATGCGGCTGTTCCTGCGGGTGGTCGAGCGGCGCAGTTTCTCGATCGCGGCGCAGGATCTCGGCCTGCCGCGGTCGACCGCCACCGAAGGCGTCAAGCAGCTGGAGGCGCGGCTGGGCGTGCGGCTGCTGCAGCGCACCACCCGGCAGGTCCGCCCGACGCTGGACGGCGAGGCCTATTACCAGCGCTGCCTGTCGATCCTGGCGGATATCGAGGAGGCCGAGGCCGCCTTCACCGGGGCGAAGCCGAAAGGGCTGCTGCGGGTGAACGTGCACGGCATCCTGGCCCGGTCCTTCATGATGCCGGGCCTGCCGCGGTTCCTGGCGGATTACCCGGACATCCAACTGCATTTCGGCGAGGGCGACCGCTTCGTCGACCTGGTGCGCGAGGGCGTGGACTGCGTGCTGCGGGTCGGGCAGCCGGCCGACAGCTCGCTGGTCGGGCGGCGGATCGCGGTGCTGGCGGAGGGCACCTTCGCCAGCCCGGCCTATCTGGAGCGGTTCGGCCTGCCGCGGAGGCCGGGCGACCTCGACGGGCACCGCATGGTCGGCTTCCTGTCCTCCGCCACCGGCGCGCTGCTGCCGCTGGAGTTCACGGTCGACGGCGCCCGGCGCGAGGTGACTCTGCCGGTGACGGTGTCGGCGGCGGGCGCCGAGATCTACTTCGCCGCCGGCCGGCTGGGGCTGGGGCTGATCCAGCTGCCGCGCTACCGGCTGCTGGAGGACATGGCGGCCGGCACCATGGTCGAGGTGCTGGCCGACACGCCGCCCGCGCCCGCGCCGGTCTATGTGCTGTACCCGCACAGCCGGCAGCTGTCGCCCCGGGTCCGGGTGTTCATCGACTGGCTGGCGGCGGAGTTCGCCGCCCGGCTGCCGTCGGCCGAGGGCGGCTAGGGGCGGTCGGAGGCGGCTTACGCCGCCTCCTGGCCATCGATCAGCCCCATCGCCTGGTGCTCGAACAGCTCGCGATAATGGCCGCCCTCGCGCTTCACCAGCTCGGCATGGGTGCCCTGCTCGACGATCCGGCCGCGGTCGAACACCAGGATGCGGTCGACCTTCTGCACGGTCGACAGCCGGTGCGCGACGATGATCGTGGTGCGGCCGACGATCAGCTTCTCCACCGCCGCCTGAATCAGCGATTCCGACACGCTGTCCAGGCTGGACGTCGCCTCGTCCAGGATCAGGACCGGGGCGTCTGCCAGGATGGCGCGGGCCAAAGCGACGCGCTGGCGCTCGCCGCCCGACAGCTTCACCCCACGTTCACCGACCAGGGTGTCGTAGCCCTGCGGCAGGCGGGCGATGAAGTCATGGGCATAGGCCTGCCGCGCCGCGTCGACGATCTGCTCCATCGTCGCGTCGGGCCGGCCATAGGCGATGTTCTCCGCCAGCGTGCGGTGGAACAGCACCGGCTCCTGCGGCACCAGGGCGATCTGGCGGCGCAGGCTTTCCTGCGTCACCGCGGCGACGTCCTGGCCGTCGATGCGGATGGCGCCGCCGTTCAGGTCGTACAGGCGCTGCACCAGCTTGACGAAGGTGCTCTTGCCGCTGCCGGAATGGCCGACCAGCCCGATCCGCTCGCCCGGGGCGATGGTCAGGGTGAAGCCGTCATAGATCGGCTCCTTCTGCCCCTGGTAGCGGAAGGTGACGGCATCGAAGTCGATGCGGCCGGCCTCGACCGCGATCTCCGGCGCCGCCGGCCGGTCCTCGACCCCGAGCGGCTGGTCCATGAAGTCGACCAGCTCCTCCATGTCGTTGACCGCACGCTGCAGGTTGCGGACATGCATGCCGACGCCACGCAGATAGCCGTGGATCAGGGCATAGGTGCCGAGGATGTAGGTGATGTCGCCCGGCGTCGCCATGCCGCGGCCCCACAGCCACAGGCCGATGCCCAGCACCATGCCGTTCAGCGCCACCATCAGCAGGTTCTGGGTGGTGCCGGAGTTGGTGCCGCGATGCCAAGTGCGGATGGTGCGCTGGCGCCAGATCTCGACCGTACGGGCGATGAAGGCATCCTCGCGCCGCTCGGCGCCGAAGGTCTTCACCACCGCGTTGCAGCCGATCGAATCCGCCAGGTTGCCGCCCAGCTTCGAATCCATCTCATTGGCCAGCCGCGCCGCCGGAGCGACATAGCGCAGCACCAACACCAGGCTGACCAGCAGGAACACGGCGACGCCCACCGCCACCGCCGCCCCCATCATCGGCCAGCGCGCGGCCAGGAGCGCGGTGGCGCCGAGCAGCACCAGGATCGACGGCAGCAGCTCGACCAGGATCACGTCGTTCAGCAGGTCCATCGCCCAGGTGCCGCGGTTGATCTTGCGGACCGTGGCGCCGGCGAAGCTGTTGGCGTGCCAGTCGGTGGAGAAGCGCTGGACGCGCCAGAACGCCTCCTGCGTCATCGCCTGCATGACCCGCGTGGTCAGCCGGATGATGGCGCGGAACACCGTGTCGCGCAGCGCCACATAGACGATGCCGAGCCCGACGATGGTCAGCAGCGCCTGCAGCGCCGCGTCGTAGCCGCCGGGGCCGGAGGCGATGGCGTCGACCATGTGGCCGGCGAACACCGGCAGCACGACGTCGATGCCGGTCGAGGCCAGCACGCCGCCGACCGCGGCCGTGATCGGCAGCGGGTGACGGCGCCAATGGCCGTAGCTGAAGCGCAGCACGCGCAGCAGTGGATTCTGGTTGTTGGTCTGGTCTTTGGTCTGGTCTGACGCCACGGTCGTTCCGACACCGCCGAAGCGGCATCCTCCCGGCTGAACGGTTCAGGCGAATCGGCGAGGACGAGGCCCGGCGCCGACGGCGAACTGAGGGTTTCGGGGCGGGACGCCCGGGCGGTGCAGGCCCGTGGGCGTCCTCGGCGAGGGTCCGGCGGCCCCCGGGGCCAGACCAGCCGGGAGCGCGGAGGCGGACCTACCTAATGACGGAGGTCCGGGGAGCTGACGATGCGTGGCGATGTCACTGCAACTCCCCTCTGCCGTTGTTGGACGCCGTTCAACCCGCCGCGATGGACGGGAGGTTCTTGATACCAGCGACAGAATGTTTCGGCAAGCCGCGATGGGAAGACTGTCGGGCCAAACACGAAAAAGGGCCGCTCGCGCGGCCCTTTCCGGATGGATCGGCAAAAGAGAAAACTGGTGCTTACGGCTTCTTCGGCTTCTGGGCCGGAGCGGCCGTCTTGTCGGCCGGCGCCGCCGCGGTCTGGGTCTTCGCCCCGACCTCGTTGTAGCGCGTGTGCAGCATCTCGTATGTCTTGTTCAGATACTCGTCGAGCTGCTGCGGGTTGTACTTGACCACCTCGGCGAACTGATCCTGGCGCGCCAGGCAGTAAGCGGTCTGGGTCATCCGCTGCATGCGCTGGGATTCGTCGTTCGCCATCTTGGTGCGATAGGTGTCGAACAGGCGCTGACCGTTGCCCTTGCTGTACTTGCCCAGCAACCGGCCGAGCTTGTCCTGGGTGTCCAGGATGCGGTCGTCGTTGTTGACCACCCACTGGCTGAAGGTCCGGAAGATGATCGGATCCCTGAACTCTTCCTTGCAGCTCAGCCCGGTGACCATCATCTCGGTCTGCAGCTTGACCAGCAGGTCGTAGCGCACCTCGGTCGGCGTCAACTGCGCCTTCGGCGGCAGGTTCACCGGCTGGTAGTTGCCGACATCGGGGAACAGGCCCCCCGTCTGTGGCTTCGGCGGCGGTGCTTCCTGACACGCGGCCAAAACCATGGCGGCCAGTGCGGCCGCGGCAAAACCCTTCATCATCCTCATCGGTACCCCCGCAGATCCATCGCCCGCACTTTAGCGCAGAAGCCCCGCCGACAGAATTCGAAATGCTCCGCCGCACCGACTGGGCTTACAAGATGCTTCAACTCAGACCCATATCCCATTGTGATGTATCAGTAAAGCGCAATCAGTCCTGGCTCAGCTCCAGCGCTTCGGCGCCGAGCTCGGTCAGCTGCCAGGACGGATCGGCGGCATCGGGGTCGAGGCAGGCGACCAGCTTGGCCCGGCCGGTCTCGCGCAGGGTGGCGCGAACCCGCCAGAGCGGCAGGCCGGCGGCCTCGGCCAGCCTTGCCGCGCTGTGCGGGACGGCGAGCAGGGTCAGGCTGCGCTTCGCCACCTCGGTCAGCGTGCCGTCGGGGTTGATGCAGGCCATGGACCCGGATCAGCCCTTCACCTCGGTCTCGCAATACCAGAAGTCGGTGTAGGCATAGCCGCCCTTGGCCCGGGCCTCGGCATCCTCGATGGTGCGCGGCGCCGGCACGATCACCTTGCCGCCTGGGCGCCAGTCGGCCGGGGTCGCGACCTTGTGCTTGTCGGTGGTCTGCAGCGCGTCGACCAGGCGCAGGATCTCGTCGATGTTCCGGCCGGTGGTCAGCGGATAGTAGATCATGGCCCGCACCACGCCGGTCGGATCGATGACGAAGACGCAGCGGCTGGTCTCGGTGCCCGACTGCTCCGGCATGATCATGCCGTACAGCATCGCCACCTTGCGATCGCCGTCGGCGATCACCGGGAACGGGATCTTGGTGCCGAACAGCTCCTCGATCCGCCTGGTCCAGGCGAGATGGGCGTAGATGCTGTCGATCGACAGGCCCAGCAGCTCGACCCCGCGTTCCTTCAAGGCCGGGGCGATCCGGGCGAAGGCGACGAATTCGGTGGTGCAGACCGGAGTGAAATCGGCCGGGTGCGAGAAGAGCACGACCCAGCTGCCGCGGAAGTCCTCGAGCGCGAGGCGCCCATGGGTGGTCTCGGCTTCGAAGGGCGGGGCCACCTGCCCGAGGCGGGGCAGGCTGGGCAGGGGGGATGTCTCGGTCATGGCGGAACTCACTGCTGACAGCGGTGGCGACGGCGTCGTCAGAGGATAGTCCAGCCGGGCCGCGAGGGCCAACCGGCTGGTCCGGGGGGCACGGCGCGGTATAAGCTCGCGCCCGTGCCCGCCGGGCCGGCGGGCCAGCCGGAGGATCGAGATGAGACGAGGCATCTGCGCCGCGGCGGCGCTGCTTCTCACCCTCAGCGGCCCGGCCGTGGCCGAGATCGACGTGCTGCGCCGGGCGCCGGAGCTGATCCGGGCGGTCGACGCCAACGATGTCGACAAGGTTCGAACTCTGCTGCTGAGCGGGACGCCGCCGAACGCGACCGACGCCGGCGGCCGCACCCCGCTGGTGATCGCCGCCCGCGACGGCCGCGATGCCCTGGTGCGCGAGCTGCTGCGCTTCGGCGCCCAGCCGGACCAGGCCGATGCGCTGGGCAACACGCCGCTGTTCTGGGCGGCGGACACCGGCGATGCCGGCATCGTCAGGGCATTGCTGGACGGCAAGGCCAACCCGAACCGCGCCAACCGCCAGGGCATCACGCCGCTGATGGCGGCGGCCCGGGGCGGCAGCCTGCCGGCGGTGGAGGCGCTGCTGGCCGGAGGCGCCAAGCCGCAGCTGCGCGACTTCACCGGCCGCTCGGCCCTGGGCTGGGCGGAGGCCAGCCGGTCCCGCTCGATTGCGGCGCGGCTGCGGAAGGCCGGCGTGTCGGACTGAACCGACAGGAAGCGACGGACGGGGCGCGGTTGCGGTCCGCACCCCGTCCGTTTAGGAGTCCCGGTCGTCGAGGGGCAGCAATGACGACCGGGACCGAGACGGGGCCGTGGGGCGACCCCGTCTCACGGATGCTCCGCCTGGGGGAAGGCGGGCCCCGCTTCCGTTGCCGGCTGCTTGCGATCGCGCCAGGCGATCAGCCGGTAGAACATCGGGATGAAGAAGGTGGCGATGACGGTGGCGGCGAGCATGCCGCCGATCACGCCGGTGCCGATGGAATGGCGGCTGGCCGACCCGGCGCCGCTGGCGATGGCCAGCGGCAGGCAGCCCAGGATGAAGGCCAGCGAGGTCATGACGATCGGCCGGAAGCGCAGCTTCGCCGCCTCCAGCGCCGCGTCGAAGGCGCTCATCCCCTCCTCGCGCTTCAGCACCGCGAACTCGACGATCAGGATCGCGTTCTTGGCGGCGAGGCCGATCAAGGTGACCAGGCCGATCTGGAAGTAGACGTCGTTCTGCAGCCCGCGCAGCCATACCGCGACCAGCGCGCCGAACAGGGCGAAAGGCACGGCGGTCAGCACCGCCAGCGGCAGAGACCAGCGCTCGTACTGCGCCGCCAGGATCAGGAACACCATGACCAGGCCGAACAGCAGCGCCTGGTTGCCGGAGCCGCCGGTCGACTGCTCCTGGAAGGCCGAGCCGGTCCAGGCCAGCGCGTAGCCCTGGGGCAGCACCTCCCTGGCCAGCTGCTCCATCGCCGCGATCGACTGGCCGGAGGAGTAGCCGGGCGCCGGGCCGCCCATGATCTTGGCTGCCGGGAAGATGTTGAAGCGTTCGACCTGGTCGGGACCGACGACCCGCCGGCTCTTCACCAGCGCGTCGATCGGGATCATGGCGCCGCTGTCGGCGCGGACAAAGACCTGCTTCAGATCCTCCGGCCGCTGCCGGAAGCTGCCCTCCGACGCCAGGCTGACCCGGTAGTTGCGGCCGTACAGCGTGAAGTCGTTGACATAGAGGCTGCCGAAGGTGGCCTGCATGGCCTCGAAGATCGACGAGATCGGCACGCCCAGCGCCCGCGCCTTCTCACGGTCGACATCGAGCTTGTATTGCGGGATGGCGATGTTGAACTGGGAGCGAACGCCGGCCAGGTCCGGCCGCTTGGCCGCGGCCTCGACCAGCTTCTGAGTGGCCGCGGCCAGGGCCGGATAGCCGGCGCCGGTGCGGTCCTGGACATAGGCCTCGAAGCCGCCGGTCGTGCTCATGCCCATGATCGGCGGCGGGTTGAAGGCCAGCACCATGGCGTCCTTGATGCCGGCGTTCATGCCCATGAACGGCCCTGGCAGGTTGCGCGCGTCGAGCGCCGGATCGGTGCGCTGCGACCAGTCCTTCAGCGGCACGAAGACGACGCCGCCATAGGTCTTCTGCGCCGCCGACAGCAGGTCGAAGCCGGGCACGTCGATGCTTTCGCTGACCGCCGGATGCTGCAGGATGTTCCGGGTCGCCTCGGACAGCGCCTTCTCGGTCCGCTCCAGCGAGGCGGCGGGCGGCAGGAAGGCGGCGACGATCAGGTAGCCCTGGTCCTCGTCCGGCACCAGCGACCCCGGGATCTTCTGGAACAGGGTGCCGGCCACCGCGGCAAAGCCGGCAAACAGCAGCAGGCCGATGACAAAGCGCTTGAGGAAGAAGCGCACGCCCGCTGTGTAGGCCGAGGTGATGCAGTCGAACACCCGGTTGAACCAGCGGAACGGCCGTGCGGGCTCGTGATGGCCGGGCTTCAGGATCAGGGCGCACAGCGCCGGCGTCAGCGTCAGTGCGACGATGCCGGAGATGGTGACCGAGACCGCGATGGTGACGGCGAACTGCCGGTACATCTCGCCCGCCAGCCCGCCCATGAAGGCGACCGGCACGAACACGGCGCACAGCACCAGCACGATGGCGATGACCGGGCCCGAGACCTCGTCCATCGCCTTCCGCGCCGCTTCCTTCGGCGGCAGCTTCTCGGTGCGCATGATGCGCTCGACATTCTCGAGCACGACGATCGCGTCGTCGACGACGATGCCGATGGCCAGGATCAGGCCGAACAGGGTCAGGAGGTTGATCGAGAAGCCGAGGATGTACATCCCGGCGAAGGTGCCGAGGATCGAGATCGGCACGGCGATCACCGGGATCAGCGTCGCCCGCAGATTCTGCAGGAAGACGAAGACCACCAGCACCACCAGGATCATCGCCTCGATGAAGGTCTTGATCACCTCGTCGATCGAGACCTGGACAAAGCGGGTGGTGTCGTAAGGGATGGCGTAGGTGATGCCGTCGGGGAAGGCCTGCTTCAGCTCCTCCATCCGCGCCTTCACCCCCTCCGCCGTCTCCAGCGCATTGGCGCCGGGCTGCAGGTAGATGCCGATCGCGGCCGCCGGCTTGCCGTTGTAGTTGGCGGCGGAGTTGTAGGCCTGGGCGCCGAGCTCGACCCGCGCCACGTCCTTCAGCCGCAGCGTCGCCGCGTTGCTGTCGGATTTCAGGATGATGTTCTCGAAGGCCTCGGCGTTCGGCAGGCGGCCGTCGGTGGTCGCCGAATAGGTGAAGGCGAGGCCGCTCGCGTCCGGCTCCTCGCCGAAGCGGCCGGCGGCGAACTGGGCGTTCTGCTCGCGGATCGCGGCGGAAACGTCGCTGGGCGTCAGGCTGTACTGCGCCAGCTTGTCCGGCCGCAGCCAGATCCGCATCGAATAGTCCTTGCCGGCGCCGAACAGCGTGGCGTCGCCGACGCCGGGCACGCGCTTGAGGTCGTCGATGACGTTCAACAGCGCGTAGTTGTTCAGGTAGATCGGGTCGTACTGCCCGCTCTCGTCATGCAGGATCACCGCCTGCAGGATTGAGCTCGACTTCTTGTCGACGCGCACGCCGGTGCGCTGCACCTCCTGCGGCAGGGTCGGCAGCACGCGCTGGACGCGGTTGTTGACGTTGATCGTCGCCTGGTCGGGATCGGTGCCGATCTTGAAGGTGACGGTCAGCGACATGGTGCCGTCGCCGGTGTTGGTCGACCGCATGTACAGCATGTTGTCGACGCCGTTGATCTGCTGCTCCAGCGGCGCGGCGACGGTCTGGGCCACGGTCTCGGCGCTGGCGCCGGAATAGCTGGCCGAGACCGAGACCTCGGGCGGCACGATCTCCGGGTATTGCGCGATCGGCAGCACCCGCATGGCCACCAGCCCGGCCAGGGTGATGACGATCGAAAGGACGGCCGCGAAGACCGGCCGGTCGATGAAGAAGCGGGAGATCACGGGGCCACCTGCGCCACCTTGGCAGCGGACGGCCGCACCGGGCTGCCCGGCCGGACCTTGATCACGCCCTCGGTGATGATCCGGTCGCCCGCCTTCAGTCCGCTCTCGACCAGCCAGCCGCCCTCGACCTCGCGGCCGAGCGTCAGCGGCCGGGCCTCGGCCTTGTCGCCCTCGCCCAGGGCATAGGCGAAGGGACCCTGCGGGCCCTGCATCACCGCCACCTGCGGCACCACGACGCCGTGCTTCAGGCTCAGGCCGCTGACCGTGACCCGGACGAACTGGTTCGGCATCAAGAGGCCCTGGGCATTCGGCAGCACGGCGCGGGCGCGGATGGTGCCGGTCTGGTCGTCGACGATGCTGTCGGTGAAGTTGATGGTGCCGCCGTGATCATAGGTCCGCCCGTCGCCGAGCTTGACCGACACCGGGAAGCGGCGGTCCTTCGGCCCGTCGGCCTTGCCCTCGTCCAGCATCCGGCGGATCTCGGCGAAATCCGCGTCGCTGAAGGAGAAGCTGACATAGGCCGGGTCGAGCTGCGTGATCCGGGTCAGCAGGCCGTTGGCGCTGATCAGGCTGCCCTCCGGCACCTCCTCGATGCTGGTCATGCCGCCGAGCGGCGCCGTCACCGTCGTGTAGTCGAGGTTGAGCTGCGCCGTCTTCAGCTGCGCCTGGGCGGCGGCCACCGCCGCCTCGTCGGTGCGGACCTTGGCCGCGGTGTCGTCGCGCTCGCGCTCCGACCCGGCCCGGGCGGCGAGCAGCTTGGCGGCGCGGTCGGCGTTGATCCGGTCATTGGCGAGCTGCGCCTGGGACTGCTGCAGCTGCGCCTGCACACGCGCCACCTCGGCCTGATAGGTCGCGGGATCGATGCGGAACAGCTCCTGCCCCTCCGCCACCCGCTCACCCTCGGTGTAGTCGCGCTTCAAGAGGATGCCGCCGACGCGGGCGCGCACCTCGATCTCGCGGAAGGCCGAAACCCGGGCGGCATAGGTGTAGGTCAGCGGCACCGGGCCGGCCGCCACCTCCTGCACCGTCACCTCCGGCGGCGGCGGCGCGGATTGCGTCTGGGCCTGGGCTTCACCGGTGTTTTCGTTGCAAGATGCAAGAATCGGCGCGGCGGCCAGGGTGACGGCCAATGCGACGGCGCGAAGTGATGACGTCTTGCTCACGGTGACCGCACCTTTGCCTGAACGATTTTTGCACTGCACAATAGATTTGCCCAACGGTTCGCAGCGCAGGATTGGTTTACATACATTCCAGAATGTATGTTTCAGGGATGCGGAAGATCCCATCGACGTCTCACCCGGCCCCCACACCGCCATATCGGCGCATCCCCAGAATGCCTGCTCTTGCCCGCCCGGGCAATCCCGGAGGCCGAGTCGGCATGTTAAGATATGTTACCGGGAAAGACGGGGCAGCCGATCCCAGGACAGATGGAATTGCGTCGGGACGCGCCCGAAATCCTGGATGGCTGAACTCACGACAACCCCTTCCCGCTGTCGGATTCTTTCGCACCGCACACCCGCCGGGGCCTCCGGTAGGGCACACAGGAGTGGACTTATATACATGCTTGCACGTATGTAAAGCAAAAAGGGGGAGAGGAGTAGAGACATGGCACGCCGCACCAAGGCCGAGGCGGAAGAGACCCGGCAGAAAATACTGGACTCAGCGGAGCGGCTGTTCTTCGTCGACGGGGTGTCGCGCACGTCGCTGGAGCTGATCGCCAACGCCGCCGGGGTGACCCGGGGCGCGATCTATTGGCATTTCAAGAACAAGGTCGAGCTGTTCGAGGCGCTGCATGAGCGGGTGAAGCTGCCGGCGGAGGACATCGTCGAGCGGGCGATGGCCGACGGCCACCCCGACCCGCTGGGCCTGATCGAGCAGGCGATGGTCGAGAGCTTCGTCGCCTTGACCGAGGACGAGCAGCGACAGCGCGTCTTCACCATCCTGACCTGCCGCTGCGAGTATGTCGGCGAGATGCTGGCGGCGCTGGCCCGGCAGCGGGAGGCGCATGACCACATGCGGGCGACGATGAGCCGGGCCTTCGGGATGGCCCAGGAATCCGGCCGGCTGAGCCCGGCCTGGCCGCCGGAGGTGGCCGCCAGCACCCTGACCTGCCTGATGGTCGGGCTGATGGTCGACTGGATCCGCTTCGGCCGCCGCTTCGACCTGGTCGAGACCGGCACCCGCAGCGTCGGCGAGCTGTTCCGCGCGTTCCGCCGGGAGACCGAGCCGGCGATGTGCTGAGCGAAGCCCGGGCGGCCGCTACTCCCCGGCCGCCTGGGCCCGCGTGCGGGCGCGCCTGCTCCAGGTGAAGGTCGAGGTGACGCCGAAGTTCCAGACCGAGGACAGGGCGGCGCCGAGGAAGCTGGCCAGGGCCCAGGGCAGGTGCCGCTCGTACAGGAACTCGGCCACCTGCAGGCTGATCAGGAAGCCGATGGCACAGGCGGCGTAGAAGGACAGCAGGCCGCGCAGGAAGTCGCGGCCGCGCAGTTGCTTGTCGCGATAGGTGATGCGGTTGTTCAGCAGGAAATTGGTGGTCATGGCCACCACCGTCGCCGCCGCCTGGGCCCAGTAGAAGTCCCAGCCGAAGGCGTGCAGGAACAGCCCGACCAGCGATAGCTGCACCGCCACGCCGGACAGCCCGACCATGACGAACAGGATGAAGCGCGCCGGGATCGTGCCGCCCAGCAGCTTGTCGAAGATCAGCATCAGGAATTCCAGGCTCACGGCGAAGTCGAGCTTGCTTTCGCCGCTGAGCCGGCTGCGGAAGACGAAGGGCAGCTCGGCGAAGCGCAGCGGGCGCCCGGCCGAGGCGAAGATGTCGAGCAGGATCTTGAAGCCCTGCCCGTTCAGCCGGTCCGCGACCTCCTCGATCAGCGGCCGGCGCAGCATGAAGAAGCCGCTGAGCGGATCGGTCAGCTCCTTCGGCACCACCATGCGGGCCAGGCGGATGCCCAGGCCGGACAGGCGCTCGCGCTTCTCAGAGAAGGTGCCGAGGTCGCTGCCCGGCAGGAAGCGGCTGGCGACGACGATGTCGAGCGTGTCGGCCTTCAGCCGCTGCAGCATCTTCGGCAGCAGCGTCTCGTCATGCTGCAGGTCGGCGTCCATCACCGCGAGATAGGGCGCGCCGGTCGCCATCATGCCCTCGACCGAGGCGGAGGCCAGGCCGCGCCGGCCGATCCGCTTCAGGCAGCGGACGTTGTCCCGGGTCTCGGCGATCTTGTAGACCGCCTCGGCGGTGCCGTCCGTCGAATCGTCGTCGACGAAGATCACCTCCCAGGCGATCCCGGCCAGGGCCGCGTCGAGCAGCTCGACGAGGCGTCCGACATTGCCGACCTCGTTCAGCGTCGGCACCACCACGGCGAGCTCGTAGCGCATCACTTGGCAGTTTCCCACGGTGCGTTCGGCGGCAGCGGCAGCGGCCAGGGCGCCTTGAAGCCGCGGGCGGTGTAGACGTGCAGGGTCAGCTCGGCCCGGCCGCCGCGATGGACGATGATGTCCGGCTGCGGCTCGACCGAGGCGAAATAGGGCCGCCAGCGCTCGTCGAATTTCTTCAGGAACTCGTCCTGGCCGATGATCACCGCGTCATGGCCGGCGAAATCCATCTGGTTCCAGCCGAAGGCCAGGTTGCGCGGGTCTTCGCACAGGCACAGCACCGGCAGCCGGTCGCCGAGCTGGACGTCGATCTTGCCGGCCTGGTGCCACTGCGTGCCGACCACGAACAGGCCGGGCCGGTCGAACCAGCCGCGCTCCTGCGCCGCGGCGCGCAGATCGGTCCAGTCCAGCCCCTCCAGCGTCGGGTCCTTCTCGATCGTGGTCCGGTCGAGATAGGGCAGGGCCCGCATCCAGCCGGTGGCGGCGTGGCTGCCCAGCACCACCAGCACCACCACGGTGGCGATGGTCGACGCCTTGAGCCAGATCCGAGCGGGACGGCTGCCGGCCTCCAGCCACCGCGCCGTGGCGGCGCCGAGCAGCGGGAACAGCATCAGATAGCCCGGTGCCTGCCAGTGGAAATGGGCGCCGACCTTGGCCCAGGAGGCGACCGCGGTGAACAGCACGATCGGGATGATGGCGAGGCTGACCAGGAACCAGCCGCGCAGGTCCTTCGGACCGCGGACCAGGCCGGCGCCGAACACCCAGATCATCGGCAGCCAGATCCAGGGCAAGAGCCAGATCGCCTGCCCGCCGATGTTCTGGCCCAGCCAGTCGAACCGGAAGCGCCCGCCGGAGCTGCGGCCGCTCTGGAACAGGAAGGACACCCACTGGTTCTCGGCGTTCCAGATCAGCACCGGCGAGAAGATGGCGAAGGCGATGACGACCGCAATCCAGGGCGCCGGATGGGCCAGCCAGCGCCGCCGCCCGGGCGTGGTCAGCAGGAATAGCAGCAGCCCGGCCATCATCAGGGAGGCGTGGTATTTCGACAGCAGCGCCAGGCCGAAGCAGACCCCGGTGGCCAGCCACCAGCCCCAGGCGGCGCCGCGCGACAGCGTCTCCGGCTCCGGCACGACCACCCTTGCCGTGCAGTACGCCGCGGCCAGCAGGAACAGGAACAGGGGGCCGTCCGGCTGCACCCAGCTGCCGACGCTGAGGAAGAACACGGCCGAGAGGTTCAGCAGCAGCGCCGCCCAGACCCCGGCCCAGGCGCCGAAGAGATATGCCCCCAGCCGGTACATCAGCCAGGTCGAGACGCCGAACATCAGCACATAGGGCAGGCGCAGCCACAGCTCGGCGTCGCTGACCCCGATCATGGCGTGGGTCAGCCACAGGAACAGCGGCGGCTGGTCGAAATAGCTGAGCGCCCAGAAGCGGGCGGTGGCGACGTAGTAGGATTCGCCGTTGCCGTAGCCGAGCGCCCAGGCCAAAGCGAGCCGCAGCAGCCCGCCCAGCAGGATCAGCCAGAATATCGCCCCCTGGGGGGTGTCGAGCCGCAGCCAGCCGGCGGATCCCGTTGATCCGGGCCGGGCGGACGCGGCGGAAAGAGCGTCGGTCATCCGCATTCCCAGCAGCCGCCCCGAATGGCAGGCTGCACCTATCGATCCCGCGGATCGGTCGATCCGGCGCGACCGCGCTTCATACCAGCACGGGCCCCGGCCGGCCAGAGCGGAAGATCGCGGCGGCCTGCGACGGGTTACAGCAGCGCCGCGGCGGCGGCCCACCAGCCGCGGCCGGCCAGCGCCGCCTCGGCCGCCTTCGCTGCCGCCGGCGTGTCGAACAGGCCGAAGCAGGTGGCGCCGCTGCCCGACATCCGGGCCAGGCGGCAGCCCGGCTGCGCCGCCAGCGCCGCCAGCACCTCGCCGATCACCGGCACCAGCCCGGTCGCCGGCGCGGCCAGGTCGTTGCCGCGCCCGGCCAGCAGGGTGCAGAGCCGCTGCAGATCCGGCCGTGCCTCGGCGAAGCGGGCCTCGGCCGAGAAGCCGCCGCGCCGGGCCCGAAACACGTCGGGCGTCGACAGCGGCACGCCGGGATTGACCAGGAGGATCGGCACGCCGGCGAGGTCAGGTCCCGGCTCCAGCCTCTCGCCGACGCCACCGAGCCAGGCGGTGCGGCCGGCCAGGCAGACCGGGACATCGGCGCCGAGCCCGGCCGCGACCTCGAGCAGGCGCGGGTCGTCCGGCGCCAGGTCCCAGAGCACGGCCAGGCCGCGCAGCACCGCCGCGGCATCGGCCGAGCCGCCGCCGATGCCGGCCGCCACCGGCAGCCGCTTGTCGAGAGTGACGGCGATGCCGTCCGGCCGCCCGACGGCGGCCGCGAGGCGCCGCACCGCGCGCAGCGCCAGGTTGTCGTCGCCCGGAGGGATGGCGCCAGCGAAGGGGCCGGTGACGGTCAGGCGCGGCGCCGCGGCCGCCTGCAGGGTCAGCCCGTCGCCGACATCGGCGAACACCACCAGGCTGTCGAGCAGGTGGTAGCCGTCCGCGCGCCTGCCGACGACGTGGAGGTAGAGATTGACCTTGGCCGGCGCGGTGCCGGACCACACGTCCTGCGCCACGATCAGTTCGATTTGACCGGGGCCGCGGCTTCCTGGTCCGGCAGGCCGTTGGCCAGCTTGGCCTCGATCTTGTCCTTCGGCGGGTCGCCCTCGGTGGTGCGCAGCGCCGCCTCCCACTGGTAGCGGGCCTCGAGCTTGCGGCCGACCCGCCAATAGGCGTCGCCGAGATGGTCGTTGATGGTCGGGTCCTCGGGCTTCAGCGAGATCGCCTTCTCCAGCGTCTCCACCGCCTTTTCCATCTGGTTGGTGCGGTAATAGACCCAGCCCAGGCTGTCGATGATGTAGCCGTCATTCGGCGACTGGTCGACCGCCTTGCGGATCAGATCCTCCGCCTCCTGCAGGTCCTTGCCGCGGTCGAGCAGCGAATAGCCCAGATAGTTCAGCAGGTTGGCGTGGTCCGGGTTCAGCCCGATGGCGCGGCGCAGATCCTGCTCCGCCCGGTCGAATCGGCCGCTGCGCTCGAGCGCGATGCCGCGGCGGTAGAGGAAGGTCCAGTCCACCTCCTCCAGCCGCTTCTGCCGGCGCGCCGCATCGTCATAGGCGACGACCGCGGAGGCGAAATCCTCCTTCGCCCGGTACAGGTCGCCGAGGCGGAGATAACCGGCCGGGCTGTCCGGCCGCTCCGACACCAGGTCGGCGGCCAGGGCGATGCCCTTGTCGAACTGCTCCAGGCTTTCATAGGCCAGGGTCTCGCGCAGCCGCGCCATCCAGCCGGCCGGGGTGCCGTCGGGCAGCGCTTCATAGGCGGCGATCGCGTTCTGGTACTGGTCCTGCCCGGACAGCACGTCGCCCAGCAGGATCTGCGCCACCGGGAAGTCGGGCCGCAGATACAGCGCCAGGCGGGTGTAGATCAGCGCGGTGTCGCCGCCCTCGGCGTCGCGGTCCTGGCTGACGGCGCTGGCGATGTAGAACAGGGCCTCGGCCAGGCCGTCGGCCGGGCTGCCGATGATCGGCTGCGGCCGCTCGCCCTTGTCCAGGCGCTGGATCGCCGGCTCCAGCAGCAGGTTGTCGCCGTTCTGGTCGGTAAAGCGCCTGTATAGCTGGCGCGCCTTGTCGCGCTGGCCCTGGCGCTGGTACACGCCGGCCAGCCCCTCGATCAGCCGCACCGTGCCGCCCATGTCGCCCAGCGCCTCATAGGCCGCCCGGGCGCCGTCGAGGTCGCCGAGATAATCGAGCAGCAGCGCCTTCTGGATCGACGACAGCGCATCCGGCCGCGCCTGCTGCAGCAGCGGATCGAGGCTGGACAGCGCCGCCTTGCCGTCGCCGGCGCCGACCCGCAGCCAGGCGGCGATGATCGGGGTGACCGACCGGGCGCTGCCCGCCGTCTCCATCGTCTTCAGGCGGGCCAGGGCGTCGCGCCACTTGCCGGCCTTGGCGTCGTGCAGGATCAGGGTGATGCGGACCAGCTGGTCGGCGGTGTCCGCCGTGTCCAGGCGCTGGGCCAGCTTGGCGGCGCCTTCGACGTCGCCGCCGGCCAGGGTCAGGGTGAAGCTGCGCCGCAGCAGCGCCAGGTTGTCCGGGTCGGTCGCCAGCACCTGGCTGAAGAAGCGGCCGGCGGAGGAGAGGTCGCGCGCGGCCAGCGCATGGGCGCCGGCGAGATAGGCGCCCGAGACGGTGCGCGGATCGGTGGCGGCCTCGGCGGCCGGCGGCCGCAGCATCGCCGTCGCCGCAACGCAGGAGGCCAGAAGGGTCGTCCGCCAGACGGTCATGCGCGGGTCCAGTTTGCCGTGATCCCCCGAAGCTAGGGTGCCTGAGGATCGCAGGCAATGCCTGTTCGCCGCGACCATTGGGCCCAGCGGCACTGCGGAGCCGCCGATAGGGGCCCGGCTCGGGCTTGTGCGCCCCTGAAAAAGCGCTACAGTCGCGCGCGTCGGTAAGACCATGGAAGGCGCCAACGCGGCCGTGACCGGTAAATCGAGCTACACCTACGAAGACCTGCTGTCCTGCGCGCATGGCGAGCTGTTCGGGCCTGGCAACGCCAAGCTGCCGCTGCCGCCCATGCTGATGATGGACCGGATCACCACCATCAACGACAACGGCGGCGCCCACGGCAAGGGCGAGGCCGTGGCCGAGTTCGACATCCGCCCGGACCTGTGGTTCTTCGCCTGCCATTTCGAGAACGACCCGGTGATGCCGGGCTGCCTGGGGCTCGACGCGCTCTGGCAGCTGACCGGATTCTTCCTCGGCTGGACCGGGGCGCCGGGCAAGGGCCGGGCGCTGTCGACCGGCGAGGTCAAGTTCACCGGCCAGGTGCTGCCCGACGCCAAGCTGGTGACCTACCGGCTGGACCTGAAGCGGGTGATCAACCGCAAGCTGGTGCTGGGCATCGCCGACGGCAGCGTCGCCGTCGACGGCAAGATCATCTTCGAGGCCAAGGATCTGAGGGTCGGCCTGTTCACGTCGACCGAAGCGTTCTGACGAACCGCGGAGAACCATCATGCGACGCGTCGTCGTCACCGGGCTCGGCATCGTCTCGAGCATTGGCAACAACCAGGACGAGGTCACGGCCAGCCTGCGCGAAGGCCGGTCCGGCATCGTCGCGGCCCCGGAATACAAGGAGCTGGGCTTCCGCTGCCATGTCCACGGCACGGTGAAGCTGGACCCGGCCGACCATGTCGACCGGCGGATCCTGCGCTTCATGGGACCGGGCGCCGCCTACAACCACATCGCCATGGCCCAGGCCATCGCCGATGCCGGTCTGGAGGACAGCGACGTCTCGAACGAGCGCACCGGGCTGATCATGGGTTCGGGCGGCCCGTCGACCTCGAACCAGGTCGATGCCGCGGACATCACCCGCACCAAGGGGCCGAAGCGGATCGGCCCCTATATGGTGCCGCGCTGCATGTCCTCGACCAATTCGGCGACGCTGGCGACGCCGTTCAAGATCAAGGGCGTCAACTACTCGATCTCCTCCGCCTGCTCGACCTCGGCGCATTGCATCGGCAACGGCGCCGAGCTGATCCAGTGGGGCAAGCAGGACATCGTCTTCGCCGGCGGCGGCGAGGAGCTGCACTGGACCCTGTCGGTGCTGTTCGATTCGATGGGCGCCTTCTCGTCGCGCTTCAACGACACGCCGGAGCGCGCCAGCCGCGCCTATGACCGCGACCGCGACGGCTTCGTCATCGCCGGCGGCGGCGGCACCGTGGTGCTGGAGGAGCTGGAGCACGCCAAGGCGCGCGGCGCCAGGATCTATGGCGAGCTGGTCGGCTACGGCGCCACCTCGGACGGCTACGACATGGTCGCGCCGTCGGGCGAGGGCGCGGTGCGCTGCATGCGCCAGGCGCTGGCCACGGTGGACGGCCCGATCGACTACATCAACACCCACGGCACCTCGACCCCGGTCGGCGACGTCACCGAGCTGGGCGCGATCCGCGAGGTGTTCGGCGACACGGCGCCGAAGATCAGCTCGACCAAGTCGCTGTCGGGCCATTCGCTCGGCGCCGCCGGGGTGCATGAGGCGATCTACAGCCTGCTGATGATGAAGCACGACTTCATCGCCGCCAGCGCCAACATCGAAAATCTCGATCCGGCCGCGGAAGGCTTCCCGATCGTGCGGCAACGGATCGACAATGCCGGGCTGACCACCGTCCTTTCCAACAGCTTCGGCTTCGGCGGGACCAACGCGACGCTGGCCTTCAAGCGGTACGCTGCATGACCTCCACTACGACCGAACGCCGCGGCACCGGCCTGATGGCCGGCAAGCGCGGCCTGATCATGGGCGTCGCCAACAACCACTCGATCGCCTGGGGCATCGCCTCGGTGCTGGCGCGCGAGGGGGCCGAGCTGGCCTTCACCTATCAGGGCGACGCCTTCCGCAAGCGGGTCGAGCCGCTGATCCAGTCGATCGGCGCCAGCTTCCTGGCGCCCTGCGACGTCGAGGACGAGGCGTCGATCGCCGCCCTGTTCGACCGGCTGGGCACGGAATGGGGGTCGATCGACTTCCTGGTCCACGCCATCGCCTATTCCGACAAGGAAGAGCTGAAGGGCCGCTACCTCGACACCACGGCCGAGAACTTCAGCCGCACCATGCGGATCAGCTGCTACAGCTTCACCGCGCTGGCGAAGCGGGCGGCGGCGATCATGCCGGAGGGCGGCAGCCTGCTGACGCTGACCTATCTCGGCGCCGAGCGGGTGATGCCGAACTACAACGTCATGGGCGTGGCCAAGGCGGCGCTGGAGGCCAGCGTGCGCTACCTGGCGGCGGATCTGGGCCCGCAGGCGGTCCGGGTCAACGCGATCTCGGCCGGGCCGATGCGGACCCTGGCCGGCAGCGCCATCGGCGATGCGCGCTACGTGTTCCGCTTCAACCAGCAGAACAGCCCGCTGCGCAAGAACGTCACCCTGGACGAGGTCGGCAACGCCGCCCTGTACCTGCTGGGGCCGCTGTCAACCGGCGTCACCGGCGAGGTCCACCATGTCGACGCCGGCTACCACGCCATCGGCATGCCGGCCGCACCGCGCAACAGCGAGGCGGCGGAGGGCTGATCCGTCCGCGCTTGCCGTCATCCCCGCGAAAGCGGGATCTCTTGGCATCGGAGAGGGATTCCGTGTCTGCGCAGCGGCACTGTGCGCCGCAGCGCGCACGGGATGACGATGGATGGAAATTCAACACCGCTGATATGATGCCGGTCCGGCAGGTCATGGGGCTGGCCATGAGGCGTGCGACGGCTTTGCGGATCGTCGGCGGGATCGCGGTCGCGGCCTGTCTGGTTCCCGGCGTGCCGTCCCGGGCGGCGGAGCGGCCGACGCCGGTCGACGAGATGGACTCCTACAGCATCATCTGCACCAGCACGCGCGGCCGGATCGTGTTCTCGACCTCCGACGCCTACGGCGTCTCGGTCGATCCGAGCGGGACGGTCTACACCTACCGCACCGGCTGGCTGTCCGACCGCACCTATACCTATGTCCGGGGCGCCGACGTCTCCTGCGTCATCCGGCCCAGCCGGCCCTGAAGGCCGGCCGCAGCCCAGCCCCGCGCCCCCCGGTTGAGCAAGCGGCGGGGTCTCGGCTACGATCCCCGCCCGCGGAAGGAGGAGTCATGGCCAAGCAGTTCCCGGAGATCTCGCCGGCGCTGCAGGAGTTCATCCTGCGCCAGCGGGTGTTCTTCACCGCCTCCGCCGCCGCGACCGGGCGGGTCAATGTCTCGCCCCGCGGCACCGACATGCTGCGGGTGCTGGGGCCGAACGCGGTCGTCTATCTCGACCTGACCGGCAGCGGCAACGAGACCGCGGCGCATCTGCGCGCCACCGGCCGGCTGACCCTGATGTTCTGCGCCTTCGAGGGCGCGCCGATGATCCTGCGGCTGTACGGTGCCGGCCGGATGCTGCGCCGCGGCGGCCCAGACTATGCCCGCCTGCTGGAAGCGGAGTACGGCGGCGCGGAGCCGCTCGGCGCCCGGCAGATGGTGCGGCTGGACATCGACCTGGTGCAGACCTCCTGCGGCTTCGGCGTGCCGCTGTTCGACCATGCCGGCGAGCGGCCGACCCTGGCGCGCTGGGCCGAGGCCAAGGAGAAGCAGGAGGGGCTGGAGGCCTATCGCCGGCAGAAGAACACCCACAGCATCGACGGGCTGCCGACCGGCCTGTTCGAGGAGGATCCGATCCCGGCCGAGTGACGGGCCGGGTCATAGGCGCGCGGATGCGCGCAGGCCCCTCCCCCACTCCCCGCGAGAGGAGTGTGGAAGGCTGCGTTCGGACATATCCGGCGATCCAATGGTGCCCAAAGGCGGACAAGGCCGCTTCGGTTCGAATCGCGTCAGATCCACCTTTCGGCACCGAGGACGACGGCCGCTTCCGAACGCCCGTCCTTCAGCCTGGTTGGGCGCGAAGAGCGGAATGCGGAAGTTCGCTATCCGGTCGGATATGTCGGCCCTACCGGCGGCGGTGCTCAAGCGGCTACCTCGGCGGCGACGGGCTCTGGCCGAACCAGAGTGCATGCATTGCCAGTGGGAACTGCTCGTCACCCACCGGATATCCAGAAGCAGAGCCGATGACAGAATCTATGCCGCAATGAGGGCAGAGTGCAGGTTCGGTTTGGGGAGCCCGCATGATGGCCGCCTTCGGCGGCCTGCTGCCGGCCCACCCGACCGGGATGGGCGGAAAGCGGGATTCGGCGATCCGGCCGGGAAGGTGATGGGCGGGATCAAAAGAGGCAGTAGCCGCCCTGTTTGCTTGATATGCCCACCCTCATAAGGGACGAGTTTGCTTAAAACCGTGAGCGCTGCTCCGTCTTCAAATCGAAGGTAAGTCTCAAATCCGGACGCTCGTCGGCATTGATTCTCTTACAGGGGTCGAGCCAGACTTGCGCGATCGCGCCCCTCTGACGGCTGGAGGCCGTCTCTTGCCTTTAGCGGCGCAAAGGCGGTCGCCTTGATCTCGACCAGCCCGCCATCCGGGTTCAGCTCCGCCACCGCCAGTTCGACCGCGGCGGGATAGGGGGCGGGGAAGAACTCGTCCCGAACGGCCGCGATCGCCGCCAGCTGCCCGGCCTTGTCCAGCGCCAGCCGTCCACTTCCGAACACATGGAACATCTGCAGCTCGACCACATCCTCGAGGCGGGCCTCACAGGCGCTCAGCAGCGTGTCGATCTGCCGGAAAACGCGGCGCAGCTCGTCGCGGAAGCCTTCCGCATCCATCGGCTGTGACTGCGGGTTGCAGGCGACGATGCCTGACAGGAAGACATAGTCCCCGGCTCGGCGCGCCGGCGCGTAGTGGAACTGGTCGACATCGGCCTTCAGCTCCGCCGGGACCGCCACCATACCGGTGCGGGTCGTGACGGTGCGAAGATCCGCTCGGATACCCATCGGGAACTCCTATTCTGTAATAGACGATACATAATCCCGCGGCGCCCAACCCTGTGCAAGAGATTTCTGAAGCGGAGATTACAAAATTTTCTGTCACAGCCAGGGGCAGGTCCGCTTTCCGGAGCCGAGGACGATTGCCGCTATCGGGTGACGTCCCGGCGGTCCGACTGACCGCGAAGGGCGGAAGGCGGACCTCTCGCCTAAGCCATGCGGGCCAGCTTCGATGTCCGCGAAGGGTAAAGAGCGGTCGCTCCGACTGGCATCGGAGAGCGGACATGGCCGGATTCGACCAGGGGCGGACGGTCACCGGCGTTGGTGGCTGCGCCTAAGCGGACATCTTCGGCGATCCGACGTGCCCGACAGCCGACACTGCAAAGGCAACGGTTGGATCGCTGAAGCGAATCTGCCGCGGAGCGTCTGCACCGCAGCCGCGGTACCGGTTCCGTTACGCCGGCCCCTACCCCATCATAGACACTATAAGCGGCTCAAGGTCCTCGACAGAATAGAAGTCTTGAATCTGTCGAATCCCTGCACCTCGAACGCAAGTAGCGATCAATTCGTGGCCGCAAAAATCGATTGCCACGACTCTCATTTTTGGGCCGCCGCCAACTGTTTTGACCACCTGGCCAAGCTCAATTGGAATGCGACGCGAAAAATTCAGTATAGACTCCATGATCCCCTTCTGTATCACTGATCGGATTCTGATGTCCGCGGCTCGCTTATTAGTGCGGCTCATTCGATTGGATTATTGTCTTATGATAGTGGCAGAAGTGCAATGCGCAAGCCATCAGGCGAAATTTCGCCAGTGCGAGTCGAATCGGATCATGCCCACCCCTGATCCTGATGATGATGGCCGCTCTCGGGCGGGCGCCGCTCGACTCGGCTGACACGAAAGGGCGGAAAGCGGTCAACGGCTGTTTGGTCGTTCTCGAGCCAGGCCTGTTCTCACGCCTCGATCAGATCGTCGGCGAATACCTGGAAGCGCGTTTCGCCATCGACAGCCTCGATGAATATGGGAGCCGTGATGTCGACCTCGGCGATCTCTCGCCCCGATTGATCTCGGGTCCGGGAGACGACGGTGCAAGGAATGCTCCCCGGTTGCGGATAGCTACTACCTTGATCGAGCTGCGCCTCGGAAACAATCGGAAGCTTCTCGATGATCATCCGTTCTCGGCCGGATCGGTCGATGAACCTGCATTCGACGAAACCAGGCTGGTGGTCATCCACCCAACGAATGATCTGGACACGGACGGCCGTCATGATCCCCCTTCTGCGCGAGAGTGGATATCTCACAAGATGCCGTCTTCTCTGGTCGTCCGCATAGGGTCGAATCGGGCCAGGTCCGCTCTCGGGTGCCTTGCCTGAGGGCCGCTTTGGGGCGGCCCGCGATCGGTCCGGGTGACTGGAGTGGGCGGAAAGCGGACGTTCCGATCGCGATCGAGGAATGTCGATAAGGGGTATTTCGGAAGGCATCACCTTGGCCCGACGAGCCCTCCTCAGGTCGAAGACGGCTTGCCCGGATCCTTAGTCAAACGATGCTGCGCAGAATTCAGATACTCGGCGAGCGGGCCTGCTGTCGGCGTGCGCTTCCACCACCATTCTGATGATTCATTGATCCGGAAATAGCGCCTCAAAACGCACCCGGTGTCGTCCTGGGTCGCCGCGAGGAACTCGCCGTCGGCTTGTTCGATCAAAATCAAGAGTTTGCCGCGGAGAGGCTCGTTGCACTCCCTAAGCACGACCTCAAGCGCATCGCGCCCGGTTAGATCGTTGGTATAATCGTCAACCGTACCGCGATATCGATGCACGGAAGTGGAAAGCGCTTGCCAACCCCGTAGCAGCCGAGCAGCCGTGACATGTTTGGCCCAGCCCTGAGCATGAAGGCGGCCGTCGATCCTGTCGAGAATGGCCTGCTCAGAGGCGTCAAAGCTGAGCGCTTCCGAATGGTTCATGCTGCCAGTTTCGCAGCCTGTCGGTTTCAACTCCAGGGGAGAAGTTCGCTTAACGAAAATGTCGGCTATGGGTCGAGTCGAGCCCTGTCCGCTTGCCGGAGTCGACCAGGACGGCCGCTTTGCAGCGTCCCTTGATCAGCGGGACAGTTTGGCAAGCTCCTTCTATATCCGGGGAGCGTCACTTCTCATCGCGACACGCACCCCGCGGATCCACTTTGTGCTGGGGAAAGCTTCTGAGGCATATTCTCGGACGACCATTGAATTCGGGCATCGGATGAACTTCATGTGGATGCACATTTTGGTAGATGTATTATTTTTCGGATTGATATTCGGATCTGCCTATATCGTTTACCTGTCGAGAAAAGGCGATAATTGGTCGTATCGTCGCAGCTATAGATTTGTAATTGTAAAAGTAATGTATTACTGGGCGTGCACCGCGATAGTTTTTGCAGTGATTTTTTGTCTGTATGGTACTCTGCTATTGCTGGGCGGTCGCGGTGACGGCGGCATATTTCTTGCGGTTGGCCTGGGCGCGGCCCTAATAGGGTTGATCGTACGTTACTTTGCGAGTTGGTGGATCGAGTGGTATCGGCAGCAGCGCGACTAAGGATCGTAGCAGGCTGGGCTCTGCCCGAACGGATCTGGCCATGAGTCGTCGTGTTCGACCCTTCGGTGCGCCAGGTCCGGTTGGGGGGAGAGATGGGTCGCTGGCAATGTCCGTTCCGGGGAAGCCAGAGGGCTGGCGACCATCCGCAAAGAGCCGACTGCGGACCACGCAAACGTCACGGCCTCTCGCTGCGCCTCATGACCGCCGAGGGTCGCATGCGGTCGCGTCCGCTTCGAGGTGCCGGTTCGAATGGCCGGTTTCGGGCACCCCGTGACCAACCCGGCCGTCCGCGAAGGGCGGAAAGCGGACGGACGCCGCAGAGCGTGTATAGAATGGCCTCATTCTGATCAGTAGGGTTGGGAAATGTCTAAATGGATTCCTTGCATTTTGGTGCCGCTGATAGTTGCAACCGCCTGTCATCCAGCAACACAAAGTACCGGCGTCACCAGCGCTCCCGACCGGCAGCAGAAAGTCCGCGATGGAATTGAACTTGCAGCAGAGGTAATGATTGATGAGGACGGGCGATACGAGAGCGCGTTAACGTCTCTAACCGAGCAGGTGAAGAATGGCGATCCGGCGGCCGAGCAGGCATATGCTGAAATTGTTTTGCGGTGGCACAGACGTCCGGATGATCAGGGTACACCCAATGTTCCATTGATCGAGGCGTGGGATCTGTACCGACGTGCTGCTACAAAGTCACAGCCAGCATTTTCATGGCTCCGAGCGTACTATATCAACGGAGCGCCTGGACTCCCGAGGAACAATGCCGTCGCCAAGTGCATGCTGAACGTGTTTATGCAGAAGCTCCCATTAGCCAAGGCAACGTCCTGTTACAGCTTGAGTAAGGATACTTGAGATGCTTAGCCAGAGGAAATAGCTCGCGATAGGCACAGAGGACCGCTTGGGGTCGCATCGAGCCATGTCCGCTTCGAGGCGCCGAGTCGGATGGCTAGTTTCGGCCACCTCGTAGGAGAACCGGCCGACCGGAACGGGCGGAAAGCGGCCCACAGAGTATGATCGCCCCATGATCGCTCTTATGGAATTCGTCTCTCGTCGCCACTGGTGTAGCGCGGAGACCATCGAAGCAGCGCGCGCAACAGAGGCTCAGCGGGCATTCGCATTGGCTCTATTGTTCTCCCGTTATCAGGCTTACAGGCGGCTCTTTTTCCATCGGTTAAACGGATCTGCGTGATAATCAAGCACCGCCCAAGCAAAAAATAGGATGATGCTCGCTTTCGGTAGAAATTTATATGCTATAGAGACAAATTTAAAAGCGTAAATGGTCTCTCCCCAATAAATAATGGGCACGACAAGTCCGCGCCCGGCATCCGACGTTCTTGGCATTTCCGACCATATCCAAAATCCTGTCCCGATCCCTGACAGGAACAACAAAAGGGAGACTACTATCAAAAGTTGATGGATTAATATGATCAATCTCTGCATGACAAGGCCACTTCAGTTAGCGCGAGTTCGACTAGAGGGCTAGCCAATCCCGATCGCCCGCGCAGAGTAGCCTACCAAAATCGTGCCTCGTCATCGAGCAGCCGCTTCGGGTCGAATCCGGCTCTGTCCGCTTTCCGGAGCTGCGCATGATGGCCGCTTTCGGGCGGCCTTCAGTCGGGCTGGCCGACCGCGTTGGGCGGAAAGCGGCCGTCGGGTACGCCTGCCGGAACATCGCGCGCGCACCGCAAGCCAAAAAGGCATCGACATCCGACAGCGGAAATTCACCCCGGGGCTGGAGTGGCTGAGGTCTTGTGGATGCTATTTCCGAGCCGCTCAACGATCTCTGACCGGCGCAAAGCGCCGTGGACGCTGTGCACCAGGTACTCCGTCGGCTGACATCGCCGAAGAGCCATGGATCAACAGCAGGGCCGTATCGTGCGCCTGATCCGGCTACCTCATTCGAAGTATCGGTTGAACCAAATCTCCGTGTATAAGCGCAGCGCCGCGGTTATTAGGATATTTATCGAACAATAACTACTTCCCGTCGGGCCCTGGCTTGCCAAATCATGGAAATCACCCGGCACCTATTTATGATCGCGGACAATAAAATGCATAGATTGCACGATGATCTTTACGCGTCAAGACGAGTTGGCCGCTGCAATCGGCCCTTCGAGCCAGAAGACGAGGCAGCAGATCAGGCACCGGCTCTGGGTGCGGAGACCTTCTACCCATTGCGGCACACGGTCGGCTATCCTCTCGGGGTGCGGAAATGAAGGTCGTCATTCTCGCTGGTGGCAAGGGGTCGCGCCTCGCCGAGGAGACCGGGAACAAGTCGAAAGCCATGGTCCGGATCGGAGACCACCCGATCGTCTGGCACATCATGCAATATTACAGCGCTTTCGGGCTGTCGCATTTCGTGGTCGCGCTCGGACACCAGGCGGATTCGATCAGGACCTACTTCGAGGCAATGAGCTCCGGGCCTGTCACCAGGGACGGTCCGCGGATGGTCGTCCATACCAGAACGGAGCCAAGTTGGACGATCGAGCTGATCGACACTGGCCCTGAGACGTTGTCGGGCGGCCGGATCAAGCGGCTGGCCCCCTATCTCGACTCGGAGCCGTTCATGCTGACCTATTGCGATGGGCTCGCCGATGTCGATCTCGATGGGTTGCTCGCCTTCCACTCCGCGCATGGCCGACTCGCAACCCTGACGGCGATCCATCCGCAACCGAGGTTCGGCCGGCTTTCGCTGGATGGCGGTCGCGTCGCCGGTTTCCAGGAGAAGGTCATAGACCCGGACGAGTGGGTCAACGGTGGGTTCTTTGTCCTGAATCCGAAAATATTCGACTACATCACCGGGGACGAGACGCAATGGGAGAGGGAGCCATTGGCTGGTCTGGCGGCCGACGGCGAATTGATGGGTTATCGGCACAAATCTTTCTGGCAATGCATGGACACCCTGCCGGAATCCCTTCTGCTCAATGACCTCTGGCGGAAGGGCAATGCGCCCTGGAAGCGCTGGATCCTGGCCCTCGCTGGCTTGGGACTGGCATGCCGGCAGGTCGTTTGGTCGACAATCGATTCCATACCCTTCTACTGAGTGAAACTCGCCGACAGCCTCGCAAAGCCATCGTCGGGCTGGAGGGAGGCCGTGTGCGGCAACAACGGCGCGATGCTGCCTTGCCCGACCTTCAGCCTACGGCCACGGCATTGGTCAAGGCCGAAGACCCGGAAGCATCAGGCTTCCATTGAAGGTGCCTCGACGAGGCCGCGGCTCAGGCGTGAGCCGCCCGCCAATGCGGGTGGGTGACATAGGCGGTCACCGCACCCTCCTCATGCGAGCGGACGGTCACCGCTTCACCCTTGGGCATATAGACGATCTCGCCGGGGCCGGCGGTGACCGTCCCGGCGTCCGTCGAAACCGAAAGCCGGCCTTCCAGGACAACCATGACATCGTCGACGGCCATCGTCTCGCTGAGGCTCTGGCCAGGCGCGTACCGTCCATAGCCGATGGTGATCGGCCCGCCGTGCCGTTCATCCACCAGATTGCCGACGAACACGTCGGCCTCCTGCCCTGGGGAACGCTCCATCGACGCGTCTGCGATCGCGAAGCTGCGGACCTTCATCGTCTCGCTCCATGCTGGGTCTGCGCGGCAGCCCGGAGATCCGGGTCGCCAGGATGAATGACGGGTGTTCCGCCAGGAAGTTCCGTTCTCGCGTCCCGCCACCATCGAGGGAAGGAGGTCGAGCCGGCACAGCACCGGAAGCTTGAATCGCGCTGGGTCGGCAGACGCGGATATGCGTCGGCAAAGTCGAAATTTCGAAATAAATCCAATGCAATCGATGTGAATCAAGCTATTGACTCGTTGAGGTCTTGTGATAAAAGTCACATATCTGACGTTTGAAAAGAATATCTCCATTCTCATCCTCTAATCGATCCGATGTAACTGGCTGGCATTAGCGATCCTGCAGCGCGGGACCTTGCCGCCACGCGCGCAATATACGCACGTCCCCAGCTGGAGAGAGGTGCCGGAACGCTCAGGTCGGCCCTGACGCGGTTTCACCATGTCTCGACGAGGAAGCGTCCGGCTGGGCGCGACAGCCTTCAACCGTGACCACCGCGCCGCGGATGCGGTGCCGCAACCATGAAAGGGGCAGGGCAATGGCTATCATCAACGGCACCGCCGGCAACGACAACCTCGCAGGCACCGCCGACGCCGACATGATCAACGGCGTCGCTGGCAACGACATCCTCGACGGCGGGTACGGCGACGACATCCTCAACGGCGGCGCTGGCAACGATCTCCTGAGAGGGAGTTTCGGCGGCGATACTCTGGATGGCGGCGCCGGGATCGACACCGCCGATTACAGCGCCGAGGACATACCTGCCGGTCTCTCCATCAACCTCGTGACCGGCGAGGAAAAATACGCCGGCACGATCCTTTCGGGAAAACTGGCCAATATCGAGAACGTGATCGGCTCGAACGGCACGGACGTCATCACCGGCGACGCCAACTCGAACATCCTCGATGGCTCTGCGGGGAATGACACGCTCAACGGCGGTGCCGGCGACGACATCCTCGATGGCGGCAGAGGCAACGACGTCCTCAACGGCGGCGACGGCAATGATGTCCTGAGCGGCAACTTTGAGAACGATACCTTCGATGGCGGCGCCGGCATCGACACGGTGGACTACACCTATTTCGGCCCGCTGCCGTTGACTGTCGATCTCACCACCGGGCAAGCCAGTTCCGCGGCTTACCCAGGCCCAGGCGGTGTCGAGCGGCTGTCGAACATCGAGAACGCGCGCATGGGCGCCGGCGACGACATCGTCATCGGTAGCAGCGGCGCGAATGTTCTGGAGGGCGCCGGCGGCACCGATATCCTGAATGGACGGGGCGGCGCAGACCGGCTCGACGGCGGGGCCGGGATCGACTGGGTGACCTATCAGGACGAAACCCAGGGCGCCGTGGTCGATCTCGCCACCGGGGCCGCGTCCGGCGCGGCGGCCGGGGACACCTATATCAGCATCGAGAACATCCGCGGCTCCGAGTTCAACGACGTGCTCACCGGCGATGCCGGCCCCAACACCATCTCGGGCTTCGGCGGAAGCGACCTGCTGAGCGGCGGGGCCGGCAATGACGGGCTCGCCGGCGGTGACGGCGACGACGTCCTGAATGGCGAGGCCGGCGCGGACGTCCTCAACGGCGGGGCCGGGCGCGACTGGGCGTCCTATCGTACCGACACCACGGCCGCCGTGGTCAATCTGGCCACCGGGGCCACCTCCGGAGCGGCGGCCGGGGACACGTATATCGGCATCGAGAACCTCGGCGGCTCGAACTTCGACGACCACCTCACCGGCGATTCCGGCGACAACACCATCACCGGCTTCGACGGAAATGACCTGCTGGATGGCGGGGCCGGCGCCGATGGGTTCGACGCCGGCAACGGCGACGATGTCATGATCGGCGGGGCGGGCGCGGACCAGCTCAACGGCGGGGCCGGCTCCGACTGGGCGTCGTATGAGACCGACACCCAGGGCGCCCTCGTCCATCTGGCCACCGGGGCCACCTTCGGCGCCGCGGCCGGGGACACGTATATCAGCATCGAGAACGTCGCCGGCTCCAATTTCGACGACCTGCTCACGGGAGATGCCGGCGCCAACATCATCGCGGGCAATGCCGGAAACGACATTCTCACCGGGGGCGACGGCAGCGATATCCTGCGCGGAGGAGCCGGTGGCGACACCCTCGACGGCGGCAACGATATCGATGCCATCGACTACTCGGGCAGCACCGCCGGCGTGGCCGTCAACCTCGGGGGCGGCACCGCTTCGGGCGGCGACGCCCAGGGCGACAGCTTCACCAATATCGAGAACGTCACCGGCAGTAGCCTGGATGATATCCTGACCGGCGATGCGGCGGTGAACCAGCTGACCGGCGGCGACGGCAACGACACCCTCGAGGGGGCCGGGGGCGCGGATCATCTGGTCGGCGGCAACGGCACCGATGCGGTCGTCTACAGCCTCAGCGGCGTCGGCGTGAGCGTCAATCTCGCGACCGGCGCGACCAGCGGCGGCGACGCCGCGGGCGACACCTTCGACAGCATCGAGAACCTGATCGGCTCCGCCCTGAACGACACCTTGACCGGCAATGCCGGAGCGAACCTGATCATCGGCGCCCTCGGCAACGATTTCATCGATGGCGGTGCCGGCAACGACACTCTCTTCGGCGGCGATACCGACGACACCCTGATGGGTGGGGCCGGCGCGGACCGGCTCGACGGCGGCACCGGGACCGACTGGGCGTCCTATCAGGCCGAGGCCTCGGGCGTCGGAGTCAACCTGGCCACGGGGAACGCGTCCGGCGCAGCGGCCGGGGACACGTATGTCAGCATCGAAAACGTCGCCGGCTCCAACTTCGACGACCAGCTCACCGGCGATGCCGGCGCCAATACACTCGCGGGCAACGGCGACGGCGACACGCTGGACGGCGGCGCCGGCACCGACATCCTCAACGGCGGCGATGGCGACGACGCGCTTCGCGGCGGGGCCGGGGCCGATGTGCTCGACGGCGGCGCCGGCCGCGACACCGCCGGCTATTACACCAGCGCCGCCGGGGTGACGGTCGATCTGGCTGCCGGCACCGGGGTGGGCGGCGACGCCCAGGGCGACACCTATGCCGGCATCGAGGACCTCGCCGGCAGCAACACCGGCAATGATGTGCTCACCGGCGACGCCGGTTCGAACACCCTGGCCGGCTGGGGCGGCGACGACCTGCTTCGCGGCGGGGCCGGCCAGGACCGGCTCGACGGCGGCGCCGGCATCGACACCGTCAGCTACGACACCGGCACGGTCGCGGTGACGATCAACCTGGCGGCCGGCACCGGAGCGGGCGGCGATGCCGTGGGCGACAGCTATGTCAGCATCGAGAACGCCATCGGATCGGCCGCGGACGACCAGATCACCGGCGACGCCCTGGCCAACGCGCTGAACGGCTGGGCCGGCCGGGACGTGCTGACCGGCGGGGCCGGGGCCGACCGCTTCGTCTTCACCGACATCGCCCACAGCGTCGTCGGGGCGAATGCCGACCGGATCACCGATTTCAGCCGCGCCCAGGGCGACCTGGTCGACCTGTCGGCGATCGACGCCAACACCGGCGTCGCCGGCGACCAGGCCTTCACCTTCATCGGAGCTGGCCTGTTCACCGGCGTCGCCGGCCAGCTGCGCGCCGCAAACACCAGCCCCGGGGTCACCACCATCGCCGGCGACGTCAATGGCGACGGCGTCTCCGATTTCCACATCCAGCTCACCGGCAACCTGGCCCTCGTCGCCGCCGACTTCGTGCTGTAGCGCAGCCGTCGTATCGGTCGCATCCCTGTCCACACCAGCCTTGCGGCCGGTAACGGCGCAGCAGCGCCGATGCCGGCCGCAGGACGGCGTCTCAGGGTTGAAATACTCATCGGCCATCGGTCACAAAGCCTATATTTTTATATAAATCTAAATCAACTAGTGTGAGCGAAGCCGATTGACCTATCCGGATTCTATGATAGGAATCACACGACTATTACCTTGAAAGAATATCTCCACCCACGTCATCTAATCGATCCGACGTAACTGCTGACATATCGATCCTGTATTGCGGGCTCCTGCAGCCGGGCGCACGGCCTGTGCGCATGCCCCAACCGGGAGAGAGGTGTCGGAGCGCTCTGGCGCGGTCTCGGCGGATGTCTCATCGAGGCCGCAACCGGCCGCCGGGGGCGCGGCAGCCTGCAGCTGTGATCACCGCGCCCGGATGCGGCGCCGCAACCAATGAAAAGGGGAAGCGCGATGGCAGTCATCAACGGTACGCCAGGGAACGATAGCCTGACGGGAACGAGCAGCGCCGATACCATCAACGGCTTGGCGGGCGACGACAATCTGCATGGTCTCGGCGGGGCCGACGTGCTGAATGGCGGGGACGGCCTCCACGATTCGATCACCTATTTCGGCTCGGCGGCCGCCGTCTCGGTGAATCTCGGCACCGGCTTTGCCAGCGGCGGCGACGCCGCCGGCGACAGCTGGACCGGCATCGAGGATCTGTTCGGCAGCAACTTCAACGACACGCTCGTCGGCAACGCCGGCGCCAATCTGCTCTGGGGCTTGAGCGGCGACGATGTCCTTGACGGCGGCTTGGGCGTGGACCATCTCGTCGGCGACGTCGGCAACGACAACCTCATCGGCGGGGCGGGCGCGGACCTCCTGGAAGGCGGGGCCGGCGGGGACACGGCGAGCTACTTCACCTCCGGGGCCGCGGTTGTCGTGAATCTGAACGCGGGCACCGCCACCGGCGGCGACGCGCAAGGGGATACCTTCACCGGCATCGAAAACCTGATCGGCAGCGCCTTCGACGACGCCCTCGCCACCGGCCCGTTGGCGGGCGCCATTTCCGGCGCCGGCGGCAATGACACCATCTTCGGTGCAGGCGGCAATGATCTCCTCGGCGGCGATGCGGGCGATGACATCATTCACGGTGCGGTGGGCAATGACAGCCTGACTGGCGGGGATGGCAACGACAACCTTTTCGGCGAGGCGGGCGCGGACGCCCTGAATGGCGGCGCCGGCTCGGATATCGCGAACTACTCCAACTCCGCGGCCGCGGTCGCTGTGAACCTGACGGCCGGCGCCGGCGCCGGAGGCGATGCGCAAGGGGATACCTTCGCCAGCATCGAGAACCTGATCGGCAGCGCCTTCAACGACTCCCTCGCCGCCGGCCCGTCGGCCGCAGCCATCTCCGGCAATGGCGGCGACGACACCATCTTTGGTGCCGCCGGCAATGATGTCCTCGAGGGCAATGCCGGCGACGACACCATTTTCGGCTCTGCGGGCAGTGACCGGCTGCTCGGCCAGGACGGCAACGACGACCTCCTCGGCGAGGCGGGCGCGGACATTCTGGACGGCGGCGCCGGCTTCGACACGGCGAGCTACTCCACCTCCGCGGCCGCGGTGGCCGTGAATCTGACTGCGAGCACCGCCTCCGGCGGCGATGCGCAAGGGGACACCTTCATCAGCATCGAGAACCTGATCGGCAGCGCGTTCAACGACATCCTCATCGCCGGCCCCGCGGCCGCAGCGATCTCGGGCGGCGGCGGCGATGACCAGATCTATGGCAGCAGCGCCAACGATGCCCTCGAGGGCAATGCGGGCAACGATACCCTCCGGGGCGATCTGGGAAATGACACGCTGCGTGGCCAGGATGGCGACGACAACCTCCTCGGCGGGGCTGGCGCAGATGTGCTGGACGGCGGCGCCGGCTCGGACACCGCGAACTACACCCTCTCGGGAGCCGCGGTGAACGTGAATCTGAGCACCGGCGTCGCCACCGGAGGCGACGCGCAAGGGGATACCCTCACGAGCATCGAGAACCTCATCGGCAGCGCGTTCAACGACACCCTCGCCGCCGGCCTCTCGGGCTCAGCCATCTCCGGTGGTGCGGGCGATGACACTCTCATCGGCGGCGCAGGTGCGGATGCCCTGAACGGCGGCGCCGGCACCGACACCGCCAGCTATGAGGGCTCGTCGGCCGCCGTGGTGGTGGACCTGCTGGCCGGCTCTGCCTCTGGCGGCAACGCTCAAGGCGACGTCCTCACTCTTATCGAGAACCTGCGCGGATCGAGCTTCAACGACCAGCTGACCGGCGATGGCGGCAGCAACAAGCTCGAAGGCCGTGACGGCGCCGATTCCCTGAAGGGGGGCGCCGGCGACGACCTGCTCGTCGGCGGGGCGGGGGCCGACCAGCTGGACGGCGGCACCGGCACCGACACCGTCAGCTATGAGGATGCCACGGCCGGCGTGGCGGCCGACCTGGCCAGCGGCGGAACCGGCGGCGACGCCGCAGGGGATACCTACACCAGCATCGAGAACCTTCTGGGCTCCGCCTTCAACGACTTCCTGTTCGGCGATGCCGGGGCGAACCTGCTGGATGGTGCCGCCGGAGACGATAACCTCGCGGGCCGCGGCGGCGTCGACACGCTCCGCGGCGGCGACGGCAACGACAGCCTCGACGGTGGCGCGGGCGCCGACCAGCTGATCGGCGGCAACGGGACCGACGCGGCCGTCTACGCCGGCAGCGGCGGCCCTGTGACCGTCAATCTCGCGACCGGCACGGCCAGCGGCGGCGATGCCGTGGGCGACACCTTCAACAACATCGAGAACCTGGTCGGCTCCGAATTCAACGACACCCTGACCGGCGATGCCCAGGCGAACGTAATCGTCGGCGCCCTCGGCAACGATGTGCTCGATGGTGGCGCCGGCAACGACACGCTCCTCGGTGGCGACAGCGACGACACCCTGACCGGCGGGGCCGGCGCGGACCAGCTGAACGGCGGGACCGGGACCGACTGGGCGTCCTATATCACCGAGACCGGGGGCGTCGGGGTGAACCTGACCACCGCGGCCGGGTCCGGGGCGGCGGCTGGGGACACCTATGTCGGCATCGAGAACGTCGCCGGCTCCAATTTCGACGACGCGCTCACGGGTGATGGCAACGCCAACACGCTCGCAGGCAATGGCGGAGACGACGAGCTCAACGGCAACGCCGGCGCCGATATCCTGCAGGGCGGCGATGGCGACGACGCGCTCCGCGGCGGGGCCGGGGCCGATCAGCTTGACGGCGGCGCCGGCAGCGACACCGCCGGCTACTTCACCAGCGCGGCCGGGGTGACGGTCGACCTGGCCGCCGGCACCGGGACGGGCGGCGACGCCCAGGGCGACACCTATGCCGGCATCGAGAACCTCGCCGGCAGCAACACCGGCAATGATGTGCTCACCGGCGACGCCGGTTCGAACATCCTGGCCGGCTGGGGCGGCGACGACCTGCTTCGCGGCGGGGCGGGTTCGGACCAGCTCAGTGGCGGCGACGGCATCGACACCGTCAGCTACTTCTTCGGCACGGTCGCGGTGACGATCGACCTCGCGGCCGGCACCGGATCGGGCGGCGATGCCGTGGGCGACAGCTATGTCAGCATCGAGAACGCCACCGGCTCGGCCGCGGACGACCAGATCATCGGCAGTGCGGCGGACAATGTGTTGAACGGCTGGGCCGGCCGGGACGTGCTGACCGGCGGGGCCGGCGCCGACCGCTTCGTCTTCACCGCCGCCAGCCACACCGGCCTCGGGACGGCGGCCGACCGGATCACCGATTTCAGCCACGCCCAGGGCGATCTGGTCGACCTGTCGGCGATCGACGCCAACACCGGCGTCGCCGGCGACCAGGCCTTCACCTTCATCGGCGCGGGCCTGTTCACTGGGGTCGCCGGCCAGCTGCGCGCCGCCAACACCAGCCCCGGAGTCACCACCATCGCCGGCGACGTCAATGGCGACGGCGTCTCCGATTTCCACATTCAACTCACCGGCAACCTGGCCCTCGTCGCCGGCGACTTCGTGCTGTAGCGGCTGGAAGGCCGCAGCAGCCCGGAGGGTCGGGTTCGCCCCGGGGCGAACCCGACCCTCCGGTCACCCTGCGCTGGCGGCCAAAGCCTGGGTCAGGTCGGCGACCAGGTCCTCGACATGCTCGATGCCGATCGAGACGCGGATGGTGGCGTCGGAGATGCCGATCCGCTCCCGCGTCTCCTTCGGCACGCCGGAATGCACAGTGGTGGCCGGGTGGCAGACCAGGGATTCGGTGCCGCCGAGGCTGACCGCCAGCTTGAAGATCCTGAGCGCGTTGAGGAAGCGGAAGGCCTCAGCCTCGCCGCCCTTGATGTCGAAGGAGAAGGTGGTGCCGGCGCCGGTGCATTGCCGGTCGAACACCGCCCGCTCCGGGCTGCCTTCGGGCAGCAGCGCCGGGTAGTAGACCGCGGCGACCTGCGGATGCTCGGCCAGGAACCGGGTCACGGTCTCGGCGTTGCGGCAGGCCGCGGTCATGCGCAGCGACAGCGTCTCCAGCGAGCGCGCGATCATCCAGGCCGAATGCGGGTCGAGTTGGGTGCCGATGGCGCCGCGCAGCAGCTTGACCTGACGGATCTGGTCGCGCCGGCCCAGCACCGCGCCGGCCACAAGGTCGCTGTGGCCGCCGACATATTTGGTCAGGGAATAGACCACGATGTCGGTGCCGTGCCGGATCGGCTTCTGGAAGATCGGGCCCAGGAGGGTGTTGTCGCAGACGATCACCGGGGTGTGGCCCTGCTTCGCCCCGATCTCGTCGGCCACCGCGCGCACCAGCTCGAGATCGACCAGGGTGTTGAGCGGGTTCGACGGCGATTCGACCAGGATCACCGAGACCCTGCCCTTGGCCGTGGCCTCATCGGCCGCGGCCCGGATCACGGCGCCGTCGACGCCGTCGGCGAAGCCGACCGCGCCGATCTGGAAAGGGTTCAGGGTGCGCGCCACCAGCGTCTCGGTGCCGCCATAGAGCGGCTGGCTGTGCAGGATCACGTCGCCCGGCCGGGCGAAGGCCAGGAGCGTCGTCGCGATCGCCGACATGCCGCTGGAGAAGATGCCCGCCGCCTCGGCCCCCTCATAGATCGCCAGCCGGTCCTCGACGATCTCGCTGTTGGGGTGGTTGAAGCGGGTGTAGACCAGCCCCGCATCGGCGCCCGGCTTCGGCTCGCGCCGGCCGGCGGTGTAGTCGAAGAAGTCACGCCCGTCCTCGGCCGATTTGAACACGAAGGTCGAGGTCAGGAACACCGGCTGCTTGACCGCGCCCTCGGACAGGGTCGGGTCATAGCCATAGCCGAGCATCAGCGTCTCGGGATGCAGCTTGTGGTTGCCGATGCGGTCCTTGCGATAACCCGATCCGGCCATGGGAAGTCTCCTGAAAGTGTTGGCGCGGAGACTACCCCGGATCGCCCGGCCGCGCCCATGGCTCAGTGGTCGTAGCCCTCGCCCGCCTTCACCTTGCCGCGGAACACCCAGTAGGCATAGACGGTGTAGACCAGGATCAGCGGGATCAGGAAGGCGACGCCGATCAGCAGGAACAGCTGCGAAGAGGCCGGGGCAGCGACGTCCCAGATGGTCAGGTCCGGCGGCACCACCTTGGGCCACAGGCTGATGGCGAGGCCGGTGTAGCCGAGCACGAACAACGCCATGGTGTAGAGGAACGGCCCGTAGTCGGAGCCGCGCTGCAGCGACAGCCAGAGCCGCCAGGCGAACAGCACCACCAGGATCGGCACCGGCGCGAACCAGAGGGTGTTCGGCCAGGTGAACCAGCGGTCGGCGATCTCCCGGTCGAGGAACGGCACCCACAGGCTGACCACCGCCATGAAGAACAGCACGCCGAGGAGCAGGCGCAGGGTGGTGTCGCGCGCCCAGCCCTGCAGCGGGCCCTCGGTCTTCATCACCAGCCAGGCGGCACCGAGCAGGCCGTAGCCCAGCACCAGGGCGATACCGGTCATCAGGCTGAAGGGCGAGACCCAGTGGAACGCCCCGCCGGTGTAGTGGCCATCCGCGACCGGAAAGCCCTGGACGAAGGTGCCCAGCACCACGCCCTGGAAGAAGGTGGCGAGCAGGCTGCCGCCGGCGAAGGTCGCGGTCCACAGCCATTTGCTGGTGTGCGCCTTGAACCGGAACTCGAAGGCGACGCCGCGGAAGATCAGCCCCATCACCATGAAGGTGATCGGCAGGTACAGCGCCGGCAGGATGATCGAGAAGGCGACCGGGAACACGGCCAGCAGGACCACGCCGCCCAGCACCAGCCAGGTCTCGTTGCCGTCCCAGATCGGCGCGACCGAGTTCATCATCAGGTCGCGGTCCTCCTCGGTGCGGGCCCAGGGGAACAGGATGCCGACGCCGAGGTCGAACCCGTCCATCAGCACATACATGAACACCCCGACGGCGGCGATCGCGGCCCAGATCAGGGGCAGGACATTGGCGATGGTCCAGACATCCGGTGTCATGGCGTCATTCCCGGGATTCGAAGGAGGCGTCGGGCAGGGAGAACGGCCGCGCCGGGGTCTTGAAGGTCTCCTCGCGATCGGATTCCGCGGCTTCCGGCCCGATCCGCACCAGCTTGACGATGTAGTAGACGGCCGAGCCGAGCAGTATGGCGTAGACCAGGACGAACAGCACCAGCGACAGCAGCACGCTGCCGGCGCCGACAGGCGACATCGCGTCCGCGGTGCGCAGGATGCCCTCCACCACCCAGGGCTGGCGGCCGATCTCGGTGGTGAACCAGCCGGCGATCACGGCGACGAAGCCGGAGGGCAGCATCACCACCATGAAACGATGGAACCAGCGGCTGTCATAGAGCCGGCCGGTCGCCCGCAGCCACAGCCCGAGCAGGGCGGCGCCGAGCATCAGGAAGCCGAGGCCGACCATGATCCGGAAGGTCCAGAACACGATCGCGACCGGCGGCCGGTCCTGCGGCGGGAAGTCCTTCAGCCCCTGCACCGAGCCGTCCCAGCTGTGGGTCAGGATCAGCGAGCCGAGATGCGGGATCTCGAGCACGAAATCGTTCTTCTCGCCGCTCTGGTCCGGCCAGGCGAACAGGATCAGCGGCACGTCCGATCCCGTCTCCCAATGCGCCTCGATCGCCGCCAGCTTGGCCGGCTGATGCGCCCGCACCTCCAGCCCGGACTGGTCGCCGATGAAGATCTGCACCGGCGCCAGCACCGCGATCAGCCACAGCCCCATCGAGAAGGCCTGGCGCGATTCCAGCACGCTGCGGCCGCGCAGCAGATACCAGGCCGAGACGCCGGAGATGACGAAGGCCGTGGTCAGGTAGGCCGCCACCACCGTGTGCAGGAAGCGCACCGGGAAGGACGGGCTGAAGACGATCTCGAGCCAGTCGGACGGGACCAGGACGCCATTCGCCACCTCGTAGCCCGCCGGGGTGTGCAGGAAGGAGTTCGCCGACAGGATCCAGAAGGCGGAGACCGCAGTGCCGACGGCCACGGCGGTGGTGGCGCCGAAATGGACGATCCGGGGCACCTTGTCCCAGCCGAACAGCATGATGCCGAGAAAACCGGCCTCGAGGAAGAAGGCGGTCACCACCTCATAGCCGAGCAGCGGCCCGAGGATGCTGCCGCCGGCCCGGGTCAGGCCGGCCCAGTTGGTGCCGAACTGGTAGGTCATGACGATGCCGGTGACCACCCCGACCCCGAAGGAGACGGCGAAGATCTTGATCCAGAACTTATAGAGGGTCCGGTATTCGGCCCGCCCGGTCTTCAGATACAGCCCTTCCAGCACCGCCAGCCAGCTGGCGATGCCGATGGTGAAGGCCGGGAACAGGAAGTGGAAGGAGATGACGAAGGCGAACTGGAACCGGGACAGGAGGACTGGATCGAGATCCATGACAATTCTCCTTCGGCGAACCGACTGGCTCCGGTCGCCTTATTTCTTGGCTCGGAAAGAATATGCCACGATTCCATCGATCGCCCACGAACTTCCCGACGTGCCATAAGGCCCCAGCCGGGCGACGCGTCGCAGCGCAACGAAGCGGCGGATATGCCAGCTTGGCTGTTCAGCCCGCAGGCAGGGGGATATGCTCCACGCCATGAGCTTCACCGATGCCCAGATCAAGCGCTATGCGCGCCACATCCTGCTGCCCGAGGTCGGCGGCAAGGGTCAGGAAAAGCTGCTGGCCGCGCGGGTGCTGGTGATCGGCGCCGGCGGCCTCGGCTCGCCCCTCCTGCTGTACCTCGCCGCCGCCGGCGTGGGCACGATCGGCCTGCATGACGACGACGTCGTCGAGCTGTCCAACCTGCAGCGCCAGGTGGTGCACGACACCACGACGCTGGGCCAGCTCAAGGTCGACAGCGCCACCGCCCGGCTGCAGGCGCTGAACCCCGAGGTCAGGGTCGAGCGCTTCGCCGACCGGCTGACCGCGGCCACGGCGCTGGAGCGGGTGGCCGCCTTCGACATCGTGGTCGACGGCAGCGACAACTTCGCCACCCGCTACCTGCTGAACGACGCCTGCTATCTGGCGAAACGGCCGCTGGTCTCGGCGGCGATGCTGCGCTTCGAGGCGCAGCTGTCGACCTTCAAGGCGCATCTCGGCGACCCGCATCCCTGCTATCGCTGCCTGTTCCCGGCGCCGCCCGACCCGGGCACGGTGCCGAGCTGCTCCGAGGCCGGGGTGTTCGGCGCCCTGCCCGGCGTGCTGGGGTCGATGCAGGCGATCGAGACGATCAAGGAGATCCTGGGCATCGGCGAGGGCCTGTCCGGCCGGCTGCTGCTGTACGATGCGCTGGAGGCCCGGCTGCGCGAGATCGCCCTGCCGCGCGACCCGGACTGCCCGCTGTGCGGCGACAACCCTTCGATGACCGACCTGTCGCATCACCATGGCTGACGGGCCGGCGGGCATCGGCGCGCTGTCGATCGTGGTGTTCGACGGCCGCTTCGACCGGGTGCATTACGCCCTGGTGCTGGCCAGCGCCGCCGCCGCGACCAACCGCCGGGCGACGCTGTTCTTCACCGGCCAGGCGCTGCGGGCGCTGCTGCCCGAGGGCTGGCGCCGGCTGGATGGCGGCGCCGAGGCGCAGGAGGCGGATTTCGCATCGCGCCGGGTGGCGACCTTCGCCGAGCTGATGGAGGCCTGCCGGGCGCTGGGCGTCCGCTTCATCGCCTGCGAGATGGGGCTGCGCGCGCTGGGCCTCGCCGCCGCCGACCTGGCGGTGCCGGCCGAGATCGCCGGCGTCGTCACCCTGCTGGCCGAATCGCCGCGCGACGGCCAGATGCTGTTCGTCTGATCCCGCTCTAGGACACCGGCACGCGGAACAGGAAGGACGGCGCCGAGGTCAGCCGGTCGCTGCGGCTGCCCGACGGGCCGTTGGTCGAGATCTGCACCGACCGGATGTCGCCGGTGAGCGGCCCGATGAAGACGAAGTTGGCATTCACCCGCGAGCGCGGGGCGACCTGCACCTCCGGATTGTCGGTCGGCGGCACGAAAGGATGGGCGCGGCCCCTGTCGTCTATCAGGACCAGACTGTTCCCTCGATTGAGCGAGACCGGCCGGTCGGTCAGGTTGGTGATGCTGGCGGAGACGATGACGCTGTCGGCCCGGTAGGTGATGCCGGTCAGCATCATCGCCACGCCGCTCGGATGCGACTGCTGCTGGTCGAGCCGGACGGTGCGGCCCGGAGCTTGAACGGACGGTGCCGCGGGGGCCGCCGGGACCGCGACGGGCGCCGTCGCCATCGGCTGTTCCGGCCGCGAGGGGATGCCCGGCTTGACCAGCGGCTGGGCCGGCGTGGGGGTCGACGACGTCCGGCTGGGCATCGTCAACGGGTCGTCGTTCAGCAGCGAGCTCTGGGCCTGAGCCGCAGTCGCAGCCGCCATCACGGCGAGCGCGACCAGAGTCGGCCGAAACCTCATCACAAATCCTCCCAACCCCATTGCTTGCTTAACCCGCGGCCGGCCTCACTGTTCCGCTCGCGAAATATCTGCAAGGTGCTTTCCCGGCAACAAAACAATGATACGGTGCACGGGATTCGGCGCCTGCGGCGCGAAAGAGCATACAAGCATAGTCTGATCAAAGCCGAAGGAGACGGGCCCATGATGTTGGGATCCTGGATTGCGCGCCGACATCGCGCCCCCGCCATCGCCTTCGGCCTCCTGCTCCTCGCCGGCTGCAACGAATCCTCCGAGAAGCAGGGCCAGGCGCCGCAGATGCCGCCGCCGGCCGTCGGCGTCGTCACCGCCGCCAAGAAGCCGGTGACTGAGGGCTACACCTTCGTCGGCCGGGTCCAGGCGGTGAACAACGTCAACCTGGTGGCCCGGGTCGAGGGCTTCCTGCAGCAGCGCAACTACACCGAAGGCCAGGAGGTGAAGGCCGGCGACCTGCTGTTCGTGCTGGAGAAGGACACCTACCAGGCCGCGGTCGACCAGGCCCAGGCCAACCTCGCCAGCGCCCAGGCCACGGCCGACAACGCCAAGGTCCAGACCGACCGCGCTCGCGAGCTGATCAAGAACCAGAACGTCTCGCAGGCGACGCTGGACGACCGCATCGCGACGGAGAAATCGGCCGTGGCCGCGGTGCAGCAGACCCAGGCCGCGCTGGAAGAGGCGCAGATCAATCTCGGCTACACCTCGATCCAGGCGCCGTTCGACGGCCGCGTCGGCATCTCCAACTTCAGTGTCGGCGGGCTGGTGGGGCCGAGCACCGGTACGCTGGCCACCATTGTCAGCCAGGACCCGATCTACGTCCTCTTCCCGGTCAGCGACCGCTTCATCCTCGACGTGCAGCAGGCGACCGGCACCGGGAGGGTGGAGCCGCAGAACGTCGCGGTGAAGCTGACCCTGGCCAACGGCTCGCAATACCCGGAGGTCGGCAAGATCGACTTCACCGACGTCAAGGTCGACCAGAACACCGACACGCTGATGGTGCGGGCGGTCTTCGCGAACCCGCAGCGCACCCTGACCGACGGCCAATACGCCCGGGTGACGGCGGAGCGGAAGGACCCGGTCCAGGCGGTGGTGATCCCCCAGCGCGCGATCCTGACCGACCAGAGCGGCAACTTCGTGCTGGTGGTCGGCGAGGGCAACAAGGTGGCCGCCAAGCATGTCACCACCGGCTCCAACCAGGGCGCCGACATCGTGGTTCAGCAGGGGCTGAACGACGGTGATGTGGTCATCGTCGACGGCGTGCAGAAGGTGCGCCCGGGCCAGGAGGTGAACCCGGCCCCGACCAGCGAGCCGAGCGTCCCCGCGGGCGGCGGCACGGCCCCGGCCGGCGGCGGTTCGGGCCAGGCGGCGCCGGCCAAGCCGGCGGGGAACTGATCCGATGCTGTCCTCGATCTTCGTCGATCGCCCCCGCTTCGCGATCGTCATCGCCATCGTCATCACCCTGGCCGGGCTGATCGCGATGCGCAGCATCCCGATCGCCCAGTTCCCCGACATCGTGCCGCCACAGGTCTCGGTCAGCGGCTCCTATCCCGGCGCCAGCGCCGCGGTGGTCGAATCGACCGTGGCGCAGCCGATCGAGGCCCAGGTCAACGGCGTCGACAACATGCTGTACATGTCGTCGACCAGCGGCAGCGACGGCTCGTACTCGCTGATGGTCAGCTTCGCCGTCGGCACCGACCCGGACATCAACACCGTCAACGTCCAGAACCGCGTGGCGCTGGCCGAGCCGAAGCTGCCGCAGGAGGTGACGGCCCAGGGGCTGACGGTGAAGAAGCAGTCCTCGGCGATCCTGCAGCTGGTCACGGTGTACTCGCCGGACGGGTCGCAGGACGCCCTCTACCTGAACAACTACGCGATCATCAACCTGATCGATTCGCTGGCCCGCGTGCCCGGCGTCGGCCAGGCCTCGCTGTTCGCGACCCAGAACTACGCGATGCGGATCTGGTACAACACCGATACGCTGAACAGCTTCGGCCTGAGCCCGAACGACATCGTCACGGCGGTGCAGAGCCAGAACGTCCAGGCCGCGGTCGGCCGGCTGGGCGCCCAGCCGATGCCGGACGACCAGCAGGTCCAGGTGACGCTGCAGACGCTGGGCCGGCTGAGCGACGTCAAGCAGTTCGAGGACATCATCCTGCGCGCCAACCCGGACGGGTCGGTGGTGCGGCTGCGCGACGTGGCCCGGCTGGAGCTGAACAGCCAGTCCTACGACACCAATGCCCGGCTGAACGGCGCCCCGGCCGCTGTGATCGGCATCTACCAGTCGCCCGGCTCCAACGCCGTCGCCGCTGCCGAAGGCGTGCGGTCGGAGATGGAGCGGCTGAAGCAGCGCTTCCCCGCCGGCGTGGATTACAAGATCACCTACGACACCACCGTCTTCGTCAGCGAGACGATCGGCGAGGTCGAGCACACGCTGCTGGAAGCCTTCATCCTGGTGGCGATCGTGGTGTTCGTCTTCCTCGGCAACCTGCGCGCCACGCTGATCCCGATCATCGCCGTGCCGGTGTCGCTGGTCGGCACCTTCGCGGTGCTGCTGGCCTTCGGCTTCTCCGCCAACACCATCTCGCTCTTCGCCATGATCCTGGCGATCGGCATCGTCGTCGACGACGCCATCGTCGTGGTCGAGAATGTCGAGCGGGTGATGGCCGAGACCGGGCTGCCGGCGAAGGAGGCGACCAAGCTGGCGATGCGCGAGATCACCGCGCCGATCATCGCCATCACCCTGGTGCTGCTGTCGGTGTTCGTGCCGGTCGGCTTCATCCCCGGCATCACCGGCCAGCTGTACTCGCAATTCGCCGTCACCGTGTCGGTGGCGATGCTGATCTCGGCGCTGAACGCGCTGACGCTGAGCCCGGCGCTGTGCGGCGTGTTCCTGAAGCCGCACCAGCACGGCCGGCCCGGCCTGTACGGACGGATCATGGGTCGGGTGTCCGGCGGCATCGACAAGGTGCGCGACGGCTATGCCTGGGTGGTCGCCCGGCTGGTCCGGATGGCGGTGCTGTCGATCCTGCTGGTCGCCGGCTTCGGCGGCCTGGCCTGGGTGCTCAACGGCGCCACCCCGACCGGGTTCCTGCCGGACGAGGACCAGGGCCTGTTCTTCGTCGAGATCCGGCTGCCGGCGGCCGCCTCGGTCAGCCGCACCACCGAGGCGATGAACCAGGTCGAAGGGCTGGTCAAGGACATCCCGGGCATCGCGGACATCACCGGCGTGATCGGCCGCAGCTTCATCGACGGGCTGGCGGAGCCGAATGTCGGCTTCCTTGTGGTGGCGCTGAAGCCGTTCGACGAGCGGGTCAAGGAAGGGATCACGGTGTTCAACGTGCTGCGCCAGGTCGCGGTGCGCACCGCCGGGGTGCGCGACGCCCTGGTCATCCCGCTGAACCTGCCGCCGATCATCGGCCTGGGGACCGCCGGCGGCTTCCAATACCAGCTCGAGGACCTGGAGGGCAAAGGCCCGAACGAACTGGCGGCGGTGGCCCAGGGGCTGGTGGTCGCAGCCAACCAGTCGCCGGACCTGACCCAGGTGTTCACCTCCTACAATGCCAACACGCCGCAGCTCTATCTGAACCTGGACCGCGAGAAGGCACAGACCCTGGGCGTCGGCGTCAGCACCATCTTCAACGCGCTGCAGGCGACTCTGGGCGGCTTCTACATCAACGACTTCAACCTGTTCGGCCGCACCTGGCAGGTGATCGCCCAGGGCGAGGCCAATGACCGGCGCACGGTCGACGACATCTACCGGATCTATGTCCGCTCCTCGAGCGGGCAGATGGTGCCGATGCGGTCGCTGGTCGATGCGCAGCAGCAGCTGGGGCCGCTGTTCATCAACCGCTACAACAACTACCGCGCGGTCAGCATCCTCGGCAGCGCCGCACCCGGCGTCAGCTCGGGCCAGTCGCTGGCGGCGATGACCCAGGTCTCCGATGCCACCCTGCCGCCCGGCTATGGCTTCGAATGGACCGGCACCGCGCTGCAGGAGCTGGAGGCGGCGGGCCAGACCGGCTTCATCCTCGGCCTCGCCGTGCTGTTCGCCTATCTGTTCCTGGTGGCGCTGTACGAGAGCTGGTCGATCCCGATCGGCGTGCTGCTGTCGGTCATCGTCGGCATCGTCGGCGGCCTGGCGGCGCTGTGGATCGCCGGCCTGTCCAACGACGTCTACGCCCAGATCGGCATCGTCGTGCTGATCGCGCTGGCCAGCAAGAACGGCATCCTGATCGTCGAGTTCGCCAAGGCGAAGCGCGAGGAGGGGTCGTCGATCGCCGAGGCCGCGATCGAGGGCGCCAGGCTGCGCTTCCGGCCGGTGATGATGACCAGCTTCGCCTTCATCCTCGGCCTGGTGCCGCTGGTGACAGCGGCGGGCGCGGCCGCGGCCAGCCGGCGCGGCGTCGGCACCTCGGTGTTCGGCGGCATGATCGCGGCCTCGGCGATCGGCATCTTCCTGATCCCGATGCTGTACGTCACCCTGCAGCATGTCCGCGAATGGGTGCATGAGAAGCTGCTGGGCGGGTCGATCGCGCCGAAGCCGCGGACCGAGGCGCCGGTCACGCCGGCGGAATGACGAAGGGCGGCTCCGGTGGGAGCCGCCCTTTCTCTTTTGCTGCCGGAGCATGATGCTCCGGGCTGAAGCACACCGATCGCCTCTCCCGCGGTCCCCGGGGTCGAGCCCCGGGGAAGGAGAGGATCGCTTACGTCTTAGCGGTACCGGTCGGGCTTCGTCAGGTAGCCCTGCACGTAGTCTCGCACGCCATCTTCGAGCGTGTGGAACGGCGCCTGGTAGCCGGCTCGGCGCAGCTTCATCATCTCGGCCTGGGTGAAGTATTGGTACTGTGCCCGGATCGCGACGGGCATATCGACATAGTCGAATGCGACCGGCTGCCCGAGCGCAGCACCGACAGCAAGCATCAGGTCCTGGAACGAGCGCGCCTTGCCGGTGCCGAGATTGAACAGCCCGGACACCGTCGGGTTGGCCAGAAGCCAGGAAATCACCGCCGTGCAGTCCTTGACATAGACGAAATCCCGGGACTGCTCGCCGTCGCCGAAGCCGTCCTTGTGCGACTTGAACATCCGGATGGTCTTCCCCTCCGCGATCGGCTGGGTGTTCTTCGCGACAAGGCTCTGCATGTCGCCCTTGTGAGACTCGTTGGGGCCATAGACGTTGAAGAATTTGAGCCCGGCCCATTGCGGAGGGGCGTCGCCACGGCGGGCGCGCTCGAGCGCCCACCGGTCGAAGGCGTGCTTGGACCAACCGTAAAGATTCATGGGCCGCAGCCGCTCCAGCGCCGTCTCGCTGTCGTCGTCGACGAAGCCGGCCGAGCCGTCGCCATAGGTCGCCGCCGAGGAGGCGTAGATCAGCGGCGTGCGGGTCCGGGTGCACCAGTCCCAAAGCCGGGTCGAGAGCCTGAAGTTCGAGCGCACGATCTCATCGGCATCGGTCGCGGTGGTCGATGAATTCGCGCCCATATGGATCACCGCCGCGACACCAGAGCGCCCGGCCAGGAACGGCTCGATCTCGTCCGGGAAGACGATGTCGGCGAAGCGTCGCTTGGCAATGTTGCGCCACTTGGCATCGCTCCCGAGCGCGTCGGCGATAACGATATCGGTCCGCCCGGCTTCGTTGAGGTCGGCGGCGATGTTGGAGCCGATGAAGCCCGCCCCGCCGGTCAAGATGATCATGATGGCTTGTCTCCGTGGGTGGCCACCGTCGCGGGCCGTTGCGATATCAGCCTCGTGGTCGACTGGCCGGCGGTCAGCGCCGCCAGGAGCACTGTGCCGCCACGTGCCCGCACGATGTCCGCGCCGACCACGAGGTCCTCCGTATAGTCCGCTCCCTTGACAAGCACGTCCGGCTGCAGCGCCTTGATAAGCTCGTAGGGTGTGTCCTCGTCGAACAGCACCACCGCGGCGACCCCCTTGAGCGCGCCCATTACCTCCGCCCGCGCAGTCTCGGCCTGAACCGGCCTGGTCGGCCCCTTGAGGCGGCGCACCGAAGCGTCGGTGTTGAGCGCCATCACCAGCCGGTCACAAGCCGCGGCGGCCTGGCGGATCAGCGAGACATGGCCGGGATGGATCAGATCGAAACAGCCGTTGGCGATGCCGACGGTCAGGCCGTTGGCAAGCCAGAACGCGCGTATCCGCATCAACTCGTCCAGCGTGACCAAGCGGCCGTCTTCGACGTCGAGAGCTTGGGCGTCGCCGTGCAGCGCCAGGACGAGTTCCTCGCACGACACAGTGGCCGTGCCGAGCTTGGCCACGACGAGGCCGGCGGCATGATTCGAGGCATTCATTGCCTCCGCGAGCGGGAAACCCGCTGCGAGTGCGGCACCGAGCACGGCGACCACGGTGTCGCCTGCGCCGGATACGTCGAACACCTCACGGGCGATCGTCGCCAGATGGATCGGGTCGCCCGATCGCGCAAAATAAGACATGCCCTTCTCCGAGCGCGTCAGAAGCACGTCGGCGCCGCAGATCTCGTGGGCCAGCCGGGCGGCCTCTTCGGCCTCCTCGTCGGTTTCGCATGGCTGCCCAGTGGCCAGTGCGAGCTCGGCACGGTTCGGCGTGATGATCGAGGCGCCGCGGTAGGCCGAAAGATCGCGCCGCTTGGGGTCGACCAGCACGCGCTTGCCGACGGCCTGGGCGTAGGCGAGCGTGCGCTGCAGCACCATATCGGTGAGCACACCCTTGCCATAGTCCGACAGGATGACGATGTCGCAGCCGTCGATGGCTGCGCAGGCGCGCTCGATCAGCTGCGTCTCGATCTCCGGCGCGACCGGCCGGAGGGTCTCCCGATCGATCCGGGCGATCTGCTGGCGATGGCCGAGAAGCCGCGTCTTCGTTGTCGTGCCGCGGCTGTCGTCGAATACCGTCGTCGAAAGATCGACCCGTCCCGCCCGCTGGAGCTGTTCGGAGAGCTGAGCGAAGGCGCTGTCCCGACCGGCGACACCAACGAGGGTGACCGCTCCGCCGAGCGAGGCGATATTGGCGGCGACGTTGGCGGCGCCGCCCGGAACCGCGCGCTCCGACGTGAGCCGAACCACCGGCACGGGGGCTTCCGGCGACACCCGGTGAACCTCGCCCTCGATGTAGACATCGAGCATGAGGTCTCCGACCACTGCAACCCGGGCGGCCGCGAACCTCTCACTGATACCCTGCATCCGTCGCCTGCTCCCACACTCTCAAGGCCGAGTCCGGTCGCCGGACGTACTGTCATCTCTGCTGTGACGGGACAATTCGGAAAAGGCCGAATAGAGATGATACAGGCTGCTCGCCGGAACGAAATCGAGCAGCGCCCGGCCGTCCGGGTCGACGCGGTCGATCCAGCCGGCGGGGAACGGGCGATTGAGGAACGTTTCAAGGAGAACGCCAGTCATCGCCGCAGCGACGTCCGCGGCGCGGGGATCACCTGAAGCATGACGAATGGCAGCCGCCTTGGCCCCTTCGGCATGAGGCCAGAGACGGTGCGATGGCTTGCGCGGCCTGAGGTCGAGACCGACTTCGTCAAAGCACATGCCGTTTCCGGTCATGCCATGGCGGCAGGCAGCCTGCCACAGCCGGTCGGCGAGTATACTCTGATCCGCTCCTGAAAGGGCGCCGTACCACTGCAGCAGCCAAGCCCATTCGAACTGGTGGCCAGGTTCGAAGAACCGCCCCGCAGGGTCGTCTGGCAGCGTCGACCAGTCAGCATCGTAGTGCTCCAGGAGGATGCCCGGCTCGTCCTGAAACAGCTTGGCGTCGAAATGCGCCACGATGGTCCCGGCCCGATCGAGGAACGGACCATCCGGCAGGGCCTCGTGGAGTGCGAGATAGGCCTCGAGCAGATGCATCAGCGGATTCTGCGATTTCAATCCGCTGGGATCCGGATGACGATCGTGAAGGCCGAAATGTCGTTCGTCGATGAGCCGTCGATCGACGAACGCCACCGTCTGGTCGATTGCACGCCGCAGCCGTGCCTCACCGGTCAGGCGATAGGCCGCCGCCAGAGCGAACAGCACGAATGCGTGGGTGTAGCTGTCCCGGGTTGCCGAGATCACATGTCCGGAGGACGAGACCGAGAACGGCACGCCGTCCCGCAGATCGCCGCCGTCGCAGAACCGGTTCAGCAGCCCGTCGAGCGCTCGCATCGCCGGTTCGGCGCCGGCGGGAAATATCCCGACAAGCGCGGCATGGCTGAAGACGAAGATCTGGCGCGCCTGCACCATGGCACGGTGCGGTACGTCGTCTATCGGACGGCCGGCGAAATCGAGGCGCTCGCAGAACATCCCTCGCCCGGTTGCGAAGCCCTCCGCAGACCAGAACGGCAGAAGAACCTCACCCATGAGGTCTGCGTAACGCAAGAGCGGCGAAGCGATCACTGCCCGATATCCGATCTGAGATGTCCCCCGGCGGGACGTTCTAGCCGAGTCGGACAGGGTAGGCGAGCGCTATGGCTTGCTCGAACCGCGCGCCGAAGGCGGCGGTCTCGTCAGTCGTCCCCGACCCGGGACGGTTGTCGGACTTCAAGGCACCGGGCAACGAAGTGGTCAAGATTGCCCCCGGTGAACTTGAAGCCCCGCACGCCCGCCGCCGCGGCAGCCTCCATGTCACTATCCCGATCGCCGATCATCAGCGACCGTTCGATATCGGTCGGATAGTCGGACAGCGCTTTCAGGAGCATGCCCGGTCTCGGCTTGCGGTCCGGATGGTCTCGACGATAGGCCTGGACGGTGGCTTCGGGATGGAAAGGGCAATAGTAGAAGGATGCGATTGCGCCGCCGTGGGCGCGGATCAGTCCATCCATCCAACGGTGCAGGGCCAGGACATCAGCCTCGCCATAAAAGCCACGGGCGATCCCCGACTGGTTGGTGACAACGACCACGCGATAGCCGGCCTGGCGCAGGCGGGCGAGGGCGTCGAGGGCCCCTTCGATCCAAATGATATCCACCGGCCTGAACGGGTAGCCGCTGTCCTGGTTCAGCACGCCGTCGCGGTCGAGCAGCGCCATCGGCCGAGTTGCGGATCGGTCGTCCTCGGAAGTCACGAAGCCGTTCCGACAGGCCGGGTCGCCTTCAGCGCCCGAATCGGCGTCGCGGAGACCCTCCGAGTCGAAGCGACGGAGGCCGAGAAGGCCGACGCTGTGGACGACAAATAGGCGGTTCGTCTGCTCATCTCGATCCTGTCCGACTCATGAGGCGCGCGGTGTGCGCCACCGGACCCACATGTGCCGAAGTTTGAAATGCATTCTACGAGGGTCGATCAGGCTCGCATAGCGCTGAGCGGCGGCTCTGCCTCTCCCGCTTGCGGGACAGGTCTGACACCATGTCCAACGCGTGGGCGGATGAGATCCGTCAATCCGGTAGCCCGCCCGACCGGGCGGGCGGATGCGATGCCGCCGGCTCGCTACCCTGAGCGCAGCGGCACGCGGCCTGACTGGACTATCGCAGGATCAATTCGTCGTGCCCTTGACCAGTATGCCCATGCCGTGGCGATACTGCTCCGGCAGGCCGGTCTCCTGGCAGAAGCGGCTGAAGCCGATCCGGGCCTTCCAATCGTGCTCTTCCGGGCAATCATCCACCAGGATGACGCCCCCCGGGGCAACCCGTGGCCAGAAGCGCTTCAGCGTTTGATAGGTCGGCTCCGCAAGGTCGATGTCGAGCAGCACGACCGAGCAGGATTCCGGCAGCTTGCTGTCCGGGATCGTGGTGATGTCGCCCTGGATCAGCGAGACGTCCGCGGCATTGTGGCGCCGCAGGATCTTGGCGACCAGCCGCTGCGAACTGCCGGAGAACATGTACCGGTTGTTGGTCGGCGTTCCCAGCCCCACGTCGCGGGTGAACTGCTGCTCGACGAACCCGTCAAACGTGTCGTAGCAGGAATATTTTTTGTTGATCCCCAGCCGCCTGACCATATTTCGGGCCACGGCTGCCGTCCCGCCCATGGCGCAGCCGATCTCCACGATGTCTCCCGGTACATCTTTGTGCTCGATCAGGTAATGCAGATACAGATAGAGCCGCTCCGGGGCCAAACACGACGGTGGATACCGATACAGCAGCGGAACCAGGGACAATCGAGCGATTTCCTTGAGTCTTTGCTTCATATTGCTATCCCCCATTCCCCGAATTTCGGACAGGTTACCCAGAGAAACCGGGCACCCGATGGTCCGGAACGATACCAGTGGCCGCTGGATTGTAAACAGCGGATGGAACACGGTGCACGGCTTGAGGCGGCCCGATTCAAGGCCAGGCTGATAACGCGCCCGGCCGATGCGCATTGTCATCGGCGTCGAGGTGCCGCACGGCCCCGGCGGATGGCCGAGGATCTGTCGGCCGAGCGCAATCGGCTCTCCCTCTGTCAATGCCCATGGCTGTCCGGCTGAGGGAAACAACAACCGAAGCGTGCTTATTCTTGGTTGCTAATCTATTCTATTGCCACCCTTGAGCTTACCCAAGAATCCAGAGGGCTTCAAAGCAGCTATCGGCGCCCCTGGACTTCCAGGCCACGAGCCATCAAACAGCAACACCAAAATCTTTCAAATTTTTCGCAACTGCATCAATTGGTATTTCCCGGATGCAGGAATAAGGATTGCTCTCTCCAGTACAAGTTGGCTTGTTAAGACACGGATAGCAGGGTGGTGGCTTGGCGTTGCTTACCACTATCGTCCCAGGAGGGGTCCAAACAGTTGTAATATTCGAGCCATAGATCATGATCGCCGGAGTCCCGATCGCGTGGGCCGTATGTACCCCGAAACTGTCGAGACCGATCAGAACCCTGACATCTTCCAGGCTACGAAAAAATTCGGCCAGCGGCCCCGCGACGATCTCGATGCCCGGATCGTTGGCGTCCGGTAGACAGCCCTCCAGATAGCTCCGATCCGACGGCGCACCGAATACCACCACTCTCAGGCCACTGGCGCGGATCATGGCGATCAGCGAGCGCCAGTGCTCCTGGGGCCATAGCTTGCATTCCTGGCCTGCCGTCGGCTGAACGCCGATCCTGTCGCTACCGGGGCGATGGGCATACGGCTTGCCGGAAGCATCGTACAATCGGGAATGTGCCGGTGCGGTAGCGCCCAGAGCCGTCGCGATGCGTTGGATCGATGAATAGCTACTGGGATCATTGGCAGGCGCCATAATCAGGTGCCGGACGAATTTCTCGCCCCCGGTCCGGATGATCTTTGCCAGAGGATGGCCGTGCGCCCAGGTGATGCTGGTATTTCCGGAGGGCGAGATCGCCCATCCAAGCAAATTTTCCCGAAAGTCGCCCACGACATTGACCACCCGGTCGAAGCGCTTCAGCCGGAGCGCTGCCGCAGTCCAAACAAGTTTCATCGCGGCCTTGAACCCAAAATTCTTCGCCGTGCCCATCGGAAACGACGCGTAGAAGACCTCCGAAACCAGGGGGTTGCTGGAATAGAGCTGACGGAACTGCGGGCGAGTGAGGACGGAAATCTCCGCGCCCGGCTCCGAGCGTCCAAGCGCTTCTATCAAGCCGGTCTGGATGACCGCATCTCCCAGATTGCGGGCCTGGATAACGAGAATACGTTCTTTGGCCATGCTATTCTTTTCTCTATCGGGACCTTGATCAATCGACGGCTGCAAGGCACCCACTACGCCTTTCGCGCTCAAAAAATCAATTGGAAGGTGCCGTCACGCACTCGGTCTGAGAAAGGCCTTTTGGCCGGCGTCGCGGTGCCGCTGGTGACGGCGGCGGCCGCGGCCAGCCGGCGCGGCGTCGGCACCTCGGCGTTCGGCGGCATGATCGCGGCCTCGGCGATCGGCCACGCCGGCCGAATGACGAAGGGCGGCTCCGGTGGGAGCCGCCCTTTCTCTTTGGCTGCTAATGCACCCAGCGGCCGCGGTCGTGGTACCAGGGGCGGCCGCGATAGTAGTTGTCCCAGTAGGGGCCGGCGTCGAATCGGATCACCGGCACGCCGATCATCGGCGCGGCCTCGACGATGACCCGCCGACGGTGCTGGACATCCGCCGCCAGGAAGCGGCCATTGGCCCAGCCGCGGTCGGGACCGACGCCGATGTCGCACCAAGCCCAGCCGTCGAGGCAGCCGAAGATCTGCACCGGCACGCCCGGCCGCAGCCGCGCCACCGTCGGATAATCGGCCCCCGGACCGGCGCGCAGCCGGGCCGGGGCGGTGGTGTAGCCCGGCGCGGCATCGGCCGCCGTCGCTGTCAGGGCCGTCATCGCCAGCCCGGCCATCGCGGCCAAGGCGAGCTTCCATCTCATCATGCGAGCTCCAGGGATCGAGATCCCCCTTCGTCCGCCATAACGCCGCAGAGCCGGAATCCGGTCGCCGGATCATCGGGGCGCGGCGCCTTGCCTCACCCCCGTCTCGTCAGCCAACCCGCTTCGCCGCGTCGAGGGCGCGGGACAGGTCGCGCTCCAGGTCCTCGATCCCTTCCAGCCCGATCGACAGGCGCACCAGCCCGTCGGTGATGCCCATGGCGGCGCGGTCCGCCGCCTCCATCGCCCGGTGGGTGGTGGTGGTCGGGTGGGTGGCGAGCGACTTGGTGTCGCCGAGATTGTTCGAGATGTCGACCAGTTGCAGCGCGTCGAGGAAGGCGAAGGCCGCCGCCTTGCTGCCGAGGTCGAGGGAGACCAGCGTGCCGCCGTTCTTCATCTGGCGCTTGGCCAATTCGTGGTGCGGGTGGCTTGCCAGCCAGGGGTAGCGCACCGAGCGGGCGGCCGGATGTGACTCGATCAGCTGGGCCAGGCGATGGGCGCTGGCGACCTGGCGCTCGACCCTGAGGCCCAGCGTCTCGAGCCCCTTCACCAGCACCCAGGCGTTGAACGGCGACAGCGCCGGGCCGGTGTGCCGGTAATAGGGCAGGAAATCGTCGGTCAGGAACTTCTTGTCGGCGAGAACCGCGCCGCCGAGCACCCGGCCCTGGCCGTCGATATGCTTGGTGGCGGAGTAGATCACCACATCGGCGCCGAGCTTGAGCGGCTTCTGGCCCAGGGGCGTGGCGAAGACGTTGTCGATGAACACCTTGGCGCCGGCGGCATGGGCGATCTTCGCCACCGCGGCGACGTCGACCAGGTCCAAGGTCGGGTTGGCCGGCGTCTCCAGGAACACCGCCCGGGTGTTCGGCCGCATCGCCGCCTCCCAGGCCGCGAGATCGCTGCCTTCGACGAAGGTGGTGGTGATGCCGTAGCGCGGCAGGATGGTGCCGAGGATGACGAAGCAGGAGCCGAACAGCGCCCGGCTGGCCACGACATGGTCGCCGCCGCGGAGATGGCAGAACAGGGCGGTGAACACCCCCGACATGCCGCTGGCGGTGACGTGACAGCCCTCGGCCCCTTCAAGCAGGGCCAGGCGCGTCTCCAGCACCTCCAGCGTCGGGTTGCCGTAGCGGGAATAGACGAAGCCCGGCTCGTCGCCGGTGAAGCGTGCCTCGGCCGCCGCCGCGCTGTCATAGACGAAGCCCGAGGTCAGGAAGATCGCCTCGGAGGTCTCGCCATAGGGCGTTCGTCGGGTGCCGCCGCGGATCAGCGCGGTCTCGGGGCCGAATTCGTCTTCGCTGGGGGCTTCGTAACGATCCATCTCACCGACTCCTCGATCCGACCGGGAGGCGGTGCGTGCGGGACCTGCGCGCAACCGACCTTTTAGCGGAGTTTAACGTGGCCGCAAGCCGGTCGGCTCAAATCACCACGGCGCCGCCCGGGAGGACGACGGCCCCAAGACTTATCGGCAAATCGGCGATCGGGCAATGCGTTTCGCAGGGTGCGGCAGGGCGCCCCAGCCCGGCAGCAGGCCGGGGCGCGCCTTAAGCCGCCGGCCTGATCCCCCGATCAGGCGACGGCGTGCAGCGTCCGGCTCTTGCCCCCCAGGATCCGGTCCGCCGCGCCGGCCCCCCAACCATAATCCAGCACCAGTTCCTGGCCCGGCTCGACCGGCCGGATCGCCCGGAAGGTCAGGATCTTCGCGGCGACGTCGATCTCGACATCGACATTCGGCGCGTCGCTGGCGTTGAACAGGCTGCCGACGCCGAGGCTGACGGCGCGCGGCCGGCCTTCCTCCGGCCACCGGTAGACATAGTCGTCGAGGATGGTGGCCTCGCAGCGCCGCCAATCCTCCTGGTCCAGCAGCAGCACCGGGTTGCGGCAGACCACCTCGCCCCGCGTGAACCGCCTTGTGGCGAACACGCCCCTTCCCGCCGCCGCGACCCTGCGGACGGCGAACCCCTCGTCTTCGAGCTTCATTCGGCAACTTATCGATGGATCGGACATGGCGACGAGGCTGCCCGCGCCGGCGATCAAAATTCCATCAGCATTGAGATCAGCCGCGATCCTCGGCCAGGGCGTAGAGCACGAAGGGCATCTCGATGCCCTCATAGAGCCGGCGATAGCTGCGGCAGAGACGGAAGCCGCGGGCCTCGTAGAAGCCGCGGGCCAGCCGGTTGTGGGCGAAGCTCTCCAACGTCCGGCAGCCGCGCGCCACGGCGTCGGCCAGGAGGACGGTGCCGGCCGACCGGCCCTGCGCCGCCGGGTCGACGAACAGCATGTCGAGATGCGACCCGGTCATCAGCGAGAAGCCGAGCGGCGTGCCCCTGGCGTTGACGGCGATGCGCAGGTCCGGCAGCCGGGCGGAGAAGCGGCGGGCGAAATCCTCCGGCCGCTTGCGGTCCAGGATCGCGGCCGGGAGGATGTGCTCGAAGGCGGCGCGGGTGCTGCGCCAGGCGACCTCCGCCACGGCCGGCAGATCCGCCGCCACCGGCAACCGGACCGTCACCGCATCCATCGTCCTCACCTCACCCATCATCCGGCGCCCCGCAGCCTGGGATCGAGCGCGTCGCGCAACCCGTCGCCGAGCAGGTTGAAGCCGAAAGACGCCAACAGGATGGCAAGGCCGGAGAAGATCGAATCCCAGGGCGACAGCAGCAGGTAGCCCCGCGCCTCGGCCAGCATGCGGCCGAGCGACGGGGTCGGCGGCTGGGTGCCGAGGCCGAGGAAGGACAGCGAGGCTTCGACCAGGATGGCGGTGGAGAGCGACAGGCTGGCCTGGACCAGGATGACGCTGGCGAGGTTGGGCAGCACATGGCGTCCCAGCACCCGCCCCTCCCCCGCCCCGATGGCGCGGGCGCCGAGCACGTATTGGCTGCTGGCCACCACCAGGGCCGGCCCGCGCAGCAGCCGGGCGAAGACCGGGATGTAGACGATGCCGATGGCCAGCGCGGTGGTGGTCGCCCCCGGCCCCAGCATGGCGACGATGCCGATCGCCAGCAGGATGATCGGGAAGGCGAACAGGATGTCCATCAGCCGCATGCCGGCGCGGTCGAGCCAGCCGCCGCGCAAGGCCGCGGCCACGCCGAGGGTGCCGCCGACCAGGAGCGCCAGGAGCACGGCGCTGGCCGAGGCGGCGAGCGAGGCGCGGTAGCCGTAGAGGATGCGCGACAGCACGTCCCGGCCGAACTGGTCGGTGCCGAGCCAGGCCGCAGCGCTGGGCGCCTTCATGCGCTGAATCACATGCTGGGCCAGCGGGTCGTCCGGCGCGATCCAGGGCGCCAGCAGCGCCGCGCCGACCTGCAGCAGCACCAGCGCCCCGCCGATCCAGACCAGCGGGTGGCGCGGCGCGGCGATACGGCGGCGCGACGGCGGCGCCAGGGTCTCGGGCAGCGGTGCCGTCATCTGAGGCCGATCCGGGGGTCGAGGGCGGCGTAGAGCATGTCGGTGACGAAGTTCACGACCACGAAGCCGGCGGTGACCAGCAGGATCGCCGCCTGGATCAGCGGGTAGTTGCGCTCCGCGATCGCACCCAGCATCAGCCGGCCGAGGCCCGGCAGGGCGAAGACCTGCTCGACCACGATGGCGCCGCCGAACAGGTAGCCGGCGGAGATGCCGAGCGCGGTGACGAAGGGGATCATGGCGTTGCGGAAGGCATGGTGGAACACCACCGACCGCTCGCTCACCCCCTTGGCCCGGGCGGTGCGGATGTAGTCCTGGCCCAGCGCGTCGAGCATGGCCGAGCGGACGATGCGCGACAGCGACGCCAGCACCGGCACGGCCAGCGCGATGGTCGGCAGCAGCATGCGCTGCAGGTTGCCTAAGGGGTCGTCGGCCAGCGCCACGAAGCCGATCGCCGGGAAGGCCGGGAACACGCCGTGGAACAGGTAGATCAGGAGCGCCCCGAGCCAGAAGGACGGCACGGTGACGCCGGCGATGGTGACCACCCGCACCAGGTAGTCCCGCGCCGAGTTGCGGAAATAGGCCATCAGGCAGCCGGCCGGCACCGCCAGCAGCACCGAGACGGCGAGCGCGAGCAGGGTGACTTCGATGGTGACGCCGATCCGGGCCCCGATCTCCTCCAGCACCGGCCGGCCGGTCCACAGGCTGGTGCCGAGATCGCCGGTCAGGAGGCCGCCGAGCCAGGCGAGATACTGGGTCACCAGCGGCTGGTCGAGGCCGAGGCGCTGGCGCAGCGCCGCGATCCGGTCCGGCGTCACCTCGCTGTTGGCGCCGAGCATGATCTGCACGGCGTCGCCCGGGATCAGCCGGATCATCAGGAAGGCGACGACCGAGACCCCGAACAGCACCACCAGCAGGTCGAGCAGCCGCCCGGTCAGGAAGCGGGGCATCCGGTCCCCCTTGCACATCGCTTCCAAACCACACTCCCCCTTCCCCCGCGGGAGGGGGGAGGGGGAGGGTTGAAGAGATGCCGATCCGCGAGCACCGTCACCAGCATCACTTCTGCAGCGCCGTCTGCCGCAGCGAGCGCGTGGAGCGGTTGCCGACGATCTCGTAGCCGGTCACGCCGTCGCGCACCGCGGTGAACAGCTGGCCGAAGGCGAGATGCGCGATCGGCCCGTCGCAGGCCAGGCGCTTCTGCAGGTCGGCGTAGATCGCCTTGCGCTTGGCCGGATCCAGCGTCACCCGCCCCTCGTCCAGCAGCTTGTCGACCTCGGCGTCCGAATATTTGAACACATTGGTCGAGCCGCCGGTGCGGAAGGTCCGGTACAGGTAGCCGTCCGGGTCGACATTGCCGCCGTTGATCGAGGCGAAGAGCTCGAAATTCGAGTTGCGCCAGTCCTGGATGAAGGTGCCCTGCTCCTGCACGTTCAGCGCCACCTCGAAGCCGGCTGCGTTGAGCTGGGCCTGCACCACCTGGGCGACGTCGACCACCAGCTGGTTCGAGCCCAGCACCTTCAACTCGGCCTTCAGCGGCAGGGCCACCCCGGCCTCGGCCAGGAGGGCCTTCGCCTTCTCCGGATCGGCGGCGTAGCAGGGGAAGTCCGCGACCGGCAGCGCCCAGTCCTTCAGGCCCGGCGACAGCGGCCCGCCCGGCTGGCCCTTGCCGAAATAGGCGGCCTCGACGACCTGGGACCGGTCGATCGCGGTGTTCAGCGCCTCGCGCACCTTCGGGTTGTCGAAGGGCGGCTTCGACACGTTCATGCCGACCAGGGTGTAGGACAGGTCGGTGGTCTCCAGGAGGGCGACGCCCGGCGTGCCCTGCAGCGTCGCCGCCGTGGCCGGGTCGACATTCGGCAGCAGCTGGTAGGTGCCGCCGGACAGGCCGACCTGCCGGGTCGAGGCCTCGGGCACGATGTTGATCTTGACCGCGTCGAGCTTCGGCAGCCCCGCCTCCCAATAGCCGTCGGTCTTCGCCAGCAGCAGATAGGTGTCGGGCACCCATTCCTTCAGCGTGAACGGGCCGGTGCCGTCGGTCTTGCGCTGCAGGTCGATGCCGCCGGTCGCCGCCGCGGCCGGCACGATCGAGATCTGCGGCAGGTTGGCCAGGAAGGGGGCCGAAGGCGTGGTCAGCGTCACCGTCACCTGGCGGTCGCCGGTCGCCGTCACCTCCTTCACCATGTCGATGCGGCTGGCATAGGGCGAGCCGGTCTTGGGGTCGCGCACCCGGGCGAAGCTGGCGGCGACGTCGGCCGGCGTCACCGGCGACCCGTCATGGAACTTCGCGCCCTGGCGCAGGGTGAAGACATAGGTCAGCCCGTCGGGCGAGACGGTCCAGGATTCGGCCAGCTCCGGCACCACCTTCAGGTCCTTGTCGACCGAGGTCAGGCCTTCATAGATCGAGCCGTTGACCAGCACGGTGGCGAAGGAGGTGGCGACATGCGGGTCCAGCCCGACCGGCGACTGGTCGGTCGCGACCTCCAGCGTCTGCGCCCATGCCATCGGCGCGGCGAGGGCCATCGCCGCTGCCGTCAGCGACGCCCGAATCATCCGTCCCATCTCCAGCCTCCCCCTGTTGATTGGGCGCCAGTAAAGGCGCGTTCAACAGGCGAGGTCAATCGATCGGCACAGGCCGGCGCCTCGTTCCGCTTTGACTGCCGGAGGCCTCTTCATGATAACAATGTTTTCCATGTCGAGAATTTTCATACGCGATTTTGTGGAGGCTTCATGATCAGTCGGCGATTCTGGGGCGGCAGCGCTCTTTCAACGGCCACGGCGCTCGCCATCTTCGCCCTGGCGGCCGCCGGCCCGGCGGCGCGGGCGGCGGATGCGGGCCCCCCGATGGACGCCCGGATCCAGGCTCTCGAGCCCGAGCTGGAATCCTATGTGGCGGCCGGAATGAAGGCGTTCGACACGCCGGGCTTGGCCATCGGCATCGTCAGCGGCGACAAGCTGGTCTACGCCCAGGGCTTCGGCGTGCGCAGCAAGGCGAAGGGCGGAACGGTCGGCACCCGCACCGTGTTCCAGATCGGGTCGACCACCAAGGCGTTCCTGGCCGCCACCCTGGCGATCGCCGTCGATCGCGGCAAGCTGCACTGGGACGACCGGATCGTCGATCTCGACCCTGAGTTCCAGCTGAAGGACCCCTGGGTGACGCGCGAGTTCCGGGTCTTCGACCTGCTGGCGCAACGCTCGGGCCTGCCGCCCTACGCCAATGATTCGCTCGGCATCCTGGGGCTTGACGAAGCCGCGCTGATCCGGTCGCTGCGCCATGTCGAGCCGGTGTCGAGCTTCCGCTCCACCTTCGCCTACACCAACATCACGCATCTGCTGGCCGGCCGCATCGTCGCCCGCGGCGAGGGGGCCGCGGACTGGAACGCGGTGCTGCGCCAGGACCTGCTGGAGCCGCTCGGCATGGCCGAGACCTCGACCACCGCCGAGGCGATCGAGGCCGCGCCGGACCACACCCAAGGCCATCGGTGGACGCCGGACGGCACGGTCGAGGTGCCGTTCACGCCCTTGTTCCCCTACGCATTCGGCGGCGCCGGCGACATGAACTCCACCATCGAAGACATGGCGCACTGGCTGCGGCTGCAGCTGCGCGACGGCAGCTTCGACGGGCAGACCATCGTCTCGCCGGAAAACATGGCGGTGACCCGCACGGCGCGGGTGGGGATCAACGACAAGGCCTTCTACGCGATGGGCTGGGTCGGCGTGCTGACCCCGAACGGCCGCGTCATCTGGCACAATGGCGGCACCCCCAGCTTCGGCGCCTATGTCGGCTTCGTGCCCGAGCAGGATGTCGGCGTCGTCGTCCTGACCAATGAGGAAAATGTCGGGTTCCCCGATGCCGTGGGCGCCTGGGTGCTGGACCGGCTGCTGGACAATCCGCGGGTCGACCACGTTGCCATCAGGCTCGAGGCGGCCAAGGCCCGGTTCGCCGAAGCGGCGAAGGCGTTCGTGCGGCCGGAGACCCCGCAGCCGGCCCTGCCGCTGGCGCCGCTGGCCGGCAACTATGTCGAGCCGAGCTTCGGCAAGGCCGTGCTGCGCCAGGACGGCGACGGCGCGGCGCTGGAGCTGCAGGATGGCGGCGCCGTGCTGCAGCTGGAGCCATGGGACGGCAGCGTGTTCACCGTCCGGCCGAAGCCGGTGGGCCGGTTCGCCGCCATGGTCGAGAACAGCGGCCCCAGCCCGAGCGGCTTCGCCCAGTTCCAGATCGACACGGACGGCACCAAGCCCCTGCTGCGCCTGACCATCGAGAACCAGTCCTACACGTTCCGGCGCGAATAGGAGGTCCCGTCCGGCCCGCTTCGGCGCTATCGTCCGAGGCGAATCGAGCGGGGAGGACAAGCATGGCCGGAGCACGGCGCACCGCGATCGGGCTGATGAGCGGAACCTCGATGGACGGGGTCGACGTGGCGGTGATCGAGACCGATGGCGAGACCGTGTTCGCCTGCGGCGCGGCCTCGACCACGCCCTATACCGACGCGGTGCGCGACGCCCTGCTGGCGGTGGCGCGCGACCCGGCACGGGCCGAGCATGAGGCGCTGGACGAGCTGTCCGCCGCGGTCACCGACCTGAACGTCGCCGCCGTGCGCCGGCTGCTGGACGAGGCCGGGCTGACGGCCGGAGCGGTCGACGTGGTCGGCATGCACGGCCAGACCGTCCTGCACCGGCCGGAGCGGCGCTTCACCCGGCAGCTCGGCGACGGCGCCCGGATGGCCGAGGCGCTGGGCATCCCCTGCGTCAACGATTTCCGCTCCGCCGACGTCGCCGCCGGCGGCCAGGGCGCGCCCTTCGCGCCGCTGTACCACGCCGCTTTGGCCAGGGACCTGCCGCGGCCGCTGGCGGTGCTCAACCTCGGCGGCGTCGGCAACGTCACGGTGATCGAGGCCAGGGGGCCTGACGACGCGATCACCGCCTTCGACACCGGCCCGGCCAGCGCCATGATCGACGACTGGGTGCAGCGCCACACCGGCGCCCGCTATGACGAGGACGGGCGGATCGCCGCCAACGGCCGCGTCGCCGAAGACCGGCTGGCGGCGCTGCTGGCCACCCCCTATTTCGACGCGCCGCCGCCGAAATCGCTGGACCGCAACGACTTCCCGATGGCGGCGGTGGACGGGCTGTCGCTGGCCGACGGCGCCGCCACCCTGGCCGCCTTCACCGTCGCCTCGGTGGCGGCGTCGCGCCGGCACTTCACTGCCGCGCCCGGGCGCTGGCTGGTGACCGGCGGCGGCCGGCACAACGGCACGCTGATGAACGGCCTGCGCCGGGCGCTGGGCGTGCCGGTCGACCCGGTCGAAGCGGTGGGCTGGGACGGCGACGCGCTGGAGGCGCAGGCCTTCGCCTTCCTCGCCGTGCGCTCGCTGGACGGGCTGCCGCTGAGCCTGCCGACCACCACCGGCGTGCCCCGGCCGATGACCGGCGGCGTGCTGCACCGCTCGCTGACCCGGGCGGCGTGATGGTGTCTGGCCGGCCCTCTTCTGTCATCGCCGGGCTTGACCCGGCGATCCAGGGGCCATTATGGGCAGATCTCACCAGGAAGCCCCTGGATGCCCGGGTCAAGCCCGGGCATGACAATAGAGTGCTGGACCTTCTTCTTTCGGACTTCCTCGAATGACCCTCGCCGCCGCGGCCGATGCCGCCTTCGCCCTGGTCGATGAAGCGATCGATGCCGGCCGCATTCCCGGCGCCGTGCTGGGGCTGGTCACCCGCGACGGCGACCGCGTCCTCCGCTCCGGCGGCCAGGCCGCGCTGGTGCCGCAGCTCGTGCCCCTGGCCGAGGATGCGCTGTTCGACCTGGCCAGCCTGACCAAGGTGATCCTCACCGCCACCGAGGTGCTGCGGCTGGTCGAGCAGGGGCGGATCGACCTGGCCGACCCGCTGGCGCTGCACCTGCCGGACCTGCGCCAGTACCAGCCCGAGCACTGGGTGCGACAGGTCACGGTGCGGCAGCTGCTGTCGCACCGATCCGGCCTGCCGGCGGTGGAGCCGCTATACACCTGGGGCAGCGACCCGGAGACGCTGAAGGCGTTGGTGCTGCAGAAGGACTGGGCGGCGGGACCCTCGATCTATTCCGACGTCAACTACGTGCTGCTGGGCATCCTGGTCGAGCGGCTGCGCGACCGGCCGCTGCGCGACCTGCTGCCGCCCGGCGACTTCGCCGTCAGCCCCGGCCCGGCCCGCGCCGTGGCCACCGAGCGCTGCACCTGGCGCGGCCGGGTGATGCGCGGCGAGGTGCATGACGAGAACGCTTATGCGCTGGGCGGCCTGGCCGGCCATGCCGGGCTGTTCGGCAGCGCTGCCGCGGTGCTGGACTTCGCCCAGCGCTTCCTGGCTGAGGAGGTGCTGCGGCCGGCCACGGTCGCCGAGATGCTGCGCACCGAAGGCCACCCGCATGGGCTGGGCTGGCAGGTCCGGCACGAGGGCTGGCCCGGCGGGTCGCTGTGCTCACCCGACACGATCGGCCACACCGGATTCACCGGCACGGCGCTGTGGCTCGACCTGGAGCGCGGCCACGCCTGGACCCTGCTGACCAACCGGGTGCACCCGTCGCGCCATGTCGAGACCGGCATCCAGGCCCTGCGCCGAGGGGTGTCGAATGCGGTGTCGGCCGCCTGGCCGTTCTGAGGCCAAGGGCTGCGATCCTACGCGGCGATTGACAGGCGAGTCCCGGCCGCTTTTCCTGGGCGCAATCGGTCCGGCGATGGGGAGATCGCCGGCAATTTCTCATAAAATTCAATGCATAGGGGGACCGTCCCGATGAGATCCCGCCTGCTGGCCGCCGGCACCGCCGCGGCCGCCCTGCTGTGGGGTATCGCCGCCCCGGCCCAGACCCCGGAGGAGGCCCGCGCCTTCGTCGACAAGGCCGAGGCCGACCTGGCCGCCACGAGCGAATACCTCAACAAGGCCTCCTGGGTCCGCGCCACCTTCATCACCGACGACACCCAGTGGCTGGAGGCCAAGGCCAATGGCGAGTGGACCGAGAAGACCAGCGCCTATGCCAAGGAAGCCTCGCGATTCGACGGAGTCCAGCTCGACCCCGTGACCCGGCGCAAGCTCGACATCCTGAAGCGCAACCTGGTGCTGCCGGCGCCGGACCGGCCGGGCGCGGCGCGCGAGCTGGCGACGCTGAGCACCAAGCTCGATTCCACCTATTCCACCGGGGAATTCCAGCTGCAGGGCAAGACCCTGACCCTGAGCGACGCCGAGGACATCCTAGCCGCCTCGCGCGACCCGGCCGAGACCCGGGCGGTGTGGGAGGGCTGGCACAGCATCTCGCCGGTGATGAAGCCAGACTATGCCAGGCTGGTGGCGCTGGCGAATGAAGGGTCGACGGCGCTGGGCTACGCCGACACCGGCGCGCTGTGGCGGTCGGGCTACGACATGCCGGCCGACGACTTCGCCGCCGAGACCGACCGGCTGTGGGGCCAGGTCGAGCCGTTCTACAAGAACCTGCACTGCTATGTCCGCGGCCGGCTGAACGCGAAATACGGCGACACGGTGCAGCCGAAGACCGGGCCGATCCGCGCCGACCTCCTGGGCAACATGTGGGCCCAGTCCTGGGGCAACATCTACGACCTGGTGGCGCCGAAGGACGAAACCGCGGGCTATAGCCTGGACAAGCTGCTGGTCAACGCCGGTTACGACGCCACGAAGATGGTCAAGACCGGCGAGGCCTTCTACACCTCGCTCGGCCTGGCGCCCTTGCCCGACACCTTCTGGCAGCGGTCGCAGATCGTGCGGCCGGAGGGGCGCGACGTGGTCTGCCACGCCTCGGCCTGGGACCTGGACGACCGCGACGACGTCCGCATCAAGATGTGCACCAAGGTGAATGGCGAGGATTTCTACACCGTCCATCACGAGCTCGGGCACAACTACTATCAGCGTGCCTACAAGGACCAGCCCTACCTGTTCAAGAACGGGGCCAATGACGGGTTCCACGAGGCGATCGGCGATTTCGTCGGGCTGTCGGCGCTGACCCCGACCTACCTGAACCAGATCGGCCTCCTGGACAAGGTGCCGGGCACCGAGGGCGACATCCCGTTCCTGCTGAAGATGGCGCTCGACAAGATCGCCTTCCTGCCCTTCGGCCTGCTGGTCGACCGCTGGCGCTGGGAGGTGTTCGCCGGAAAGGCGACGCCGGAGACCTACAACGACGCCTGGTGGGCGCTGCGGCTGAAATACCAGGGGCTGGTGCCGCCGGGGCCGCGCCCGGCCGATGCCTTCGACCCCGGCGCCAAGTACCATATCCCCGGCAACACGCCCTACACCCGGTACTTCCTGGCGCATATCTACCAGTTCCAGTTCCACCGCGCGGCGTGCAAACAGGCCGGCTGGACCGGGCCGCTGCACCGCTGCTCGGTCTATGGCGACAAGCAGGTCGGCGAGCGCTTCAACGCGATGCTGGAGATGGGCCAGTCCAAGCCCTGGCCGGACGAGCTGGAGGCCTTCACCGGCGAGCGGCAGACCGACGCCAGCGCCGTGGTCGAGTACTTCACGCCGCTGAACGACTGGCTGACCGAACAGAACAAGGGCCAGAGCTGCGGGTGGTGAGGGCCCGCTCCATCCTTTCCCCCTTTCTGTCATTGCCGGGCTTGACCCGGCAATCCAGGGGCCACGAAGAGCCGCTCTGGAAAGCCCCTGGATCCTCGGGTCAAGCCCGAGGATGACAGAGAAGGAAGGCAGGCCCCTTCCGTCCCTCACACCACCTTCACGTACCAGTCGAAGTCCAGCGGCGGCACCTGGCTGTGGAAGCGGCGGTATTCCGCCAGCTTGATCTTGGCGAAGGCGTCGACAAAGGCATCGCCGAGATAGTCCCGCATCAGCGCCGACCCGCGGAAGTCGCGGATCGAATCGAGCCAGTTCGGCGGGATGTCCGAGGCCGGCGTGCCGTAGCCGTTGCCGGTCACCGGCGGGCCGGGGTCGCGCTGGTCGAGGATGCCGCGATGCATCCCGGCCAGCGCCGCCGCCAGCGCCAGATACGGGTTGGCGTCGGCGCCCGCCACCCGGTGCTCGACATGCTTGGCCGCCGGCGGGCCGATCGGCACGCGCAGCGCCACGGTGCGGTTGTTGATGCCCCATGTCGGCGCCAGCGGCGCGTAGCTGAGGGTCTGGAACCGGCGGTAGGAGTTGGCGTTCGGCGCGAACACCAGCATGCCGTCGCGAATCGTCGCCCCCATGCCGCCGATGGCGTGGCGCAGCAGGTCGTCGCCGCCCTCCGCCGCGAAGCGGTTGCCGCCGTCATCGTCGGCGAGGCTGATGTGCAGATGGGTGCCGCTGCCGGTCTCGCCGGCATAGGGCTTGGCCATGAAGGTGGCCTCCATGCCATGCCGCTTCGCCACGGCACGCACCAGCCGCTTGTACATAATGGCGTCGTCGGCGGCCCGCAGCGCGTCGGCACGGTGCTTCAGGTTGATCTCGACCTGGCCCGGCGCGTATTCGCTGATCGCGGTGTCGGCCGGCAGCCCCTGGATCTCGCAGCCGGCATAGAGATCGGCCAGGAAGTCGCCGAGCTCATCGAGATCCGCCATGCCATAGGCCTGCTTGCCGGTGCTGGCGCCCTGCGGCGGGATCGGCCGCCCGGTCTCGCGCCAGGATGCGTCGAAGACGTAGAATTCCAGCTCCACCGCCACCACGGGATGCAGGCCGTCGGCCGCCAGCCGCGACACCACGCGGGACAGCACCTGGCGCGGGTCGTAGGCCGACGGCGTGCCGTCCAGCTCGAACAGGGTCAGCAGCAGTTGGGCCGAGGGCTCGGCCTTCCATGGCACCGGCACCAGCGTGCCGGGGATCGGCCTGGCGGTGCGGTCGGCGTCGCCGTCCTCCCACACCAGCCCGGTCTCCTCGACATCCGCCCCGGTGATGTCGAGGCTGATGATCGAGCCGGGCATGTAGCGGCCGTTGCGCCAGATCCGCTCCAGCTCGCCGACCGGGATGCGCTTGCCGCGCTGCACGCCGCAGGCATCGGTCAGCAGGATGTCGACGAAACGGATGTCGCGGTGCCGGGCCAGGAAATCGAGGCATTCCTGGGCGGGATCGGCGGCTTTGGTCGCGTCAGGCATGGTTCCCCTTCGGTCGGTGCCGCCGGGAAGCTTAGGCGGAGGCGAAGGCAAGCGGAACCGGTCCCGGGCGCGGGACGGTCATGCCGCCGAAAGATCGGCGGCGCTGGATCGGAACGTCAGCGATTGTGAGAGAGGCTGGAGCGGGTGAAGGGAATCGAACCCTCGTCGTAAGCTTGGGAAGCTTCTGCTCTACCATTGAGCTACACCCGCGCGCCGTCGGTTATAGGCGAAGCGGCGACACCGTTCAAGGCGCCTTGCGGCGATCGCAACGGGTCCCGCTTTGCCCGCTGTGCTAGGAAAGCGCGTCGGATAGGATCGGTGCCGCGGATGGCGCCAGCGGCGTGCGGCAGGGATGGAGCGCGGATGAGCGGCGAGATCGCCACGATGATGGACCTGCTGGCGCGGCTGCCAGGGCTGGGGCCCCGGTCTGCGCGCCGGATCGCGCTGCATCTGCTGCGCCACCGCGACACCGTGATGCGCCCGCTGGCCGAGGCGCTGGAGGTCGCGGCCGACGCCATCGTGCCATGCTCGGTGTGCGGCAATCTCGACACCATCGACCCCTGCCCGATCTGCAGCGACCCGACCCGCGACGCCGGGGTGATCTGCGTGGTCGAGCAGGTGGCCGACCTGTGGGCGCTGGAGCGGGCGCGCGCCTTCCGCGGCCGCTACCATGTGCTGGGCGGCACGCTGTCGGCGATCGACGGCGTCGGGCCGGAAGACCTGTCGGTCCCGCGCCTGCTGGCCCGCGCCCGCGAGCCGGGGGTGACCGAGGTGATCCTGGCCCTGAATGCCACGGTCGACGGCCAGACCACGGCGCATTACCTGGCCGAGAAGCTGGAGGGCGCCGGCCCCAGCATCACCCGCCTGGCCCATGGCGTGCCGGTGGGCGGCGAGCTGGACTATCTCGACGACGGCACCCTGGTCGCCGCCCTGCGCTCGCGCCGGGGGCTGTAGCCCCCGGGCCTATCCCGGCAGCGGCGGGTCGCGCGGCGGCACCGGGGTGGACTGGACGATCGAGGTGGTGGTCTGGCCATGCGCCAGGAAGCGGTCGAGCAGCCGGTCCAGCGTCTCGATCGCCTCGACATGCACCTTCAGGATGAAGCAGTCCTCGCCGGTGATGCGGTGGCATTCCGCCACCTGCGGCATGGCCCGCGCCAGCTCGGCGATCTTCGGCACCTGCCCCGGCATCGGCCGGATGCGGACGAACACGGTCAGCGGATAGCCGAGCGCCCGCGGCTCCAGCTCCAGCCGCCAGCCGCGGATCACCCCCGCCTCCTCCAGCCGCAGCAGCCGCTCGCGCACCGCCGGGGCCGACATGCCGATGCGCCGCGCCAGCTCGGCCACGCCCAGCCGCGGCTCGGCCTGCAGCAGGCGGAGCAAGGCGAGGTTGCGCTCATCGGCGAGCAGCGGCGAGACCTGGAAGGCCAAATCGACGGAACTCCTTCGATACGAAGGCAGATGAAGGCGTGCGGCTTCGACCGATCATGGGCCGCGACGCCCGCGCATGCAAATCTTCCGGCCATGTCGACACCCGAGACCTCCGCCGCCGCGCCGCTGGCGCAGCGGCTGCCGCCGCAGCTGTTCTTCCTCGTCAGCGCCGTGTTCCACTATCTGGGGCCGGCCTGCGCGGTGCTGCTGTTCGGCGCGGTCGAGGTGCTGGGCGTGGCCTGGCTGCGCATCGCCACCGCCGCCCTGGTGTTCGCGCTGTGGCGCCGGCCCTGGCGGCTGTGGCGGCGCAGCAGCGCCGCCGACCGCCGGATCCTGCTGGCGCTGGGCGTGGTGCTGGCGGCGATGAATGCCTGCTTCTACCTGGCCATCGCCCGGCTGCCGCTGGCCACGGTCGGCGCCATCGAGTTCCTGGGGCCGATCGGCCTGGCGGCGGCCGGGCTGCACAGCCGGCGCAACCTGCTGGCGCTGAGCCTGGCGGCGGCCGGCGTGGCGATGCTGACCCAGATCCGGTTGGAGGGCGACGCGCTGGGCTATGCCCTGGCCTTCGCCAATGCCGCGCTGTTCGTCGCCTATATCGTGCTGGCCCACCGCATCGCCGGCGCCGACGGGATCGACGGGCTGGCCGCGTCGATGCTGGTGGCGCTGGTGGCGATCAGCCCGGTCGGGCTGGGCCCGGCCCTGCCGGCGCTGGCCGACCCGGCGCTGCTGCTGGCCGGGATCGGGGTCGGTATCGCGTCGTCCGTCATCCCCTATGTCTGCGACCTGCTGGCGATGGCGCGGCTGCCGCGCGCCAGCTTCGCGCTGATGCTGTCGCTGCTGCCGGCCACCGCCACCGGGATCGGCGTCCTGGTGCTGGGACAGATCCCCTCGACCCGGGACCTGACCGGCATCGCCCTGGTGATGGCCGGCGTCGCCCTGCACCGGGCCGTGCGGACCTGACGGGTAAAGGGATAGCCCTCCATTCGGCGAATTGCCGACAGCCGAGATTTGAGACAAACTTCATATTGGTGGGGAGAGACATCTGCGCGTCATCGACCGGGCTCGAACGTGGCCGGCTGAGGCTGCGGTGTGCCAACGGCAGGACAGGCGACCCCATAGGAGATTGAGTTTGGGCCCGCGCCCTCATCGCGCGAAGGCGTGGGCCGCGTGGCGGATAGTCGATCGAATTGCGGGGGGAAGACGCGATGGCGAATTACATCGGAACCGATGCCGGCGAGGCGATCGTCGGCGGCGCCGGAGACGACCGGATCACCGGCCGCGGCGGCAACGACACGCTGACGGGAGGGGCCGGCAACGACGTCTTCGTCTACGACACGCGAGGGTTCGGCTACGACTGGATCGTCGACTTCGACACCAATGGCGACAGGATCGACCTCTCCTATCTCCACGTCGCTGACTTTGCCAGCCTGCGGCATTTCGCGACCCAGGACGGCGCCGACGTTGTCATCGCTCTTGGATATGGCGCCAGCGCCTATTATAGCGAAAACATTCGCCTCAAGAATGTTGCTTTGAGCAGCCTGAGCGACGCTGATTTCGTCTTCAACACGTCGCCCGTATGGCTCAACGTTACCGGCGGCTATTACGGGAACGTCCTGTTCGGCGGCAACGGCAACGACCTTATTTCAGGCGGCACCTACTGGGACTCTCTCGTAGGCGGCGGCGGCAACGACCGTCTCATCGGCGGCGCCTCCGATGACTGGCTCATGGGGGGCGCCGGAAACGACATCTTCGTCTACAGCGGGCGCCGGTTCGGCCACGACACGATTGCCGATTTCGACACCAATGGCGACAGGATCGATCTTTCCTATCTGAACGTCGCCGATATCAGCAGTCTTCGGCCCTTCATGGCCCAGGACGGCAACGACGTCGTCATCGACCTCGGCTCTCTCGGCTTCGAGGAAAGCATTCGAATCGAGAACGTTGCCCTGGAAAGCCTGAGCAACGCCGATTTCGTCTTCAACACATCGACCGTCGGTCTCACCATCGATGGCGGCCACTCCGGCTCTGTCCTGTTCGGCGGTGCCGGCGACGACCGGATCGTCGGCGGCACCGGCAGGCTGGTCGGAGGCGCCGGCAACGACATCTTCGTTTACCGGCCGAACCTGCTTCGCGACACGATCTTCGACTTCAACACCAACGGCGACAGGATCGATCTGTCCGCTCTCCACGTCCCCGATTTCGGAGACCTCCTGCCCTTCATGACCCAGGACGGCAACGACGTCGTCATCACTCTCGGCGATGGTAAATTCGACTACGGCGAAAGCATACGCCTCCTGAACGTATCTCTGGGCAGCCTCAGTGCCGCCGATTTCATCTTCGATACGTCGACTGGCGCCGATACCGTCTACGGCACCGAATTCGACGATGTCCTGTTCGGTGGTGCCGGCAACGACGCGCTCTTCGGCCATGTGATGTTCTGGCTCCCCTACGATGACGGGGATGATCGCCTCTTCGGAGGCGATGGCGATGACCTGCTCAGCGGCGGCAGGGGGGCCGACCGCCTCGACGGCGGCGCGGGTATCGACACCGCCCGCTATTATACAAGCTTGGCCGGGGTCACCGTGGACCTGTCCACCGGGGCGACCAGCGGCGGCGACGCCTGGGGCGACATCCTGGTCTCGATCGAGAATGTCTCCGGCAGTGGTTACAACGACACCCTCATCGGCAATGCCGGCGCCAACACACTGTACGGCTCGAACGGCAACGACCTGCTCCGCGGCGGGGCGGGGGCTGACCGGCTCGACGGCAGTCTCGATACCGACACAGTCAGCTACTACAACGGCAGCATCGGGGTCACGGTCGATCTGTCCGTCGGCACCGGTCTCGGCGGCGACGCCCAGGGGGACACCCTGATCGGGATCGAGAACGTTTCCGGCAGCCAGGGCAACGACCGGCTCACCGGCAATAGCGTCGCCAATATCCTGCAGGGCTGGAACGGCGACGACGTGCTTCAAGGCGGCTTCGGTGCCGACCGCCTCGACGGTGGCGCCGGCATTGACACCGCCAGCTACGCCGACAGCTGGGCCGGGGTTACCGCAGATCTGTCCACCGGCATCGGCCGTGGGGGCGACGCCGAGGGCGACATCCTGGCCTCGATCGAGAATCTCGACGGCAGCCAGAAGGCCGACACTCTCATCGGCAATGCCGGCGCCAACCGCCTCGACGGGGGGGCCGGCAGCGACACCGTCGGTTATTCCAACAGCAGCATCGGGGTCACGGTGGACCTGGCGGCCGGCACCGGCAGCGGCGGCGACGCCCGGGGCGACATCCTGGTCTCGATCGAGAATGTCGAGGGCAGCCAGGCCAATGACCAACTCACCGGCAATGCCGGCGCCAACGTCCTGAAAGGCTCGGGCGGCAACGATGTGCTCCGCGGTGGCGCCGGGGCGGATTATCTCGATGGCGGCGCCGGCATAGACACGGCGAGCTATTACACTGCCACCGGCAGCGTCTCGGCCGATCTCAGCGTCCGTGCCGGCAGCGCCGGCGACGCCAAAGGTGACGTCCTGATCAAAATCGAGAACCTCACCGGCGGGCAAGGGAACGACGTGCTCGGCGGCGATTCTGGCGTCAACATCCTGCAGGGTTGGGCCGGCGACGACACACTCCGTGGCGGGGCCGGGCCCGACCGCCTCGACGGCGGCGCCGGCAGCGATACAGCCAGCTACTACAACAGCTGGGCCGGGGTCAGCGTGAACCTGTCCACCGGCGCGGCCGGTCTCGCCGAGGCCCAGGGCGACATTCTGGTCTCGATCGAGAATCTCGGCGGCAGCCAATATGCCGACACCCTGATCGGCAATGCCGGGGCCAACACGCTGCAGGGCTGGAACGGCAACGACGTGCTTCGTGGCGGCGCGGGCAAGGACACGCTGACCGGAGGCGCCGGCGCCGACCGGTTCGTCTACATCGCGGCAGGGGACACCGTGGTCGGCGCCAATGCCGACCGCATCACCGATTTCAGCCGGGCACAGCTGGACAGGATCGACCTGGCGGCGATCGACGCCAATTCGGCCGTGGCGGGGGACCAGGGCTTCAGCTTCATCGGCTCCGGCCTGTTCACCCGCCATGCCGGCGAGCTGCGTTTCTCCGTCGCCGGCAGCGTCACCACCATCTCCGGCGACGTCAACGGCGACGGCGTCGCCGATGTCCAGATCACGCTCACCGGCTCCGTCTCACTGCAGGCGTCCGACTTCGTCTTGTAGCCATAGCCTGTCCGGCGCCGGAACTGGAAACCCCGGCGCCCGGGATCGGCGTCCTGGTCCTGGGACCGGTCCCCGGCAAAAGAGCAGGCGCGTTCGCGATCCGACGATGTCGGCTAAAATGTCGGATTAGGACGACAATCAGACCTCGGCGACACATTCGCGCCACCATCTGCCGATATCCAGGTTGATAAGCGCGATGACGACGCAGCCCCGATCTCGTGTCGCGGACCGTGTCGTCGAGGGCAGCCTGCCGGCGGATTGCCGGGATGGCGATGGCCGCGGTACAGTCCAATTTGCATCGAATTTTATATATCGGTGGGGAGCAACTTGGATGTCGTTCACGGAACCGGAGCGGGACGTGTCGCAGCGGGGGGCCTGCCGGCCATGCCCGTTACGCTGACGGCATCCCGGTCGCCGGCGACGAGCCGAAGCCAGGCTCGCGCGAGGTCCTTCCACCTCCTCCTGTGACCAGTCTCCGCCGCGGCCGGTAAGCCCGGCCGCCCACCCAGGACAACCGAACTCGCCTCGCTTCCGCGATCGGGAGCGAGCGACGGGGCGGCCTTCGATGAAGGGCGCCCGATGGCACCGTCATGCCCGGCGTCCGACGTCGTCGCCGTGCAGCGGGCCTGCGATCCAACCGTGAAAACAAGGGGAAAGAAGCAATGGCAGATTTCATCGGCACCGACAGCGGCGAGACGATCGTCGGCGGCAGCGGGAACGACCGGATCGTCGGCCGCGGCGGAAACGACACTCTCACGGGCAATGGCGGCAACGATGTCTTCGACTATGACACTCGGAGCTTCGGCAGCGACGTGATCACCGACTTCGGCAGCGGCGACAAGATCGACCTGTCATTCCTGAACGTCGCCGATCTCGACAGCCTGAAGCCGTTCATGACGCAGGACGGCGACGATGTCGTCATCACCCTCGGCTACAACAGCGACACCGAGGTCATCCGCCTGCAGAACGTCTCCCTGGCCGCCCTGACTGCCAGCGACTTCGTCTTCAACGCCTCGGCCAGCGCCCTCACCGTCACGGGCACCGGCTTCCGCGACACCCTGTTCGGCGGCAACGGCAACGACACCATCTCCGGCGGCAGCGGCTCCGACAGCCTCGTCGGCGGCGCCGGCGCCGACCGCCTCGTCGGCGGCTCCGGCGACGACTGGATGATGGGCGGCGCCGGCAACGACGTCTTCGCCTACAATGCCCGGTCGTTCAACAGCGACACCATCGCCGACTTCAACACCGATGGCGACAAGATCGACCTGGCGTCCCTCAACATCGGCGATTTCGGCAGCCTGCAGCCCTTCATGCAGCAGGACGGCGACGATGTCGTCATCACGCTGGGCTACGACAGCGACACCGAAATCATCCGGCTGAAGAACGTCTCCCTGGCCACCCTGAGCGCCAGCGACTTCGTCTTCAACGCCTCGGCCACGGCCCTCACCGTCACGGGCACCGGCTTCCGCGACACCCTGTTCGGCGGCAACGGCAACGACACCATCTCCGGCGGCAGCGGTTCCGACAGCCTCGTCGGCGGCGCCGGCATCGACCGCCTCGTCGGCGGCTCCGGCGACGACTGGATGATGGGCGGCGCCGGCAACGACGTCTTCGCCTACAACGCCCGGTCGTTCAACAGCGACACCATCGCCGACTTCAACACCGACGGCGACAAGATCGACCTGGCGTCCCTCAACATCGGCGATTTCGGCAGCCTGCAGCCCTTCATGCAGCAGGACGCCGACGACGTCGTCATCACGCTGGGCTACGACAGCGACACCGAAATCATCCGGCTGAAGAACGTCTCCCTGGCCACCCTGAGCGCCAGCGACTTCGTCTTCAACGCCTCGGCCAGTGCCCTCACCGTCACGGGCACCGGCTTCCGCGACACCCTGTTCGGCGGCAACGGCAACGACACCATCTCCGGCGGCAGCGGCTCCGACAGCCTCGTCGGCGGCGCCGGCACCGACCGCCTCGTCGGCGGCTCCGGCGACGACTGGATGATGGGCGGCGCCGGCAACGACGTCTTCGCCTACAACGCCCGGTCGTTCAACAGCGACACCATCGCCGACTTCAACACCAATGGCGACAGGATCGACCTGGCGTCCCTGAACATCGGCGATTTCGGCAGCCTGCAGCCCTTCATGACGCAGGTCGGCAGCGATGTCGTCATCACGCTGGGCTACGACAGCGACACCGAAATCATCCGCCTGAAGAACGTCTCTCTGGCCACCCTGAGCGCCAGCGACTTCGTCTTCAACAGCTCGGCCACGGCCCTCACCGTCACCGGCACCGGCTTCCGCGACACCCTGTTCGGCGGCAACGGCAGCGACAGCATCTCCGGCGGCAGCGGTGACGACACTCTCGTCGGCGGCGCCGGCAACGATACTCTTCGCGGCGGCACCGGCGGCGACCGGTTCATCGGCGGCAACGGCAACGACACCGTCACCTATTCCGGCACGACCGGGCCGGTGACCGTGAACCTGGCTTCCGGCGTCGGCAGCGGCGGCGAGGCCCAGGGCGACAGCTATGTCGGCATCGAGAACGCCATCGGCAGCTCGGGCGGCGACAGCTTGGTCGGCAACGCCTTCACCAACTCGCTGCAAGGGCTGGACGGCAACGACGTGCTTCGCGGCGGCGGCGGGGCGGACCGCCTCGATGGCGGCGCCGGCATCGACACCGCCAGCTACTACTACGCCACCGCCGGTGTCTCGATCGATCTGGGGGCCCACACCGCCAGCGGCGGCGAAGCCCAGGGCGACGTCCTGACCGGCATCGAGAACCTCACCGGCGGCCAGGCCAACGACATCCTCGCCGGCGACACGGGCGCCAACACGCTGGCGGGCTGGGGCGGCGACGACGTGCTCCGCGGCGGGGCCGGGGCCGACCGCCTGGACGGCGGCGCCGGCACCGACACGGCCAGCTACTACAGCGCCACCACCGGAGTCGTGGTCAGCCTGGCCAGCGGCCTCGGCAGTGGCGGCGAGGCCCAGGGCGACGTCCTGGTCGCGATCGAGAACCTCTCCGGCGGCCAGGGCTGGGACCAGCTCTACGGCAACGCCGGCGCCAATGTGCTGCAGGGCTGGAACGGCAACGACCTTCTCGTCGGCCGGGGCGGCAAGGACACCCTCACCGGCGGCGCAGGGGCGGACCACTTCCAGTTCACAGCCGTGGGCGACAGCGTGGTCGGGGCCAATGCCGACCGGATCACCGACTTCACCCGGACGCAGGGCGACAAGATCGACCTGGCGGGGATCGACGCCAACACCGGTGCGGCGGGCGACCAGGCCTTCAGCTTCATCGGCTCCGGCGCCTTCACCCACCATGCCGGCGAGCTGCGGGCCGCCGTCACCACCCCCGGCGTCACCACCATCGCCGGTGACATCAATGGCGACGGCGTCTCGGACTTCCACATCCAGCTGACCGGCGCCCTGGCGCTGCAGGCGTCCGACTTCGTGTTGTAACAACCCAAGAACGGCCGGGCGCGCGTGGCGTCCGGCAGGAACGGAAAGGGCCGGCGAAAGCCGGCCCTTTTGTCGAGGCACGCTGCGCCTATTTGCCCATGCCCTTGTCCCAGGCGGCGTGGGTCCAGGCGGCGTCCCCCGGGTCCTTGGTGATCACGGGGTCGCTCTTGCTCGACAGCAGCACCTGCACCGTGCGCTTGTACGCTTCGGGGTCGAGCCAGCCGATCTTGTCGTCCGACACGGTGATCAGCTTGGCGATGTTCTCGGCCATGCGGGTCTGCACCGCATCGGTGGTGGCGCCCGACGCGTCGGCCTCGGCCACGATCTTTCCGGCCTCGTCCGGATGCGCCTTGGCATAGGCCCAGCCCTTGGCCGAGGCCTTGAGGAAGCGGCCCAGCTTGTCGACATAGGCCGGGTCCTTGAGCTTGGAGTCGAGGGCGTAGAGCCCGTCCTCCAAGGTCGCCACGCCCTGGTCCTCGTAATAGAAGGTGATCAGGTCGCTTTCCGGCACGCCGGCGTCGATCACCTGCCAGTATTCGTTGTAGATCATGGTCGAGATGCAGGCCGCCTGGTTCTGCAGCAGCGGGTCGACGTTGAAGCCCTGGCGCAGCACCTTGACGTCCGGGTTGGAGCCCGAGGTGGACAGGCCCAGCTTGCCCATCCAGGACAGGAACGGATACTCGTTGCCGGCGAACCAGACGCCGAGGGTCTTGCCCTTGAAGTCGGCCGGCGACTTGATCCCGCTTTCCTTCTTGCAGGTCAGCATCATGCCGGAGCGGTTGAAGATCTGCGCCACATTGACCAGCGGCACGCCCTTCTCGCGCGCCGCCAGCGCCGCCGGCATCCATTCGACGATGACGTCGGCGCCGCCGGCCGCGATCACCTGCGGCGGCGCGATGTCCGGCCCGCCGGGCTTGATCGTGACCTCCAGCCCCTCATCGACATAGAAGCCCTTCTCGGCGGCGACGTAATAGCCGCCGAACTGCGCCTGGGTGACCCATTTCAGCTGGATGGTGAAGGGGTCCGCCGCCTGCGCCGGACCGAAGCCCAAAGCTGCGATCGCGGCCAGTCCCAGAATGATTTTTTTCATGTGAAGCCTCTCCCGTTCGTTGGATCTTGTTCAGCGTTCCGCTTCCCGCATCGAAGGGTGCCAGAAGGTCGTCGCCCGCTCCACCAGCGCGAGCAGCCCGTAGGAGGCGGAGCCTGCGATCGCCGCGACCAGGATGGTGGCCCAGACCATGTCGACATTCAGCCGCGCCACCTCGGTCGAGATGCGGAAGCCCATGCCGTAGATCGGGGTGCCGAAGAACTCGGCGACGATGGCGCCGATCAGGGCCAGGGTGGCGTTCAGCTTCAGGGCGTTGAAGATGAAGGGCAGCGCGCCCGGCAGCCGCAGCTTCAGCAGCGTCTGCCAATAGCTGGCGGCGTAGGACCGCATCAGGTCGCGCTCCATCGTCCCGGCGGCCTCGAGCCCGGCCAACGCGTTGACCAGCATCGGGAAGAAGGTCATGACCACGACCACGGCGGCCTTGGAATGCCAGTCGAAGCCGAACCACATGATCATGACCGGGGCGATGCCGACGATCGGCATGGCCGAGACGGCGGAGCCGAGCGGCAGCAGGCCGCGCTGCAGGAAGGGCGACCGGTCGATCGCGACCGCAGTCAGGAAGCCGGCGCCGGAACCGATCAGGAAGCCCGGTATGGCCGAGCGGATGAAGGTCTGGACGAAGTCGACCCACAGCGTGTCGGTGCTGGCGGCGAAGCGCGCCCCGATCTGCGACGGCGCCGGCAGCAGGATCTGCGGCACCTGGAAGCCGGTGACCAGCACCTGCCACAGCCACAGCAGCACGGCGCCGAACAGGACCGGCACGGCGATGCCGGCGGCCCGGCCGGGCACCGGCGACAGGCCGTGCAGCGCCATCCAGGCCGCAGCCACCGCGGCGATGATCGGCAGGGCGACCCAGGCCGTGCCGGACGCGAAGACGCCGCCATCGGCGATCCACTGGAGCACGAATCCGGCGAGGAGCACCGCCAGCAGCAGCCAGCCGAGGCTGCGCAGCACCCGCGCGCTCATCCCCGGCCTCCGCGGCTGGCGATCACGGCGCGCTCGGTGAGGGTGACGGCGAAGACGCAGAGCAGGGCCAGGACCGCCGCCATCACCAGGGCCGACCATAGCTGGATCATCTGGCCGAAATAGGAGCCGGTCAGCAGCCGCGCGCCGATGCCGGCCTGGGCGCCGGTCGGCAGCTCGCCGACGATGGCGCCGACCAGGGCCAGCGAGATGCCGATCTTCAGGCTGGGGAACAGGAACGGCACCGCCGCCGGCCAGCGCAGCTTCCAGAACAGCTGGGCGCCGCTGGCGGAGTAGGTGCGCATCAGGTCGAGCTGCAGCGGGTCTGGCGAGCGCAGGCCCTTGACCATGCCGATGGTCACCGGGAAGAAGCTGAGATAGGCGGATATGATCGATTTCGGCACCACACCGGTGAGGCCGATATTGCCGAGCACGACCACGATCATCGGCGCGATCGCCAGAATGGGCACGGTCTGGCTGGCGATCACCCAGGGCATCAGCGACCGGTCGAGCGTCGGCACATGGACGATGCCGACGGCCAGCAGGATGCCGAGCAGCGTGCCGAGCACGAAGCCGACCAGGGTCGAGCTCATCGTCACCCAGGCGTGGTAGACGAGGCTGCGGTTGCTGGTGACCGGCCGGCCGACGGTGTTGGCCCAGAGATCGGTCGCGACCTGGTCCGGCGTCGGCAGCAGCGGCCGGTCGAGCTTCCAGATCGCGTCGAAGAATTGCGACGTCGTCCAGTCCGGCCCGGCGCGGTTCAGCCGCTCCACCGCCTGCGGCGCGTTCAGCCAGAACGAGCCGAGATACCAGAGGACCAGGAAGACGCCGAGCACGGTCGCCAGCGGCAGCGCCCGCCCGCCCTTGAGCCGCGCCCAGGTGCCTGGGCGGGCGGGCAGGGATTCGGCGAGGGCGGTCATGGGCGCCAGGCCCTCATTCGTAGGAATGCCCGGCGCGCAGGCCTTCGCGGACCTGCTGGGCGATGGCGAGGAATTCAGGCGTCTCGCGGATGTCGAGGTCGCGCTGGCGCGGCAGGTCGCTGTCGATCACGTCGAGGATGCGGCCCGGCCGCGGCGACATCACCACGATCTTGGAGGACAGGAACACCGCCTCCGGGATCGAATGGGTGACGAAGATCACGGTCAGGTTGCTGCGGTTCCACAGGTCCAGCAGATGGACGTTGAGGTTGTCGCGGGTGATCTCGTCGAGCGCGCCGAAGGGCTCGTCCATCAGCAGCAGCTTCGGCTGGAAGCCGAGGGCGCGGGCGATCGACACGCGCTGCTGCATGCCGCCCGACAGCTGCCAGGGGAACTTCTTCTCGAACTGGCCGAGGCCGACGGTGCCGAGCGCGGCCCGCGCCCGCTCCTGCCGCTGCGCCGCCGGCACGCCCATGATCTCCAGCGGCAGTTCGACATTGCGGCGGACATTGCGCCAGGGGTAGAGGGCCGGCGCCTGGAACACATAGCCATAGGCGCGGGCCAGTCGCGCGTCTTCCGGCGTCAGCCCGTTCACCGTGACCGAGCCGGCGGTCGGCCGCACCAGGTCGGCCACCACCCGCATCAGCGTGGTCTTGCCGCAGCCGGATGGGCCGATCAGCGACACGAACTCGCCCTCGCCGATGGTCAGGTCGACATCCTGCAGCGCCACGACCGGCGCGTCGGCGGTCTGGAAGGTCAGGCCGAGGCGCCGAGCCTCGACCACCGGCGCGGCGGCGGATGCCGCCTGCGGGGATTGACGGACCGCCGACACCGCCATGCCTCAGCCCGCCTTCTGTTCGAGCGAGCGGTCGTAGTCGAGCACGGCGCGCAGCAGCACATTGGCCCCGGCGGCGGCATGGTCGAACTCGATGCTCTCTTCCTCGTTGTGGCTGATGCCTTCGCGGCACGGCACGAAGATCATCGCGGTCGGCGCCACCCGGGCGATATAGGCCGAATCATGCCCGGGGCCGGAAACGATGCGGCGATGCGAGAACCCGTTCGACTGCGCCGCCGCTTCGACCGCGTCGATGCAGGCCGGATTGAACTTCACCGCCGGCGAATCCCAGATCGCCTCAAGCTTGACCTCGAGCTTCAGCTCGGCCGCGATCCGGTCGATCGCCGCCTTCGCCGCCGCTTCCATCACCCCGATCTTCGCATCGTCGGGATGGCGGTAGTCGATGGTGAAGAACACCTCGCCCGGGATGACATTGCGGCTGTTCGGCCGCACCTCGACCAGGCCGACCGTGGCCACCGCATCCGCGGTGGCGTCGCCGACCGCGATCACGGCCTCGATCATCCGGGCGGCGCCGCGCAGCGCGTCGCGGCGCAGCCGCATCGGGGTCGAGCCGGCATGGCTCTCGCGGCCGGTCACCGTCACCTCGTACCAGCGCATGCCCTGCACGCCGGTGACGACGCCGATCACCTTCTCCTCATTCTCGAGGATCGGCCCCTGCTCGATATGCAGCTCGAAATGCGCGCCCAGCTGGCGCTGGCCGACCGGGACCGGGCCGCGATAGCCGATCCGGTCCAGCGCGTCGCCGAAGCGCTGACCGTCGCGATCCTCGCGGCTATAGGCGTAGTCCTTGGTGAACACCCCGGCGAACACGCCCGAACACAGCATCGCCGGGGCGAAGCGGGAGCCCTCTTCATTGGTCCAGTTGATGACCTCGATCGGCGCGTTGGTCTCGTAGCCGGTGTCGTGCAGGGTGCGCAGCAGTTCCAGCCCCGACAGCACGCCGAGGATGCCGTCGAACTTGCCGCCCGTCGGCTGGGTGTCGAGATGGCTGCCAACGCAGATCGGCGGCAGCGATTCATCCCGGCCCGGCCGGCGGGCGAACATGTTGCCGACCTCATCGACGGTGACGGTGCAGCCGACCGCTTCGCATTGCTGCCGGAACCAGTCCCGCACCTGCTTGTCGAGGTCGGTCAGGGTCAGGCGCTTGACGCCGCCCTTGGCGGTCTTGCCGAACTCGGCGGTCTCCATGATCGCGTCCCAGAGGCGCTGCGGGTCGATCTGGATATTCTGCTGCATCGTCACTTCCTCGGGGCCTATTCCGCGATCAGGCCGGCTTGCGGATGAACTCGGCCTCGATGGTGGAGGCCGGCTGCCCCGCCACCTCGCGGGTGTAGGCCAGCTTCAGATGGGTGGCGTCGACCAGGGTGCGGCGGTAGAGCTGGCGCTCGACCTTGCCTTCCTTGGTGGCGCCGACGACCTCGACCGTCAGGGTCGGGCCGGACAGGCTGGCGGTGGCATAGGCGCGGTCGGCCGGGACCGTCGCGGTCCAGAAGTTCGGCCGGGTCGAGGGTTGGAAGGACAGCTCGCGCTCACGGAACTCCAGCCCGTCGCTGCCCTCGCCCGCCTGGACGTTGCGCCAGAACAGCCGGAAGCCGCCATCGGTCCGCGGCTCGACGATCACCGCCGAGGCCCGCTGGATCTCCTCCTGGCTCGAGCCGATCCAGGAGCCGGCGAAATCGTCGAGCTTCGCCTCCGCCACCGGTCCGGACACCGTCCCCTTGCCGGCGCACCCGGCGAGCGCCGCGGCCACGATCCCCACCAGCACCGCGCGTCGCATCACAGCCATTGTTCCCCTCGCTTCTTTTCGTATCGAATGATCGGAAGGGCGCCATCATGACCGATCACTTCCGAGCCGACGATGCCAAATCGCATCAAAATAAGGGCTTATTCGGCGGCGTCCTTGCGCATCGGGTTGTTGGGGTGGTGCTGCCAGTTGAGATAGGGCCGGCCGGTGTCGACCGTCTGCATGGTGATGCAGTTGTCGACCGGGCAGACATGCATGCACAGGTTGCAGCCGACGCACTCTTCCTCGTTGATCTCGTAGCGGCGCGCGCCCTCCGGCGTGCGCAGCGCGAAGATCGACTGGTGCGAGGTGTCCTCGCAGGCGATGTAGCACTTGCCGCACTGGATGCAGGCATCCTGGTTGATGTTGGCGATCGACTTGAAGTTGATGTTCAGGTCCTGCCATTCGACGAAGTTCGGCACCGCCAGCCCCTGGAAGGCGCGGGTACCGGCATAGCCCTTCTCGTCCATCCAGTTGGCCAGGCCGGACGACATGTCCTCGACGATCTTGAAGCCATGGGTCATCGCCGCGGTGCAGACCTGGACGTTGGTGGCGCCCAGCGCCATGAACTCCGCCGCGTCGCGCCAGGTCGAGACGCCGCCGATGGCCGAGATCGCCATGCCCCGGCATTCGGGGTCGCGCGCGATCTGGCCGACCATGCGCAGCGCGATCGGCTTAACCGCCGGGCCGCAATAGCCGCCATGGGTGCCGAGGCCATCGACCGTCGGCGTCGGCGCCATCAGGTCGAGGTCGATCGACACGATCGACTGGATGGTGTTGATCAGCGACACCGCGTCGGCACCGCCGCGCTTGGCCGCCCGGGCCGGGCCCAGGATGTTGGTGATGTTCGGCGTCAGCTTCACGATCACCGGCATGCGCGTGTACTGCTTGCACCAGCGCGCGACCATCTCGACATATTCCGGCACCTGCCCGACGGCGGAGCCCATGCCGCGCTCCGACATGCCGTGCGGGCAGCCGAAGTTCAGCTCAATGCCGTCGGCGCCGGTGTCCTCGACCAGCGGCAGGATCGACTTCCAGCTCTGCTCCTCGCAGGGCACCATAAGCGACACGATCATCGCCCGGTCCGGCCAGTCGCGCTTGACCTGCTTGATCTCACGCAGGTTCAGCTCCAGCGGCCGGTCGGTGATCAGCTCGATGTTGTTGAGGCCGGCGACGCGGGTGCCGTTGTAGCTGACGGCGCCGTAGCGGGAGGAGACGTTGACCACCGGCGGGTCCTCGCCCAGCGTCTTCCACACCACCCCGCCCCAGCCGGCGCGGAAGGCGCGGACGACATTGTACTCCTTGTCCGTCGGCGGCGCCGAGGCCAGCCAGTACGGGTTCGGGGACCGGATCCCCAGGAAGTTGTTGCTCAGATCGGCCATCAAAGCCTCCTGTCAAAATCCTGCGGCTCTGCGGCCGCTTGCCTGTCGCCCGACCGGCGGCGCCGGCCGGGTCAAACCGTCAACAGCGCCTCGATCTCGTCCGGCAGCCGGTCGCCCCGGAACGGGTTGCGCACGGTGACGCCGCCCAGCGCGACGCCGTCCGCCATGTCCTCGCTGAGCAGCGTGGCGCAGCCGGCTTCGGCCACGGTCGCCACCAGCATCGCGTCCCAGAACGACACCTGCCCTTGCTCGGCCAGTTGCAGTGCCTGGGGCAGCAGCTTCGGCGTCGACGCAACGATCGGAAACAGCTCCGACCATCTTTGCGTCTGGACGGACAACAGAGACTTCTCCCGCAGCCGTCGCCGCGACGCAGAATGGAAGAACTCGCCCAGCGCCTGCAGCGCGACGACGCAATCGACCGTTGCCGAGCGGCCGACCAGATCAAGCGCGCGGCCCTGTTTCATCGGGTCCGCCCCATCAATGGCGTAGAACAGGACGTTGGCGTCGAGGGAGAAGCGATGGCTCATTTCTCGCCACGCCTGCGAGCCAGCTCGTCCATGCGCTCCTCGTAGATCGCGTCGCGGCCCGGCCAGCCGCCGAGATCGAGCCCGTGAGCCGCCAATTCACGGGTCCGCTCCAGCGCCGCCTGCTGCGACGGGGTCAGCACCCGCCGGCGCGACACCGGCACCACCCGCGCCACCGGCTCACCGCGGCGGGTGATGACGAATTCCTGGCCGGATTCGACCGCGCGGATCATTTCGGCGAAGCCCTGATTGGCCTCCCGCAGGGTGATGATGGTGCTGGATCCGTCGCTCATAGCATCGCTCCTCCGAATGCACTACTAATGTAGCACATTCAGCGCCGCAGCGCCCGGTCGATCGACAGCGCCGCCAGCTTGCCGTCCTGCACCGCGTTGACGGTCAGGTCCTGGCCCGGCACGCAGTCGCCGCCGGCCCAGACGCCGGACAGCGAGGTCTGCCGCTCCTCGTTCACGGCGATGCGGTTGCCGGCCATGTCCAGCGTCTCCGCCTCGTTGGCGAAGGCGGAGGGCACGAGGTACTGGCCGATGGCGGTGAAGACCTGGTCGGCCAGCAGGGTGAAGCGGTCGCCGGTGCCGGTCAGGCGGCCCTGGGGGTCGAGCTGCGTGTGCTCGAATTCGACCTCCTTCACCGAGGGGCCGCGGCCATTCGTCGGCCAGCCCAGGATGCGGCGCGGCTGGGCCCAGTGCCGGACGGTGACGCCGTTGACCTGGGTCCAGTCCTGCTCCTTCCAGGTGGCGGACATCTGCTCGGGCCCGCGGCGATAGACCAGCGTCACCTCCGCCGCCCCGAGCCGCTTGGCCTGGGTGGCGGCGTCGATCGCAGTGTTGCCGCCGCCGATCACCACCACGCGGCGGCCGACCGGCACCGAGCCCTTGTCCGCGGCCTGGCGCAACCGGGCGATGAAGTCGACCGCACTCTCCACCCCGGCCAGGGCCTCGCCGTCGCAGCCGAGCGCGTTGACGGCGTTGTGGCCGAGGCCGAGGAACACGGCGTCGTAGTCACGCCGCAGCTCACTGAGCGACACGTCGCGACCCAGCGCCAGGCCGGTGCGGATCTCGATGCCGCCGATCTCGAGGATGTAGGCCAGCTCGGCCTGGGCGAAGCCGTCCGCCATCTTGTAGGCGGCCAAGCCGTATTCGTTCAGCCCGCCGCCCTTCGCCTTGGCCTCGAACACCACGACGTCGTGGCCGAGCACGGCGAGGCGGTGGGCGCAGGCCAGGCCGGCCGGACCGGCGCCGACCACGGCGATGCGCTTGCCGGTCGACGGGGCGCGGCTGAACAGCTGCTCGCCGCCCAGGAATACATGATCGGTGGCGTAGCGCTGCAGGGCGCTGATCGCCACCGGCTTCTCCTCCTGGTGGTTGCGGACGCAGGCGTCCTCGCACAGCTCCTCGACCGGGCAGACCCGGGCGCACATGCCGCCCATGATGTTGGCGGTCAGGATGGTCTGGGCGGCGCCTTTCACATTGTCGGTGGCGATGCCCTTGATGAAGGCCGGGATGTCGATCCCGGTCGGGCAGGCCTCGATACAGGGCGCGTCGTAGCAAAAATAGCAGCGGCTGGATTCGATCAGCGCGGTGCGCCGGTCGAGCGGCGGATGGATCTCCGCGAAGTCCTCGGCGATGCGGTCGGCGCCCAGGCGCCCGGCCGCGATGTCGGATCCCGTCGTCATTCCCAGCCTCCGATGGCCCGCCCGACCAGCGTTCCGCCTGTCGATCCCGGCCGTCATGCCCTGGCGCCGCGCCCGGATTCTCCCGGTTCTCGCCCGCGGCACCGCCTCTCCTGAGCGAGACGGTATCGAGAACCTGACCAAATGGTCAACTCTATTTTGAATTGAGAATCAGTCTCACTCTCGGTTGTTGCGCGGACCCGAATCATGCTAGGAACGTTTCGGGAACAATAGAAGCAAGCGCACGGGAGACGGCGCATGGACCGACATATCCGGTGGGCCCCGGCCGAAGGGATCGGCCTGGAGCATCTGCGGCTGCACCGCAGCGGCGCCTGGATCCAGGCCGACAGCGTCGTGATCGGCGGCGATGCCCATCATGAATCCAGGGGCGTGGAGTGGGCGCTGAGCTACACCATGGTGATGGACGCCGAATGGCGGGTGCGGTCTGTGGCGGTGACCGACCATGCCGGCGACCGGCGGCTGCGGCTGCTGGCCGATGGCGGCGGTGCCTGGACCACCGGCGACGGCACGCCGCTGCCACAGCTGGCCGGCTGCATCGATGTCGACCTGGTGGCAACGCCGTTCACCAATACGCTGCCGATCCGGCGGCTGGGGCTGGAGCCCGGCGAATCGGCCGAGATCAGGGTGGCGTATCTGCCGCTGCCGGACCTGGTGCCCTTCGCCGCGTCGCAGCGCTACACCGCGCTGGCGCTGCGGCGCTGGCGCTTCGAATCGCTGGACGGCAGCGGCTTTACCGCCGAGATCAGCACCGACGCCAACGAGCTGGTGCTGGATTACCCGGGCCTGTATCGCCGGGTGGCATAACCGATCTCAGGCCCCGATCGCTGCCGCTGGCGGAAGCGGCGGACCTTGTCGGCGGTGCCGCAATCGGCCATCAGGCACCAGCGGCGGCTGGCGTTCTTGCTGCGGTCGTAGAACAGCCAGGCGCAGTCATGGCCGGCGCAGCGCTTCAGCCGCGCCGGTTCGGCCCGGAGCAGCAGGTCGAGGGCGTCCATCGCCAGGCGATGGCGCACCGCCGACCCGTCCACGGGCGGTTCGTCCTGCCAGGCGCCGCCGGCCGCGGTAACGGTCAGCCGGCGCCGGGCCGCCGCCTCCGCCACCTCCTGCTGCAGCAGGGCCGCCGCCTCCGCGGGCGGCTCGACCTGGACCGCGATGGCGTCGAAGACCGCGTGCAGCGCCGCGCGCAGCCGGATCAGCCGCGACCATTCCTCCCGGTCGATCCGTGGGCTCTGCCCAAAGGCATGCGCGCACCAGGCGGCCAGCGCGGCGGGATCGCCGGCCCGCTCCCGCGGCCCTGGCCCGCCCCATCCGGACAGGGTGTTGCAGAAGTCCAGGCAGGCGAAGCCGCCGACCAGCTGCGGCTCGGACGGAGATGTCTGCTCGGCTGACATGAAACCAGTATAGCCCCTTTGACAGGTTTCAGCGAGACCTATATCGTTACCAGCAAACGCCAGAAAGGTGGTTACGATGCGCTGGAACGCCCTCGGCCGGCTCTATGCCGGCGTCGGCCTGTCGGGGATCGGCCCGATCCTGGTCCGCATGAGCCCGGTCGACCCCGCCGCCACCGCCTTCTGGCGCCTCGCGCTCAGCTGCATTCCAGCCGCGATGCTGGCCTGGCGGTCACCCGGCATGCCGGCGCGGGACATCGGCCTGGCCCTGCTGGCCGGGGTGATGCTGGCCGCCGACCTGGTGCTGTGGAACGCCTCGATCGTGCGCACCAGCGTGCTGGAGGCGACGCTGCTGGTGATGATCTACCCGCTGCTGGTGGCCCTGCTGCCGGCGCTGTGGCTGCGCCGACGGCCGGACGGACGGGTGGTCGGCGGCGGCCTGGTCGCCTTCCTCGGCATCGCCGTCCTGGCCGGGGCGCGCGGTGCCGCCGGCGGCGACCTGCTGGGCAACGGCATGGCGCTGCTGGCCGCCCTGTTCTACGCCGTCTGCTTCCTGATCTCGGCGGCGCTGTGCCGGCGGCAGAGCACCGCCACCGTCACCTTCTGGACCCTGGTCGGCGCCGCGCTGGGCGCGCTGCCGGTGGCGATGCTGCAGGACCGGATCCTGCCGGACGCCCCCTCCGGCTGGCTGAACCTGGCGGCGCAGGCACTGATCGCCTTCGCCTCGCAGATCCTGATCGCCAAGGCGCTGCGCACGCTCGACGCCGGCTTCTCCGCCATTGCCGGCTACGGCCAGCCGATGGTGGCGACCCTGCTTGCCTGGCCGATCCTGGGCCAGGTGCCGCAGACGGCCGCGCTGATCGGCAGCGTCTTCATCATCGCCGGCATCGCCCTGGCCGGACGGGGCGAGGCCACGCCGGCCGCGCCGGCCCGGCGGGGAGTTGCTGAGCCCGCGCCGGGACGCTGAGCTATCGACGGCGCCGGTCTTCCGGCCGATGATGCCGGCATGACCGATGCCGAGATGCTGGAATCGCCGGACGACACCGGCCTGGACACGCCGCGGCCGGGCGCGGGCAGCCGCCTGCGCCGGGCCCGCGAGGCGCAGATCCTGGACGCCGCCGAGGGCGTGTTCGCCGAGGCCGGCTTCTCCGGCGCCACCATGCAGGGCATCGCCGAGCGCGCTGGCCTGCCCAAGGCCAATGTCCATTACTATTTCGGCACCAAGGAGGCGCTGTACCGCGCCGTGCTGGCCCGCATCCTCGACCTGTGGGTCGACGCCTTCGACCATCTGGTGCCGGAGCGCGACCCGGCCGAGGCGCTGGCCGCCTATATCCGCGACAAGATGCGCTGGTCGCGCAGCCGGCCGCTGGCGTCGAAGGTGTTCGCCAACGAGATCATCCACGGCGCGCCGCAGGTCGCCGACTACCTGTCGGGCAAGCTGAAGCGGACGCTGGACGAGAAGGCGCGGGTGATCGAGGGCTGGATCGCCGCCGGCCGGATGGCGCCGGTCGACCCCCGGCATCTGGTCTTCACCCTGTGGGCCGTGACCCAGACCTATGCCGATTTCGAGGCCCAGATCCGGGCCGTGCTGGGGCGCGAGGCGATGGATGACGACGTCTTCCTGGTCGCCGGCCGCCACGTCACCGGTCTGATCCTGCGCGGCTGCGGCCTGAAGCCGCCGCGTGGCGTCTGAGCCGTCGCCGCCGCGATGCCTCCATGGCGGCGCGCGACGGTTTGCGCTAAAGGATGGAGCATGATTCTGCGCCTCCTTACCCCGCTGGCCCTGTTCGCCCTCGCCGCCTGCGCCGCCGAGCCGTATCAGCCGGCGCTGCCGCCGACGGTGCTGCAGAGCGGCGCCGTCCAGGGCGAAGCCGCCTTCGACCAGAGCCGCGGCGAGGCGCTGCTGGCCCAGGCCAAGGCCGCCGAGGCCCGCAACCCCGGCGAGGCCAAGAGCCTGTACCGCCAGGCCGGGATGGCCTGGCCGGACCTGACCGACGCCTGGGACGGGCTGAAGCGGGTGTCGGTGAAGCAGAACGACGCGGCCGAGGCCAAGGCCGCCGGCTTCATGGCCGAGCGGGTGAAGCTGTATCCCGGCACGGCCATCGCCTCGCAGCGCGAGGTCAATGTCGCGCTGCAGACCTACATCCAGGAGCAATCGAAGCAGCCGACCGACGGGCCGGAGCAGCTGGCCTATGCCAAGCGGCTGGGCGAATACTACGACGCCCAATATGCCCGCAACGGCTTCTACACGCGCGAGAAGGACTTCGGGAACATCGGCGCCCATGACATCCCGGCGGTGGTGATCGCTGGCGGCGGCATCCTGGGCTACGGCGCCACCATGGCGACGAAGTTCGAATAGGTCAGCCCACCCGTTCGCGGGGGGTCACCGACACCTCCCGCGCCCCGCCATCGCGCAGCAGGCGCAGGGCGGTCGCCACGCCGACCCGATCGACCCCGAGCAACCGGTGCAGCGCGTCGACGCCGTCGACCGGATGCCCGTCGATCGCCAGGATCACGTCGCCGACGCGCAGCGCCGTAGCCCCGGCGCCGCCGGGCAGCAGCTCCGCCACCCGCACCCCGCCGGGAGCCGGCAGGCCGAGCGTCAGCTGCATCGGCCGCGGCAGCCGGATGGTCTGGGCGGCGATGCCGAGCGAGGCGCGCCGCACCCGGCCGTGGCGGATGATCTCCGACGCCACCACCAGGGCGGTGTCGCTGCCGATGGCGAAGCACAGCCCCTGGGCGCCGGCGATCATCGCGGTGTTGATGCCGACCACCCGGCCGAGCGCGTCGACCAGCGGGCCGCCGCTGTTGCCGGGGTTCAGCGCCGCGTCGGTCTGCAGCACGCCGTCGATCAGCCGGCCGGACCGGCCGCGCAGCGACCGGCCGAGCGCGCTGACCACGCCGGCCGTCACCGTCGCCTCGAAACCCAGCGGGTTGCCGATGGCGACCACCAGCTGGCCGACCTGCAGCGCGGCGGAGGAGCCGAGCGGCGCCCAGCCCGGCACGCTGTCATGCAGGCGCAGCACCGCCAGGTCGGTGTCCGGGTCCTCGCCGACGGGCCAGGCGACGACGCTGCGGCCGTCGCTGAGCGTGGCGGTGATCGACACGGCGCCATGCACCACATGGCTGTTGGTCAGGACGAAGCCGTCCGGGGTGAAGATGACGCCGGAGCCGCTGCCCTGCGGCACCACGGCTCCGTCCGGCCCCTTGCCGGAGACGCGGAGATGCACGACCGAGGGGGCGGCGGCGCGCACGGCGTCGATCACGGTGCGGGAATAGGCGTCGAGTGCGTCGCCGCCGGTGGAAGCAGCGGACGGGGTCGAGGCCTCGGGCCCCGGCGCCGAGGCGTCGAGGAGGAAGCGGGTTTCGTAGCCGGGCATGGCAGAACCTTGGGAGCGGAAGGGGCGGCGCCGGGCCGGCGCGTCCCGTTTCCGAAGATGTAGGCATGCCGCAAGGAGAACCCAAGGGGAACATCGCCAGGCCGAGCCGCCGGGCTGACGGGGCCTGTGGCCGGGCGTATGGTCCGGCATGCGCGATTCGCGCATCGGTCACGGCGAGGATGCCTGGAGATGGCGACGGAGACGCTGGATGGCTTCGACTGGCGGATCCTGGCGGCGCTTCAGGACGACGCCCGGATGAGCAACATCGCCCTGGCTGAACGGGTGCTGCTGTCGCCGTCGCAATGCGCCCGCCGGCTGCAGCGGCTGGAGGAGGCCGGAGTGATCCGCGGCTATGCGGCATTGCTCGACCCCGACCGCATCGGCCTGTCGGTGGCCGCCTACATCTCGATCACGCTGGAGAAGCACGGCGCCTTCACCGCCGAGGCCTTCCGCGAGGCGGTGCAGCGCTACCCGGAGATCGTCGAATGCTGCGCCGTGACCGGCGATGCCGATTACGAGCTGCGGGTGGTGGCGCCGGACCTGAAGAACCTGTCGCGCTTCATCATGGACAGCCTGATGCGGATCGACGGCGTCTCCGCCATCCGCTCGCGCATCGTGCTCGACACCATCAAGGACAGCCGCCGCCTGCCGCTGCCGCCCGCGCCCTGAGCGCGCCGCATTCGCCGCTGCATCCTCCGACCTTCCGACTCAGACGAGACCGATCATGATCCTCCGCCCGCTGCTGGCCGCCCTTCTCGCCCTCGGCATGGCCGGCCCGGCCGCGGCGGCGGCGCCTAAGCACCGCTTCACCGAGCTCGTGCCGATCCCGCTGAAGTCCGGCCCGAACACGATCGAGCGCTTCGCGCCCGACGGCCGCAGCGCCGTCGTCACCCTGGGCTGGCGCGAGAACGGCAACGCCCACGCCTACGACCTGTTCCTGGTGCTGATGCAGGGCAATGGCGGCGGCTGGAACGTGGTCGGCTTCGACAACCTGACCGCGGCGGGCGGTGAATTCGAGGACACCATCCGGGACGCGCCGCACACCGGCGAGGACGTGGTGCGCAGCGTCCGCTTCGTCCGCGGCAAGATCGACGGCGAGGCGGCGACCATGGTCTTCGTCGCCCAGCGCGGCTTCGATCCGGAGGAGGGCATTCCGGGCCCGAGCCTGGTCGACTATACCGTCTACCGGCTGGTGCCGGGCGAGGAGGTCGGCACCACCACCGACATGTTCCAGCCGGTCGAGACGGTGCAATCCACGACCAAATTCTGCCATGCCGAGAAGGCGCTGCTGCGGCAGTTTGGGATCCCGCTGACCAAGAGCTATGGCGGGCCGGACACGGCCGACGGTTGCTGAGCCGCCGAGATCCAATTGAGGCCGCTTCTATATCGGCATATATAGAGATCTATACCAGGAGGTATAGAAATGGCATTCTCCGTCAAGGACGAGGCCACGGATGCCGCCGTGCGACGCCTTGCCAGGCTCAAGCGGAAGGGCTTGACCGAGACCATCCGCGAGGCGGTCGAGAACGAATACCATCGGGCCACGGGAACGGCGCCGCTGGTCGAGCGGCTGCGGGCCATCGGAGACCGCTATGCGCGCTATCCGAAGACGGGGCTGAAGGCCGACAAGGCGTTCTTCGACGAGGAGGGCGGCGGCCTCTGATGTTCGTCGACGCCTCGGCCATCATCGCGATCATTGCGCAGGAGGAGGGTTGGGAATCGCTTGCCTCGCGCCTCTCGCAGGCGCCCCGCACCCTGGTCTCCGCCCTGTCGGCCTGGGAGGCCGTGATCGGGCTCGCCCGGGAAGCCCAGATCCCGTGCGAGCAAGCGGAGGCGCTGGTCGACCGATTCGTCGAGGAGACCAGGGCCGAGATGGTCGAGATCGGGGCCGCGATCGGCCGAGAGGCGATCCAGGCATCCCGCCTTTATGGCCGGGGCCGGCACCGGGCCGGCCTCAATTTCGGCGACTGCTTCGCCTATGCCTGCGCGAAGGTCTGCCGCGTGCCGCTGCTGTTCAAGGGAAGCGACTTCGTCCACACCGACATCCTGGTCGGATAGCGGCAGGACGAGGGCCGCATGCCGCACCGGGTTGCCCCGGGGCGCGACCCGTGCTTGTTTCTCGCCATCTTTCGCGACCCGTCCGGAGCGCCCAGCGCATGACGCGTTTCTTGCAACTTCTCGGGAGTCTTCTCCTCGCCATGGCCATCACCCAGGGGGCTTCGGCCCGCGACCTCGAAAACACGCTCTATCTCGACCTGACCTATGGCCGGGTGGTGATCGAGCTGCGCCCCGATCTGGCGCCGAACCACGTCAAGCGGATCAAGGAGCTGGTGCGGCAGGGCTTCTACAACGGCATCAAGTTCCACCGCGTGATCGAGGGCTTCATGGCCCAGACCGGCGACCCGACCGGCACCGGCATGGGCGGATCCGGCCAGAAGATCGACGCCGAGTTCACCCAGACGCCGTTCAAGCGCGGCACCCTCGGCATGGCTCGGGCCCAGAGCCCGAACAGCGCCGACAGCCAGTTCTTCATCATGTTCGCCAATGGCGACTTCCTGAACGGCCAGTACACCGTCTGGGGCCAGGTGGTCGAAGGCATGGAGTTCGTCGACAAGATCAAGCGCGGCGAGCCGCCGGCCAATCCGGACATCATCGTCAAGCTGCAGGTCGCGGCCGACGCCCAGTAAGGCACACGGTCCCGATCGATCGACGCGAAGCCCGGCCAAAAGGCCGGGCTTCTGCGTTTCAGCGGAAGCGAAAGGCGATCAGCGGCATCTTGTAGGTCTCGCGCACCTCGGAGATCGGCTTGCCGTCCTGGCGCAGCACGATGGCGCGGTTCTCGAACAGCGAGGCCGACGGATCATAGGCTGGGGCCGGCGCCGCGGCGGCCCAGCCGGCCAGCTGCGCCGACGGCATCCGCTCCCACCCCTCCGGCAGGGTCTGCCACAGCACGGTCGAGGACAGGGTGCGCCGCGACGGCCCGAGCGGCCGGATGGCGCGGCCGAAGGGCGTGTCGGTGCCGGTCAGCGTCGCGTTGATCTCCGGCGTCAGCCGGTTCGGCAGGTACCAGTTGTCGGCCTCGGACAGCACCTGGTCGCCGCAGACCAGTTGCACCCGGCGATAGACCACCGGCTCGGCCGCGTCGGTGATCTCCAGTTCCTGGCGCTGCTGGTCGGTCAGCGGCACGTCGCCGGGCACGCGCTTCGCCACGATCTTGGCCGTCGGCGCCAGGCCGTAGCGCCCGCACCAGTCTTCCAGGAACAGGGTGGCGCTGTCGGTGGCGCCGAGCCCGGCGCGCAACGACTGGACCAGCGCGGTCAGCGCCAGCCGGTCGGACAGGGCGGCGACGCCGGCCTCCTGGTTGCTCGCCACCTCGGCCCGGGCCAACGCGAGCGGCGCGGTCAGCACTAGGGCGGCAGCGGCGGCGACGATCGGCAGGCGGCGCACCATCGGTCTCCTTATCCTCCGGCCGGCCGGGGCCGGCACGGCGCAGGATGGCTGCATAGCCGGCGGAAGGCGCCACGGCAATCCGCCGCAGGGGGACTTGACCGCGGCGGCGGCACGGGCTGGGCTGGAGCGAACGGTCCGACCGGGAGATCCGCCATGCCCACCCTGTACGACCGCGCCCTGGTCTGGGACGCGCATAGCTGCCTGCCGCTGGTGCCCGATGCCGACGTGTCGCTGCTGGCCCGGCACAAGGCGGCCGGGATCGACTACGTCTCGATCAACATCGGCATGGACATGACCCCGCTGGAGACGGTGATCCGCACCACCGCGCATTTCCGCGACCAGATCCGCCGCCATCCCGAGGACTACGTCCTGGCCGGCACGGTCGCCGAGATCCGCGCCGCCAAGGCCGGCGGGCGCCTCGCCGTCAGCTTCGACCTGGAGGGCGCGCTGCCGCTGATGGGCGACCTGGCCATGGTCGGCCTGTACCACGACCTCGGCGTGCGCCAGATCCACTTCGCCTATAACCGCAACAACCCGGCGGCCGGCGGCTGCCACGACCGGGACATCCCGCTGCCGGCCTTCGGCCGCGACCTGGTGGCGGAGGCCAACCGCGTCGGCGTGCTGCTGGACTGCTCGCACACCGGGCATCGCAGCAGCCTGGACATCATGGCCGCGTCGACCCGGCCGGTGGTGTTCAGCCACGCCAATCCAAGCGCCCTGGTCGACCACCCGCGCAACATCACCGACGAGCAGATCCGCGCCTGCGCCGCCACCGGCGGGGTGGTGGGGATCAACGGCATCAGCCTGTTCCTGGGCGATGCGAGCAGCGAGACCGTGGCCCGGCACATCGACCATGTCGCCCAACTGGCCGGCGCCAGTCATGTCGGCATCGGCCTCGACTTCCTGTTCGCCCCCGAGGTGGACGATTCGCCGCCCGGCCGCGACCGCGACTATTGGTGGCCGCCCGAGGCCGGCTATGGCAGCGCCCATAGCGCCATCGCCCTGGTGCAGCCGGAGCAGTTGCCGGAGCTGGCCGAGATCCTGCTGCGCCGCGGCTACGGCGAGGCCGATGTGCTGGGCATCCTCGGCGGCAATTTCTTGCGCGCTGCGGAAGCGGCCTGGAGCTGACGCCCGATCAGCCTGCGTGGTCGCAGCGGTTGACCTCGACGGTGACGTGGGACAGGCCGGGCAGGCCGTCGAGCCGGGCCTTGTACGCCGCCGGCGGCTCGGGCCGGTCGCTGACCAGGGACACGATCGCGGCGGCGTGGCCGGGGCCGACGCGCCACAGGTGCAGGTCGGCGATGCGGTCGCCCCCGGTCTCGATCCGGCCGCGGATCGAATCGGCCAGACCCGGATCCGGCACGGTGTCGAGCAGCACCGCGCCTGAATCGCGCAAGAGGCCCCATGACCAGCGCGCGATCATGATGCCGCCGACGATCCCCATCACCGCATCCATCCAGGCCCAGCCGTAGAAGCGGCCGGCGAGCAGGCCGAGGATGGCGCCGACCGAAGTCACGGCGTCGGCCAGCACATGGAAATAGGCGGCACGCAGATTGTGGTCGCGGTCGTGGTGGCCGTGGTGGTGGTGATGCCCGTGATCGTGGCCATGGTCGTGGTGACCGTGATCGTGGCCGTGATGATGATCGCCGTCGTGCAGCAGCCAGGCGCTGGCGATGTTGACGGCGAGGCCCACGACCGCGATGACGATCGCCTCATCATACGCGATGGCGACCGGGTTCAAGAGGCGCAGCACCGATTCCCAGCCGATGCCGACCGAAACCACGGCCAGCACCAGGGCGCTGGCGAAGCCGGCGAGATCGCCGAGCTTGCCGGTGCCGAAGGCAAAGCGCGGGTCGCGGGCGTGGCGGCGGGCGTAGCGATAGGCCAGCGCGGCCACGCCGAGCGCCCCGGCATGGGTCGCCATGTGCAACCCGTCGGCCAGCAGCGCCATCGACCCGAAGGCGAGGCCGCCGAGGATCTCGGCCACCATCATCGCCGCGGTCAGCGCCACCACCCAGCGGGTGCGGCGCTCGTTACGGGCGTGGTCGGCACCCAGGAACAGGTGGTCGTGCCGCCAGTCGTCGAGGGAGTGGCTGTGCATCGGCGCCTCCCGGGGTCAGTGGATCAGCAGCATGGCCGGATGGCCGGTCCAGTCGCGGACGTCTCTCGTCGCCACCGCGACCGGCACGTCCGGGTGGTTGTGGCGGTACAGGGTCAGGGCGGCCTCGAAGGCCCATTCCGGCGGTTCGGCGCGGGCGCAGAGCTCGCGATAGACCCGTTCAACGGCGACGCGGCAGCACATGACGGTTCTCGATGGCCTCAGAGATATTTGGTGATCTCGCGCAGCGAGGCGAGCCGGGCATCACGGCCGTCGGACGCGCCATTCGCCAGATGCGCGACGCAATGGTCAACATGGTCGAGGATCAGCATGGTCTTCGCCTTCTCCACCGCCTTGACCACGGCCTGGAGCTGCTGGGCGATGGCGAGGCCGTCCTCGCCGGCCTCGACCATGCGCAGCGTGGCGGCGAGATGCCCCTGGGCCCGCTTCAGCCGGCCGAGGATCTCGGGATTGTTGGCGTGGCTCATTCGGATAACCTATCCCCCTGGAGGGGATATGGCAAGTGACAGCCGGTCGCAGGGGCACAGCGCGCTCGCCCCCTCGTCCCTACAGGCTGTAGCGGAACTCGGAGGGTGTCGCGCCGGTGTGGCGCCGGAAGGCCGCGGCGAAGGCCGATGGCGTCTGATAGCCCACCGCCAATGCGACATCGGTGATGCGGAGCCGGGGATCCCGCAGCAGCTGCCGGGCCTGTTCCAGGCGCAGCCCGGTCAGCCATTCATGCGGTGTGCGCCCCGTGGCATGGCGGAATGCCGTGCAGAAATGCGACCGGCTCAGCGATATCAGCCGGGCCAGCTCATCGAGGCTGATGCTCTGGTCCAGGCGCTCGGACATGTAGGCGGTGACGCGGCGGACCTGCCACGGCCTCAGTCCCCTCTGCGGCCCCGATGCGGGCACCTGGCCGATGGTGGAATGGGTCCGCAGCAGATGCGTGCAGAGCAGGTCGAGCGCCTGTTCGACGAACAGGCGCCGGGACGGGTCGGGATGGGCCGCCTCCCGGCTGAGCGCGCGCAGGATGTGCGCGCCGACCGGGTCCGCTTCGCCGAGGCGTGGCGCGAGCTCCACCCGACGACCGCGGGTGAGGGGTTCGGCGAAACCCTGCAGCCGGGCGTCGCTGAGCATCGCATAAGACAGCGGCGACGCGACGTCGATGTCCCAGTCGCCGTCCCAGCCGGCCGGGACGATCGTGACGGTGCCGGGGCGCCCCACGCCGGCGAGGCGCATCCGCCCGCGGCGCCAGACCCGCGGCGAAGTCGGGCCGTAATAGGTGCCGATGGTGTGCACGGGCAGCGCCGGCATCGGCTCGTGCATCTCCAGATGCAGCCAGCGGGTGGTGATCAGCGTGTCGCGACCGGGGATTTCCGTCGTGGTCGGCAGCGGCCCGGCGATCACCCCGGCGCAGAGCTCGAACGCGGTACGCGGCGCGAACGCCTGCGGGCCGCCGGCTTCCGCGGCTCCCGGCTCTCCAGCGTTCCGACGGGGCCGAGCCAATCGAGACGACTTTCGCTGCACGAGGACAAGGTCCCGAATGTCGCCGAAAACCGGGTCCGGCGCCAGCCCTGCCCAAGCACCGTCGCCGAAATCCGGCGACATATATCGCAATCCGCGAACGGCGGCGGCGCAGCCATTGCTCTAGTGAAATTTATTGCCTGCCGACTGGCCCGACACCGCGCTCGCCCCGAAGGAGCTCCAGATGTCCTTTGCGCTCAACGTCAACGGTCAGACCCATTCGGTCGATGTGGATGGAGACATTCCGCTGCTGTGGGTGCTGCGGGACGTCATAGGGCTCACCGGGACCAAGTTCGGCTGCGGCATCGCCATGTGCGGCGCCTGCACGGTCCATCTCGACGGGCAGGCGGTGCGGTCCTGCGTCACCGCCGTCGCGGACGCCGCGTCCTTCGCCATCACCACCGTCGAGGCGATCGGCGAGACCGAGGCGGGCGCCCGTATCCAGCAGGCCTGGCTGGCGGAAGAGGTCGTGCAATGCGGCTATTGCCAGTCCGGCCAGATCATGTCGGCGACGGCCCTGATCGTGGCCAATCCCGCGCCGACCGACGCCGACATCGACGCGGTGATGGCCGGCAACATCTGCCGCTGCGGCACCTATCCACGCATCCGCACCGCCATCAAGCGCGCCGCCGGGGAGGGCCGCTGACATGGGCATCCTCGCCGCCACCGTCTCCGGCCAGGTCTCCCGCCGCGGCTTCCTGATCTCGGCCGCCCTGGCGGGGGGCAGCCTCGTCATTGGGCCGCGCTTCGCCCCGCCCGCCGAAGCCGCCGAGGCGTTCATCCCCAATCCGTTCATCCGCATCCCCCCGTCCGGCCCGATCGAGCTGGTGATCGCTTCGGCCGAGATGGGGCAGGGCGTCTATACCGGGATCGCCACGCTGATCGCCGAGGAGCTGGAGGTTCCGCTGGACCAGGTCCGGGCCGTCCCCGCCCCCGCCGATCCTTCGCATTACTCGCACCCCATGCTCGGCGACCAGATCACCGGCGGCTCGGTCACCATCCGCGGCTTCTGGGAGCCGATGCGCCGCGCCGGAGCCGCGGCGCGGATGATGCTGGTCGCCGCCGCTGCGCGGGAATGGGGCGTCCCCGTCGCGGCCTGCCGGGCCGAGGCCGGCGAGGTGGTCCATGCCGAGAGCGGGCGCCGCATCGCCTATGGCGCGCTCGCCGGCAAGGCCGTGCAGGAGACGGTGCCGGAGCAGATCACCCTGAAATCCGCGGCGGAGTTCAAGCTGATCGGCAAGAAGGCGCCGCGCCTCGACACGCCGGGCAAGGTGAACGGCACCGCCAGGTTCGGGCTGGACGCCCATCCACCCGGGGTGAAATTCGCGGCGATCGCTGTCTGCCCGGCCTTCGGCGGGACGCTGAAGGCGGTGGAGGACGGCGAGGCGCTGCGGGTCAAGGGCGTGCGCCAGGTCGTCCGGCTGAGCGACGCGGTCGCCGTCGTGGCCGATCATACCGGGGCCGCCCGCAAGGGACTGGCCGCGCTGCGCATCATCTGGGATCCGGGGGCGAATGGCGGCCTCACCAGCGCCGAGCTCGAGCACCGCATCGACGCCGCGATGACCGGAGACGAGGTGCTGGTGGCGCATCAGAGCGGCACTGTCGCCGATGCCGAGGCCGCGACCTCGGGTGGCGTCGAGGCCGTCTACCGCATGCCGATCCTGGCCCACACGGCGATGGAGCCGATGAACTGCACGGTGCATGTGCGCCCGGATGGCTGCGACGTCTGGGTCGGCACGCAGGTGGCGGGCCGCGCCCGCCAGGCCGCCGCGCAGGTCACCGGCCTGCCGGTCGAGACGGTGATGGTCCACAACCACCTGCTGGGCGGCGGGTTCGGCCGGCGCCTCGACCATGACGGCATCGTCATGGCGACGCGGGTGGCGCAGCAGGTGGACGGGCCGGTGCAGGTGGTGTGGAGCCGCGAGGAGGACATCCGCCGTGATTCCTACCGCTATCTCAACCGGAGCCGGATCGTGGTCAGGCTCGGCCCCGACGGGATGCCGGTGTCCTGGCGGCATCGCGTGGTCGGCCCCGCGATCATGGCGCGGTTCCTGCCCATCCTGTTCAAGGACGGCATCGACCTGGACATCATCGGCGGCGCCGAGAGCCCCTACGACATCCCGAACAAGCTCGTCGAGTATGTCCGGCACGAGGGGCCCGAGGGCATGCTGACCGGCAACTGGCGCGGCGTCGGCCCCACCCGCAACGCCCCGGCCGTCGAGGGCGGCATCGACGAGGCAGCGCATCTGGCCGGCCGCGACCCGGTGGAGTACCGCCGCCAGCTGCTGGGCAAGGCGCCGCGGCTGCGGGGCGTGCTGGACCTCGCCGCGGAGCAGGCCGGCTGGGGCACGCCGCTCGGCGCCGATCGCGGCCGCGGTGTCGCCGTGATGGCGGATTTCGGCAGCTTCGCCGCCCTGGTCGCGCAGATTCACGTCGACCAGGACGGCAGCCTGAGGGTCGAGCGCATGGTCTGCGCCGTCGATTGCGGCCAGGCTGTCAACCCGGACATCCTGCGGCAGCAGGTCGAGAGCGGCATCGTCTACGGCCTCAGCGCCGCGTTCTACGGCCGCCTCACCATCGCCGGCGGGGCGGTCGTCGAGGGCAATTTCGACGATTCGCCGGTCCTGCGCATCCATGAGTGCCCGGCGATCGAGGTCCATATCGTCCCGAGCGCCGAGCCGCCGGGCGGGGTGGGAGAGCTCGGCACGCCGGGGGTGGCGCCGGCCGTGATGAACGCGATCTTCGCCGCCACCGGGAAGCGCCTGCGGGACCTGCCGATCGACCCGCGCCAGGCGGGGAGGGCGTGATCATGCCGAAGCATTCGCGCCAGATCGGGCTGGTGGCCCTGGCCTCGATCGCCGCCGCGGCCATCACGCTCGGGATCGGATCGGGCACCGCCGGTTCCGCGCCGCAGGACCCGAGCCGGCAGTTGCAGCCCGTCGCCGCGTTCCAGTCGATCACGGAGACCGGCGACCGTTCCCGTGCGCTGTTCACCGAGGCGGCGAAGGTCATCACCGACCCGCGCTGCATGAACTGCCACCCGGTCACCGGCCGGCCGACGCAGGGCGACGACCTGCATCCGCATGTGCCCTTCATGGAGGGAGGCGCGAGCCGCATCGGGGTGGACGGCCTGCCATGCAGCACCTGCCACCGGGCGGAGAACACGACCGTGCTGGGCAGCCGCCTGCGGTCCATCCCGGGCAACGCGCACTGGTCGCTGGCGCCGGACAGCATGGGCTGGCAGGGGCATTCGCTCGGCTATATCTGCCGGCAGATCCAGGATCCCGCGCGCAATGGCAACCGCAGCCTGGCCCAGATCCGGCAGCATCTGGCCGAGGATCATCTCGTCGCCTGGGCGTGGCATCCGGGCGAGGGGCGGCGGCCCGCTCCCGGCACCCAGACCGAGTTCGGCGCCCTGATCGTCGCCTGGATCGAGACCGGCGCCGAGTGTCCGCCGGAGTGAGGGCGGAGCCGCGATGTCATCGGCCTTCATTTTGAAATACATCTCGGCGTAGTTGATTACGATCAATTACAGCGGGCGCCAGAAGTTACAGAACCGGGACCCTCCGATGCCCGGAATGCCGTTTCTGCAGGCCGCGGTTCGTCGTAAACGACGGGCGGAGCGGAGGGGCAGTGGGTCGATCGGAGAACATCGCGAGAGGTGGTCTGGTGGGCCGGCCGGTGCTGGCCAGCGGCATCGCCGTCGCCGCGCTGTGCCTGCTGCTGATCGCATTCGCCGACCGGCCGGCGGCGCTGTGGTTCGAGGCGCATCGCGGCTCCGATGCCATCGCCGCGGTCAAGGTCTTTACCGATATCGGCCTCGGCATCTGGTGGTATGCGCTGGCGATCCTCGGCTGGCTCGGCTTCCGCTTCGCCGCCTTCCTGGCCACCTATGGCGACGTCCGGGCGCAACGCCTCAAGCGGGCCCGCGGCTTCGCATTCATGCTGGTGGCGCTGGTGGCAACAACGCTCACCAACTGGCTGCTGAAGGCGGCGATCGGCCGGCCGCGGCCGCGCCACCTGTTCCGCCAGGACGCCTTCGCGCCACATCCCTTCGGCTGGGACCTGTTCTCGAACAGCTTTCCGTCCGGCCACGCCCAGACCATGGCCACGGCGATGGCGGCGCTGTGGATCCTGTTCCCGCGCTGGGGCTGGGCCTTTGGGCTTCTGGGCGGGCTGGTGGCGCTGAGCCGGGTCGTCGTCACCTCGCACTACCCGGCCGATATCGTCGCCGGGGCCTGGCTGGGCGTAATCGTGGCGCTGGCCGTGCGCCGCTGCCTGGAGGCGACCGGCAGCCCGGTCACGATTGCGCGATGATCGCGCTGATCGCCGCTTTGATCCCGGTGCTGGCGCCGGTGGTCGCCGCGGCCGGGGTCGGCTATGTCTGGGCCCGGTCGCGCCATCCCTTCGACCTCGGCTTCGTCACCCGGCTGGTAACCTATGTCGGGTCGCCCTGCCTAGTGTTCTCGACCCTGACCAGGTTCCATGTCCCGGCCGGTGAGATCGTCGGCCAGGCCGGGCTCGCCATGCTGTCGGTGTTCGCCTGCGGCCTGGTCGGCGGCTTCGCCCTGTACCTGTCCGGCCGGACGGTACGGCCGCTGCTGCCGACGGTGATGCTGCCGAATGCCGGCAATCTCGGCCTGCCAATCGCCTATTTCGCCTTCGGTGACGAGGGGCTGGCGCTGGCACTGCCCTTCTCCGCCGCCATGACGCTGCTGCAGTTCACCGTCGGCGTCTCCTGCGCCTCGGGCCACAGCCGCTGGACCGAGATCGTCAAGACGCCGACGATCTACGCCATCCTGCTGGCGATCGCCTTCGCCGCCGGCGGCATCGACACGCCACGCTGGCTGGCCAATGCCACCGAGCTCCTGGGCGGCGTCACCCTGCCCTTGATGCTGATCGCGCTCGGCGTGTCGCTGGCCAGCCTGCGCATCGCCAATCTGGGCCATGCGCTGTGGCTGGCAGGGCTGCGCCTGGCCCTCGGCCTCGCCGCCGGATACGGGGTGGTCTGGCTGTTCGCCATCCCGCATCCGACCGCGGCCATTCTGATCCTGCAATCGGCGATGCCGCCCGCGGTGTTCAACTACCTGTTCGCCGCCCGCTACGGCGGCCCGGTGGAGGAGGTGGCCGGCGCCGTCGTGGTCGGCACCATCATCAGCCTGCTGACCCTGCCGGTGCTGCTGGCCGTGCTGATGGCGTAGACTGCTCGATCTCGCGCTTGCGCGCCTCGTAGGTGGCCGGGTCGATCAGGCCGCGCCGGCGCATGATCTCCAGCGCCACCAGGGCCCGGCCGCGGTTGTCGTCGCCGACCGAGCCGCTTTCCGCATCGGCATCGCTGCCGGCCGCACCCGGCTGCACCTTGTCTGCCATGATATCCGTCCGTTCTGCGACGCCGCGCACGCTTCCGTTGGAAGGACGCAGGGCCTATGACGGCGGACAATGACTCACGGAGGAAGGCCGGTCGAGATGTGGACGAAGCGGATCCTGCGGATCCTGGCGCTGGCGGTGCCGGCGATCGCCATCGCGGCGGCCGTGGCCTTCTGGCTGGGCCCCCCCGGCAGCCGCGGCGTCGTCGGCCAGGGCTTCGGCTCGGTCGGCGGCCCGATCGCGTTGGTCGACCAGGCCGGCAAGCCGGTCACCGAGAAGGATTTCGCCGGGAAGGACGCCCTGATCTTCTTCGGCTTCACCAACTGCCCCGATGTCTGCCCGACCGAGCTGTCGACCATGGCGGCGGCGCTGGACACGCTGGGGCCGAAGGCCGAGGGGGTGGTGCCGGTCTTCGTCACCGTCGACCCGGAGCGCGACACGCCCGAGGTGGTCGGGCTGTACGCCCAGGCCTTCCACCCCCGCATGGTCGGGCTGACCGGATCGCCCGAGCAGATCGCCCAGGCGGCCAAGGCCTTCCGCGTCTATTACAAGAAGGCGCCGCAACAGGACGGCGCCTACTCCATGGACCATTCCGCCTTCGTCTACATGATGGGGCCGGACTGGCAGGTGCTGGACATCCTGCCGCCGCAGTTGTCACCGCAGGACATGGCCCAGCGAATCTCGAAGCAACTCTGAGAAAGCCACGAACGGGGTTGCGATCCTGTATGGCGTGCTATCGTGGCCGAAATCTTGCTCTCGGGAGTCGCCTCATGACCCTTCGCCACGCCGCCCTGGCCGGGATCGCCTTCCTCGTCCTCAACGGCTGCTCCGAGCGCGAGGCCCGGCAGCAGCAGGCGCTGACGGCCCAGAACGACCTGGTCGGGCTGAGCGAGGCCCGGCTGCTGTCCTGCGCCGGCACGCCCGCCCGCAGCCGCAGCACCGGCAACACCCAGTACCTGACCTATCAGAGCGCCGGGATGGCCGCGGACGAGGCCGCCAGCATCGGCGCCTTCGGCGGCAGCTCGGCCGGAAGCGGCATGGGCATCGAACCCGTCAATGCCGGCGTCGGCCAGAAGATCGGCACCAGCGCCCTGGACCCGAATTATTGCGAGGCGACCTTCACCCTGGTCGACGGCCGGGTCGCCGAGGTCCGCTACCGCACCTCGGGCGGCTATCTCCGCACCGCCCAATGCTCCGACATCGTCGCGCCCTGCATGGGTGGGCCGACCTTCGATCCCGGCCAGCCGAAGCCCTAAGCGCATCGCCGTCGGCGGCGGAGCACAAACCGTCGCGGATCGGATGGACCCGAGGCCCGGAAATCGGGCCTCTGTTCGCTATCCGGCCCTGGCCGGTTGCCGATCCCGTCCGCGGGCACTAAAAGCGTCCTTCTGCAGCGCAAACAGCGCGGTCCATGGAGTGCGAGCCGATGAAGATCCTGGTCCCGGTCAAACGGGTGATCGACTTCAACGTCAAGGTCCGGGTCAAGGCCGACGGGTCCGGCGTCGACATGGCCAACGTCAAGATGTCGATGAACCCCTTCGACGAGATCTCGGTCGAGGAGGCGATCCGCGCCAAGGAGGCCGGCAAGGCGACCGAGGTCATCGCCGTGTCGATCGGGCCGGCCCAGGCGCAGGAGACGATCCGCACCGCCCTGGCGATGGGCGCCGACCGCGGCATCCTGGTGCAAACCGATGTCGAGCTGCAGCCGCTGGCCGTGGCCAAGCTCTTGAAGGCGCTGGTCGACAAGGAGCAGCCGCAGCTGGTGATCCTGGGCAAGCAGGCGATCGACGACGACGCCAACCAGACCGGCCAGGCGCTGGCCGCCCTCCTGGGCTGGGGCCAGGCGACCTTCGCCTCCAAGCTGGTGCTGGAGGACGGCGCCGCGCTGGTGACCCGCGAGGTCGATGGCGGGCTTGAGACCATCCGGGTCAAGCTGCCGGCGATCATCACCACCGATCTGCGCCTGAACGAGCCGCGCTACGCCTCGCTGCCGAACATCATGAAGGCGAAGAAGAAGCCACTGGACAGCGTCAGCCCGGCCGATCTCGGCGTCGACCCGGCGCCGCGGCTGAAGACGCTGAAGGTGGTCGAGCCGCCGAAGCGCAAGGGCGGCGTCAAAGTCGCCAGCGTGCAGGAGCTGGTGGCCAAGCTGAAGACCGAAGCGCGCGTGATCTGAGGGCGGGGACAAAGACCATGTCGATCCTGATCGTTGCCGACCACGACAACGCCACGCTGAAAGCCGCCACGCTGCACGCCGTCACCGCGGCGCAGAAGATCGGCGGCGACATCCATGTCCTGGTCGCCGGTGCCGGCGCCCGCCCGGCGGCCGAGGCCGCGGCCAAGGTGGCCGGCGTGGCCAAGGTGCTGCTGGCGGAGGCCCCGGCGCTGGAGCACCAGCTGGCCGAGACGCTGGCGCCGCTGGTGGCCGACCTGGCCCGCGGCTACAGCCATGTGCTGGCGACCGCGACCAGCGCCGGCAAGAACGTGATGCCGCGCGTCGCCGCCCTGCTGGACGTGCAGCAGATCTCCGAGATCACCGCGGTCGATGCGCCCGACACCTTCGAGCGGCCGATCTATGCCGGCAACGCCATCGCCACGGTGCAGTCGGCCGACCCGATCAAGGTGATCACGGTGCGCGGCACCGCCTTCGAGGCGGCGGCCGCCGAGGGCGGCTCGGCCGCGATCGAGGCGGTCGAGGCCAAGCCCGATGCCGGGCTGTCGAGCTTCGTCGGCCAGGAGCTGAGCAAGTCCGAGCGGCCGGAGCTGACCTCGGCCCGGATCATCATCTCAGGCGGCCGCGCCATGGGCTCGTCGGAGAACTTCAAGATCCTCGAGGGCATCGCCGACCATCTCGGCGCCGCGATCGGCGCCAGCCGCGCCGCGGTCGACGCCGGCTATGTGCCGAACGACTACCAGGTCGGCCAGACCGGCAAGGTGGTGGCGCCGGACCTGTATATCGCCGTCGGCATCTCCGGCGCGATCCAGCACCTGGCGGGCATGAAGGATTCGAAGGTCATCGTCGCCATCAACAAGGACGAAGAGGCGCCGATCTTCCAGGTCGCCGATTACGGCCTGGTCGGCGACCTGTTCAAGCTGATCCCGGAGCTCGAGGCCGAGCTGAAGAAGGCCTGAGCGGCAGCCGTCAACGACGGGGCAAGGCGCATCCTTCGGGATGCGCCTTTTTGCTGCCGGCGGGCCGATCCCGGCGGCCGGCTTCCCCTTGACAGGACTCGCGGGTTGTTCGCTGCTGTAGGGGGCAGCAGCAGGGGGATGCGTCCGGATGGGGGATGAGGCGCCGCATTACTCCGTCTTCATCGAAGGCGAGACCGTCGATCTGTGCGTGCCGTCCGAGGCGGCGATCGAGGACGGCTGGGCCGACTGGTTCAACGACGCCCGGACGACGCGCTGGCTGTCCCAGGGCATCTACCCGAACCATGTCGAGGACCAGCGCAGCTTCCTGGACTCGATCCGCAAGCGCGACCGCTTCGCCGTGCTGATCTGCGGCAAGGGCGGCGGGCCGCTCTACGGCATCATCTCGCTGTCGGCGATCGACTGGGTCGCCCGCTCGGCCCAGATCTCGCTGGTGGTCGGCAAGCCGCCGCCCGGACGCCAGCTGATCCAGCTGGAGGCGATGGCGCGGGTCACCGAGCACGCCTTCCAGCGCATGGGGCTGGACCGGGTCTGGGCCGGCCAGGCCCATCCCGGCCTGGCACGCTGGAACCGGTGGCTGGAGCACTTGGGCTATTTCACCGACGGGGTGCTGCGGCGCGGCTTCGTCAAGGGCCGCGAGACCGTCGACAACGCCGTCATGATCGGCTGCCTGGTCGAGGATTACGAGGCGCTGAAGGCCCGGCGCGGCGGCCAGTTCTGGCCCGGCAACGACGTCATGCTGCGCCTGGTCAAAGCAATGCCGAAGCACGGCTTCGCCGGCCGGCTCGCCGAGTTCCTGGAGCGCGAGTTGCCCCGCTACAAGGCCGAGATCGAGGCGGTCGAGCGCCGCATCCGGGACAGCGAGGATGAAGAGGCCGCGCCGAGACGCCGCCTGGCCGGATCTTGAGCGTCTCGCCGCCATGGCGCGGCGCCGCCGCCCTCGGCCTCGGCACCGCCCAGTTCGGGCTCGACTACGGCATCGCCAACGACCGCGGCATCTGCCCGCCCGAGGATGTGGCGGCGATCCTGGAGGCGGCCACCGCTGCCGGGATCGGCGTGCTGGACACCGCCCCCGCCTACGGCACCGCCGAGCAGGTGCTGGGCGAGGTGCTGCCGGCGGCGCACCGCTTCCGCATCGTCACCAAGACGCCGTATCTGGGCGGGCTACGCGACGAAAGCGACGTTCGGCGTGCCGTGCGGGATGCCTTCGCCGCGTCGCGAGAGAAGCTGCGTCGCGACCGGCTGGCCGGCCTCTTGACCCACAACGCCAACGACCTGCTGCGGCCGGGCGGCCCGGCGCTATGGGCGGTGATGACGGAGCTGAAACGGGCCGGCGAGGTCGAGCGCATCGGCGCGTCGGTCTACAGCGCCGGGCAGCTCGACGCCGTGCTGGCGCGCTATCCGCTCGACATCGTGCAACTGCCCTGGAACGCGGTGGACGGGCGCATCGGCCCGCCCCGCCTGACGGCGCTGGCGGAGCGGGGGATTGAGCTGCACGCCCGGTCGGTGTTCCTGCAGGGGCTGCTGCTGGCCCCGCCCGCCCATGCCGCCCGGGTCTCGCCCCAGGCCGCAGCGCTGGTCGGGCACTGGCGCGACGCCGTCGCCGCCGCGGGGACCGACCCGCTGGCGGCGGCACTGGGCGGCGTGATCCGCCGGCCGGAGATCGGCACCGCCCTGGTCGGCGTGACCCGGCCGGAGGAGCTGGCCGGCATTCTTCAGGCCGTTGCCGCAGCGCCGCTGCCGGTGGCGCCGGTGCAGTCGATCGACGATCTGGTGCTGAACCCGGCGCTGTGGCCGTCCGGCGACCGGCCGGCCACGATCCTGACCGGCGCCGTCGTGGCGCTGCGGCCGATGGCATCCGGCGACACCATGGTGCTGGCCGTGCACGCCAAGGAGGGCGGCGGTGTCCTCGGCACCGTGCGGATCGGCCCGATCGACCGAGCCGCCGGCGAAGCCGTCCTGGCACTACAGGATACTGAGGGACTGCCTGCTGCCTGGCAGGAAGGGACGGTGAAGCTGGCCGCACGGCTGGCTTTCGAGCAGCTCGGGCTGCGCCGGCTGATCGCCCCTTGCGCCCACGCCGGCTGGACCAGCGCCGGGGGCCGCTTCATCCTGGACGACAAGAGCTACTGGGAGCGGACATGACGGTGCTGGCGATCCTGCAGGCGCGGATGTCGTCGTCGCGGCTGCCCGGCAAGGTCATGGCCGATCTGCTCGGCGAGCCGATGCTGGCGCGGCAGGCCGAGCGGCTGCGGCGCTGCCGGACGCTCGACCGGTTCCTGCTGGCGACCAGCACCGACGCCGCCGACGACGCGCTGGCCGGCCTTGCCGCCCGGATCGGCATCGACTGCTTCCGCGGCAGCCTGGACGACGTGCTGGACCGGTTCCACGCAGCCGCGTCCGGCCGCGGCGCCGACCAGATCGTGCGCCTGACCGGCGACTGCCCGCTGGCCGACCCGGAGCTGATCGACCGGCTGGTCGAGTTGCATGTCGCCGGCGGCTACGACCATTCCTGCAACACGCTGACGCCGCGCTGGCCCGACGGGCTGGACGCCGAGGTGATGCGCGCGGAGGTGCTGGAGACGGCCTGGCGCGAGGCGGTGCTGCCGTCGGACCGTGAGCACGTCACCCGCTTCATCTACACGCGGCCGGAACGGTTCCGCCTGGGCAGCCTGGTCGGCGAGACCGATCTGTCGGACCAGCGCTGGACCGTCGACACGCCGGAGGATCTGGCCATGGTGCGGGCGGTGTATGCCGCGCTGTACCCGGCCAACCCGGCCTTCGGCACCGAAGAGATCCTGGCTTTCCTGGCGGCGCATCCGAAGATCGCCGCGCTCAACCGCGCCCACCGGCGGAACGAGGGCCTGGAGCGCTCGCTCGCCCGGGACGCCGCCAAACCGTGAGGACCACAGTGGCAGAACGCTATGCGGCATCCGAGGCGATGCTCGACCGGGCCCGGCAGACCATCCCGCTGGGTGCCCAGACCTTCAGCAAGAGCATCACGCAATATCCGCTCGGCGTGTCGCCCTATTTCGCCGCCCGCGGCCAAGGCAGCCGGCTGTGGGATGTCGACGGCAACGAGTATATCGACTTCATCAACGGCCTGGCCTCGGTGACGCTGGGCTACAACGATCCGGACGTCACCGCCGCGGTCAAGGCGCAGGTCGACCACGGCACCATCTTCAGCCTGTCGAGCCCGCTGGAGGCCGAGGTGGCGGAGCGGCTGGTGGCGATCGTGCCGTCGGCCGAGATGGTGCGCTTCGGCAAGAACGGATCGGACGCCACCGCCGGCGCCGTCCGCGTCGCCCGCGCCTATACCGGCCGCGACCATGTGCTGGTCTGCGGCTACCACGGCTGGCAGGACTGGTATATCGGCGCCACCGCCCGCAACCGCGGCGTGCCCGAAGCGACCCGGGCCCTGACCCACACCTTTCCGTACAACGACCTTGCGGCGCTGGACCGGCTGCTGGACGAGCATTCGGGCCAGGTGGCCGCGATCGTGATGGAGCCGATGAATGTCGCCTTCCCGGCGGCGGGCTATCTGGAAGGGGTGCGCGAGCGGGCGACGAGGCACGGCGCGGTGCTGGTGTTCGACGAGACCATCACCGGCTTCCGCGTCGCCAATGGCGGGGCGCAGGAGCTGTTTGGCGTCACCCCCGACCTGACCACCCTGGGCAAGGGCATCGCCAACGGCTATCCGCTGTCGGCGGTGTGCGGCCGGCGCGACCTGATGATGGAGATGGAGGAGATCTTCTTCTCCTTCACCATGGGCGGCGAGACGCTGTCGCTGGCCGCGGCGCGGGCAACGCTGGACAAGGTGGTGCGCGAGCCGGTGACCCGGCACATGGCCGAGCTGGGCACGGCCCTGCGGGGCGGCACCGCAGCGCTGATCGAGCGGCACAAGCTGGGAGAGGTGCTGTCCCTGTCCGGCCACCCGTCGTGGACCTTCCTCCTGATTAAGGACCAGCCGGACACCAACGCCTTCGAGATCAAGACGCTGTGGCTGCAGGAGATCTTCGCCCGTGGCCTGCTTTCGCTCGGCAGCCACAATATGAGCTATGCCCACAGCCAAGCCGATGTCGACCGTGTGCTGACGGTCTATGACGAGGTCTTCGCCCTGCTGTCGGCGGCGATCGGCCAGCAGCGGGTGCGGGCGGAGTTGCGGTGCGAGCCGCTGGTGCCGCTGTTCCGCGTCCGGTAGGAGGCCGCTCCAAAACGACACCACCCCGCCCGGCCAGGGTGTCCCGGCCGGACGAGGTGGGTCTTTCGCCGCCCCTGCCGGCGGCGAATCAGCCGGGCGTGCTAGCCGCCCGAACCGGTGGTGCTGCCCGTCGTGCCGGTGGCCGGCGCCGCCGGCGGCGGCTCTTCGGCCTTGCGGCCCTCGAAGGCGGGCAGCGATTCCAGCTGCTCCTTGGTCATGGCCGTTCTCACGCCCTCATCGGGCCGGGCGCCGATGGTCAGCTTGTCGAGGGGAATGGCCACGGATTTTGAGCCGATGCCGAGGAAGCCACCGACATCGATGACCACGGCGTCGACCGTCTTGTTGCTCTTGTCGACCAGAACGTCCGAGGTCTTGCCGATCGAGTCGCCATTGGCGTTGGTGACGCTGGCGCCGATCAGGTCGGAGCCGAGAATATGCGACTCCGGAAGCTGCTGCTGACCCTCCGGAACCGTGGTGGCGGGGGCGGCTGCCGCCGGAGGGGTGGTGGCCGGAGCGGCGGTGGCCGGGGCGGTGGTGTCGGCGGCGGGCGGCTGCGTCGTTGTCTGCGCCAAAGCCGGCAGGGCCAGCAGGGCGACGGCGGAAGCGGCGGCCATCAGGGTCTTGCGCATGATCGGTCCTCCTTTCGTCGAGGATCCCATGGAGATACCTCAGCAACAGGAGGTTCGACGGAGGGGTTCCGCCGAAACGACGAAAGCCCGGCGGGGGGCCGGGCTTTCGGTTCGGATCGGAAGTTTTACTCGCCGCTCGAAGGCTCGGCGGGGGTGTCCTCCACCTTCACCTTGCGCGGCCGGCCAGGCCGACGCTTCGGCGCGGCCGGAGCCTCCTCCGTCGCGACGCCGGGCAAAGCAGGCTGCGCCGAGGCCTCAGGCTGAGGAGCGGGCTGGGGAGGCTGCACCGGCGCCACAGCCGGTGCAGCGGGAGCCGGCTGCTCCGACGGCACGGCCTCGGCCGGAGCGGCCGCCCGCGGCGGACGGCCACGGCGCGGCCGTGCAACGATCGAGGCCGGCAGAGCGAGCTCGGTGTCCAGGCCGCTGTCCTCCTGGTCCCGCGGATCGGCGCCGAAGCTGGCCGCGGCAGCCACATCGGCCGGCGCCGGATCGAGCGGGCCCGGGATATGCGGCTGCGGCGCATTCAGATCCGGCGGTTGCGGCCGGTCGCTGCGGTAGTCCGGACGGCCGTCGCGCGGGCCGCGGAACCGGTCGCGCTGTCCTTCATCGCGGCCCTGGCCCTGATCGCGATTCTGGTCGCGGAAGCCCTGGTCGCGGTCGCGCGGCGGGCGCCCCTCGCGGAACCCCTGCTCCCGGTTCCGGAAGCCCTGGTCGCGGTTCTGGCGGTCGCCGCCTTCGCCGCGCCCTTCGAACTCCCGGCGCTGCGGGCGATCGCCGCCCTGCTCGAAATCGCGGCCCTGCTGACGGTCGCCGCCGTCGTTGCGCGGCTCGAACTCCCGCCGCTGCTGGCGATCGCCGCCATCGTTGCGCGGCTCGAACTCGCGGCGCTGCTGCTGCTGCGGCGGCGGACTGGTCAGCGGATCGTAGTCGGAATCGACGCCCGGCTGATCGCGGCCGCTGTCCTGGCCCGGCTGGTGCTGCGGCTGGCCGTAGGCCTCGTTCATGGCATTGATGATGCGGACATAGTGTTCCGCATGCTGCTGGTAGTTCTCCGCCATGACGCGGTCGCCCGACGCCTGGGCGTCGCGCGCCAGCCCCATGTACTTGTCGTAGACCTGGAAGACGTTGCCGCGGATGCGGATGTCCGGTCCATTGCTGTCGATAGTCTGGTTGCGGTTGGGCAAAGCGTTCGGCCGGCGCTGCTGCTGGCCACCACCGCCACCGCCGCCACCACTACCGCCGCCGTTCCTGCCGCGCGCACGCCGCGAATTCGGTCCTGGTCTCATCAGCCTTGCTTCTGCAGATCGCTGTTTGCCGCGCTGCCGTCCCTCGCCGCCGCCTGATGCGGCCGGGCCCAGCGTCATCATCGCTTCCAGCGCCGGAATGGCGGCCGCCTCAAGCGGTCAAGCCCGGAAATGACGGAATAAGGGACCCTAACGGCAATCCCGCGTCGGGCCAATGATTTTTTTCGTCTCCGACGTCGCGACCACGCAACGCGGTATGCCTGCCAGATCGTGCGGCGTGCCGGTGATGTCAAGGCCGGCGCCACCGAACAGCGCCGCCACATCGGCCGCCTGGCCGATGCCGAGTTCGACCACTGCCGTGCCGCCCGGCACCAGCAGCTCCGGCAGCGCCGCCGCCAAAGCGCGGTAGGCGTCGAGGCCGTCGGTGCCGCCGGACAGGGCCAGGCGCGGGTCATGATCGCGCACCTCAGGCTCCAGCGCCGTGATATCGGCCTCCGGGATATAGGGCGGGTTGGACAGGATGAGGTCGAAGCGGCCGGCCAGCGCCGTGGCCCAATCGCCGACCAGGAAGGCGGCGCGATCCGCCAGGCCCAGCGCATATGCGTTGTCGCGCGCGATCCGCGCCGCGGCCTCGCTGCGGTCGACGCCGATGCCGAAGGCGGCAGGCCGGTCGTGCAGCACGGCGAGCAGCAGGCAGCCGGTGCCGGTGCCGAGGTCGAGCACGCGCAGGGGCCGGTCGGGAGCGGCGGCCAGCGCCGCCTCGACCAGGGTCTCGCTGTCCGGCCGCGGGTCCAGCGTCGCCGGGCCGAGCGCGAAGTCGAGGCTCCAGAACTCGCGGTGCCCGAGAATGCGCGACACCGGCTCGCGCGCCGCCCGGCGGGCTAGGGAGTCGGCGTAGCGCGCGGCGGCCTCCGGCGGCAGCGCCTCGGCGGCGCGGGAGAGCAGGCTGGTCCGGTCGCAGCCCAGCGCCGCCATCAGCAGCAGCCGGGCGTCGGTGAGCGCGCTGTCGACGCCGGCGGCCGCCAGCCGCGTGGTGCCGTCGCGCAAGGCCTCGGCGATCCTGCTCACGGCTGGTCGGCGAGGGCGGCGAGGCGGGCGGCTTCGTCTTCGGCGATCAGCGCCTCGACCAGCTCGTCCAGCGCCTCGCCCGCCAGCACCTTGTCGATCTTGTAGAGGGTCAGGTTGATGCGGTGGTCGGTGACCCGTCCCTGCGGGAAGTTGTAGGTGCGGATCCGCTCCGACCGGTCGCCGGAGCCGACCTGGCTGCGCCGGTCGGCCGCCCGCGCCGCGTCCTTGGCCGCCCGCTCGGCCTCGTACAGCCGGGCGCGCAGGATCTTCATCGCCTTGGCGCGGTTCTTGTGCTGGGACTTCTCATCCTGCATCACCACCACGATGCCGGTCGGCAGATGGGTGATGCGGACCGCGCTCTCAGTCTTGTTGACGTGCTGGCCGCCGGCGCCCTGGGCCCGGAACACGTCGACCCGCAGGTCCTTGTCGTCGATCTGGATGTCGACCTCTTCGGCCTCCGGCAGCACCGCAACGGTGGCCGCCGAGGTGTGGATGCGGCCCTGGGTCTCGGTCTCCGGCACGCGCTGGACGCGATGGGCGCCGCTCTCGAACTTCAGCCGGGCAAAGACGCCGCGGCCGTTGATCTCGGCCGAGGCCTCCTTGTAGCCGCCCAGTGGCGTGTCGGCGATGTCCAGCACCTCGAAGCGCCAGCCGCGGATCGCGGCGTAGCGCTGATACATGCGGAACAGGTCGGCGGCGAACAGCGCCGCCTCGTCGCCGCCGGTGCCGGCGCGGACCTCGAGGATGGCGTTACGGTCGTCGGCCTCGTCCTTCGGCAGCAGTTGCACCTGAACCCGCCGCTCCATCGCCGGCAGGCTGTCGCGCAAGACGAACAGCTCCTCCTGCGCCAGGGCCCGCATCTCGGGATCGGTCTCGGCCGCGGCCATGGCCTCGAGCTGGGCCAGCTCGGCCCGGCCGCGATGCAGCGCCGCGATCTCCTCGGCGAGCGGCTCGAGCTCGGAATATTCCTTGGAATAGGCGGTGAACTGGTCCGGCGACAGCTTGCCGGAGCCCATGCCGTCGCGCAGCTCGGCCACGCGGGACAGGACACGGTTCAGGTTTTCGTCGAGTTGCACGGAAGGCTCAAATCAGGGGAACGGGCCGGTCGGTCGGGTGATCCACCGAAGCCCGCTAGCGGCCGGACAGGCGGCTCATTCCGCCGCCTGGGCCGCGGCGGCCTCGGCCTCGGCGCGCTCCGCATCGATCTGCTTGGCCTTGTCCTCGACCAGGGAGACCAGGTGGTCGACGATGCCCTCGTCCTTCAGCCGGTGGTTCGGCAGGCCGTTGATGTAGACCTGATGCGTACCCTTGCCGCCGCCGGTGAAGCCGATGTCGGTCATCGTCGCCTCGCCCGGGCCGTTGACCACGCAGCCGATCACCGAGACGGTCATCGGCGTGGTGATGTGGGCCAGGCGTTGCTCCAGCACCTCGACGGTCTTGATCACGTCGAATTGCTGCCGGGCGCAGGACGGGCAGGAGATGATGTTGACGCCGCGATGGCGCAGGCCCAGCGACTTCAGCATGTCGAAGCCGACCTTCACCTCCTCCACCGGATCGGCGGAGAGCGAAACGCGGATGGTATCGCCGATGCCGGACCACAGCAGCATGCCGAGGCCGATCGACGACTTCACCGTGCCGGTGCGCAGCCCGCCGGCCTCGGTGACGCCGATGTGCAGCGGGTAGTCGCAGGCCTCGGCCAGCGCCTGGTAAGCCGCGACGGCCAGGAACACGTCCGACGCCTTGCACGAGATCTTGAAGTTGAAGAAGTCGTGGTCTTCGAGGATGCGGATGTGGTTGAGGGCCGATTCGACCATCGCCTCCGGGCAGGGCTCGCCGTACTTCTCCAGGAGCTCGCGCTCCAGCGAGCCGGCATTGACGCCGATCCGCATCGAGCAGCCATGGTCCTTGGCCGCCTTCACCACCTCGGCCACCCGCTCCTTCGAGCCGATGTTGCCGGGGTTGATGCGCAGGCAGGCGGCGCCGTTCTGGGCCGCCTCGATGCCGCGCTTGTAGTGGAAATGGATGTCCGCGACGATCGGCACCGTCACTTCCGGCACGATGTGCTTCAGCGCCGCGCTGGATTCCTCGTCCGGGCAGGAGACGCGGACGATGTCGGCACCGGCGATCTCGAGCGCGCGGATCTGGTCAATCGTGCCCTGGATGTCGGTGGTCCGGGTGTTGGTCATCGACTGGACGGTGATCGGCGAATCGCCGCCGACCGGAACCTTGCCGACATGGATCAGGCGGGACTTCCGGCGTTGAATCTGGCGATAGGCGCGGACGGCGCTCATGACGGGACCTTAGGTGATGCGGCGTTCGTTGCGCGACAACATGGCCCTTTCGCGCCGATCCCGCAATCCGCCAGGCGGCAATGCGACCATGTGCAGCCGGCGCCGCTCACGCTCAATTCGTAGCGGCCGGCGCGCCCCGCAGCTTCTGCGGGTCGAGCGCGATGTTGCGCACGACCTGGCCGGGGCCGCCGAGCGCCGCCACCGCCTGGCCGTCGACCTCGATCTGCAGCCCGCCGGCATTGCCGGTGGTCAGGCGCTGGCCCTCCTGCGACGGCACGGCATAGGTCTCGCCCGCCGCCATCACCCGGGTCATCACCAGGCCGCCCTGGCGGTCGCGGATCTGGACCCAGCTGTCGGCGCTGGCGCGCAGCATGATCCGGCTGTCGCCGGGGCCCGGCACCTGCGACGCCGGCGGCTCGTTCGCCAGGGCGGCGCCGAGCGGGCGGTCGGCCAGGGCCATGGTGGCGGGCAGCTGGGGTGCCGGCGCGGGCTGGGATTGCGGCGCCGCCGCGATCTGCGGTGCGGCGGGGGCGGGAGCAGCGGGCGGTGCCGCCGCGGTCTGGGCCGGCGCGACCGGGGTCGCGGGCAGTGGCAGGGCCGGGGTGCCGGCCGGCGCGGTCGGGCCCGGCACGATCGGGCCGGCGGTCATCCGCTCGCCCGGGCCGGGTTCGGCCGTGGGAGCCGCCGCCTGCAGGCTGGGCCCGCTGTTCGGGGCGGCCGGCTGCACCACCGGGCCGGGATTCGGTTCGGTCTGCGTGCCGCCGTCGAGCAGCGCCGCGAAACGCCCCGGCAGCGCCGCGATCTCGGCGGCCACGTCGCGGTTGGCCGAGGACAGATAGTACCAGCCGGCATAGGCCAGGCCGCCGATCAGCACCGCGATCATCAGGATCGCGCCGCCGGGGATGCGGCTGCCTTCCGGCACCGGCGCCGGGAAGATCAGATCGGGCTTCTTCTCGACCGCGGCGGATTCGCGCTTGAAGCGCGCCACCACCTGGTCGCCGTCGAAGCCGAGGAACTCGGCATAGGTGCGGACGAAGCCGATGGCGTAGACCGGGCCGGGCAGATCCTGGTGGCGCCCGTCCTCGATCGCCTGCAGCAGCCCATGCCGGATCCGCAGCGCCGCCGCCACGTCGTACAGGCTGTAGCCGGCGATCTCGCGCGCCTGGGCGAGGATGCGGCCGACCGGTGCGTTCATGTCGATCACGTGATCCACCGCCCCGGCATCGACAGGGTTGTCTGGGGAGTCCGCGGCTTCATGCACCACGGCGAGATGTTTCCGATTGCTCTGGGCCATGTCGTTCGAGCCGCTTTGTGCTTGAGCGAAGTGTTACAGATGAAAGCCGGCACGTCGCCCTGTCATGATGTCGAGGCCCACTCCCCCACGACCGAGACGACAATCTTTATTAAGACGATTCCGGCGGCACAGCAAAACGAATCCGAGACTCGTCGCACTATATTGCGACGTCATGATCGCGAGCATAGGCGCGGATGGCGGGACGCAGCGAACCGCGAGCATTGGTGCGGATCTGGGACAACCAGCGCGAGAAATGGCCGAGATCCAGGCTGCGGACCATAGTCCTGACGGCGCCGATCGAGGTGGCCGGCATCGACAAGGTGCGGAATCCTAGGCCGAGCAGCGTCATCGCCTCGATCGGCCGCGACGCCATCTCGCCGCACAGGCTGATTCGGCGGCCGGCGGCATCGCTGCGGGCCACCACCTCGGCCAGGGCCGCGACCAGCCCGGGCGACAGCGTGTCGAAGCGCTGCGCCACCCGCGTGTTGGTGCGGTCGGCGGCATAGAGGTACTGCATCAGGTCGTTCGAGCCGACGGAGACGAAATCGGCGGTGCGCAGCACCTGGTCGAGCTGCCACAGCAGCGACGGCACCTCGAGCATCACCCCGACGCGGATCTCGTCCGACACCGGCGCGCCCAGGGCCGCGGCGCGCGCCACCTCGCGGTCGAACAGCGCCCGGGCGGCGTCCAGCTCGGTGACCTCGGACACCATCGGGAACATCACCCCGAAAGGCCGCCCGGCGGCGCCCTGGACCAGGGCGCGCAGCTGCTGGCGCAGCATCGCCGGCCGGTCGAGGCCGATGCGGATGGCGCGCCAGCCGAGCGCCGGGTTGTCCTCGTCGATCTCGGCGAAATAGGGCAGCCGCTTGTCGCCGCCGACATCGAGGGTGCGGAACACCACCGGCCGACCCTCGGCCAGGTCGATCACCCGGGCGTAGAGATCGGTCTGGGTGGCGACGCTGGGATATTCCGAGCGCACCATGAACGGGATCTCGGTTCGGTAGAGGCCGATGCCGTCGGCGCCGACCGCGTCGAGATGCGGCATGTCCGAGAGCAGGCCGGCATTCAGCATCAGCGACACGGCGGTGCCGTCGCGCGTCACCGCCGGCAGCCGCGCCTCCTCGGCATACACCTTGCGCTGCCCGGCCTGGACCTGGATCGCCTTGGTGATGGTCTCGATCACGTCCTCGGTCGGGCGGACGAAGACGTTGCCGTGGTCGCCGTCGACCACGATCGGGTCGAGCGGCTCGATCAGCCGCATCGCCTCGACGCAGCGGCCGACCACCGGGATGTCGAGGGCGCGGGCGATGATCGCGACATGGCTGGTCGCCGACCCCTCCTCCAGCACCAGGCCGCGCAGCTTGCGCCGGTCGTAATCGAGCAGCTCGGCCGGGCCGATGGCGCGGGCGACCAGCACCATGTCGTCCGGCAGGGTGCCCAGCGCCGCGGCCGAGGTGCGGCCGGCGAGATGCAGCAGCAGGCGGTTGGCGAGGTCGTCGAAATCGACCAGGCGCTCGCGCAGGTAAGGGTCGGTGACGCGAGCCATGCGCGCCGCCATGTCGTTCTGGACGCGCTGCACCGCCGCCTCGGCCGACAGGCCGGTGTCGATCGCCTCGTGGATGCGGCTGAGCCAGCCGCGATCCTCGGCGAACATGCGGTAGGTCTCGAGGATTTCGCCGCCCTCGCCGATGCCGCCGGCCCGGTGGTCCGCCACCAGGTCGTCGATCGAGCGGTGCATGTGCTCGACCGCGTCGCGGAAGCGCTCCGCCTCCACCACCGGGTCGTCCGCGACCATCTGGCGAACGGTGATCTGGGTCCGGTGCAGCACCGCCAGCCCCTGGGCCAGGCCGCCGCTGAGGGCGACGCCGTGCAGCCGGGCCGGCAGCGACACGGCGGTCGGACTGGCCACCTCGCCCGGCCGCGCGATCTCGCCGCCGACGATCAGCTCGGCCACCACCATGGCGATGGTCTCGAGCGTCTCGACCTCGTCCTCGGAATAGTTGCGCTTCATCTGGTTCTGGATGACCAGCACGCCGCGCACCTTGCCGCCGCGCAGGATCGGCACGCCCATCAGCGATTCGTAGGGATCCTCGCCGGTCTCCGGGCGGTAGGCAAATTTCGGATGGGTCGGGGCGTTGGCGATGGCCACCGGCCGCGCCGTCGCCGCGATCTCGCCGACCAGGCCCTCGCCGACCCGCAGGCGGGTGTGGTGCACCGCGTCGGGGTTGAGGCCGATGGTGGCGAACAGTTCCAGCACGTCGCCCGGGCGGGAGACGTAGCAGGAGCAGACCTCGGCCACCACCTCGGCGGCGATCAGCTTGACGATCTTGTCGAGGCGGGACTGCGCCGTGCCCGACCCCGCCATGACGTCGCGCAGGCGGGCGAGGAGGCGACGCGACGGCCCGATGCCCGGGGCGGGCCCGCCCGCCGGCCGGGTCATCAGGCCCGCTCCATCAGGCCTTGTCCAGGCCGTAGGCGGTGTGCAGCGCGCGGACCGCCAGCTCGGTGTACTGCTCGGCCACCAGGACGCTGATCTTGATCTCCGAGGTCGAGATCACCTGGATGTTGATGCCGTTCTCGGCCAGCGCCTTGAACATGCGCTGGGCCACGCCGGCATGGCTGCGCATGCCGACGCCGATGACCGAGATCTTGACCACGTTCTCGTCCGGGACCAGGTGGCTGTAGCCCAGCGCGTCCTTGTGCTGGGACAGCACCTTGACCGCACGCTCCAGATCCGCCTTGCCGACGGTGAAGGTGAGATCCGTCGCCTGGCCGTCCTCGGAGATGTTCTGGACGATCATGTCGACATTGATATTGGCATCGGTCAGCGGCCCGAAGATCGCCGCCGCCACGCCCGGCCGGTCCGGCACGCGGACCACGGTGATCTTCGCCTCGTCCCGGCTGTACGCGATCCCGCTGACGACCTCTTTCTCCACGATCTCGTCCTCGTCAACCACCAGGGTTCCCGGCACATCTTCGAAGCTGGACAGCACCTGGACCCGGACCCGATGGTTCATCGCCATCTCGACCGAGCGGGTCTGCAGCACCTTGGCGCCGAGCGACGCCATCTCCAGCATCTCTTCGTAAGTGATCTTATCGAGCTTCCGCGCCTTGCGCACGATCCGCGGATCGCAGGTGTAGACGCCGTCGACATCCGTATAGATGTCGCAGCGATCCGCCTTCAGCGCCGCCGCCAGCGCCACCGCCGAGGTGTCGGACCCGCCGCGGCCCAGCGTGGTGATGCGACCGGATTCAGCGACGCCCTGGAAGCCCGCCACCACCGCGACCTCGCCGCGCGCCAGCGACGCCTCGAGCTGCTCCGCGTCGATGTTGAGGATGCGGGCCTTGGCGTGCGCGTCGTCGGTACGCACCGCGACCTGCCAGCCCTGGAACGACCGCGCCGGCAGGCCGATCTCCTGCAGCGCCAGCGCCAGGAGGCCGGAGGTGACCTGCTCGCCCGAGGCGACCACGGCATCGTATTCGCGCGGATCATGCAGCGGCGCGATGTCGTTGCAGTACTTCACCAGCTGGTTGGTGACGCCGGTCATCGCCGACACCACGACCGAGACCTGGTTGCCGCGCGCGACCTCCGCCTGCACCCGACGGGCGACGTTCTTGATCCGCTCGACATCGGCGACCGACGTGCCGCCAAACTTCTGAACAATGCGCGCCATCGGCCGCCGCGGGTTTGTGGTGACAGGGACGCCCCGGGCTGGAATGCCAGCATTGCGGCCGCGAGGCCCGCTACCCATACTGCGTCGCCGAGACCGACGCAACGTCCCCCGTGCTGCGTCGCTTTCGCGACGCGAGGTTTGGCGCAACCGAAAGACGAGGACCCTTCTTCATGGCGCAAAGCCCGGCGGCGACGATCGATTCCGCCGAGATCGCCCGCTTCGAGTCGATGGCGGCGGACTGGTGGGACCCGGACGGCAAGTTCCGCCCGCTGCACCGGATGAATCCGCTGCGCATCGGCTATATCCGCGACCGGATCTGCGCCCGGCTGGGCCGCGACCCGCTGGCGCCGAAGCCGCTGTCCGGCCTCAGGATCCTCGACATCGGCTGCGGCGGCGGCCTCTTGTCCGAGCCGATGGCCCGGCTGGGTGCCACGGTCACCGGCGTCGATGCCGGGGCCGAGGCGATCGGCATCGCCCGCGCCCATGCCGCGGAATCGGGCCTCGCCATCGACTACCGCTGCAGCAGCGCCGAGGAACTCGCCGCCTCCGGCGCCCGCTTCGACGCGGTGCTGGCGCTCGAGATCGTCGAGCATGTCGCCGATGTGGAGGCCTTCTGCGACGCCCTGGCGGCGCTGCTGCGGCCGGGCGGCACGCTGGTGATGTCGACCCTGAACCGCACCCGGAGGAGCTGGGCCGTCGCCATCCTCGGCGCCGAGCATCTGCTGCGGATCATCCCGCGCGGCACCCATGAATGGCGCAAGTTCCTGAAGCCGCACGAGCTGGCGGCGGAGCTGCGCCGGGCCGGGCTGCAGGTCGGCGACATCGCCGGCATGCTGCCGGACCCGCGCGGCGGCTGGCGGCTGGCGCCGCACCGGCTGGGGGTCAACTACATCCTGGCGGCGGCCAGGCCGGGATGATCGTCGTCACCGGCAGCGCCGGCTATCTCGGCTCCCGCATCGCCGCCTCGCTGCTGTGCGGATCAATCACCGGGGCTGGACCGGTGGCCGGAGTCGACCGGGTCGAGGCGCCGACGGTGACCCATCGCGCCGACATCCTGGACGGCGTCACGCTACGCCGGGCCTTCCGCGGCGCCCGCGCCGTGATCCACACCGCCGGGCTGAACGGCGGCCCCGCGGGCCCGTCTGCGGCCGGCGAATTCCGACGGATCAATGTCGGCGGCACCGAGGCGGTGATCGCGGCGGCGTGCGAGGCCGGCGTGCGCCGGCTGGTGCTGACCAGCACCACCGCGCTGTACGGCGGCGCGATCCGGTCCGCCGACGCCGCGGTCTGGGTGACCGAGGACCTGCCGGCGATGCCGGAGACACCGTATGAGGAGAGCAAGCGCGACGCCGAGGCGCTGGTTCTGGCAGCCGCGGACTCATTCCCGGACGGCTGCCTGATCCTGCGCTGCGGCCGGTTCTTCCCGGCGCCGCCGAACGAGACGGTGAACGACCGGCTGTATCGCGGCGTCGACCCGCGGGATGCCGCGACGGCGCATATCCTGGCGGCGGAATGGCCGGGCGGCGGCGCTCGGGTGCTGAACATCGCCGCCGCCAGCCCGTTTACGCGGGAGGATTGCGGGCGGCTGCGCCGGGACCCGCTGCCGGCGCTGCGCCGGCACCACCCCTTCGTCGAGGGCGCCTACCGGCAGCTGGGCTGGCGGCTGCCGGCCACGATCGACAGGGTCACGGCGATCGACGCGGCGCGGCAGGCGATCGGCTATGCCCCGCAGCATAATTTCCGCGAGGCCCTGGCCGAGCAGCTCTGGCTCGACGCCTGGCCGCGCCGGTCCGAGGTCGCGCCGGCCGGGACCTGAAGGCCGGTCTGCCAGGGTTTCCGGTAGAATTTGTTCTTGCCGGCGGTCCGACCGTGCTATCTAATTCTTGTTAACGGTTACGACAACATTAGCGCATAACATATATGCGCGCCTGCTGGTGAGTCAGGATGAATATCGGGATTTTTACCGAGTTGTATCCTCCGAGTATTGGCGGGCAGGAAATTCGCTTTGCCGAACTCGCGCAAGTGTTTCGAGAGCGCGGTCACAGTGTCTCGGTATATTGCATCGCGCATAGGCGCGATTTGCTGAAACAGGAAACCCTGAGCGGCGTCGAGGTCCACCGCTTTCCCGTGGACGAGCATTATCAGCGGCCGCAATCCCGCCTATTACCTCGGAATCCGGTAACCATACTAAAGTATGCAGCCTGGGTGCGCGGCGTGCTGAAGGCGGGCAGCTTCGACCTCAGCCTGTTCAACCAGTGGCCCCTGGCCCATATCGCCCTCGCGCCGCGCCGCGCCCGGCAGCGCGCCGTGCTCGACTGGTGCGAGGTGCGCGACGCCCGCTTCTACCGTTTCATGCAATGGATGCTGCCTCGGTTGAGCGGGCAGAACATGGGCGTCGGCCCGGCGGTGTGCGACCGCATCGGTGCCGCATCGGGCCGGCCGGTGTTCTACCTTCCGAGCGGCATCCGCCGGGCGGCCTATCGCAGCCTGCCGGCCGCGGAGCGCCGCGACATCCTGTATCTCGGCCGCATCACGGCGCACAAGAACCTGGCCTTCCTGATCGACGCCTTCGCCCGGCTCAAGGCGGCGGGCCACAACCGGGTCGGGTCACTGGGCGACGATGAGCTGGTGATCGCCGGGGACGGCCCGGCGCTGCCGGCGCTGCGCGCCCATGCAGCGGCCTCGCCGGCCGCGGCGCAGATCCGGATCCTCGGCCCGGTCGGCGAGCAGCAGAAGATCGACCTGCTGGGCGGGGCCAAGCTGCTGGCGATCCCGAGCCGGCGCGAGGGCTTTCCCCGCATCGTTGCCGAGGCCATGGCCAGCGGCCTGCCGACGGTGACCGCGCGCTTCCCGGAGAACGGTACCGGCGACGTGGTCGACCATTATGGCTGCGGCATCGTCACCGAGCCGGAAGTCGAGGCTTTCACCGGCGGGCTGATCACCGCCGCCGACCGATGGGAGGATCTGTCCCGGCGCGGTCTGGGCCGCGCCGACGAGCTGGATTGGCAGGCGCTCGCGGAACAGCTCGAGGGCCGGGCCGTGGCCGGATTCTCAAACGTGAAGATTCAGGATTCATGCGCATTCTGATCACGGGCGCGGCCGGTTTCATCGGCAGTCAGATCACGCGGCGCCTGGCGCGCGACGGCCACGAGATCCTGGCCATCGACAACCTGTCCTTCGGCCGGGAAAGCTCGCTGCCCAAGGAGACGGTGCTCAAGCGCCTCGACCTCGCCACCTGCAGCAGCATCGAGCTCACGGAGGTGGTCGAGGCGTTCCGGCCGGACGGCGCCATCCATTTCGCCGCGATCCACTTCATCCCCTATTGCATGAGCCATCCGGACGAGACCTTCGCCACCAATGTTCGGGGCACCGAGCTGGTGTTGCGGGCGCTGGAGCGGACCCCGGCGCGCAAGATCGTCTTCGCGTCGACCATGGATGTCTATGCCGCGGAAGACCGGGTCCACCGCGAGACCGACCAGCCCGCCCCGGTCAACGCCTATGGCCTGTCGAAGCTGCTGGGCGAGACCCTGCTGGCCTATGCCACCCGCACCAATGACCGGCTGTCCGGCGTGGCCCTGCGCTTCGCCAACGCCTTCGGCCCGGGCGAGACCAACCCGCATCTGATCCCTGACGCCCTGAGCCGGATGCGCGACCGGTCGCAGCCGGAGATCCGCATGGGCTATCTCGGCGCCACCCGCGACTTCATCCATGTCGCCGACATCGCCGATGCCGCGCTCGCCGCTCTGTTCCAGGACACCGGGCGGTTCGAGGTGTTCAACGTCGCCTCCGCGGTGCCGACTCCGGTGCGCGATGTGGTCGAGACGATCCGGCGCCTGGTCGGCGACCCGCGGCCGGTGGTCGAGGACCAGAAGCAGTTCCGGAAATTTGACCGCCCGTCGCTCTCCGCCGACACCGGCAAGATCCGCTCGGCGCTCGGCTGGACCCCGAAATGGTCGCTCGAAGAGGGCTTGCGCGACCTGGTGCAGAGCGTCGGATCCGAGCCGCGCCCCTTGAGCAAGATCGCCTGATCCCGAAGCCTGCCGCCGGCCTCAGACCCGGCGCCGCCTGCGGTCGATGCGGTGGGCGACGAAGGTGCCCAGCGCCAGGCCGAGCAGCCCGGCCAGGGCAAGGATGCGGCCCTTCCTCGGCGAGGTCGGCTCCGACAGCACCTCCGGCGATTCCAGCGCCTCGGCGGCGAAGGGCAGGTTCGGCTGGATCAGCATCAGGATCTTCTCCTGGTCGAGGATCAGGCCGATCAGGGTCTGCCGATAATCGTTGACGGTGACGTTCTGCAGCCGCCGCTGCAGGTATTCGAGCTTGCTTTGGGTCTGCTGGTAGATCGCCTGCTTGATCCGGTCGTCACTGTACTGGTGCAGATAGCGCAGGATCTGGCGCGCCACGTCGGCGTCGGTGGCGTCGAGCGACAGGGTGGTGATCGGCGAATCCCGGTCCTGCTCTTGGATGAGATTCTTGCGCAGGAATTCGGCGACCGACTGGGCGCTGGTGTCGACGTCGGTGTCGAGGCCGAGATAGGCCTTGACCGGGGTCAGGAACGAATCGCTTTCCCAGATCTTCTTCTGGTCGTTCCAGCGCAGGCTCATCAGGCTCTCGACCAGCCCGGCATGGTCCTTCAGCGCCGACGCCGTGTTCACCGAGGTCAGCTGCTTGGAGAAGCGGTCGAAATAGGTGACCTGCTCGGTGCCGGTCAGTCCGCCGAGCGAATTGGCGATCGCCGAGGCGCCGGCGTTGCGCAGCAGGTCGGACAGCTGCTGCGACGCCTCGGTCGGCATGACGATGAGCCGCGAGGTGTAGCGCTTCGGCGAAATCAGGATCCAGCCTACCCCGAGGCCGATCGCCACCAGCGTGATGATAGCCACCAGCAATTTGTGGCGCCAGGCCGAGCCGATCAGCTCCTGGGCAATGGTTTCGCTTGAACGGGCAGGCTCGCGGTCAGGCGCGGCGTCGGCCGCCTGCGGCACGGGGCCGAGGCGATGATGGTCGGCGGCGACGGTCATGCCGCACTCGCATTCGGTTGCCGGCGCGCTTCCACGGCCTCGAGCAGCGTCATGAAGCCATCGACCACGATCGCCACATTCTCCTCGGTCATGCTGCCCGGATCGTGGACGGGGTCGCCGACCCGGCCGGGGAAGGACTGGGCGTGGAGCCAGCTCAGGAAAGCGGCGGGCTCGGGCCGGCCGTCGCGATCGTCCTGCTGCAGCAGGCGCTCGAAGCCGGCGCGGGTCAACGCCGACAGGTCGATCGTGCCCGGCGACATCACCGGGGCGAAGTACATCGGCGCGAAGGTCCCGGCCTTGAGGCCGAGCAGGCCGGCCTCGAGGCAGACGGTGCCCGAGGGCGACAGCACCAGCCGCGCCGCCTCCATCAGCCGGAAGGTGTCGGCATGGGGATCGATCAGGCGGACGCTCGGGACCCGCCGCAGCTCGTCATAGAAGCGCGGCGCGCGGAAGCCGAGCGCATTCGAGTGTTCCTTGACGTAGATCTCCCAGCCATGCGGGATCACCCGCGACAGGGCCCGGATATTCTCGATCTGGTTCGCCTTGCGGTGGACGACGACGTCGATCGACGCCTCCGGCTGCATGTGCAGCGTTACCAGCACGAAGGGGCGCGTGCCCGGGATGCCGTCGCGCTCGAACGGCTTCTGCCAGCGGACCCGGTAGGTGTTGACGATCCGGCTGAAGCGCCAGCGCGAGCGGTGCGCCAGGGTCGGCAGGGTCTCGTCGCCGTCGGTGGCCTTGGAGAAGGCCTGCACAACGGATTCGCCGAGCCAGTGGCTGCGGAAGAACCGGATCTTGTTGTTGATGTGGAAATAATAGGGCCGGTAGGCGCGGCTGCGCAGCGCCTCGACGATGGCCTCGGCGGCCTCGCGATCCGACCGGTCCGGCTTGCGGACCTCGTGAATCCCGGTCTGGCTGTGGTCGGTGAAGAAGCCGAAGCGGTCGGACGGCACCCGCACCGTGGCCGGGACGAAGTAGCCCCGCCCCTGGGCCTTGCACAACCGCGCCGTGGCCAGCTCGAAGGCCCAGGTCTGCTCACCGAAGGCGGCGCGGATGTCGTGGGCCCCCAGGAAGCGCGAGATTTCCCGCGCGACCACGGCCAGATAGGCCTTGCCGTAGGGCCGCTTGCACAGTTCCCGGTCCATCAGGACGATTTCGTTGGCGGCCAGCCCGCCGGTCTCCAGCTCGGTCAGCCCGGGATCGTCAGGGTCCGACGGCGGTGCCGTGTGCCATTCATCCTTGAAATCGGCGAGGCAGAGGATCCGATCGCGGCGCCAGCCTTGCTTGATCAGCGCATCGGCCCAGCGCCGGCTGGCCGCGATCCAGAAGACCCCGACCCCCTTCCGCGCGAGGCCACGCCCGATCCTCTCGAAGAACATCGTCCGGTAATTGTTGGACAAAAGACATATATTCATTATTCCGCGCCATGGATCAGGGGCACGCCACCGGCCCATAACCCACTAACCCGTAAGCGAAGGCGATGACAAGGGAGGACGCACGGACCGCGAGACGAATTGCCGTGCCGATCAAATCATAGTGGTGACGGCGGGCCGCTCCGGCCGGCCCCGATCAGGAATCGGTGCGCGACACCCAAGGAATACGGGCGACGCCGATTCCTTCTTCCTCCAGCTCGCGCGCCTCGGCCTCGGTCGCCTCGCCGTAGATGTCGCGATGCTCCGATTCCTCGTGATGGATCTTGCGCGCTTCCTCGGCGAAGCGGTCGCCGACATACTCGCAGTTTTCCTCGATCCGGCGGCGCAGGCTCTCCAGCTCGCGGCGGGCCTCGGCCATGGTGGTGTGGGTGCGGTGCCCGTCTTCCGGCGAACGCTTGGCCGACGAACGCTTTCCGATCGCCGGCGCCATCAGCGCCTTCTCGACCGAGCCGCTGCCGCAGATCGGGCAGTTGACCTCACCCGCCGCAACCTGCGCGTCATAGGTGTCGCTGTTGCGGAACCACGCCTCGAAGCCGTGGCCGCCCTCGCATCGCAATTCGTACAGGATCATCGCATTCCATGCTCCGCTTTTGTCATACGATGGTCTGTCCCGGGCCGCAAAGAAAATGACGTCTCAAATCCCGCCGATGCCGCATATCCCCCCTGTGTCCGCCTGGGTGGCGCGCTTCGCGCCGCTGGTGCCGAGGACCGCGCCGGTGCTTGACCTCGCCTGCGGCAGCGGCCGCCATCTGCGGCATTTCCGGGATCGCGGCCACGCCGTGGCCGGCGTCGACATCGATCTGCAGGGGGTGGCGGACCTGGCCGGCGCCGAGGGCGTCGAGATGCTGCGCGCGGACATCGAGGGCGGCCCCTGGCCGTTCGCCGGGCGTCGCTTCGCCGGCATCGTCGTCGCCAACTACCTGCACCGGCCGCTGCTGCCGGTCATCGTCGAGGCGGTGGCCCCGGGCGGGGTGCTGATCTACGAGACCTTCGCCCAGGGCAACCAGCGCTTCGGCCGCCCGTCCACCGCCGCCTATCTGCTGAAGGCCGGGGAGCTGCTGGAGGCCGTGGCCGGACGGCTTCAGGTCGTGGCCTATGAGCATGGCGAGGTCGCCTCGCCCCGCGCTGCGGTGGTGCAGCGGCTCTGCGCCATTGCCGACCGGACGCCGGTGCCGGCGCTGGACGGGTCGCCCGAACCGCATCCCCTGCCCGCGCCCTGAACGCTCCTCATCCACGCCGGGAGCCGATAGGATCGCCAAAGGTCCGGCTTTTGCAGTCAGGAGGAGACACGCGTGGCCGAAGGAACGATCGTCTGGGGCGTGCTGGGCGCCGCCAAGATCAACGACAAGGTCGTCCCGCCGATGACCACGGCCCGGCACTGCCGGGTCAAGGCGATCGCCTCGCGCTCGGCGGAGAAATCCGCGGCCGCGGCGGCGAAATACGGGCTGCCGGTGGCCTATGACAGCTACGAGGCGCTGCTGGCCGACCCGGAGATCGACGCGGTCTACATCCCGCTGCCGAACCACCTGCATGTCGAATGGACCGTCAAGGCGGCCGAGGCCGGCAAGCATGTGCTGTGCGAGAAGCCGATCGGACTGAACGCCGAGGAGGCGCGGCGCCTGATCGCGGCGCGCGACAAGACCGGCCGGCGCATCCAGGAAGCCTTCATGGTGCGCACCCATCCGCAATGGCTGAAGCTGCGCGAGCTGGTGCAGGATGGCGCGATCGGCGAGCTGCGGGCCATCGCCGGCGCCTTCACCTATCGCAACATCGACCCCAACAACATCCGCAACAAGGCCGATATCGGCGGCGGCGGCCTGCTCGACATCGGCTGCTATCCGATCACCACCTCGCGCTTCATCACCGGGCGCGAGCCGCGCCGGGTGGTGTCGCTGCTGGACCGCGACCCGGTGTTCAAGGTCGACCGGCTGGGCAGCGTGCTGCTGGACTATGACGGGATCCAGGCCAGCTTCGTCTATTCCACCCAGATCCCCGGCTACCAGCGCATGCAGTTCCTCGGCACCAAGGGCAGGATCGAGGTGGAGATCCCGTTCAACGCCCCGAACGACCGGCCCTGCCGCCTGCTGCTGGACGACGGGTCCAGCCTGTTCGGCGAGGGCATCAAGCCGATCGAGATCCCGGCCTGCGACCAGTACGGCGTCGCCGCCGCCGCTTTCGCCGAGGCGATCCTGAGGGGCGGCGAGCAGCCGGTGCCGCTGGAGAACACGCTGGCCAACATGCAGGTGATCGACGCGGTCTTCCGCTCCGCCCACACCGGCCGGTGGGAGACGCCGTGAGCGAAGTGCCGACGGTCGCCGAGCCGACCGCCATCACCCGCGAATCGCTGAAGGACGGCGTGCTGCAGCGCATGATCGCGGTCGGCGACCCGACCGCCGAGGTGCTGTCCTTCGAGGCGCTGGCGGAATCGCGCCGGGCGACGCTGGCGGCGGAGGAGGCGGCCGGCGGCGATGTCTGGGTGTTCGCCTATGGCTCGCTGATCTGGAACCCGGCCTTCCACTTCGTCGAGCGACGCACCGGGCTGATCCATGGCTGGCACCGCCGCTTCTGCCTGTGGACGGCGCTGGGCCGCGGCACGCCCGACCGGCCGGGGCTGGTGCTGGGCCTCGACCGCGGCGGCACCTGCCGTGGCGTGGCGTTCCGTATCGCCGCCGCAGCGGTGGACGAGGAGCTGGACCTGATCTGGCGGCGCGAGATGGTGACCGCGTCCTACACCCCGCGCTGGGTGACGGTGGCGACGCCGGAGGGTCCGGTGCGGGCCATCGCCTTCACCATCAACCGGACCCAGCCGCGCTATGCCGGCCGGTTGAGCGAGGAGGAGACGGCGCAGGTCCTGGCCCGGGCCTGCGGCCAGCTCGGCACCTGCCAGGAGTATTTCCGCTCGACCCTCGACCATCTGGTCGCGCTCGGCATCCGCGACCACGGGCTGGAGGCGCTGCGGCGCCGCATCGCAGCGCTCGGACTGGGCTGACCGGTCTAGAATCGCCGCCGGGAGGGGATGAACGCGGAGGTTTCCATGGCGTTCGTCATCAACGGCCTGTGGGGAGCCTGGATCGTCTATTGGTATGTCGCCGCCGTCGGCACCAAGCCGGTGCGACGGCGCGAATCGGTCGCCTCGCGCGTGTCGCACATCCTGCCGCTGGTCCTGGCCGTGGCGCTGCTCCTCCGGCCGGGGATGGCCGGCCCCGCTCTGGCAGCACCGATCGTTTCATATCAACCCGGCTTCCCTGTCATCGGCGCCGTGCTGACCGCCGCCGGCCTCGGCTTCGCCGTCTGGGCCCGCGTGCACCTGGCCGGCAACTGGAGCGGCACGGTGACGCTGAAGCAGGACCACGAGCTGGTGCGAAGTGGCCCCTACGCCCTGGTGCGCCACCCGATCTACACCGGCATCCTGCTGGCGACGATCGGCGCCGTCGTCGCCAACGACCGCTGGAGCGCCGTGCTGGCCCTGGCGCTGATGGCCGCCGCCTTCCTGCGCAAGATCGCGACCGAGGAGCGCTTCATGGCCGAGGCCTTCGGTCCGGCCTATGCCGACTACAGCCGCGCCACCGCCCGGCTGGTGCCGTATCTGTGGTGACGACTGCGCCGGACGAATTCTCCGAATCCGGAATATCGCCCCGGCCTCGGTCGTCCTGGGGAGTGAGCCGGGCGGCCTGACCGTCCGCACCACAACCCGGAGATCCTCATGCGCCAGTCCTCGCGCGCGACGCTTCCCTTCGCCCTGGCCCTCGGTCTGCTCTATGCAACCGGCGCGACGGCGGCGACGTGGACCATGGGCGGCCCGTCGGACACCAACCCGATGCTGATCACCGTCAAGGACGGGAATGGCGGCGGGCACGGGGGCGGCAACGGCGGTGGAACCGGCGGCGGCAATGGGGGCGGCAACCGCGGCGGCGATGGTGGGGGCAAGAGCGACAACGGAGATACCCGCGGCAAGAGCGCCGACAGCTCCGCGGGGCGGGCGTCCACTGCCCCGGCCGACACCGCCCTCGACGACGACACCGATGTCGCCGTGAACCGCCCGGCCCGAGCCCATAAGAGCCAGACCGGGGCGTTCCCGAACCATGGCGCCCGGGTTTCCACCTCGGTCGCGCTGTCCAAGGAGCTGGGCTACGGCGCGCGTGTCGGCGCCATGCAGGGCAATTTCGGCACGCCGCAGGAGACGGGCATCCGGGCCCTCGAGGACCGGATCGCAGAGCTCAGGGCGGACCCGACCACCGATCCGCGCGTCATCGACGCCCTGGAGGTCGATCTCGCCGAACGGATCGAGGCGGTGAAGCCCGGCACCGGCCCGACCGGAAGCTGGGAATCGACCAATCTGGATGTCGACGGCAATGGCGTGGTCGACGAGCACGACCTCTCCCTCGCCCGGCAGGGCTTCCGCCCGTTCGATTGAGCGCGGGCAGCAGCTCGACCTGCTGTGGAACGGGGCGCGACGGCATCGTCGCGCCCCGATGCTGTTCTAGAAGCTGGCCTGCACCCGATAGAGGCCGGCATAGACGCCGCCGGCGGCCAGCAGCTGCTCATGCGTGCCCTGCTCGGCGATACCCTGGTCGGTCAGGACCAGGATCCGGTCGGCGTGGCGCACCGTCGACAGCCGGTGGGCGATCACCAGCGTGGTGCGATCGCGCGCTAGGTCGAGGAGCGCCTCCTGCACCGCCCGCTCGCTCTCGTTGTCGAGCGCGCTGGTGGCCTCGTCGAAGATCAGCACCGCCGGGTCCTTCAGGAAGGCCCGGGCGATGGTCAGGCGCTGCTTCTGGCCGCCGGACAGCTTGACGCCGCGCTGGCCGACATCGGTGTCGTAGCCCTCCGGCAGGGCCATGATGAAGTCATGCGCATTGGCCGCCCGGGTTGCCGCGACGATCTCCGCCTCGGTCGCGTCCGGCCGGCCGTAGCGCAGGTTCTCCGCCACGGTGCCGGCGAACAGGTAGACATCCTGCTGCACCACCCCGACGGCACGCCGCAGCGACGCCAGGGTGACGTCGCGGATGTCGGTGCCGTCGATCAGGATCCGGCCCTCGGTCGCCTCGTAGAAGCGCGGGATCAGGGCGCAGAGCGTGCTCTTGCCGCCGCCCGAGGCGCCGACCAGGGCGACGAATTCCCCCGGCCGGATGTCCAGCGTCAGGTTGCGGAACACCAGCGGCCGGTCGTCCTCGTAGCGGAAGCCGACGTCGCGGAAGGCGATCGCGCCGTGCGGCCGGGCCAGATCGACCGCGCCGGGCCGGTCGCGGATGTCGGGCTCGACCTCCAGAATCTCCATCATCCGGGTGAAGCCGGTGTAGCCCTCCTGCCAGAGCCGGGCGAAGTTCGCCAGCCGCTTCACCGGGTCGACCAGCGCCGCGACGCAGAGCAGGAAGGTCAGCATGTCGGCGACGGCGAGCTGCCCTTGCGCCACCCGCACCGCGCCGGCGACGATGATGATCACCGTGATCAGCTGCGGGAAGCTCTCGATCCCCATCGAGAAGAACGCCTCGCTGCGATAGCCGGCGCGGCGGCTGTCCAGGAAGGCGGCGTTCTGCGCCTCGAAGCGGCGGTTCTCGACATCCTCATTGGCGAAGGACTGCACCACGCGGATGCCGGCGAGCGAGTCCTCGACCCGCTCATTGACCGCGGCGATCCGCTCGCGGCTGAGCAGCAGCGCCCGGTTCATGCGGCGGTTGAAGTGCAGCGCATAGGCCACCGCGAACGGCAGCACCGCCAGGATCATCAGGGCCAGCGGCAGGTCGAGCCAGGCCAGGATGGCGATGGCGCCTGCGAATTTCAGCACCGCGATCGCCAGGTCCTCGGGCCCGTGGTGGTACAGCTCGCCCAGCGAGAACAGGTCGTTGGTGATCCGGCTCATCAGCTGGCCGGTGCGCTGCCGGTCATAGAAGCCGAAGGACAGCTTCTGCAGATGCTCGAACAGCTCGCGGCGCAGGGCGCGTTCCATCTTCGCGCCCATGACGTGGCCCTGATAGTCGACGAACAGGTTGCTGAGCGCCTGCAGCAGAACCACGGCGAGCATGGCCGCGCCGAGGACATAGACCTCGTCGAGCGCCGCGGAGGCGTCACCCAGGCCGGTCAGCCGCGTGGTGACGATGTTGGCGCCAAGCGGCAGGATCAGCGCCGTCGCGGAGACGATGACGGCGCAGAACAGGTCGGCCGCCAGCAGCGGGATGTGCGGCCGGTAGGCGGACAGGAACTTGCGCAGCCGCGCCCGGGCCACAGCGCGCGGAACGTCGCGACCTGACTGCGGGGTCGACGCGGAAACAGGTTCGGCGCTGGAGGTATCGACCGCGGCAGCCGGGCTGCGCGGCCGGAGAGCGAGGCGGCTAGGTGCGGCGTCTCGAGGCGCCGGCGACCTCCGAATTCGGGACAACATGAAGCGTCATGTCCTTGCGAGGGGCGGGAACTCCTTTCTGCTGGGACATGAACGTCGTCATCTTGCTCTCCTTGGATCGGTCGGCGGCGCACCATACGGCAGCGGCTGCTCCTAGGCAACCCGGCGGCGCCGCCGGGCGTCAGGCCTGCATCCGGCGGCGCCGTGCCTGGACCGGCTGGCGCGGGTGGCCGGTGGCGTCGTCGGTCTGCCAGGCCTGGGACTGGAACTTCAGGAACAGCGCCGCCCAGCGCCCCTGCGGCAAGGCGATCAGCAGGGCGCCGTCCTGGCCGACGCCGTTGTCGCCGCGGAACCGCTCCTCCGGGCTGCCCTGGTTCATGTGGATGTTGTGCATGCCGCGCGACGGGGCGAAGCCGAAGCCGTGATCGGCCACCGGGTCCGGCCCGAACGGCTCGCCGAAGGCGTAGAGCATCGCGGCCGGCTCCGCGATCGCCCGGGCGACGATGCGGTCGATCTTCTCGTTCAGGTCGTTGTCCGGCCCCGGCCGGGTGGCCGGCAGCGGCCGCATCTGCGACCGGTCGAACAGCCCGTCGCGGACATAGTCCAGCCCCTGCCCCCTGGGGATCGCGGTCAGACCCGCCGCCAGCGCCGCCAGCCGTGCGGTCACCGGATGCTCGAAATCCGGGTCGAGCACATATTCCACCGCCGATGGCCAGGCAGATCCCTGGACATTGACCGCCACCCGGTGGTCGCGGCCGCCGTCATCGACGCGGATCTGGTAGTGGGTCGCCTTCTCGGCGGCGAGGCGGCGGTCGGTCGGGCGCCCCTTCAGCACCGCATAATGATCGATCACCATCCTCCGCCGGCTATTCCCCGGCCGCGCGCAGCGGCGGGCCGGGCGGGGCGACACGGCGGTCGTGGCGCAGCGCCGGCACGGCCTCGCGCGCCTCCTGCACCCGCGCCAGGTCGATCTCGGCGGTGACGATGCCGACCTCCTCGCCGGCATCGGCCAGGATCTCGCCCCAGGGCGCCACGATCAGCGAATGGCCATAGGTCTGGCGGCCCTTGTCATGGGTGCCGGTCTGGGCCGGGGCGATGACGAAGCTGCCGGTCTCGATCGCCCGGGCGCGCAGCAGCACGTGCCAATGGGCCTGGCCGGTCTTGCGGGTGAAGGCGGCCGGCACGCTGAGGATGTCGGCGCCGGCCTGGGCCAGAGCGCGATACAGATAGGCGAAGCGCAGGTCGTAGCAGACGGTCAGGCCCAGCACGCCGCCGGTGGGCAGCGGCGCCACCACCGCCTGGTCGCCCGGGCCGAAGGTGGCGCTCTCGCGGTAGCGCTCGCCGCCGGCCAGATCGACGTCGAACATGTGGATCTTATCGTAGCGCGCCAGGATCTCGCCCGACGGCGCGAACAGGTAGGAGCGGTTGGCGGCCTTGCCGTCCGGGAGCCCGATGGAGAGCGACCCGATCAGCAGCGTCGCCCCGGTCTCGCGCGCCAGATCGGCGAAGAAGGGCAGGCCGGGATGCAGGTCCTCCGGCAGAGCACGCTCGAGCACGGAAGCGCGACCCTGGACGATGAAGCCGGTGTTCTCCGGCGTCGCGATCAGCGTCGCCCCGGCGTCGCGAGCCCGCCGGATCAGCGCCCCGGCGTCCCGCAGATTCGGCTCGATCTCGGTGCCGACATTGAGCTGGACGCAGGCGGCGGTGAAGCGGGTCATCCTTCGCCTCGCAGAGGGATCAGGCGGGCGCGGATTCGGCCAGGAGCGGGTCGAGCCTGCCGGCGCGCTCCAGCGCCTGGAGGTCGTCATTGCCGCCGACATGGGTGGCGCCGATGAAGATCTGCGGCACGGTGTGGCGACCATTGGCGCGCTGCCGCATCTCCTCCCGCCGCGATGGCTCGGCCACCACATCGATCTCCTCGAAGCTGACGCCCTTCTGGGTCAGCAGCTTCTTGGCCATGTAGCAGTAAGGGCAGAACGGGCTGGAGTAGACGGTAACCGGTGGCATGAAGATCCTCCGAAGAGTTCCTCGAATATGAGGTCATTCGGCCGAGGATGCCAGGGGTCTGCGCCCGAAGAATGGCGCCCATGCCCTGGGCGCGCCTCAGCCTCCAGGCGGCGGGACCCGGGCGAGGGTGACGACGTCGACCCCGGCCGCCCCCTTGCGGCGCAGCGCCCGGGCGCATTCGTCGATGGTGGCGCCGGTGGTCAGCACGTCGTCGACCAGCAGCACGCGCCGGCCTTCGACCAGCGCCTCGCGGCCGGGCCGCACGGCGAAGGCGCCGGCGACGTTGCGGCGCCGTGCCCGGCGGTCCTGGCCGCCCTGGCTGGGCGTCGGCCGGCGGCGCAGCAGCAGGTCCGCCGCCACCGGCCGGCCGGATTCGCGGCCGAGCGCAAGGGCCAGCAGCGCCGCCTGGTTGTAGCGCCGGCGCAGCAGGCGCCAGCGGTGCAGCGGCACCGGCGCGATCACGTCGGCCTCGGCCAGGAACGGCGCCGCCGCGCGCTGCAGCAGGCGGCCGAAGGCCGGCGCCGCATGGGTCTGGTCGCCATGCTTGAAGGCCAGGATCAGCTTGCGGCTGAGATCGTCGTAGAGGAAGGCGGCACGGGCCCGGTCCCACAGCGGCGGGAAGGCGAGGCAGTTGCCGCAGACCGGGTCGTCGCCCGCCCCTTCCGCGGCACCATGGTCGAAGGGCAGGCCGCAGCGCCGGCATTGCGGCGGGCCGAGGAAGGCGAGCTGCCCCCAGCAGGCGGCGCACAGCGCCCCCGGCGCCACGATCTCGGCGCCGCAGGACAGGCAGCGCTGCGGCAGCACGGCATCGAGCAGGGCGGTGCCGGCGCGGCCGAGCCAGGAGGTGAAGGCCAGGCGCATCGCGGCGGGCTACCGGCCGACGGCGACGCCCCCGCGCCGCGGGTCGGAGCCGCCGACCAGCCCGTCCGGGCCGATCTGGATGCCCTGCAGCCCGCTGGGCAGCTCCATCACCACCACATCGTGGCCGCGCGCCACCAGGACGTCCTTCAGCCCCGCGGCGGCGGTTCCGGCCTCCAGCTCGGTCCGGCCGTTGAGGTTGACGACATGGCCCAGATCGATTGCCTGCTGCACATCCAGCCCCCAGTCCAATACGCCGATGATAGCCTGGGCGACATAGGGGATGATACGGGCGCCGCCGGGCGACCCGATCACCAGCACCGGCCGGCCGGCCTGGTCCAGCACGATGGTCGGGGCCATCGAGGTGCGCGGCCGCTTGCCGGGCTCGACCCGGTTCGCCACGGCGCGGCCGCCGGCGTAGGGCGCGAAGGAAAAGTCCGCCAGCCCGTTGTTGAGCAGGAAGCCGCGCACCATCAGATGCGAGCCGAAGGCGCCCTCGATCGAGGTTGTCAGCGACACGACGCTGCCATCGGCGTCGACGATCGAGATGTGGCTGGTGTTGGACGGCTCGGTCGAGGTGTCGACGCTCCGCTCCTGTCCCACGCGCCGCGGGGGGTTGCCCGGAGGCGCGGGCACGGGCACCGCCTTGTCGGCCGAGATCATTCGCGCCCGCGCGGTCATGTAGGTGCCGTCGATCAGGCTCGATGTCGGGACCAGGATGAAATCCGGATCGGCGACATAGCGGTCGCGATCGGCCGTGGCCAGCTTACCGGCCTCGGCGAACAGGTGCCAGGCATCGCCCGAGCCGGGGTCGGTCGTGGACATCCTCAGATGTTCGAGCATGCCGAGGATCTGGCCGACCCCGATGCCGCCGGCGCTCGGCGGCCCCATGCCGCAGACACGCCAGACGCGGTAGGGGACGCAGACCGGCTGGCGTTCGACCACCCGGTAGACCTCGAGGTCGATCGGCGCCAGCCGGCCGGCATTGCCGGACGCGCCCTGGGCCGCGCCGACGATGTCGGCACCGATCGGGCCGAGATAGAAGGGTGCGTCGCCAGCGCTGAGGATGAAGCGCAGAGTGTCGGCGAAGGCCGGGTTGCGCAGCGTCTGGCCGGTCCGCAGCGCCTGGCCGCCGGGGAAGAAATAGACGCGCGCCCGGGGATCCCGCTTCAGCCGCTCCGCCGTGTCGCCGGTCAGCAGGCCGGCCAGCCGCGGCGACACGGTGAAGCCCTTCTCCGCCAGATCGATCGCCGGCCGGAACAGCCGGGCCAGCGGCAGCCGGCCCCAGCGCTGATGCGCCTGGAGCAGCAGCTTCAGCGTGCCGGGCGCACCCACCGAGCGGCCGCCGGCCGTCGCGGCGGCGAAGGAGATCGGCTGGCCGTCCGGGCCGAGGAACATGTTGGCATCCGCGCCCCGCGGCGCGGCCTCGAGCCCGTCGAGCGAGGTCAGCCGGCCCGACCGCCCGTCGAAATGCAGCAGCAGCGCCCCGCCGCCGATGCCGCCCGATTGCGGCTCGACCAGGTTGAGCATCAGTTGCACCGCGATCATGGCGTCGACCGCGGTGCCGTTCTCCGCCAGCACGTCATAGCCGGCCCGGGCCGCCACCGGATCGGTGGCCGCCACCATGAACCGTTTGGCGCGGACCGCGGGTTCGGCGGGACGGACGGCCGCAGCCGGGCTGGCGACGACGGGGGCCGGTGCGGCCGGCGACGACGGATCCGGCCGGACCGCGTGTTCCGCGGGGTCGGCCACATCCCGGCTCGCGATGACGGGCGCCGCGCCGGTGGGCGGCGACGGGTCCGGCCACAGCGCGTCGACGGCAACGAACAGCGGGCCGGCGCCGACCGCGCCGCACAGAAGCACGACCCACCAGCCGGTCCGCCGCATCCTCTCCCTCGCCGATCGCGTCACATCCGCATAAGGGAGTATTCCACGACGGCGACCAGTCCCCAATCCCCCGAGTGGGGCAGGTCAGGTCAGGCTGAGGCCACCGTCCAGCATCACGATCTCGCCGGTCACGTAGTCCGAGCGGATCAGGCCGAAGACCACTTCGGCCACATCCGCCGGCTGCGCCGGGCGACGCATCGGCGCGGTGGTGGCCCAGAGCCGCTGCGCCTCGGTCCAATCGGCGGTCATCGGCGTGTCGACCAGGCCGGGGGCGACGGCATTGACCCGGATCGCCGGCGCCAGCGACTTGGCCAGGAGGCGGGTGACGTGGTGCAGCGCCGCCTTGGAGACGGCATAGGGCACCGAGGCGCCGCGCGGCCGGGCCCCGGCATGGGAGCCGATATTGACCACCGCGGCAGGGCGGCCCCGCGCCGCCGCCGACTGGCGCAATGCGTCCTCGGCCTCGGCCACCAGCAGCCAGGGGGCTATGACGTTGACCTGGTGCAGCCGGCGCCAGAGCTCGGGCGTCGCCGCCTTCAGCTCGGCATGCGGCACCGTGGCGGTGATGCCGGCGCTGTTGACCAGCGCGTCGAGCCGGCCATGCCGCGCCAGCACCGCCCGGACCAGGGCCGGCGGCGCGTCATCGGTCGCCAGGTCCGCCGCGGTGTAGCTGCCGCCGAGCTCCGCCGCCAGCGCCTCGCCAGTCGCGATCGAGGCACGCGAATGCAGCGCCACGGCCCAGCCTTCGGCGGCCAGCCGCCGGGTGACGGCCGCGCCGATCCCCGAGGTCGATCCCGTCACCAGCGCCACCGGCCGGTCCCCTGCGGTCATGATCCGGTTCCTTCGCTGCCGTGCTGTCGCGCCACCAAAGGGCGGTGCGGCGGTCCTCCGCAACCCCTATAGTGCGCGCCATGACGCAAACCGATGGCATGATGGTGTTCGACCGGGCGCTGGTGCGCCGGCGGCGCGACCGCGCGGCGCCGGGCCTGGCCGGGCACAATTTCCTGTTCGAGCATGTGGCGGCGATGCTGGCCGACCGGCTGCTCGACGTCACCCACCGCTTCCCGGTGGCGCTCGACCTCGGCTGCCATGACGGCGCCGTCGCCCGGGCGCTGGCGGATACGGACCGGATCGACACGCTGGTCCAAGCCGATCTGTCACCCGCCCTGGCCCGGAGCGCTGCCGCGAATGGCCGGCCGACGCTGGCCTGCGACGAGGAGCTGCTGCCCTTCGGCGAGGGCACGCTGGACCTGGTGTTGAGCAACCTGTCGCTGCACTGGGTCAACGACCTGCCCGGGACGCTGCTCCAGATCCGCCAGGCGCTGCGGCCGGACGGGCTGTTCCTGGCGGCGATGCTGGGCGCCGGCACGCTGGCCGAGCTGCGCACCGCCCTGGTCGAGGCCGAGACCGAGCTGACCGGCGGCGCCAGCCCGCGCCTGTCGCCCTTCGCCGATCTGCGCGACGCCGCCGGCCTGCTGCAACGCGCCGGCTTCGCCTTGCCGGTGGCGGATGCCGAGACGGTGACGGTCAGCTACGAAAACGCCTTCCGCCTGCTCGCCGATCTGCGCGGCATGGGCGAGACCAATGCCGGGCTGAACCGTAACCCGGCGCCGCCACCGCGCGCCTTCTGGCCGACCGTCGCCGCCCGCTACGCTGAGTGCTTCGCTGAGCCGGACGGCCGCATCCCGGCGAGCTTCGAGGTGCTGTTCCTGGCCGGCTGGGCGCCACATGGCAGCCAGCAGCAGCCGCGCCCACGCGGCAGCGCCAGCCGCTCGCTGGCCGAGGCGCTGAGCACGGTCGAGAGGCCGGTGCGGCAGTAACGGGCGCTCAGCCCGCACCCAGCGCCCGCTTCATGACGATGGCGTCGACCGCGGCCGGGCCCACCTTGTAATAGCCCTTGCGGCGGCCGGCTTCGCGAAAGCCGGCGCCGTGATAGAGCGCCAGCGCCGCCGCGTTGTTGGTCGCGACCTCGAGGAACAGCGTTTCCGCCCTGGCGGCCGCACAGCGGTCGCACAGCGCATCGAGCAGCAGGCGCCCGCCGCCCCGGCGGCGCTGGCCGGGCAGCAGCGCGATCGACAGCAGATCCGCCTCGTCCGCCGCCACCCGGCCGAGGGCGTAGCCGGCCGGCTCTCCGGCGTCGTCCAGGGCGATCAGAGCGAACACGCCGGGGCCGGCGAGCAGCTGCGCCAGCTGATCCGGCGCCCAGGCCTCGACGAAGGCGGTTTCGTACAGGGCCGACAGCACCGCGGCCTCGGCCGGGCTGGCCTCGACGATGCGCATCACGACTTCGGCGCCCGCTCGGCCAGCGGCACCGCGTCTGGCGGCCGGACATAGAGCGGCGGCGGCGGGCCCTCGCGCGCTTCGTCCGCGCGCTCCTCGGCCAGCCGGGCCACGGTGGCGGGGTCGACCGCCGACCGGCCGGCGTGGCGCACATCCGCCCGGCCGGCCAGGGCCGGCAGCAGCAGATGCACGCCGTCGCCGGCGATGGTCAGGGGACCGGACGGGATCAACGCGACGAGATCGGCGGCCGGCAGGCACAGCGGCTCGCCCAGCGGCGCGCCGGCGGCGTCGAACAGCCGGGCGAAGGGCTCGGCTCGGCGGCCGTCCAGCGCCACCAGGATGGTGCCCGCGGCGACCGGGCCGAGATCGGCCAGCACGGCGTCGAAGCTGGGGATGCCGACGATCATCTTGCCGGCGCCGAGCGCCAGCCCGCCGACCGCGGCCAGCCCGACCCGGAGCCCGGTGAAGGAGCCGGGGCCGGTGGTGACGCCGAACAGGTCGACGTTGCCGGGCGCCACTCCGGCCTCGGCCAGCACCTCCAGCACCAGCGGCATCAGCCGCACAGCATGGCCCTGGGCCATCGCCTCGATCCGCGCGGCCACGATCTTGCCGTCCCGCCGCACCGCCACGCCGCAGCCGGCGCCGGCGGCATCGAGGCCGAGTACGATCATGCGCCGGCTCCCGCACATGCAGCGGACATCCGGTCGCCGTTCATAGGGAAATTCGTTCCGTACACACGCTCACACGATCCGGCAGGCTTCCTCGAAGGCCAGGCGCGGGCGGCGGGGGAACTCCTTGCTGCGGTCGACATAGCCGATATCGACCAGGAGGCTGGAGCGCCAGCGGGTGCCGGAGAGGAAGGCGGCGTCGACCTTGGCGCGGTCGAACTCGCCCACCAGCCAGCAGCCGAGGCCGAGGCCGCGCGCCGCCATGATCAGATAGGCTGCCTGCATCGCGGCGTCGCGGTGCGCCGTCTCCAACGCCAGATCGGGCCGGGCGGCGAAGCGGATCGCCGTCTCCGGCTCGTCCGGCAGCAGCCGCGGCAGATGCTCGTGGAAGGCCGAGTCATAGGCCACGATCGCGGTCACCGGTGCCTGCAGCGTCGCGCCCAGCACCTCCGGGTCGACCGACGGCCGCAGTGCCGCCCTGCCCTCCTCGGAGGTGACGAAGACGATCCGCGCCGGACAGGAATTGGCGCTGGTCGGCCCCCGCTTCATCAGATCGTAGATCGCGCGGAGGGTCGCCTCCGGGATCGCCTCGTCGAGGAACACGCATCGGGCGCGCGCCTCGCGGAACAGCGTGTCGAGCGCGATCTTGTCGAGCGCCATGGCCATTTGTCGCAGAAAGTCTCAGCTCGCGGCAGGTAAGCCCAACCCGCGATCCGCGGCAAGCCGCGCGGAATCGAGCTCGACGAGATCGTTGCCACGGATCATGGCCCGGACATCGCGGATATAGGCCGTTCCGCGGGTCGAATAGCGCAGGAGGGTCGACGCCAGATCATAGCCGTCAAGCTCCAGCCGCGCAGCTCGGAGCGCCGCGCGGCGGGCGCGGAAGCCGGCATAGGCCGGATGGGTGTTGAGGTTGCGGGCGTAGGAGGCGACCCCGTCGATCAGCCGGTCGAAGGCGGCGTAGCGTGCCGCCGAGCCCGCAGTCTGGCCGAACAGGGCGTTGCGGCGCTGGGCGCTGTAGGAGGTGCCCCAGCCCGATTCGACCGCGGCCTGGGCCAGGGCCAGGGAGACCGGAATTACGTCGACCCGCAGCAGCAGCGCGTCGAGGTCGCTGTCGGCGACGCCGTAGCGCTCGCCGAGTTCCGCCAGCCAGGCCCGCGAGTCCGCCGAGGGCGCAAGGCCGAGATGCTGCAGCCCCTGCAGCGCCAGCAGCCGGTTGCGGTCGTGGCCGATGTCCTCGTTCACCCGCAGCACCAGTGGCAGCAGGGCATTGAAGAACACATCCTTGCGCAGATCGGTCGAATCGAGCCGGCGCAGATCGCCCGGCATCGCCTCGACCAGCAGGCGCGGCACCTCGGCCTCGCCGTCGCGCACGTCGGCCAGGGTGTAGTCGGCGCTGTCGAAGATCTCGCTGAGCTTGCCGGCGCTGTCGACCTTGAGGACGAGATCCGAGGTCTTGTCGATCGGCGGCACCGCCGAGGCCGGCAGCGCCAGGTCTTGCGGCGGCAGGTCGGCGACCTGCAGCTCAGCCGGGGGTTGATCGGTGAGGGCCGCCGGCTCAGCCAGGGCGGCAAGGGGTACGATCAGCAAAAGGCCGGCCAAGGCGGCGGCCGGTCGAAACACACGAAACTGCATGGACCTCGTTCTTGGTTGCGCCCGGGCCAGCGATCCCGGGCGCCCCGCCTATCGGCACGACCGGGTCCGCGGACGCCCCTGATAATCAGAGGCGCCGCCGGGGGGAGCGCAGCCCGCCGTCAGGCGACGGCGCGCACCTCCGTCACTTCGGGGATGTAGTGGCGCAGCATGTTCTCGATGCCGGCCTTCAGCGTCATGGTCGAGCTGGGGCAGCCGGAGCAGGAGCCCTGCATGTGCAGATACACCACGCCGTGCTCGTAGCCCTGGAAGACGATGTCGCCCCCGTCCTGGGCCACAGCGGGCCGGACGCGGGTGTCGATCAGCTCCCGGATCTGGGCCACGATCTCGGAGTCCTCGGCCGACTGCGAGCCCTCAGCCGCCGCCTCGGCCATGATAACCGGCCGGCCAGCGGTGAAATGCTCCATGATCACGCCGAGGATCGAAGGCTTCAGCACGTACCAGTCGAGGGTATCGGCCTTGCTCACGGTCACGAAATCGGTGCCGAGAAACACGCCGGTGACGCCCTCGATCTCGAACAGGCGCTGCGCCAGAGGCGACCGCGCCGCCGTGTCCGGCGACGGGAAGTTGGCGGTGCCCGCATCCATCACCGCACGGCCCGGCAGGAACTTCAGGCTCGCCGGGTTGGGTGTCTGCTCGGTCTGGATGAACATGGACACGGTTCCTTCGATATGCCCGGCCTCGGGGCCGGGCGCCGGCAGGGTGAAGACGACGGCCCGGAAGATCAAGACGAAACCTGGCGCCACAGAGTCGCACGCCAATCGCCGCTGACCGTCCCGGACCGGTTATTTGCGCAACCTCACCGTCCCGACGAGGTCGGATAGAGGGCGGTGATTAGGGCTGATTTGTGGCGCCAGCCCCGGTCATTCAAGATGCCGCAGGGCATGGCGGGCGATCTTCCACATCGCCGTCGGCAGCCCGGCCTCGCCCAGCTGGTCCGGCGACATCAGGAGTCCGCCCTCGACCGGCGCCTTGAGGCGGGCGGCCGCCACCGTCAGCTCGAAATCGAAATGGGTGAAGCCGTGCCGCACCAGGCCGGGCAGCAGCCGCCAGCCAGTGCCGCCCGGCGCCTCGGCCAGCACCGCGGCGAGGTCCGGCATCGGCTGTTCGATCCAGGCGGAGGACGGGAACTCCATCATGCCGCCCAGCATGCCCTTGGGCGGCCGGCGGCGCAGCAGCACATGGCCGCGTGCATCGGTCAGCCAGAAGGCCACGGCCCGGCGGGTCGGCTTCGCCGCCTTGGCCAGCTTGGCCGGCAGGTCTTCGGCGATGCCGCGCTTCCGCGCCCGGCACGGGGCGGACCAGGGGCAGAGGATGCATTTCGGGCTGCGCGGGGTGCAGATCGTGGCGCCGAGGTCCATCACCGCCTGGGCATAATCGCCCGGCCGCCGGCGCGGGGTCAGGGTTGTGGCATGGGTCTTCAGGATCGGCTTGGCCGGCGGCAGCGGCGTCTCCACCGCGAAGATCCGGGCCATCACCCGCTCGACATTGCCGTCCATCACCGCGGCCGGCCGGTCGAAGGCGATCGCCGCGATCGCCGCCGCGGTGTAGTCGCCGATCCCCGGCAGCTGCCGCAATTCCGCCTCCTCGGACGGGAACACTCCACCATGGCGTTCCACCACCAGGACGGCGCAGCGATGCATGTTCCGGGCCCGGGCGTAGTAGCCGAGCCCCGCCCAGGCGCGCAGCACCTCCTCCACCGGCGCCGCCGCCAGGTCGGCCACGGTCGGCCAGCGCCGGGTGAAGTCGAGGAAATAGTCCTTCACCGCCGCCACGGTGGTCTGCTGCAGCATGATCTCGCTGAGCCAGACCCGGTACGGGTCCGCCTTTTTGCCCGCCGGCGCCCGCCACGGCAGGACACGGCGGTGCCGGTCGTACCAGGCCAGCAGCGCCGGGGCGAAATCGGCAGCGGCAAATTCGGCGGACGTGGCTGTATCGGGCATGGCTCGCGTTGCCGCTTGGGGGTGCGTTGCGCCACTATAGGGGGGCGAGTCCCGCCATTCGATCCGATCGTGCAGCCCTGCT